>ERZ1292632.1226-Hain-H43-01um-R2-1226-length-25872-cov-5_pt1 | contig 25872 bp, 33 predicted proteins | sample MGYA00564407_ERZ1292632 | MGnify/ENA primary metagenome ERZ1292632 (study PRJEB36523, sample SAMEA6512637) | groundwater metagenome | collected 2019-01-08 | study: AquaDiva: Metagenomics assemblies of 32 groundwater samples | reverse complement strand
TGGGATTTGCGGCGCACCATCATATCGACAGGAAGAGGCTATATAAGCTAGTGGCAGAGGCGGTTAAAATCCCTCTCCCTAATAACCTGGGAGCACGCCGTAAAATGCTGGTAAATTTCGCGCACGACGGAGAAAAGACGCCAGTACCAGGGCCGAGGGAGTTTAAGCCGTTAGTTGTCTCGAAACCCTTACAAGAGGCGATTGCCCGAGCGCATGAATACCATATAGCAGATCACATCGAAATTATACGGGTAGGGTGATCGAAGCCAATCCAGGTAAGGCGGTTGTGCTTCGATCTGGCCGAATGGGATTTGTGCCTAACGAACAATGGTAAGCGCGATCTGTTTTGCATATCAACCCATCCGATTAGTTAGGGGTAAAGGACTAGATAGCCGAAACACACATAAGGGCGCGATATTTGCCGTCCGAATCGGAGCGCGAGACTTGATAGACGGCGTACACATCATCGGGCGCTTGTATTTCTCGCCCTAGCAGGCTCACGTCTGGCCTGTATTTGCCGTTATCGAATTTTTCAGTGGATAGCGTTTTTCCGTTGACAGCCTTAAACAGACTTTCCACCAGTATTTTGTTGGCTTGCGCTTTGGTCACGATTTGCAGCGTTTTCATTTTCAAACCCTCCGAAGTAATTAAGCAAGAAGCAATTGCCCGAGCGCATGAATACAGCACGCTCGGGCAGAGGACTAGATAGTCTTGTATGCTGGTTTTATATTTTCAATGGCAATAGTAGCGGCGTTGCGGGCATCCTCTTTGCTGGGGGAGTCGCGCATTGTGAATACCGCTAGTCGCGGCACCTCAAATCGGCAAATCCATTCATGCGGGCCATCTGGATTGATTGAGTCTGCCGGACACCAGAAGGATACAAAGTAGGCATCGACCCTGCGCCGTTTATCCCACGAGCTCCGAATGTCGAAAGCGTCGTGGTCGATGTATTTTGCATATATCATTTTCAAGGGAATTAGTAGGTGATGCGCTTGTGCGCGGTTTCCTGATCCGGAAACATTTTAAAAAGTTGTGCGGTGCTGATCGTGATTTTGTCATCCATAATTTTCTCCGCAAGCTAGGCGCTCGTGTAAGTCCCTATTTCTTCGCCGTTCGCATCAAGGATTCGCATTTTTTTAAGGCCATTGGGATATGTTTTTACGACCTCCAGCTTTGCGCCATGCCGGTCAATTACGCCCATGATCGCGTGGACAAATTGATCCGGGGTGTAGTCACCGGCCGCAAAGGCGCGATTGAGAGCCTCGATCTCCCTGACTGCCAGCGGCATGCCTCGCGTGTCCATACTGTTACCGATACCCTTGTTCTTGGCGGCGCTGCTGGACGGATGCTGATGTCTCGCCATGATGCACGGCGCACTCTTTGCAATATCCGTCGATCTGATGCCAGCGGTAGACGGCATTTTTACAGGCTTCCCCGGCCTCAAGATTTTCGCGGAGTGTTTTCATGTTTTCCTTGGATGTCATTTTTATCTCCTGTGCCCCGAATTGAATTATAGACTGTCCACATAAAAGACTAATTGATTGTATTGATGGACAGTCCAGAAACCCTAATGAAATGGCTTGAATGAGGGTATAAGGTGAGTCTATAGTCCGCACGCAGGACAGTCTCGAAGCCCTCGAATGATTGTCTAAAACCCCTATCCTGTATGCATAACCCTCAAAAGCTCGGTAGATCGTAGACCTGGGGCGCCGGCACAGTAGATACTACAAGGCCGTAGAATGCCCCAAGATCGAAGATAAGCCTTGTCCAGCAACGGATAGAGGTAGTCTGAGACCCCTATCCTGTAAGCGCCCTTCTACATACTTAGGTAGGCCGGTAACTACAGAGTCAGGCTGCAGCCATCAAACTGTTGCAAAAAAACAACAACTGTTGCAGAAATACAACAACAGGAATGAGGAAAGAAATGAGGAAAGAGCGTTCAATCAGCTTGTCTCGCCCTCATTTCTGGCGGCAATGTTAGTAAGCACTATCACATCAGCCTAAGCCTGACAATGACTGATTGCGCATAAGCAGTATTATGTCAAATGATGTTGCAGTGCAATAGATAGGGTATGTGAGCACATACTAACCAATGAAATGTGAGCACACACAAACAAAACGACACTGGCCCCCGGTCAGTTATTGGGACTCCTACCCTACAAATCCGGCTATAAAATTACCTATGTTAGATGCTTTGGTTAGATGCAATCCTCATGCGTTAGATGCATACGTTAGATGCATAGATAGGTATTGAAAGGTTAGATGCTATATGCTAATGTTAGATGCATGGATGCTCCTACTTGTACTATATGTAAAGCCAAGCACTGGCCGAGGGAGGCTCATATCTTCAAGGAAGTGAAGGTAGCGGTTAAGCAAAGATGGTCGAAAGACAAGTACAATGCTTACATGCGGGGGTACATGAAGCGGTATAGGGCGAAGAAACTAGGTGGTGTTAATGGATGACCAGACCATAGGGCTGCTTTCCAAGGCGATAGCTAAGGAGGTAGCTAAGTTGCTCCAGAGTTATCCACAGGCTGTAATGCCTGAGTTAAGACCGACAACATCGATAGTCTATACCCCTAAGAAGCGCGGTCGTCCTAAGAAGGTGCGTTAATGACTAGATGGACTTCAGAGGCGGATAAGGTACGGCTGGTTAAAGAGGCGGAAGAAGACCGGGCTAAGTTAAAGGAAGAAGTCCGTATCAGACTTGAGTACAAGAAGGAGAGGTTTAGGCAGAGGGCTGAGGAACTACGCGCTCAAATGCAGTTAAGGGTTCAGGCACGGAAAGATAAGTTAGCCGCTAAGAAGGCTGCTTTGACGATTCATAGGGTCTATGCCAAGAAACCCGGGCCAAAGCCGGTTAAAGTCAAGAAGACTAGACATCCTGCCATTATTAAAGACAAAGAAGGCAAAGAAGTCCTTGCGAGGTTGGATCATCGGCATGATGGAATGATCGACGATATCCTTGCAAACCCTAAAATCTCGGTAGGGGACTTGGCTGAGAAGTACGGGTGTTCCAAATCCTACATACGTATATGTATCCATTCAGACCGCTTTTTAGACCGGATGAAGGATAGAAGGGCGGAACTGGTCAACCCTCTCCTATCGGCAAGCCTGGATCATAGACTAAGGGCTATAGCTCATTCCAGTTCAGAAAAGATGTTAGATGAGTTGGAAGGGACTCCGACTCCCGACTTTCTCCTGAAAACATGGGTTGAAGCTATCAAGTTCCAAGGCTACGGGCAGAAGGCTCAGGTCAATATCAATGCCGGTCAGGGCAGTCTTGTAAACATTCTTTCTGGTCTTCCTTCCTCTGGAGATACACTTGAACGACCCACTGAAGGAAGCTAGGGAAAGGATTTTAAGATGGAGGGACGGAGGTCCAGCTATCTTCGCAGTCGAGGCTCTAGGAGTTCCCCCTCAATGGGACCCCGTTAAAAGAATCGGAGTCCTGGACTGGCAGTGGGAAGCATCAAGTCTTCTGGTAAGCAAAAGACGTTTGTCTGTCAGATCGGGTCACGGTGTCGGAAAGTCAGCTTTCCTAGCCTGGACAATACTCTGGTTCCTCTGTTGTTATTTCCCCTGTAAAGTACCGGTTACAGCCCCTTCTGCCCACCAGTTATCAGACGTTCTATGGGCAGAACTGGCTAAATGGCACCGAGTCCTAAACGAACGACTCCCTGACTTGGGAGGGCAGTTTGAATGGACTGCCGATGAATTCAGGATGAAACAAGCCCCTAAAGAGTCTTTTGCAGCAGCTAGAACCGCTAGACAGGAAAAACCCGAAGCATTACAAGGATTTCATAGTGACAACCTACTTATCCTCGTGGACGAAGCCTCCGGTGTGCCGGACATTATCTTTGAAGTGGGGCAGGGGGCTTTATCTTCGCCCGGTTCTTTCGCTGTTCTCTGTTCCAACCCTACGCGGCTATCTGGCTTCTTTTTCGACACCCACCATAAACTACGTGAAAGATGGGCAACTCTTAGGGTTAACGGAGAAGAATGCCCGCTTGTGGGTTCCCAATTCAGAGAAGATATCGCTCACCAGTATGGGCGTACATCTTCCGTCTATGCCGTCCGAGTAGAAGGCGACTTCCCAAGGTCAGAAGACGACGTTGTTATACCCCTCCACCTATTAGAAGACGCACGAGTCAGAGAAGTCGAAGCCTATGGAGAAATCCTTTGGGGAGTCGATGTGGCTAGATTCGGGGTCGATAGAACCACTCTAGTCAAAAGATGTACCAACGCCACACTTGAAAAGCATATGGCTTGGGGAGGCAATGACCTCATGCAGACCGCAGGTAGAATCTACGCTGAATGGCTCCAGACCCCCAAAGACCTCCAACCCATTACTATCCTGGTCGATGTGATCGGCGTAGGTGGAGGGGTGGCAGATAGACTCTCTGAACTCGGCCTTCCTATAGCCGGTATTAACGTAGCTGAAGAAGCCTCTATCTCGGAGAAATACTCAAGACTTAGAGACGAACTCTGGTTTAATGCCAGAGAATGGCTGATGAAAAGAGACTGTAAGCTCGTAGAAGATGAAACTCTAGTGGCAGAATTAAGCCTCCCTAAGTACGGTTTTACCTCTAACGGCAAGTTGAAAGTCGAATCTAAAGACGAAATGAAGAAACGATACCCTCAGTCTCCAGACGTTGCAGATGCCTTTTGTCTAACCTTCGCCGGTTCCTCCATAACCAGAGGCCCAGGAGCCTACGAACCCCAATATCATGAGGATTTCTGATGAATATAGAATACATCTACAAACAAGCACTGGACGCTGGAAACCACGCTTCCGCATTAGAAGCTGTTTTTGAGGCGGGGAAGAACTTTGTCCCGAAAATAGACAATCCTGTTCCTATAGTTGAAAAGGCAGTATCTTTGCCTACGATTCCACAGACAATCGCTGGATTAGAGCCTAGTATTGATAAAGCGCGTGAATTGGGCTATAAGCATTCCTTATCGGAGACCAATCATGTCAATTCAAAACGATAACAAGCTCGTCTATAAAGTCACCACAAGGCAGATAGACTATGGCAACCTCGTTCGCAGGGCATGGGGTACAGAATGGTCGAAAAAAGATATTGTCTATGAATTCTCCAACGGACGAATCTTCCGTGATCCCACCACTCAAGGTGGACCTTATGGATCGCAATCGTGACATGAGATACATCTTGAAGACTTGTGACGGCCTGACCTCAGAGATAGAGAAGATATGTATCAAATAATGTGCACAGGTCAGACCCCGGCTGAAGACTCAGTTTGTGCCAGAGCCGCAAAAGTGTTGATGCTGAAATATCCAGTTCAAAGCCCTCATATGTGGTATGTCGAAGTCCGAGAGAATACGATCTGGTTAAAGTCTTCCATGACAGGCAAGGCTTGTATGGTAAGACACCTTAGAGACATAGACTGGTCTTCCTCGAACTTCGAGAAGGAAATCGAACGCGCTGCCGGAGAACTTCTAGAAAGAGCATCCCTCTCCAGAACCAATATGAATATGGACTACGCCAAGACCTTAGACGGTGGTGAGGCCATCAAATGGAAGCCGGTACTGCAATGACAGACTTTCTCAAGTTAGCCAAAGACGCCTATAGCTCATCTACTAACTACTTTGATTCAAACTACCGCTCCAGAGTAGAAGATGCGGTAAAGATGTTCCACTCTCAACATCCGAGGTCTTCTAAATACAACTCGGATGCTTACAAATACCGATCCAAAATCTTCAGACCCAAATCACGGTCGGTCATTCGTAAGCATGAAGCTGTGGCAGCAATGGCATTCTTCTCCAATCTGGATGTGGTTTCAGTATCTCCAGTCGATGGGACAGACGAAAAGCAAATAGCCTCGGCATTGATAATGAAGGAACTGCTTCAGTATAGGTTGAGCAAAACCATACCTTGGTTCATCACGCTGATTGGGGCTTTTCAGGATGCGATGAAAACCGGTCTTTGTGTCTCTTTCCAATACTGGAAGTTCAAATCCAAACAAGTTGAAGAAGAACGCGAAGGAATAGACCCGGATACGTTTGAATCAGTAAAAATCAAAGTTCCAGTCGATGAAATCTACGAAGACGAACCTTGCATAGAGCTTTTCCCGATTGAAAACCTGCGATTCTCCCCTAATGCGTCTTGGGTGAATGTAGTCAAGACCTCTCCGTATATCATTCTGATAATCCCGATGTACGTCTATAAGGTCAAGCAACTGCATAAAGACCAGAACGGATTGACTTGGTACCCTGTTACAGACACTCAAATAAGAGGGGCTAAAGGGGACTTCCAAAGCACGACTGAGCAAGTCCGTAGAGGCGGTGGAGTTCCTCCTAACGACAGTCATGCAGCCCCTTTAAGTGATTATGATGTAGTTCCTGTCCATTTGAACTTTATGGACACCGAAGATGGGAAGATGGTCTATTACACCCTGAAAGACCAGCAATTACTTTCAAAACCTATCCCTCTTGAAGAAATGTTCTGGCATGGAGAAATTCCCATAGTCGTAGGGTCGTGCATTATAGATACCCATAATCCGGCTCCAGAAGGTCTTATAGACCTAGGAAAGCAGCTTCAAACCGAGACTAATGAGGTTGCAAACCAAAGGCTGGATAACGTCAAGTTGGTCTTGAACAAACGCTACTATGTCAAAAGAAACTCCAATGTCGATACCGATAGCCTCCTTAGAAACGTTCCTGGCGGCGTCACGATGGTATCTAATACCGCATCAGAAGGCGGAGATATCCGTGAAGTCAACTGGCAGGACGTAACCTCCAGTTCTTACCAAGAACAAGACCGTATCAACGTAGATTACGACGACCTTACAGGTGGGGGTCTTAATTCCGGGTCAGTAATGACCAACCGGAAGCTAAATGAAACCGTTGGTGGGATGAAGATTATGGCTCAAGGAGCTAATAATCTGACTGAATACACTCTTAGGACGTTCGTAGAGACTTGGGTAGAACCTAATCTCGCCCTTCTTTGCAAACAAGAACAGCATTACGAATCCGACAGAACGATTCTCGCCTTAGCCGGAAAGAAGGCTGGAGCCTTTCAGAAGTTCGGTCAAAGCCCTGATCTGGACTACCTTCTTATGAATGACCTGACTGTTAATGTCAATGTCGGTATGGGAGCGACCGATCCTGACCAGAGATTCCAGCATTTCATGCAAGCGACAGGTGCGTGGCTGCAAATGGCCCAAAACCTCCCTGGTGATGCTGATCCAGAACAAATCAAGTCAGAATTGTTCGGTCTAGCGGGATATAGGGATGGAAATAGGTTCTTTACCGGCAAAGTTGACCCTAGAATCGAGAAAATCACCAAACAAATGCAACAAATGGGTCAATCCATGCAGCAAATGCAGCAACAACTTGAAGTCGGGATGAAAAATGAGGCCGAAAGGCGTCAAATTGATGCAAAACATGCTCAAGTAGCCCTAAAAGAAGTCAAAGTGGATTCTGAAAATGAACTCAAGCAGAAAGAATTGGACCTTCAGAAGCATGAAATTGCTCTAGATAGGGCTGTAGTCATCCACGATTGGCAGAAGGCCAAGAATGCTGCTTGAGAACGATATTTCTGACGTACAGGAGTTTTTGGAAGACAAAATCCCTGATGGGAAACTTCTATTAGCAGAAGTTAATATAGGTGAAGATGCCGCTCAGTTCGTAAGGTCTGAACTCGGCAGATACATCATAGGACAGGCTGATATCGAGATTCTAGAGGCTACAAGAGAGTTAAAAGTCGTTTGGCCGTGGCGTAAGAGACGTATTCAAGCCCTCCAAAACGAGATAAAAGTACGTGAAATGTTCAAATTCTACCTATTGGCTGCGATAAATACAGGCAAGAGTGCTTTAGGTGAGTTGACCAACAGAGAAGCGGAAGCTGAATAAAATTTGCTTATGAAGGTATAAGCGCATACTATTTAACCAAAAGGAGCATTTGTGGACCCCAAAACTGGCGATTTAGCTGTACCTGAAGCTGAAATCAAACCGGAATTCCAAGAGGAAAAGCCGGTAGAGAAGATTGTCGCTCCAAGGGATAAGGCTATTGCGGAAATGGCTCGTAGGGCCGAAATTCGCCGTCAAGAGGAATTAGGCGCATTCAAGCCTGATTCTATGGATGATGAAGGGGTCATTACTTCTGCTGAGATTGAAGAACCTCAGATTGAGGAAACACAGTCTGAACAAGCTGAACAACAAATTCCAGAGGAAACCCGCGAACTGATCGTTAATGGTCAGCGTATGACGGTTCCTCTCTCTAAAGTCATTGAGGAAGGCGTAAGGACTCTGCAAAAAGAGACTTCCGCTGATCTTAAACTAAAGGCCGCAAGTGAGTTGGAGCGGCAGTGGCATGAAAGGTTGGCACAACCATCCAAACCGGACGTTCAACAACCCGTTCAACAGCCATCCATTACGGACGCTGAGATAGCTAGGAAAATCCAATTCGGAACCGAGGCAGAAGCCGCAGAAGCCATTTCAACCCTTAAAGGTAGTGGCAAGGCATCTAGCCCTCAAGAAATCGTCGGGTTCGTACAACAACAAATGAACCAGATGATCCCTGAACATATCGCGTTCCACGATGCTACAAATTGGTTGCGTACTGAACACAAGGAAATCACTTCTGATCCAGACTTGAAATCTTACTTTGATATGCAGGAAGTCAAAGCAAGACAATCTGGAGACAAACGCCCCTACCGCGAACTTTATGATGATTTGGCAAAGCAGATGGTCACGAAATTCAATCTCAGGACGCAGGATAAGCAAGAACCTGCTCAACCTATGGATAGGATTTCCAGGAAGATCAATTCGCCACGTCCAGTTCAGGGAGCAGCGGGGAAAGTCGTCCAACAGACTCAGGAAAAGAAAGCCTTTACAGTGGCAGATTACGTGACTCAACAGCGGCAGCGTCGGGGACTTCAACAATGAGGAAAAACTATGAGTTCCCAACTTTGGGCCGTCAATTCACTTGGCGGATATTTCTATAGTCTTAATCTATCCGATGAACTGAGGGAAACACTTCAGCCCTTAACGAAGTTTCGTCAGTTTGCCGATGTACGGGATGCGTCCCAACAAAGTAAGAAACATGGCGATACTTACACTTGGGACGTTGTTAGTAATGTCGTAACTTCTGGTGGTACGGTTGTTGAAACCAATACCATGCCGGAGACGAACTTCACCATCACGCAAGGTACATTGACCGTTGTTGAATACGGAAATTCGGTTTGTAAAAGAGCCGCGTCTTACTTGAATCGCTTCTTTGCTCTGTGCGCTTTTGCATGACAATTGAAGCAAAGCGATTTGACGTTACTTGGATCGAAGATTCGGGTTCTGTCATGCTTGACATAAACGATATGATGGACTTGCAACAGAGAGTCTTCATCATCGTCCACAAGGCCGCAGTCTTGGCATGTGAATTTGTCGCGCATCAATATCGCTTGGCGGAATTTTGCATACGCTTTATTTCCACCCTTGCTTCGCGGCTTCTGTCCGTACTTTTCGGCAAAGGCAACGAAGTTGAAGTCACTAGCAAACCAATCTGGGTGTTGTTCGGAATCAAAGTTCCAATGAGTAGTTCCGCGACCTCCTTGACGGGCAACGGCAGGATTAGTCTCTTTGCTAAGTCCCTTATTCCAAACATCGACATTTCCAAGTTGCGTCTTACGGCAATTCGGATGATGGCCGCGTTTGTAATCGGGTACACGCAGACCTCCGCCTTTGCGATAGACCGGGAAAGCCATGAATACTTGGCCGCACCCGCATTTGCATGTGGTTTCGACTCTAGCAGCTTGGAATTTGGAAACTCCCATGTTTCCAGTATAGCAGATTCAGGTAAGAATGAAAAGGGTGTTAATTGCTGGAAACCCCTAACGATAATGCCGAGGGCAATCAGCAGCCAAGGTTCGCAGGAATGCGATCAAGGTTCAACGACTAGGGCATGGAGTCCAGAACGGACGGTAAAGCCCCACGAATGCACCCCCCGAAAGGGAAGATATAGTCTGGGCTGCATGGAAACATGCAGAAGCGAGGGGTTAAATACCCTTGCGATAACAAAACCGACCTTACTCCGGCAAGCTCGATGCTCTGGCGCAGTGGGACGTAAAACGCCCTTTGATGCAGGCATTGAAGAACGATGCGGTTAAAACCTTTGATCGCGCAGTTCATACGCAATTCAACGCTACTAGACTGCGTATTTGCTCGACTGCTGGCACGAACACTACTGCTCTGGCGCTCTTTACCACAGGTACGTGTACCGCCACAAACAACGCTGCTTATAACTCGACCTACCATAAGATGGTAATCGACACCATGAAAGAGCGGAACATCCCTCCTTATCTTGGTGATGATTATGTCTCTCTGGCATGGCCGACGACCTATCGCACGATCAAGAACAACCTTGAAGGTATCCATCAATATACTCGTCCTGGTCTTGGACTGATTATGAATGGTGAGGCTGGACGGTATGAAAACACGCGATTTGTCGAACAAACCAACATCGGTAAAGGTATTTCCAATGATGGTACGGCTTGGACTAATGGTGTTTCTGACTGGATTTACTTCTTCGGTGAAGATACGGTTATGGAAGGGGTCGTCATTCCTGAAGAAATCCGAGCGAAGATTCCTACTGATTACGGTCGATCTAAAGGTGTTGCGTACTATGCCCTGCTAGGTTGGGGGATTGTACAGACCAATGCTACGGATGATCGCATTGTCAAGTGGGACTCAAAAGCGTAATTTAACAGGCTCAGAGCGACTTAATGAAACCCCGCGTAAGCCTAAATCATTACCCTGTCGGGAAGTGACAGCGGTTAAAAGGAAATTGTATGGCTTTTACTGCACCTAGCACTAAGCAACAAGCGTATGACCATCCTGCATATGAAGCTCCTGTTCCTATAAATCTTGGAGGCGCGGGAACTTTGGCTAGCGGGGGAATAGCAAAATTTGCTGCTTTTACAGCAATGATCCTGAAACAAGCAACTCTGAATGTTCAAACCGCAGGCACGAATACATCTACGGTATCTATTATTCGTATTACTGCGGCGGGAACTTCTACCAGCACTATTGCATCGTTGTTTATCGGTACTGGCGTTGTTACAGGAACGTCAATCGGTACTTCCGCTGGTCAATACGCTGTTATGGGCCTTGGCACGACGACTATTGCTCAAGGCGATGTAATCGGTATGCTAAACGGTATTGACGTGACAGCGCAGTTGGCTTGCACGGTTGAGGCTTATATCGTTCCTGGTGCGAATCTGACTGTATAGGAGGCTAGATGAGAGTTAAGTTCAAGGATACAGGTCAGGCAATAGACCAGACTACGGCTAAATCTGAACCCGGTGAGAAGGAATTTACTTCTGGAGGGTACAGTCTTGATGCAGGGTATGAAAAGGTTACTCCGCATTACGGCACTCGTTTCTGTTCTGAAGAAGTACAGGAACGAAATGCCAAGATTCAGCCGTTTAATGCCGAGCCGGTAGAAGGTGGTTTTATCCCCCTTAACAATGTTTTTGATCGAATCTAAAAGGAACTATTATGGCAAGCCCTGACGATATGGAAAGAGTAATGGAGTCCGGTAAATCGGTTCTGAGTTCAGTTGATACCAAGACCAAAGGTGGGAATACACCTTCGACTTGGGAAGGAACTGTTGAGGATGGATTTACTAATCCCTATACCATGACTGTTGTATCCCTCAAGGATCGCAACACTCGCGGTGGGGGTTCGACTGCAATGTAACAATCTCCCGGCCCTTCGGGGTCGGGGATAAGGACTCATTATGTCAACAGATTTTAGCTCTCAAGCTACGCCTACTCCTGCGTCACCTTTTACGACAAAGGTAGCCGCAGGGGATAATTATTTGAATACGACTGCTACTGGTCTTATAAAGACCGGAGAAGGATGGTTGATAGGGGTTAATCTGAATTCAGGAGCAGCCGCAACTATCAAATTGTGGGATAACACCGCTGGTAGTGGAACGGTAATAGTTAATACATACACGCTTAACTCTGGATGGAACCCTTTGTTGTTTCATTTCAGGACAGGGTTGTATGTGACTGTTGGTGGTGCGGCTGATCTTTCGTTTTCGTATAGCTGATGTTTCCACCGTTTGCACAAAGTAGCGGCGCTTTAAGCGTCAGTTTAGCGTTTACTAATACGCTTCAGTCCTCTTTAGTCCCTAGTTTTAGCCAAGGTTCCCTCACGCCAACCTCCACCCGCGCTACCACAGCCACACAACTGCAACACGACGGCAATCAAGTCCAAGTCTTGGCTGAAGAGGCGAGATTCACTGGGGCGCGGCGTATACAGAATTTCTGCACTTATTCAGAGGATTTCTCGAATGCTGTATGGGGTACTGGTATTGGCGGTACTGGTGTAACAGCAACAAAAACGCCGAATTATGGAATTGCTCCAGATGGCACGACGACAGCTACGCGCCTGATTCTTGATAAAGGTGCTGGTGCTACCGATGGTGATCAAGCACTTCTTACTCACACAACCGTTACGTTCGACCAAGGAAGTCAACAAAAGCTGCATTCGCTATTTGTGCGCTCAACTGACGGCGCATCGTCATACACTATAATAATTGGTGATGCAGGGAATACGGCAAGTTGCGAGTTAGTGCCGGTAACCTCCACATGGCAGCGCGTTGCAATGTCTGCGCCCACTGTGCTGGACGGCGCAAAGATACGCATTGCGGCCGGGCTGATCGGCAGTCCGCTTACTTCACAAACAGCCGATATTCTGATTTGGCATCCAATGTCGGAAAACGTCACCGGACAGTCGAATCAGAATCCCGGTGAGTATGTAAGCTCGAATGTTCTTTCTGCTCCGTGGCATGGCGCTAATGTTGATGCCGTTAAATATTTCACCACACTGAATGGCAACACTGTTTCCAGTAATGTAGTCACCGAAGCGACTGGCGCTCCAATCACCAACGCCAATAGTTCCTATGCGGATGCGAAAGGTCCGTTCGGATACTTGGCGGAAGGCCAGCGAACCAACAATGCATTGTGGAATCGAGACTTCACTAATGCTGTTTGGGTCAAGGTAACTACTACTGCCGCGAAAGATCAAATTGGCGTCGATGGGACGGCAAATAGCGCATCCAGTCTTCTCGCAACAGGGGCCAATGCGACGACACTGCAAACCTACGTCGCTGCAAGCACGACACGCACGTTTGGGCTGTTGATTAAGCGCATTACAGGAACAGGAACGATCAGCGTCACAAGCGACGGCGTCAACTATACCGCCACGACGATTAACGCCAGCACGTGGACACTCTGCGCTGATACACATGCGCTACTGAACCCCGCCTTCGGCGTTAAGATCGCTACCTCCGGCGACAAGATTGCAGTGGATATGGCGATGCTGGAGGATGCATCATTCACCAGCTCACCTATCCCAGGGACGACTGTTGCGGTGACGAGGAATGCGGATGTCGATCAATACATCAGCGCAGGCAATCTCAACACAAACGATATTACAATTTATGGCGAAAGCCAATTTCCAGTTGTCCCAAATGCCGCAAATTACTACCTTTTTGGAACTTACGTTGATGCCAACAATGGAACTGCTGTCTTGTGGGACGGATCAAACCTGATTGCACGGCGCAGAATTGGCGGCGTAAGCAATGACGCAACGATTGCGTTTACGCCTACCGCAGGAACGATATTTAAGTGGGCGGCTCGGTGCTCATCTACGTCTGGGACAGACATCTTCCTGAATGGAACTGCTGGCACGAACAACGCGGTTACAACGGCCTGCCAGATTGGAACCAATTTCCAAATTGGTGCAGACGGCAATTCTGCGAATCAGCCGTTCGCTACGGTTAGGCTGGTGAACATTGCGCGGGTATCTCTATCCAACGCCGCAATCAGCGCCTTATAGCCATGAACTATCACACAATCATCAAGGTCGAACGCCGCCATGCTCCGCGTGAGTTAGCGATATCCAATCGAGGACAACTGCATTCGATGGGCGCAGAAATCAATGATCCGTCCAATATCAACTATGCGGCATCGTGGGATTTGCATAGCCCATTTATTGACGTCACCTATCCAACTACTGGATGGGCAGCGGCCATTGCTAGCCTAAAGATGGCTTACCTGGGCTGGCCGATGATTGATCGCAGGGATTATGTACCACCTCAAGGAATCTAATGGTCTGGAAAGTTGAAAATCCGCAAGGTTCTGAAGCTGGGAAGGTTATTTGGGATATCGTTCCTTATACCAGAGGGCTTGGATTTGACATAGGGTGCGGTTCTGCCAAAGCCTTCTCTCACTTCATAGGGCTAGATAACAGGACAGATACACAGATGTTTGGTATCCAGATGGAACCGGACATGACTATTCCTGATGCCTCAGATTTGTCTATATTTGCTTCTGATAAATACGATTTCGCGTTTTCCTCACATCTTTTAGAACATATTAAAGACTTTGAAAAGGCTCTTACCGATTGGTGGAGAATTCTCAAAGTTGGTGGATATCTGGTCTTATATCTCCCACATAAGAACTTCTACCCGAATATAGGTGTTACTGGAGCAAACCCGGACCATAAGCACGACTTTCTGCCTATAGACATTATTGAGGCAATGAAAGAGATAGGAACATGGGATTTGGTTGTTAATGAGGACAGAAACGACAAAGGGTGCAATGGTCAGGAAGAATACTCATTCCTTCAGGTTTTCAAGAAGACTGATAAGGGACATAACTATACTTGCAACAACCAGAAACCCGCTTTAACTGTGGCCTTAGTTCGTTATGGCGCCTTTGGGGATGTTATACAAACAGCCTCCATAGCTGGAGCTTTGAAGGCTCAGGGCTATCATGTGACGTTCTATTGTGAGACTAGGGGTTATGAGATAGCCAAGTCTGATCCTAACTTCGATAGTTTTATCATCCAAGATAAAGACCAAGTGCCTAATCTCAGACTAGGTGATTATTGGGGATGGGAGAAGAAAAAGTACGATAAGTGGGTCAATCTGTCTGAATCAGTAGAGGGTACTTTGCTGGCATTGCCTGACCGAATTCAAGGGTCATGGACTAATGCAATGCGGCACAAGTATATGAACCTTAATTACCTGGAGTTCATGCACGATGTATCCGACACCCAATATAAGTGGTTCAAGGAGTATCAGCGGTTTGTTCCTACTGAAGACGAAACTAAGTGGGCAAAAGAAGAAAAAGAAAAGCACAAAGGCGTCGTTATCATGTGGGCGCTTGCCGGTTCAGCGGTCCACAAAGTTTGGCCGTATATCGATATTACCTTTGCGAGACTTCTTTCCGTTACTGACGCGGTTATTTACACGGTTGGTGACAAGATGGCGCGAAACCTTGAAAGCGGTTGGGAGAAAGAAGACCGAGTCGTTAAAAAGGCTGGCGAATGGACGATTCGGCAAACACTAGCTTTTGCCTCTGTGTGTGATCTGGTTGTAGGCCCGGAAACAGGCGTATTGAATGCAGTCGCCTATTGCAAGGATATGTGGAAGATCGTTCTGCTTTCTCATTCGTCTGTTGAGAATCTGACAAGAGATTGGTATAAAACCCTCTCTATTGTCCCTTTGAACACCTCCTGTTATCCCTGCCATCGAATGCACTATAACTGGGATAACTGCAAGCGAGAGGAAGAAGGGGTTGCCGCGTGTCAGAAAGACATTAACCCTGAGCAGATGTGGGCTGCGTTATCTCATTGCATAGACGAAAAACATTTCACAGACAAAGAACGTAGAGTAGTTTTGGAGGCTTAAATGGCAATTTCCGGGGCTTATGACTATTCCGTTACGGCATCGGATATTATCACCGCTTCCTTAACAGACATACAGGTTCTCCAGAATGGGGAAACCGCAGATAACAACGATATCACGACGGCTTTAAGGTCGTTGAATCTGATTACCAAGGAGTTGATGGGGAAACCTAATGTCGCTCCGGGGCTTAAAAGGTGGACTAGAAAGACCCTGTATCAGTTTCTAAGGCTTAATAAAAACATCTATACCTTGTGTGCCATAGCCTCTAGTGGTGATTATTGCGCTACCGGAAGCTATAACCAAGGGACTACAACGGCTTCTGCGGCTAGTGGGCAAGCTGTTATCGCTGTGACCGCTATGGTTTCGGCCCCTGTCTATCAAGCCACAGTCACTCCAGCAACAGGCGATTATGTAGGGGTTCAGCTTTCTACCGGTGATTTCCAATGGTCAACGGTAAGCGGAAGCCCTACCTTGCCTGGAAACATTACCTTTGCAGCAAATCTTACTGCTACGGTTAATAGTGGAGCGCAAGTCTATTCATTCCCTGTAGCCAGTCAGGTTAATGTGCCTCTGGATGTTCTTACCTTGGTTCGGCGCGATCTGAATGCGATTGATTATCCTACAGACAAAATGGCCGATATCTACGAATATGAGCAGTTGACGAACAAGAACATAACCTCAACGCCTATTCAGTGGTTCTATCAAAAGAACTTGGCGAGCGGAAGTCTTTATATCAACTGTGTCCCTTCTACTGTTACAGACGTTCTCAGAATGATCTGTCTATATCCTATAGACGATGAATCTGTAGTTGGTAATACGATGGCCTTCCCACAGCAGTTTTACTCCCTTCTTAGGTGGCTTTTGGCTAAAGACCTAGCCCCTGCTTTTGGGAAGGTTTGGACTGACACCATGCAACAAAACCTGGAGTCTGCGTTGATTTCTGCTGCTGCTACCGATGTGGAAACCGTATATCAGTATTTCCAGCCGGGGCGTGAAGGTGGGAATTTCAATTACACAACATGAACCAGCCAGTAGAAGTTAAGCGTCTTAGATATGGTGATTTGTTTATCACTAGGGATGGTAGTGTCCCGAATAAAGACGCACGACTAACTAACTGCCTTGTAGAAGCGGTCAATGGTGATCCACAGATAGTAGGCAGGACAGGGTTTGCAACCTATACCTCGGTAGCGACTGGTGTAGGACATGGAATGACGGTCTGGACGAAGAACTCAGATCAGACTCAGAAGGTCTATTGTGTCGTAGGAACCCAAGTCTATAGGGCCACAGGGACAGCTACGACTGTCATATCGACCTATGGACAAGGGGCTGCTAATGAGATTGTGGACTGGAACCAATACTACGATGGGTCTTATGTTGTCCTTAAAAACTCCCTCTCGATGTATGGAATGAATACCTCAACTGACGCAGTAACCAAGGTCACAAGTGGTAATTACCCTGCTACCACGGTAAGAGGGATAGCGTATCTGGATGGGACATTCTATGTAATGGACCCTAACGGAACTATCTTCGGGTCAAATAGCGAGGATATCTTTACATGGTCTGCGCTTAACTTTATCTCAGCCAATGCTGAACCTGATGGTGGGGTTGCTTTAGCCAGAGCCGGAAGCTTTGTTGTAGCCTTTGGGAACTACACGACTCAGTTTTTCTATGATGCAGGAAACGCTACAGGTTCCCCTCTTTCCAGAGCGCCTAATGGGACGATTCTTTCTGGATGTGCTTCTAGTAATAGCATAGCGTACTGCGATGGGTCTTTTTACTACATCAGTCAGTCTAAAGGTCAGGGTCCGACGACTAATGCTGGAGTCAGGGTCAGCGTTCTTAAAGGCATCAGTTCTCAAGTTATCTCCACAGACAGTATTGAGAGACTACTGAAGGCTGATGGGTTGGTTAATGCTTATGGGAATGCGATAAATGTACTAGGTCATGAACTTTAAATCATCAGCATTCCTACAAGTGGTTTGTATCTGGTTTATGAAATAGACTCTAAATGGTGGTACGTTTTCACTACTTGTACGGCAACTGCCAATAAGTCAGTTTCAGCACTAACCAGCGTAACGAATGTCGATGGGACGACAGTTACCGCTACTGCGACCAGTACCACACATGGGTTTGCTGATGGTGACCCTATTACGGTTTCAGGGGCTAATCAGTCTGGATATAACATCACTACCAATATCAGGTATGTCGATGCTAATACGTTCACCTATCAAGTACCTTCAATTCCTGTCACTCCGGCCACAGGAACTATTGTAGCTGTAGGGATTTCAAGTTCTTATTATCCTATGTTGCAATCGGCTCAATATGGAACGATTCAGATAGCCCAACATATAGGGAACGGTGGTATTTATCAGATTTCAGACACGGTTTATACCGATGCCACTATAACCATAGACTCTCATATCAGGACAGGCAGGATAGACGGAGACGCTAACCAGCAGAAGTTCTTGCCTTGGATAGATGTGATTACAGACCGAATCTCTGCTAATGCCTTGGTGCGGTGGACTGATGATGATTACCAGACCTATACGAGTTACAGAAAAGTCTCATTAAGTGGCAAGAGAAGCCGTCTTACGAGAAATGGATCATTCAAGCGAAGGGCTTTTGAAATAAGACGTACAGATGCAGCAGCGTTAAGGTTTCAAGGGCTGGATTTACCGATAGAGAAAGGAATCGAATAATGAAATCTAGGGGTTATCTATGCCAACATTAGCTGAAATTCTCAAAACGATTGGCGGGTCTGAACAAGGATATGCTCCTAGAGTGAACCCCTCTACTGGTTATGTTGAACAGTATAGTGGCGCTACTATGAGTAATGAGTACCAAGACCCTAATAGCATGTACACAACGGCATCTACCAAGCTGCCTAATGGCAATGTAGGACTTTACAAAGTAGATGCTAGTGGGGATGTAAAAACAGAAGACACAGGTGTAGCTTGGTCTGAGAGTGGAGGTGGAGACTGGCTGGATAAGTTGGTAGCTGCTGCTCCTAAGATCGCTATGGGCGTTATGGCTGGAGGCGCTGCTTCGTCTATGCTCGGGCTTGGCGCTGGTGCTGATATTGGAGTAGGTGGAGAATACTTTGGCAATGCTTTAGAGGGACTTCCTCCTGGGTACACTCCCGGCGTAGAAGCATTAACTCAAGCTGGAAATATGACGCTTGAAGAACAATTAGCCAATCAAGCCGGTGGGAACCCATTAACTCAAACCGGGATGAATCCAGGAGATATGGAGTTAGCCAATCAAGCCGGGAACCCATTAACGCAAACTGGAATGGACCCTTCACAATATAACCACCTTCCTAGTGGACCTATGGGACCGGCTGCTGGAGCTACTACCGCAACAGCGGCAAAACTCGTTGAATTGGGGATTCCGGCTTCTATTGCTAACCAGCTAGGCAATGCTCTATCAACAGGGAATGCAGCATTAGCTACACAGTTATTGAAGTCGGCTGGCATTGATACATCAAAGATTGATATAGGGAATCTCGTTAAGTCTGTTGTTGGTGGGGCTGCTACGATTGCTCCTTATCTTAATACAGACCCTTACAAGGGTGGGGTTACTAGTTATCTGACGCAGACTGGATTCAAACCCGGTGGAATAGGCCCATTGTCAGATAGTCTTAATACAGCAGGGTTTAAGTCTGGTGGAATAGGTCCGATGCCTAAAGACTTGTATGGACTGTATTCAGATTTCTTGCATAACCCGACTGGAGCGAATAATCCTGCCTATCAAGCCATGATGGATCAAGGTCTTCAAGCAACCCAAAGGGGGATGAATGCTCAAGGGTTCGGGAATTCAGGAAACATCCTTACCGAACTTCAAAAGACAGGTATGGGAATCTATGGAGATTACATCCCTAAGTTAGCCAATATGTACCAAGGTGGGGCGGCACAAGAAGCCAATACTTGGAATACAGAGAACACGGCTAATCTCAATGCGGGGAATCTAGGCACTAATATGTGGAACACTCAGAACACGGCGAATCTCAATGCCGGGAATTTAGCTACTAATATGTTCCAAGCTGATTCTAGTAATCAACTAGCAAGGGCTAAGGGTATGGCTGGAGTAGTCGGAGATACCGTAACCGATGTGGGAGCAGGACAAGGAGTAGATGCCTTTAATAAATGGCTTACTCAACAAGGTTATAAATTGGTTACGAATTAACAGGACAATATCATGCCAGGATATTTTGGTGGTTTTCTAACTGCTGCTGATACCATGTCCCAAATCGCGGACAGGGCATCAAGGGGCGATGTTCTTAGACGTAAGATGGCTATTGAAGAACAACAGGCTCCTTATGATACGGCTAGGATAAAAGCACAATCTGAATTGGAGGGAGCTAAAGTCCCCTATGCTTCAGAGCTTGCACAAGTCCCTGTTCTTGAGCAGCGGAGAAAACAACAACTAGACTCTATGCGGAATGAAGCTGCTGGTAGAAAAAATCAAATTGCTCAACAGTTAGCAGATGCAAAAAGTGAAGCTGTTAGGCTTTCTGGTGATTTGAGTTCTCCGACTAATAAGATCAAATTGGCTCAAGCTGTAGCGAATATCGAGTCATTGCAAGACAGGATGAATCATGAGTCTAGGTTGGAACAACAATATCTATTCCAACAGGGATTTGCTGATACACCATTCAGTCCTAACTCCAAGTCTTCAACATTGGGAAGGCTTCAGGAAATGCTTGGTAATCAACAAAGAGTTCAGCAGCAAGAAGTTCCTTCGGAACAACCCGGAATGGTTCCTCCACAACCAGGATCGCCTATTCCTCAATCTGTACAACAAGGTAGATTGGTAACGACTGATGAACAAGGAAGAAGGATTGTTATTCCTCCTAATGAGATTCCTTCTGCTCAACGTGTCATGCAAGCCTCAGAACAAGGACAGCCATTAACGCTTCCCGGTAATACTTTGACTGCGCCGAGAGTAGAAGGGCAGATACCAGAAGATTTGATGAAACTGCCTATAGCAGCAAGGATGAAGACGTATAACGAACGGATGGCTGAAGTTCCTGCTCAAACGGCCAAGCTAAATGCTTCTGTAGCCGCTTTGGACAATGTTTCTGATGTAGCAACGCTATCACTCAAACACGGAAGTTTAGGGCCAGCCACAGGATTAACTGGAATGTTAATGAGCAATATTCCAGGTACAGGGGCTTACAATGTCAAAGAAATTGTTGAGTCTTTAGAGGCTAAGTTAGCGTTTGCTTCTCTCGGCGATTTGCGTCAACAGTCAAAAACAGGTGGCGCTTTGGGACAGGTTTCTGACAAAGAAGAACAGATGTTGAAAAAGGCTATTGCTTCTTTGAAGCTAGCACAGTCTGAGGAAGATGTGCGTCGTGCACTTTCTGATGTTGTTAATTATTCTCAAGGGGCTAAGTCTCGTTTGCTTAAAGCCTATGAACAAACTTACGCAGAAAAGCCTGATCTGACTGAATACCATACGATCACATCCCCTAAGAACCCGAATGAACGCGTAATAACGCCTAAAGGTGGTGTTTTATACAACGGGTATCAGTTTCCAAGTCAACAAGCTCTGGATGCATATAAAGCTGCTGGTGGAAAATAATGGCTGAAGTTCGTCCTGAAGATTTTGGAGGTACGCCAACTTCTGTGAAGCCGGAAGATTTTGGCGCTGTGCCATCAAGTTCTGTTTTGGAACGGATTGGTACAGGTATTGCTGACCCTATATGGGGAGCAGGACAACTTGCTGCTCATCTATTGCCTAAAGCAGTAATAAATTCCGATATTGTCGATCAGATGGTTAAAGATCGAGAAACTGAATACGCACAAAAAAGGAAAGGAGCCGGTTCAGAAGGGGTAGATTGGGCAAGGATGGGCGGGAATGTAGTCAGCCCTGTCAACCTTGCTATAGGGGCGGCTGGAATGCCAGTTAGTCTAGCTGGACGAATGGGAGTAGGAGCAGCTACGGGCCTTGCTGGTTCTCTTTTGTCTCCTGTTACAGATAAGACAGAATCCTTTGCTAGTGAAAAGACTAAACAAGGAATATTAGGAATTGCAGTAGGCGGTGCTTTGCCTGTAGCTGCTGCTGGTGTAGGTAGGATGATAAGTCCAAAACCTACAGAAGCCGTAAAAGACCTTATGGGAAAAGGGATCACTCCGACACTTGGAGAAACATTAGGGCCAAGCGCAAAGATTCTTGAAGACAAACTCATGTCTCTGCCTATTGTTGGCGACGTTATAGGTGCGGCTCGCAGAGGGTCAGTGCAAGACATGAACCGCGCTCTTTACAACATGGCTCTTGAACCTATAGGGGAAAAATCAACTTCTGCCATAGGAAGGCAGGGGATTGATGAAGTAGCTACAAAACTATCCAGTGCTTATGAAACAGCTCTTAAAGGTAAAACGATAACACTAGATAAGCAGTTTTATTCCGAATATCGCAAGATTTGGGATGCTACTCAAGTCATGTCCAAAGATGCTAGACAGCAATTTAGAAGCATTGTAATGAATAAGGTCATGCAACCTAGAGGCGTTTCAGGCTCTATTGACGGCGAAACAATGAAAGCCATTGATTCCCAATTAGGACAGTTTGCTAAAAGATTTGGGAAAGACCAGAACATCAATAATCAGATGATTGGCGATTCTATTGAGGCGATCCAAGATGCTTTGCGTGCGTCTGTTGGGAGGACAAATCCTGATATCAGAGAGGCAGTAGGCAAGATAGATCAAGGATGGGCGATCTATACTCGCCTTAGAAATGCAGCATCTAGAACAGGGTCTAAAGAGGGAATAATTACTCCGGGAACATTGAATTCTGCTGTTACTGCGCTAGATCAGTCGGTAGGCAAAGGGGCTACCGCTAGAGGTACGGCATTGATGCGGCAATTCACAGACCATGCAACTGAAGTATTAGGGTCAGGCTATCCAGACTCAGGAACCACAGGCAGGGCTATTATGAATCTCCTTCTGCTTGGTGGAGGAATGTATCTACACCCTTCCTCTGTGATGTTGGGTGGAACTGCGATGTTGCCTTATATGCCTGGATTGAAATGGCTGACTGCCAAAGGTCTTACGGCTCGGCCTCCTGGTGCTGATATGGCAGCACAAGCATTTACTAAAAGCGTTCAAAATGCGGTTCCTGGAATGGTTGAATCAGCAAATCGACAGTCTATTCCTACCTTCCCTGAAGGCCAACCAATATGACTACAGTTACTCCTAGCTTCCAAGTTGGGCCTCCGGTTCCTCCTGACCATGAGAATTTCTTTGAATGGACGAGTCAGTTTTGGGAATGGTCAAGGAAGTTAGGAAATAACGTCGATGGAGCGGCTTTCTTTTCAGGAAGCGTAACCATAGGAACAAGCCCTAACTGGTTCAATGCTGATTCAAACGGTATCTGGTTAGGTGGCGCGACATTTGGGACTTCTCCATTCCGAGTCAGTATGGCAGGGGCTTTGACCAGCACATCAGGGGCATTCAGTGGAGACATTAGCGGAGCTACAGGAACCTTTACAGGTGGGATAGCTATAGGGTCTAACCCTAATTGGTTCAAGGCAGATAGTTCAGGCATTTGGCTTGGCGGGGCTTCTTTTGCGGCCTCTCCATTCAGGGTAAGTATGGCTGGCGCAGCTACTATGACGAGCGCAACTTTCACAGGGGCCATTACTGGCGCAAGTGATATAAGTATTACAGGCAAAGGTGAATTCAAAGGGCAGTTCACATCAGGTGGATACAATACCGCTATATTTGCCAATGAATCTTATGGGGCACAACATGGCATTATTTCGTGGGCTAATTATGCCGGGTCATCGGCTATTATCGGATCGCATGATGGGGTTGGGATTGGTGCTGTTGGTTCTTGCAATGCGGCTGGCGGCATAGGAATAAAAGGGGTTACCCTTTATGGGATCGGTGTAAAAGCCCAGGCATTGGCTGGAGCTACGGGATTGGCTGTTGAAGGTAACATGACCATCAACAATACCAATCTTGTTACTAACCTGAACGCAAATTATTTGAACGGTCAGCAAGCAAGTGCTATGTCCGTATCGAGCGCGGCCTCTTGTAGCGGGAATGCGGCAACAGCAACGGCGTTGCAGACAGCACGCACAATAAACGGCACGTCCTTTGATGGAACGGGAAATATTACAGTGACTGCTGCTGCCGGTACTCTTACCGGGTCGTCGCTTCCATCTGGAGTTACCAGTTCTTCACTGACCAGCGTAGGAACGCTCACATCATTGGTAACGAGTTCTTATGTCGATCTGGCTGGAACTTCAACCGCAGTTGCGTCTGGTCATTTATGTCTTGGTGCATCAACCCAAGGTAGCGCGGGGGCCTTGGCTGGTTATTGGGTGATCTATTTTGGATCGACCGGAAGAGCCATTCCGGCTTATGCTCTATCTTGAGGACACAATGAACAAAGATTTCATAGCAAAAGCATTTACCGAACATCTTAGAGACAACCTAGGTAATAAGCTGACAGACGCAACGGCAACAGGGCTTTTAAATATGTTGCTACAGATTCTTAGTGATCCTCGCGCCGCAGAAGTAGCGAAAGAAGATAGTGGACCCGCGTGATCGCTTTGTCGTATTTTTGATTGCTGCAATCATCGCTGCTATCTATTTTGAGGATTTGCCTACAAAGGTACGTGATTCAATCGTACAAGCCGTTAAACAAGAAGCAAGAATGGTGAAGGTGAAGAATGACAAATAATCATAACGAACAAAAAAAGAAAACCTATGACTTCATAGCCAGTGCAATTATTTCTACGATAGTTACATGGCTCATTGGTTATTTCATTGCTGTCCCTAGAATCATGGACAGGGCTTTGCAGGACATTGATATGATAAAAGCTGACATATCAGAGATAAAGAAAGACAATAAAGCGTTCGCCCATAACATGGAAAACATAGCTCTCAAACAAGCTGCCGCTATAGCCAATGGGGACGCTATACATCAATCTTTGCAACAGCAGATCAACGGTAAGAAATGATTACCACAGACGACTACCTGAATTTCTGGAAGAAACACTACAGTCATGTCAAAGTCCCTGACGATGAACTTACACAGGAACTTGTCTCAAATGCAGACAATACCGTAGCTGCCGTCACCTTACTTCTGGATGCCTTTGGAGAAGAAAGGGACTTAACGAGTGGTTGGAGGCCCGTAGAGGTCAATAAAACGGTCCCTGGAGCGGCTTTGCGGTCAAACCATACCAGGTGCCTAGCAGCGGATATAAGCGATCCTGACGGCGATTTGGACGATTGGTGCACGGCCCATCCTGATACCCTAGCCAAGATCGGGCTTTGGCAGGAACACCCTGCTTCTACCAAGGGCTGGTGTCATGTCCAGATTGTGGCTCCGAAGTCAGGGAAACGAGTCTTTTACCCATGACGCCAAAGACGCAGGAGCGACGAAGCGGAACTGTTCGGCGCGACCTAAACAGCTTGGTCAGGGACAAGAACCAGGAGTTGTCCGAACGCAGGACGTTTTCCATCATCGGGAAGGCTATCTGCGTATGGCTCCTAATCTCCTATCCAGACGCCCTAATTCAACGGTGGGATGCTTTAACTGTCCTGCTGGCCTTCCTGATAGCAACTGAGGTTGCAAAGTCTATGATCGAGCGTAAGACCGGGACCTATGTGTCAGAATCCCGACAGTCTGAGACAAAGACGGTTAAGCGCATAGACAATCCTGATAGGTAGATAAAATGTCTTTATCCCTGATTTTTACCCTCCTGAAGAACCCCAACACCTGGATAGCTTTGGTCTTTGGGAGTCTTTTGCTTTGGGGAGGGATTCAGACCAGCAGGATTAGAGGTTTGCAGGCTGATTTGAAGGCTTTGCAGGCGACTTATGACGGTTTTGTTACCCAAGTAAGGGTTCAAGGGGAAACCGCCCAAAAGACCGCTAAAGCCAAGGAAGAAGCAGATGTAAAACTAGCCAAGGAAAAGGACGCCCAAAATGCTGAAAAGCTCAAGAATCTTGATTCTCAGTATGCTGCTTACCGGATGCGGGTCCAATCCGGCAGTAGTGCCGGTAGCAGTCTCTTGCCCTCCCCCTCCAAAGCCACCGGAGGCGCTAACTACGTTTGTTATGCCCGAGAAGCCTTTGATCGAGAAATTGCAAGCGCGATTGGACGCCTTCGAGTCGAGCTTGCGAACGACGCTCAG
>ERZ1292632.1223-Hain-H43-01um-R2-1223-length-25899-cov-6_pt1 | contig 25899 bp, 32 predicted proteins | sample MGYA00564407_ERZ1292632 | MGnify/ENA primary metagenome ERZ1292632 (study PRJEB36523, sample SAMEA6512637) | groundwater metagenome | collected 2019-01-08 | study: AquaDiva: Metagenomics assemblies of 32 groundwater samples | reverse complement strand
GCCCGCAAGCACCACCGCAACGGTCATGAGGAGAATGTCCTTGTTTTGAATGTGGGAAAGTTCGTGACCGATTACGCCTTCGAGTTCTGCGCGATTCATGATGGAAAGCAAACCTGTCGTTGCGACGACGACCGCATGCTTCTCATCGCGTCCGGTGGCAAAGGCGTTTGGCGCCGGATCGTTTATCACGTAGATCTTTGGCATCTGCATACCTGCCGTGATGGCGAGGTTTTCGGTCACTGTATAGAGATCGAAGAATTCTTCGCGCGTCGCAGGCTTTGCGCCTGTCATGGAGAGCGCAATCTTGTCGGAAAACCAGTAGCTCGTGAAGTTCATAAAGAGCGAGAACCCGACTGCCGCGTACAAAATAGCAGGGGAGTCGTAGTACCACGCGACCGCATACCCCACGGCGATTACCACGATCAAAAACCCAGCCATAAGGAGCCAAGTCTTCCATACGTTCGCTGATCGTTCCTGATAGAGATTCATATATAGGTATGACGCACCGGCGTGCGGTGTCCTTACTTAGAACGCTACCTTTACTGGCTCACGTGCAGCCTCCTCACCTTCGGTGAGTTCGAACAGATCCATATGAGAGAAGCCGAACGTAGACGCAATAACGTTGCCCGGGAACTGCTCCACTGCCGTATTGAGGGTCATGACGTTCTGGTTGTAGAAACGGCGGCTCGCCATGATCTTATTTTCCGTGTCTGAGAGTTCACGCTGCAGTTCGAGGAAGTTAGTGTTCGCCTTCAAGTCTGGGTACGCCTCAGCAACCGCAAAGAGTGACTTAAGGGTGCTCGAGAGCATGTTCTCCGCCTGTGCGTGTTCGCTTACGGACTGTGCACCCATAGCGGCCGAGCGCGCCTTGGTCACGTTTTCAAAGGCTGCCGACTCATGTGCCGCGTATCCCTTTACGGTTTCCACCAGGTTAGGAATGAGGTCATAGCGACGCTTCATCTGTACTTCGATGTCAGACCACGCTTCCTTTGCGCGATTACGAAGCGCAACAAATCCGTTGAACGCAACGACAACCCAGAGTGCGATGACGACGATAATGCCGAGCACGATGTAAAGGATGATCATAATAGGTAGGTGATTACCCTTTCAGTATAACGCATTGCCAAGAACGCTCAACGGTTGCATAAATTCCGCTCCGTCGTATCGTAGATATAGGCAGCGAGAGGAGGTTCATGTGTCTATCGGGCAAGAATTGATTCTGGGTATCGGCGTCGCGTCTCTTGTTGTACTTTTCGTTGGTACCATCGTCCGTGACCGCACTAAAGCACGGGCGCGGGTCCGCGGAAAGACACGCCCGTTTTAATACGAACACGGCGCGGCACCACTGGTGCCGCGCCGCTTGCTTTATCTGTCTGAAAGCAGGGAAGTTAGAAGTCCATTCCCATTCCCCCGCCCATGCCACCCTCAGGCGCAGACTTCGGCTCTGGGATGTCCGCAACGGCAGCTTCGGTGGTGAGCAGTATTGCTGCCGCAGAGACCGCGTTCTCAAGCGCGCTCCTGGTTACCTTCACCGGATCAATGATGCCGGCCGCCATCATGTCAGCGACTTCCTCACCCTTGAGGGCATCATAGCCAGAGAATCCCTTCGCGTTCTGTACGCGCTCAACAATAGCGGAACCATCGTCCTTTCCGGCGTTCGCAAGTATCTGACGGAGCGGTGACTCCAGTGCGCGTGCCACAATCGCAAAGCCGGTCTCTTCGTCCTTGGTATCGAATTCCCAATCCTCACTGCGCAGGCCACGCGCCACTTTCGCAAGCGCGGTACCGCCGCCGGGGATAATACCTTCTTCAATCGATGCCTTGGTTGCCTTCACCGCGTCATCAATCTTGTCCTTCAAGTACTTCATCTCGGTCTCGGTTGCCGCGCCCACACGAATGACGGCGACGCCACCGGTAAGTTTTGCAATGCGTTCTTCGAGCTTCTCCTGATCGAACTTCGAGGTAGCGCGCTCAAGGAGTGTCTGCAGTTCTCCCACACGGGCTTCGATGTCCGCCTTCTTGCCCTTACCGCCCACAAAGGTCGACGTGTCCTTGCCCACCACCACGCGTGCCGCACGACCTAGAATATTGATGTCCACGTTCTCAAACGTCATGCCGGTGTCTGCCGTGAGCACCTGGGCGCCCACAACCGTCGCGATGTCCGCGAGGAGTTCCTTCTTCTTGTCGCCATAACCCGGCGCTTTAACTGGAAGGATATTAAAGGTGCCACGAATCTTGTTCAGAATGAATGTGGAGAGTGAATCCCCTTCGAACTCATCCGCGATGATGACCAGGTCCTTGCGACCGCCCTGCGCAACCTTCTCGAGGAAGGGAAGTAGCTCCTGAATGTTTGTGATCTTCTTGTCGGTCACAAGTATTTGTGCGTCTTTCATCTCCGCCTCCATACGCTCCGGGTTGGTGATGAAGTACGGCGACACATAGCCCTTGTCGGTCTGGAGTCCTTCGACGACTTCGTAGGAGAGTTCGGTGCCCTGTGACTCCTCCACCGTCACCACGCCGTTCTGACCAACCTTTTCAATAGTGTCGGCAATGATGGTGCCAAGCTCTTCCGACTCTGCAGAAATAGTTGCGACCTGCTTCACGTCGTTCTTGCCTTCTACGGGACGCGCCATTTTCTTCAACTCCTTGATAGCTGCATCGCGTGCCTGTTCCATACCGGAGCGAATACCCATCGCGTTTGCGCCACGGGTGAGGTGCGCGAGACCTTCGTTTACGAGCGCCTCAAGAAGTACCACGGAGGTCGTGGTGCCGTCGCCTGCCGAATCATTCGACTTGCTTGCTACCTCTTTGACGATCTCTGCGCCCATGTTCTCAAACTTGTCCGCAAACGTTATTTCTTTGGCGATAGATACGCCGTCGTTAGTAATGCGGGGACCGCCGTAGCTTTTTTCGAGCACCACGTTGCGGCCGCGAGGACCAAGGGTGACTTTGACCGCGCGCGCAGCCTTTACCAGACCCTCATGAATACTCTTGCGTGCGTCTTCGCCAAATTTGATTTGCTTTGCCATATAGATAGGGAAGTTAAAGAGGCCTGCCTGCCGGTAGGCAGGGGAGTTGAACTACTTAATAATGCCGAGCACGCTTGATTCAGGAAGAATGAAATACTCCTGACCGTCGATCTTTACTTCGTCATAGCCGTACTTAGAGAAGAGGACCGTATTACCGACCTTAACGTTCATGGGAAGTAGTTTGCCGTCTTCATATTTGCCCGGACCGACTGCGACCACAATTCCCTGTCCCGGTTTTTCTCGGCTAGCCGTGTCGGGGATGATAATGCCAGAAGCAGAGACTTCTTCGCGAGGCGCAGGTTTTACAACGACGCGATCAGCGAGCGGTTGAATGGAAAGGTTTTCTGGTGTTTTAGCCATAGAAAATGGAAACGCGTTATGCAGTTAGTAAAGCGACTTTTCAGAGCGTTTACAGCCTAAAAAGTTATCCACAGTGTGGGAATGGCTTCATTATATGGGTGAGTTCATACAGTGCAAGCAGAACGGTCCATTTTAGTTATCCACAGTCGCCTTTCCTGCTCGAACTTTGACATTTAGTCTTAAATGGTGTATACTATATATAGATCAACTCAGCAGCTCTTGGAGAAAACCTAATGATCGGTGCCATTCTTGTCATCGTCTTAATGTTTGCCGTCGTCGGTATTCGTGCCAGTTACCTCACACTGCAGATGACCATCAGCACGTCTTCTTCCAAATTTGAAGACGCATCGAAGTTTGTGATTGGTGGCCCAATCATGTATCCCCTTCTTGCGTTCGCGATGTGCTGGATGAGCCTGCAAATCAACATTCACAAGTTTCAATTGTGGCGCGACTACATCGCCGTCGTGTGGCTGATTCTCCTGATGGGATTTATGGTCATCCACACCAACGATCTCATGAGGAAGCGGAAGTTGTGTACTACCCTTCTCGAACACAAACGCATCATGCTCATGGGTTAATACCCGCCCTCCGGACAACCGTCCGGAGGTTTTTGCTTCCTATCCCCACCCCGCACCTAGACTCGTCATTCTTGACTCTATACTAAATACGTATTCCTAAATAACACTGCACTATGGGTTTCGAAGGATTCTTCAAGAAGAAAGTTAAGACCGAGGAAGAGCAAGCTAAGGACAAGGCGGACCGAAAGGTAGCTGGCACGCTCGGTGTAGCAGCAGTAGGCGCAATGGGCGCAGCCGCCATCGGCGAAGCGGCGCATCAGTCAGATCATGCTCTTGAGGGCCACAACCTCATGGGGACGGTCGGCCAGGCGTCTGTAGAGGCACCTGCACCCGCTGAAAATCCAACGCTTGGCAAAAGATCTACTGACGCTCCGCCGTCGGTAACCATATCTGCAGCCTCACTTGACACCATCGCTCATCATGTAGTTACACCGGAAGGAGGCGCTCCTCATGTTGTGACGCCCGAGGGTAATGGCGACCCCGTAGTGATAAACCTCGCTGAGCAGCAGCAGATAGTCGAGAACCCGGAGCACTAATCTCTTCCCTCTTCTACAAAACCCTCCCTCTGGAGGGTTTTGCGTTATGACTGCACTACTTTGACAAAATTGCACTTTTAGTCTAAAGTAATTCCAGGAATTGTAACGACTTTTGGGAGATTAAAGCCATGGAATCTGTTCTCTTATGGACTAACATGTTGCTGTATAGCGCCAGCGCGATCGTCTTCGCGATTAGTGGCGTGAAGACGGTGGTTGAATTTCGAGAGTTCGTGATGAAGCCATACGAGGGACACTTCACGAAAGCCACTGTTGCTTTCGAATATACAGTCATCATGGGCACATGTCTGATGATTATCTTGATGTGCATTGGAGGCATTAGCGGTTCTCAGTTTATGTACTCCTATGAATGCGTGACTCGATGTACACCATACGATCGCATAGCTGCACTGGGAGCGTTCACCCTTTTCGCTTTCCTGCTCGGTGGCTTTGCAACATTGGTTGCGTACATGCTCATTTTCCCCGAGAACGACAAGCGCAAACAGATCAGTTCAACCATCGTGACGACCTAGGTCGCCACAAATCCTCCGGATGCGTCCGGAGGATTTTTGCTTTCCGCCTTCCTTTCCTCTGCCCTTCGAGACGGCAAGTGCGATGGGGAGGCTCTCGGAGGCAGCGCAGCATGGTAATTTACGAGCCTTTAGGGGCTGCGAGTAAATTTGCGCTGCCGAGAGTGAGTGCGGCCTGGTCGCTGGACCAGCCGACACGTACTCCCCTATCGCACTTGCCGTCGACCCTTCTTTTTGGTACCGTAACGCCTACAGATGCAGAACCTCGCGGCAATATTGCCCTACATTCAGATAGTGCTTTCCGTACTCCTCATCGTCGGCATCGTGCTGCAGAACCGCGGCGCGTCCCTCGGAGGTGCCTTTGGCGGCGACAACTTCGCTTCCACGTTCTATAAGCGCCGCGGCGCGGAAAAGTTCCTCTTCAATGCGACCATCGTCGTAGCTATCCTGTTTGTGCTTTCGGCAGTTGCCGGCTTCCTCATCTAGGAACCACGCTTATGGAGCGTATCCCACGCTTCCCTACTAATTCCCCGCCTTATACCCGAACCTCGATCCTCTCGAGATTCTTTTCGCATATCAAACGCTTACCCGCGGGCGACAAAGCAATTGCGAGTGTGCTCCTCATCGCCTTTGTCGTGACCTGTCTTGTGGGACTCGTTGCGCTTGAGCGCGCGTTCTTGGTAAAGGTACCTGCGCATGGCGGCGGACTGACCGAAGGCGAAGTCGGTGCGCCACGCTTCGTAAATCCACTTCTCGCGCTTTCTGACGCCGACCGCGACCTCACCACCCTCACCTATGCCGGACTCATGGGTATTGGCGCAGATGGCTCGTTTGTACCCGTGCTTGCGGAGAGCTATTCGGTGTCAGACGACGGCAAGACGTATACCTTTATACTGCGCGCAAACGCCACCTTCTCAGACGGCACGTCAGTAACCGCAGACGATGTGGTCTACACCGTAGAAAAGGCGCAGGACCCTGGACTTAAGAGCCCTGAGTATGCGAACTGGGCAAACATAAAGGCAGAGGCGGTCGATGCGCGCACCATACGCTTCACGCTGCCGCAGCCGTATGCGCCGTTTATTGAGGACACGACACTGGGCATTCTGCCCTCGCGCCTGTGGCGCAATGTGGCAAACGATCAGTTCCCTTTCACGCCGCTCATGGAGAAGCCGGTAGGTGCTGGGCCCTTTAAAGTGACGCGCGTCGAGCGTGACAAGAACGGCCTCATCAAAGCCTACGAACTGACCTCCTTTAAGGGATATGCGCTTGGTCGCCCGTTCCTCGATCGCATTACGCTCAAGTTCTACAGCTCCCCTACCGACCTCGCGACCGCGGTCAAAAAGGGTCAAGTTGAAAGCGCGTACGGCATCGCGCGCGAAGGCGCACTCAAGACACCATACGCGCGTGTCTTTGGTATCTTCTACAACGAAACCAAGCAGCCAATATTCGCGAACCTTGAAGTGCGCAAAGCGCTCTCACTCGCAATCGATCGCACGAAGATTGTCGGCGAGGTACTCGGCGGATACGGCACACCACTCATGGGTCCGGTGCCACCCCAAAGCGGCATTGAGGAGCCTGCACTCCCAGACCCCGCGACGCGCCTAGAGACGGCGCGCAAGGTTCTTACGGACGCGGGGTGGAAGTACGAGGAGGGCACCGGATGGGTGAAAGGGAAAACAGTCATGCCAACGGTGGTCATTCGCACTTCAAGTGTGCCGGAACTTAAATCAATCGCGGCCTTGGTGCAGGCGGACTGGCAGGCGCTCGGCGTACCTACCGAGCTTGAGCTCTACGAGCCGGGCGACTTGGTGCAGGAAGTCATCCGCCCACGTTCGTATGAGGCCCTTCTCTTCGGCGAAGTAGTAGGTCGGGACCGCGATCTGTATGCGTTCTGGCATTCAAGTCAGAGGACCGCGCCTGGACTCAACATCGCGCAGTACAGTGACGCGGGTGTTGATGCCCTTCTCGCCAAGGCACGTGCCGAGAGCGATCCAGTGGGCGCACGGACCGATTTGCAGGAGGCCAGCGACCAGATTTCCGCGTCCTACCCCGCTGCCTTTACGCATGCGCCTGACTTCCTGTATGCTGTGCCTAAAGACCTTGAAGGCATCGTGCTCCCCCAGATCACCTCGCCCTCAGACCGTTTCGCTACGGTAGCCAATTGGCACAGGCATAGCGAATACGTTTGGCCATTCTTGGTAAGTAGCAAGTAGTAGGTGCACGCGTACGCGCACCATATCCGCCTACTGCTCACTACTTGTTAGGAGTATTTATTCAGCATTACGTTCTAAATTTCTATCTATTTATGTCGCAAGCTTCAGCCCCAGCTCCTGCTCCGGCTCCCCACGGTAATCGTCCTGAACGCGCTCCTTCTGAAGGAGGTGCTGCGCCGTCACCACGCGGTGAGCGTCCTCGTGGCAATGGCCGCGGACGCGGTCGTGGTGACAGCGCCGCAGGCGCAGGTCGCCCTGGTCGCGTATCGCGCCAAATTCGCCGTACGCTCCGCCGTCCGACGGGTCCCTCACGTGAGGCCGTCGTCGCCAAGAGCACGCCTGATTACTACCCAGAAAAGCCGGCAGCAAACGTCGTGCGTATCGTTCCCTTGGGTGGCGTCGAGGAAGTGGGTCGCAACATGTTTACGGTTGAGACCAATGGCGACATCTTTATTTTCGATGTCGGATTCCAGTTCGTCTCCGAAGACACTTCTCCGGGCGTCGACTACGTACTCCCAAACACCAAATACCTCGAGAAGAATGCTGACCGTATACGCGCAATCTTCATTACGCACGGCCACCTCGACCACATCGGTGGTATTCCCTTCTTGATGAACCGTATCGGCAATCCACCGATCTACACGCGCAATCTTTCTGCGGTCATGATCGCGAAGCGCCAGGAAGAATATCCTGATATGCCGAAGCCAAACCTCGTAGTCGTTGATGAACACTCGACACACACCATTGGCAACACCAAGGTGAAGTTCTTCCCCGTCACCCACTCCATTCCAGACTCGATGGGTATCTCGATCGAGACGCCCTACGGCAACGTCGTTGCTACCGGTGACTTGAAGCTCGATCACGAGAACGGCATTCCTACTCCTGATGAGCAGAAGAAGTGGGGCGCACTCGGCCAGGACAAGAACCTGTTCTTCATCGCCGACTCGACCAACGCAGAGCGCGACGGCTTCTCAGTGCCTGAGCGCAAAGTGCACGAGACGCTTGAAAACATCATCAAGACCGTGCAGGGACGCCTCATCATAGGTACCTTTGCTTCACAGTTCGAGCGCATGGTGAAGATCATCCAGATCTCTGAATCCCTCGGCAAGAAAATCGTCACCGAAGGTCGCTCCATTAAGACCAACCTCGAAATCGCCCAGAAGACGGGACTTCTTACGATCAAGAAGGAGACGCTTATTTCTGCACAGGAAATCGGTGACTACCCTCCTGACAAGATCGTGGTACTCGCAACCGGCGCCCAGGGTGAAGAGTTTGCTGCGCTTATGCGTATCGCTACCAAGCAGCACAAGAACATCACGCTCAGCACCCGCGACACTATTGTGCTCTCGTCCTCGGTCATTCCAGGCAACGAGCTCAACGTGCAGAAGTTGAAGGACAATCTGTACCGCAACGGGGTTACGCTCATCCACTACCGTTCCTCGGACGTGCACTCAACCGGTCACGGAAACACGGGCGAGCTTATCTGGATCAACCAGCAGGTCAACGCAAAGTTCTTCATGCCCGCATACGGCTACTACTCGATGACCGCTTCGCACGCGAAAGCAGTCGAGCAGGCAGGACGCCCCCGTGAGTCGATTGTGGTTGCCGATAACGGTTCGGTGATCGACATCATCGATGGCGAGAAGATGGAGGTCCACAAGCAGAAGGTGCCGTCGGCTCCACTTGTGGTGGACGGCTTCTCTATTGGTGACATGCAGGAAGTGGTCATTCGTGACCGCCAAATGCTCGCCAAGGACGGCATGTTCGTGATCATCGCGACCGTGAACCTGAAGACCGGCAAGCTCCGCAAGTCTCCGGACATTATTTCGCGCGGCTTTGTGTACCTGCGCGAGAGTCAGGACATGTTGAATCAGGCACGCCTTCTTATTAAGAAGACCGTTGAAGATTCAACCCAGGGCATGAACCCGGTTGACCTCGACTACGTAAAGAATGCGCTCTCCGACACCATGGCGGGCTACCTCTTTGCACGTACCAACAAGGCACCGATGGTTATTCCCGTACTCATCGGAGTATAAGAATCCGTTAAGGAAGCATCAGCTTAGAAAGAAACCCGCACTTCCGTGCGGGTTTCTTTCGTCCTCGTGAGCGAGGTGTTCACGAGAAAGGGCTTGCGCAGCCTGTCGAGGCGAGCGTGAGGAAAATTTTCAACAGAAAATTATTCTGGACCTTTCAGAGTGTATACCGAGCGGAATGCTAAAATACTTCAATCATGCATCCACGCAGAGTTCTTTCAATCGGCAATTTCTTTTCTGCCATGCATTTCTTCCTGGTCATATATGTGGTCGGGCCGTATCTCACGTTCTTCATGCCGGAAGACCTTGCCGGTCTCGTCATTTCTCTCGGCGCCGTCATCACTCTTTTCTCCTTCCCCCTCATGCCGCACCTGGTGCGCAAGTATGGCGCCAAGAAACTTGCCGTCGGCCTTGCCGCGCTCCAGGCCATTATTCTCTCCGTGCTCGCCGGTAGCCCCTCAGCAGTTATCGCGATCATCGCGGTGGCTCTCACCTGCGCCATCTCCCCACTCATCGCCTATGGCCTCGATCTTCTCCTCGAAGCGACGGTTGCGCAGGAGAATGCGACGGGGCGGATTCGCACCGCATTTCTCACCGCCGCCAACGTTGCGCTCGTACTTTCGCCACTTCTTGTCGGAAAACTCCTCGATGGCGGCGATCGCTATGACTTCGTGTTCCTTGCAGCCGCCTTCTCCCTCACCCCCTTCATCATGCTGTTTCTGGTGGAATCACTTCCCGAAGGAGAGCCGCCACGCAGGAGCCAACTTGTTGCGACAGGTATGTGCATCGTGCACGACCCCGATCTTCGGGCGATCGCGGTAGCAAATGCTTCACTCCAATTATTCTTCCACCTTGCGCCTCTATACGTACCGCTCTATCTCCATCTCTCACTTGGTATTCCCTGGAGCGAACTTGGATGGATATTCGCGGTCGCCGTCGTACCATTCGTGCTTTTGGAATACCCGGCAGGATGGCTCGCAGATCGTTACATCGGTGACAAGGAAATGCTTATGGTCGGTTTCGTTATCATGGGTGTATCCTTTGCGCTCTTTGCGTTCGTAACGGCAGCAACCCCTATTTACATCATCGTTACTATTTTGGTTGCGACGCGTGTGGGTGCGGCACTCACCGAAGCTATGGTTGAGGGACACTTCTTTCGCAGAGTTTCAGAGCGTGATCCTAACACGGTGAGTGTATTCCGCATGATGCGTCCCGGGGGAGCACTCTTAGCCCCCATTATCGGCAGTATCGTCCTTGCTATCGGTACCTATGAAATTCTTTTTGCGGTTACTGGTATCGCCATCGCCCTAGTGGGCTTCATCGCCACACTGCGTATGCAGGATGTTCGCTAAGGTAGGCGATAGTACGCACCCGTTTTCACTACCATTTCCTCTTTGAGAAGTTTAGAAAGATTACTCTCGATTTGTGCTTTTCTATCGCCTCCCAGAAGCTTGAGGAGTTTTGCACGAGTCGCAGGTGCCTTGGTGAGCGATTTCAGAATAGCGCCGCGCGCCTCACGGTCGGACCCGGCAAACGTTGACTGCTTTACATACCCCTTACTACGCGCGTTAAGTCGAGCGCCGCTTCGCTTCAGGTGCGCTCCGTAATCCATAAGCGCCGCATACCACTCACGTGCCCTACCCTTTGGATACGCTTCAGTAAGTACTTCCAGTATTTCCTTATCGTGCACCCCTTCCCTATCCGCAAAGAAATGATGAATAACTGCGGTGCGTAGATTAGTTTCTACAAAGACTGAGTCGACATTCGCCGCAAACGCAGCGACAGCGCGGGCTGTATAGGGCCCGACTCCGGGAAGTGCTTCGAGCTCTAGAATGGTCACAGGAACTTTTCCTTTATGACTTTTCACCACCAGCTTCGCCGCTTCGTGGAGCATTTTTGCCCGCCTGTTGTAGCCGAGACCCTGCCATGCTTTAAGCACATCCCCGAGCGGAGCCTGTGCTAGCGCACGAACGGTTGGGAAACGTTTCAGAAACGATCTATAAAAAGGTATGACGCGCTCCACCTGTGTCTGCTGAAGCATTATTTCTGAAACGAGAATGCGGTACGGATCATGCGTAGTACGCCATGGTAAATCATGGCGTCCCGATTTCCGGTAATACACGAAAACGAGTGCCCTAAACTGCCCCGGAGTCATCCTTTACCCCCGTGACGTGCTCTGCGGACACTACCGTAGGACGTGAAGGGACGATGAGGATTGCGAACACATAGGTGATGATTCCGGGGACAAAGCCGGTAAACACGGTGAGTATCGTGTAGATAAGTCGGATTGCAGCGGGATCCACATCGAAATACTCTCCGAGGCCGCCCATAACGCCCGCGAAGACTTTATTGGTACGACTCCTAAAAAGCTGTTTGGTCATATGACTAGTATACGCAACCTTTTATTTCTGGGGAACCTACTTCTTCCCGTACCAGGCGGAAGCCACGTAGAGGCCGAGGACGATCCCTAGAATGACCAGGAAGAGCGTATGCGGCTCAAATACTTCCGGCCAATTCGCACCAATAGCGATACCGATAGAAATAACGGAAAGCTTCAAGAGTCCCATCTGCCACCAGGCGAGTGATCCTTTTTTAAGTATGTTCATACAATAAGTATACTGCTTACTTACATCTCGTAGACAACGTCTTTGCGCTCGACCACGACCTGCCAGCCATGCTTTTTGGCATGACGATAGAGGATGCGGTTCGGATTAAACGCGATTGGATTCTCGACCATCGTGAGCATCGATACATCACTCTCGGTGTCCCCTACCCCGTAGGAGTTTTTGAACGTGAGCTTTTCCTTTTCGACTGCGCGCTTCAGCACTGCGGCTTTATTCATGATGAGGTGCTCGTCCTCAATCTCGCCCGTGAAGCGATTAGTAGCGCCCGTTGCGTAGAAGGTGCCGTATGATTTATCAAACCCAAGCTCGTACGCAAACCCGTCCACAATAAATTTCGGCGAGTGTGAAATCGCGAGCAGGAAGTATCCCTTCCCCTTCAGATCATCGACCAGGTCGCGCGTATAGCGATACACGCGCTCATGTTTTGCTTCGATTATTTCGCCGGCAATGTCCGCCACCTCGCCATAGGGTGCACCCTTCGCGTACTTACCAAATGCCTGTACCACTTTACGAATAAATGGCTCGTATTCACCCTTTCTATTCAGCCAATCAGTCTGCGCATTCTCGTATGACTTTCTTGCTTCCGGGGGAAAGATTTCGCGACGCACCAACTCATCCACAAGCTCAATCAATAATGACGAGCGGAAAAGCGTGCCATCAATATCAAATACCGCAACGGGGCGCTCGGTTTTGGAAGCCATACGTATATGGTACCTCCTAGCGGGCCTTCGGCCATACCCTCGCCGCAGCGGGCCATATTTTGGTGAGTGGATGGTCCTCACAGGGGTGCGGAATTGCGCTACATACATAGCGTCCATAGAGCACCAGGCCATTATTTACATAGCGCCAATCCTCTTTTGGAATAAGCATTTCAAGCTCTTTAGAGATTTTCGTGAGTTCGCGACTATCTACGAGATCGAACCGAATAGCAAAGCGACGCACGTGCGTATCAGTAGGAATGCCCTCATATACGCCGTAGAGTTCGCCGAGCACCACGTGCGCCGTCTTGTACGCGACCCCCGGAAGCTTCACAAGCTCACTCTCTGTTTTTGGCACCTCACCTGCGTAGTGTTCTCGAATGTACTGCGCTGCACCAAGTACATACTTCGCCTTGTTTTGGTAAAACGAAATCGAAGAAATTTCTTTGGTGAAAGTTGCGAGATCGGCGTCTGCAAAGTCATCAATGGTTCGGTATTTCTTCCACAGTGGTGCAGTAACCAGATTCACCATTTTGTCAGTCGCCTGAGCCGAGAGAATCACGGACGCCACAAACTGAAATGGGGTCTCATAGAGAAGCTCGGACTTCGGCACCGGGTACGTTTTTTTAAGGTAGGCGACAATCTTCTTCGCACGCTCTTTTCGCTCCGCAAACGCTTTCGTTGGGAATAATTCTGAACTCTGCATGTCCCTACGCCATCACCTGTAAATCAGCGAGCACCTGCTCAGCGTGCTTATCTGCTTTTACATTCTCGTAAACCTTGAGGACATTCTCGTCCTTACCGATCAGAAATGAAGTGCGGAAAACACCATCGTACTCACGCCCCATCATTTTCTTCCTGCCCCATACGCCGTAGGCCCCAACAACTTTTTTCTCTTCGTCCGAGAGAAGCGTGAACGGCAATCCATATTTCTCTGCAAATTTCTTATGGCTTTTGACACTATCGGTCGAAATACCGAGCACGGTCACGCCGGTCTTTTTAAAATCTGGGAACGCGTCGCGTATCATGCAGGCCTGCTTCGTACATCCCGGCGTATCGTCCTTCGGATAGAAGTAAATAAGCACCGGAGCACCCGCATAGTCTTTCAGGCTGTGTACCCTGCCATCCTGGTCAGGCAGACTAAACTCCGGCGCGGCGCTCCCGATGCTCGGCATCATAGGTCGGTGTCCTCAATGTGCACAAAGGCGAAACGATACAAAATTACAAGAATGGCACCCATGGCCGTTGCCGCAAGTACGAGCGTCACGAGTGGACCGATCGTTGGAATGAGTCCAATCAAATACAGCACTATGGTACCAATGACGGCGCCGCGCCAGGTAACACCCGGACGTTTGAACACACCACGCGCGAGCGCCGCACCCGCAATAATACCGGCGCAGAGATATCCAAGAATGAGCAGGAGCACGTAAAGTAGTGCAAGTACGACCGCAACGGCAAGCCCCACAAACGAAAGCGCGAGCAGAAGTATGAGAAATGGTGTCGCGACGACCGCCGCAAAACCTAGGAGTGCAAGAAGTACGAATTTACGTGGTGAGCGCGCAAGCGTTCTATCGACAACCCGCATAGTGAACTGAGGAAAGAGTCCTGCAAGAAGTCCTGCAGCAATCATCGCCGCTATGACTTTCACCACCAGGAACACACCCGCACCCGCGATCGCAAAACGCTTCGCTTCCTCAGTCGTCGGCAAGTACGTAGATGCACCCGTGTAGGTGACACCCCCATCAACTACTGCAGTGGGCGGAATCCCCGCTTCCTGTGGCGCGTTGTATTTGAGCGTTCCCTTGATGTGCGTGCCATCCTGAAGCATAAGCTTGTCAGACGCGATCACTTCCACGTCTCCGGTATACGTGCCCCCGAGCGTCACATCGGCACCATACACAATCACGGGGCCGGTGGCGCCTCCGGTAAGCACAACCTTTCCGCCCGCAATACGCGTTGACGAGGCAGTGCCTGAAACGGTTATCTGACCCCCAGCGAGTACGAGGTCCCCCGTGACGGGTCCTTCAACCGTAATGCGTCCGCCGACGGCGCGCACATCGCCCGCGACCGGTCGAGCAATATCGATAGTGCCGCCCGCAAGCATGGCATCGCCTGCGACAGTGCCCGACACGGTGAGCGTACCGCCCGCCGCAAGCATGTCCCCCGGCAACGGCACCGTCACGTTCACATCCGTTCCCGCGAGGTAGGCGTTATCCGGAATTGGTTGGGACACGACCAAATTACGCTCCGTGCGTACGGTAGATGCGAGTGCGAGCGAGGGCGCAAGAAGGAGCACTAGTATTGCGGCCGAAAATAGGCGCCTCATGACGCCAAGAATACCACGGTAGATACCACCCGTGGTAAACTTGCACTAATGACTGATTCGATGCCTAAAAATGATGCGGAATGGGAGCAGAAGCTCACTCCCGAAGAGTATGAGGTGCTACGCAAGGGTGCGACCGAGGCGCCCTTCACCGGCAAGTATGTCGACAACCATGAGCCGGGCGTGTATCGCTGCAAAGCCTGCAACAATGTGCTTTTTACCTCGGATGCAAAATTCGATTCTGGTTCCGGCTGGCCATCGTTCACCGACCCGGCAGTTGCTGAAAATGTAGGGACACGAAGTGATGATAGTCATGGCATGCACCGTACCGAGGTGTACTGTAAAAATTGCGGAAGCCATCTCGGACACGTATTTGATGACGGACCGGTTGAGGCGGGTGGAAAGCGCTACTGCATAAATTCGGTCTGTTTGGAGTTTGAAGAAGAAAAGAAATAGCTACGAAATCATGCACGAGGAGGGGCGCCAATCGCGTTTGCGATTGGCGCCCTGAGCTCTACTAAATGTACCGACGGAGCGAACGAGCGAGTTCCGTTGCGCTCGTTCTTCTCTTCCCCTGCGCAGGCTGATATGCGACCCGGGCATGTTCACCGCAGTACGGACCATCCGATGCGCGCCGTCCACAGAACGTGAACGTAGCAGTTGCAGGGTCGCCGATCGGCCACTTGCACATGTGGTTTACGAGCGTAAGGATCGTCGCGGATCCTGGCGCCTCGTCCACATACCGTACAACAGGCTCCGGCGGCACCAAGACCGGTTCCGTAATGCGGCGCGGGGCGTAAGCCGCAGCTGCCACCGTCCGCGGCGGACGCGGAGCCTTGAACACGGGCCGCGCAGGCTTCGAAGGCGTAGCGCGTCCCGAGAGACCGAGACGATGTATCTTCCCGATCACCGCGTTACGCGTTACGCCACCTAATTGCTTTGCGATCTGGCTTGCAGAGAGACCATCTTGCCAGAGTTTCTTGAGAGACGCGACGCGTTCATCAGTCCAACCCATAACAGGTATTCCTTTCACGTCTGGTGAGCGCACACGATACGTGTACGCGACTGTCTGTAGAAATCAAAGAGCTGAATACTCTTCTTTTGTATTACTCGCTTTCCCTGCCCGGATTGTACCCTGCTTGACAAAGCGACTATCAACAGCGCGTAATGTTTTCTGTCCAGACCCGCATGCACTTCCCACAACTCTCATGCAGTGAGTGCTAGAGTGTGAAGATATGTCTAACACTCCCGCAGTAGCACTATTTGGCGGCGGATGCTTCTGGTGCACCGAAGCCGTATTCAAAATGCTCAAAGGCGTTTCAAAAGTCGAACCCGGCTACGCAGGCGGTCACACGGTAAACCCAACCTACGAACAAGTCTCGACCGGGGAGACGGGTCATGCCGAAGTGATTCGCATTGAATACGACCCTGCAGTCGTTTCCTATCGCACCCTCCTCACTATTTTCTTTGCGTCTCATGACGCAACCCAACTGAACCGCCAGGGCAACGACATCGGAACCCAGTACCGCTCGTCGGTCTTCCCCACGACCGGAGAACAAAAGGCTGAGACCGAAGCATTCATTAAAGAACTCGAAGCTTCATCGAAGGAGGGTGATCCTATCGTCACGCGCATTGAAGAAGGTGCGGTCTTCTACCCCGCCGAGGACTATCACAAGGATTATTTTGAAAAGCATCCCGAGCAGGCCTACTGCCAAATCGTCATCGCACCGAAATTACAGAAAGTGCAGCAGGCCTATGCGGATCTGCTTCAGGCGCAACCTTCTCACTAGCTGAACGGTTGTAGAAATTAGAAGGATCTTTGATAGCACGCAGTCGAGGAGCATCTCTCATTTGAGAGCGAGCCTGAGTACGTATCACCTTATCCGCTTAGCCACTGGCATATGTCTCTATTCCAAGCGATCGGACTTGGCGTACTTATCCTAGTGCTCAAGTTCCTCGTCCCCGCCATATTCACTGAAGTTGAAGCTACGGTCATTGCGTTTCTGCATGGTGCGCGTATCTCTGCAGACGTCGCCGCAAATCTTGCCGCCTCTGCTGGAAGTATTCCCGCCCATTCTGTTCCTCTCTCCGCTCTCCCGTCCTACCCCCTTCCCTCCGCACCTGCCTACAACCCCTGACCGCTTCTTCCTCTTCATCATCCTCGAGACCAATTCCCTGGAATTGGTCTCTCTTAATTAAAAAAAGAAACGTTAGTGCGTTATTTTGTACGCAACATAGATGCCGAGCATACCACCGAGCGAACTCAGGATGATCGAGGAAAACGAGAACGCACTCGCACCCCACAGGAGTGGAATCAGGCCACCGATAGTCGAGCCTATGAAAAGGCCTATCCAAATAATTTGCTTCATAGCGTCATTGTATCTGATGCCCCAGTGCAAAAAGAACATCGCCCTCACGGGCGATGTTCTTTTTTTGCACTACGGCCTGACTACATTACTGGTGCTGAGGGTCCGCTTGGACCGTCTTTCGCGAGGAAACCCGCTGCCACCAGCACGACGCCGAGCACCACGTGGAGCCAATGATCAGCGACGTTGGTCATGACCAGACCGAGAAGCGGTCCGCCATTAGGCACCGTGAGGAACCCGAGCACCGCAAGGATGAGGTAGACGACGCCAATAATCTTGAGCCAGAGCGCGGACTGAAGCGGCATGCGGAGCGCCGCGCCAAGTAGTACAACACCGAACAAGACATGAACGATATTGTGCAACATGTCGGTCTCGAAGAGGCCCGCGGGGCCGACGAGCGGATTACTTACGAATCCAAGAATACCAACAAGAACGAACACGACACCAAAAACCAGAGCGATTTTCTTTGCCATATGAGTAAGATAGGTGGTTAGTTCAGGATTGAACCTGATACCACTAAGTATAGAGTGTCTTGCCCGACCAAAAGCGGTCGAGGTGCACAACGCACTGAAGTGCAATTAGTGATCGAACCGATTGGTGCCCTCGTCTTCGCGTCCATGTATATACGCATCGTCGTGACCAAAATAATGCGCAAGTTCATGCCACAAGGTCTCACGGATGACGATGCGTACCGCCTCGCGAAATTCGCGGTCCATATCTTCCGCTTCCTCTATGAGCGGAAGTCGGTAGAGCGTAATGGTGTCAGGCATCGTGACACCTACCCCGTACTCACTTCCTCGCTCTGGTAGCGGGATACCTTGGTAGAGTCCCAGTAGTGTCTCACCATCTTCGAGTTCCTCCGCTCTCCGTATTTCTTCGCGTGGTTCGTCCTCGACGAGGAGCGCAACATTCTTCACCTCCTTGCCCCAGCGCGCCGGCACCTTCATCCATTCTTCTTCGGCAATAGTGTTAAATTCACGCTCATTCATTTTGCATAGTATACTCACACGCACATGATCCCGCTCATCCATATGTCTCTGCCCGAGCTGGTCGCAACCGCAGGCTACCTCGGGCTTTTTGCAATCGTATTTTCTGAATCCGGTCTTCCCTTCGGATTCATATTCCCGGGCGACAGTCTCCTCTTTACGGCAGGACTCGTTGCGTCGCAGGGATACCTTGCGATTGTACCGCTTGCGATTGTGGTTACGGTCGCCGCAATTTTGGGCGACAGCGCCGGCTACTGGATTGGCAAGAAATTTGGCCCCGCACTCTTTAGTAAGGAGGATTCTTTTTTCTTTAATCCAAAGCATCTGGTGCGTACCGAAGCGTTCTACCAAAAGCACGGTACCAAGACTATTGTGCTCGCACGCTTTGTGCCTGCCGTACGCACGTTCGCTCCTATCCTCGCCGGCATGGGAAGCATGCGCTACGCCACCTTTCTCAAGTTCAATGTAATTGGCGGCATTATTTGGGGTGTTGGATTCACCGTCGCGGGTTATTTCCTTGGCGGCCTTTTCCCAAATCTCGAACACTACATAACCTGGATCGCGCTCGGTATCGTACTCGTGTCGGTAATTCCTATCGGTCTCGAACTACTTAAGGAGTGGAAGAAGTCGCCGCACGAGGGTGCGCAAGGGCGTCCGCATTAAGTGCATCATCGACCGCGTTCTGAAATGCGTGCTGTTGGTAGAGGGTGCCGAGGTAAAAGCCAAGCACAAAGATACCCACGAAAAGCACGATAGCGATGAGTTGTGAGAACTGGGTGACGCGATTCCACTCTACATTCATAGAACCCAGTATAGCGCGCTACATGCGACGACTATCGTAGGCCCAGTGTAAAAGCGCCTGACGCTGCTTGGGGCGGCAGGTTACATCGCCCGGACGACATCCGTATTTGATCTGGGCCACGTGCCGCACCATCTGACGATGGCGCTTAATTTGCCGCATGTCCTCTACAGGAATGCGGCGTCCAAAATAGTAGCGGCAGTACCACTCAAACCACCCCAACGGGTCAGACTCCCCTATCCAGCCCTTTCGTATCCACTCTTCGAGCGACTGTGAGGCATCGATGCCAAAGTAATTAAGTTTCGGATCCTTGCCATGATCCGATATCACGGCGCTCGTAAACCAGTCCGCCGGATACTCCGCGGTGGATGCGCCATCGAAATACGCGCCACCAAATATGCCGAGCGCCAGCATTTCTTTGGGTGTGAGGTCGGGGGTAAAGTCGGGCGCAAATCCAAGCTTCTCGTAATCACGCGAGGTCATATAGCGATAATAGCAAAAACGCTCCGAAGCGGAGCGTTTTTGTAGATAACACGACGTGGTAGCTATTTGAGTTCAGCGTCGAGAAGTGCGGTGACCGCAGAGTACGGCTGCGCTCCTGAGAGAAGCGTCTTGCCGATGATCATGGCTGGAGTACCGCTCACACCCATAGTTCCGCCCTCGGTGCGATCGGCAGTAATTGCTTTGGTGTACGCATCTTTATTCTTCTCAATAAGGGCGAGCACCTTCGTCGTGTCGATTGCAGGCACCTTGGCCTTGGTCATGGTGACAATCGACGCGGTGTTACCGAAGCCAGCATGCTCTTCATCCTGAGCTTCGAACATTGCCTGATACCACGCATAGAACTGATCAGGATACGCCTCCCACACGGCACGCGCGAAGAGTGCGCCATCATCCGAGTCAGGGCCGAGGAACTGGAAGTCCTGGAAGACAACCTTTACCTTGCCGGTCTTTACGTAGTTCTCGTAGATTTGTCCCATGGTGTCCTGGTCGAACTTCTTGCAGAACGGACACTGATAATCGAACCAGTACGCCATGACGACGGGCGCGTTTGGGTTGCCGATGTACGGATCGCCCTTTACGTCTACTTTTTTGATGTCCACGGCTTGTGCGGGCGGTTGCCCATTAGTAGCTGCTTGCTGCGCACCTCCTCCGTTACCGAACGCGAGTGCAGCTGCAATAATGCAGGCGCCCACGAGTACCGAAATCGGCGTCAGATATTTCTCCAAAAACGAACCAGCGTCTGCGTGCTTCTCCATAATCGTTATTATTCTGCCCTTAGTACCAATCCCCCCAGTATAGCAAAACCCCGGGACCGTATAGTCCCGGGGTTTTGCCTAACCTCTTTAGCAGCTTAGGAAATAAAGGTAAGAGCCTTACCGCCCGCTCCTGCACGGCCCGTGCGGCCGATACGGTGCGTGTAATCCTCGTAGGTACCTGGCAGGTCGAAGTTGATGACGTGCGAGACACCGGTGATGTCGAGACCACGTGCTGCAACGTCGGTTGCGACGAGTACGCGCACATGCGACTGCTTGAAGAGCCCGAGAGCCTTCTGGCGCGCTGAGTGCGTCTTGTTGCCGTGAATCGATTCAGCCTTAATGCCTGCCTGACGGAGGTCTTTCGCAAGACGCTCTACGCCGTGCTTGGTGCGGCCGAATACGAGCACGCGGTCCATGTCCGGACCATTCAGAAGTTCGACAAGTTTGTTGAACTTCTCTGCGACGGGAACACGCACGACATCCTGATCAATCGTGTGCGACGTCTCGCGTGTCTTGACCGAGATACGCACCGGATCCTTGAGGAACTCGCCGATCAGACGCTCGATGTCCTTCGACAGCGTTGCTGAGAAGAAGAGCGTGTGACGGTTTGAACGCATCGTGCCCATGATGAGGCGCATGTCGTTGATGAATCCCATGTCGAGCATACGATCAGCCTCGTCGAGTACGACGGTGCCGAAGTCCGAGAGCACGAGCTCCTTGCGCTCCATAAGGTCCTTAAGACGTCCTGGTGTACCGATGACGAAGGCTGGATTGCGACGAAGTACGCGAATCTGCGGCGTAATGTTTGCGCCACCGACGATCGTTACCGAACCGATCTGGAGACCCTTGGTAAACCCAAAGAGTTCCTGTTCGATCTGGATAGCGAGTTCGCGCGTAGGCACCATCACGAGCACACGCTCATTCTGTCCGAGTGCGCGGAACTTAAGCACCTTGTCGATGAGTGGGATAAGAAAGGCTGCCGTTTTGCCGGTACCGGTGTTTGCAAGACCGACGACATCCTTGCCTGCAAGTGCGGGCACGATCGACTGATCCTGAATAGGTGTTGGCGTTACGTACCCCTTGCTTGCAATGTTTTGCTTGAGACGGTCGTCGATCGCAAAACCTGCGAACGCGTGCTCGGAGACGTAGGCTACTACTTCCTCAGGCGCGGAGGCCTTGTTGATGAGCTTCGAAATATCGACGTTCATCTCCTGGAAGTTACGCTTGCCGCCACCGCCACTACGAGACCCACCGCGTGAGCTGCCACCACGATCAAAGCTGCGGGGACCACGTGAGCCACCGCTACCACTTCCACCGCGAGGAGGACCAAAGCTACGCTGAGGACGACGAGGTGCGCCGTTTTCAAGAGCGAACTTCATTCCTGCTTCGTAGGCGTTGCTGCCACCACGACGATCACCACTGCGTGAAGGACGTGAAGAACTCGAACGATTGCCGCCCTGCGCGTTGCGGGGACGGGAAAAACTATTATTTTGCATGTTGTATATGTCTGAGCCGAAGGCCGCATTGCGGCTACGGTGTTGAGTAATCAACCGTTCTCGAGAGTTTCAGAGGGCGCTATACGCTGTCCCGGGTCTCGATGAGATTGATCTCTCAAGACAATGAACCATGGAGGAACCGTTGTGAGTAGAATATAGCACACCCTTCCCCTTTCCGCAAGGCAGCGCAAAAGCCCCCAATACCGAGGTATTGGGGGCTTTGCAGGTTTTCTAGCTTCAAGCCGTCACCACCCAAGATTACGCGATGGGATTGCGCCCCTGGATGAGGCGAACGAGGACCATGATGACCGCCGCGATGACAAGAAGATGGATGAATCCACCAAGCGTGTATGAAGTGACCATACCGACAAGCCAGAGCACGAGAAGAATAACAGCGATGGTATACAACATGATTGAATAGTTATCTGCTAACCCCCACACAATAGAAAATTGAACCTAGAGAAATGATGAAGGCGCTTCCCAGGGGAAGCGCCTCACTCATAACCTTATGTGGTGTGCACCGATACGTACTCGGCATGCAGGAGTCCGTAAATGATCGGATGGGCCTCCGGATTCCTCAGCGTTTCGTCGATGAGCGTCTTGCCGAAAAACTCGCGCGTAAGCCTGCGCATTTCCTCGTTGAGAACAAATCCTTTCGTCTCACCCGACAAGTCCAGAAGCGACTGAACGAACAGACGGCTTTTTCGATTCGAATCGGTTCCTGGGATTGAGGGCGAGTGGCCGTCCTGTGATTCATTCTTGAAACGAAATGCGAGCGCCTTAACCTGGAGCGCACCTTCGGAGAGTTCCCCCACCACAAAACCATATTGGTACTGTAGTGCCGCAACATTAGATTCAAACGTGCCGACGAGCATGGCGATATTCCTTTCCTCAAATTTCTAGCTGTACCCTATCAAAGACCGAGCGTCAGGACAACAAAAGCGGATCCTTTCGGATCCGCTTTTTGTTTTGCTTATGATCGCTTGCCCCTGGCACGATCGCTCTCGGTGAGCCCCTGCTTACGCAGACGCACACTCGTTGGCGTGATTTCGAGGTATTCGTCGTCAGTCATGACTTCGAGACCGCGCTCAATGGTGAGCGTGTAGGCAGGCACGAGGTTGATAGCCTCATCCATACCCGACGAACGCACGTTCGACTGGTTCTTACCCTTGGTTGGGTTCACTACCATTTCCTCACCCTTCGAGGTGTTGCCCACAACCATACCCTCATACACTTCCGTAGCCGGAACAATGTAGAGTACGCCGCGCTCCTGCATGCTCCAAAGAGCGTAGCCGAGCGCCTTGCCGGTCGCCATGGAGATCATCGAACCAACCTGGCGCTTCTTGATTTCACCTGCGTATGGCTTGAAGCCGAGAACGCGCGTTGAAAGAATTCCCTCCCCCTTCGTGTCGACCACGAACTGGTTACGATAGCCGAGAAGACCGCGGGTTGGACCTTCAAGCGTGAGACGGACGGAGTCGCCGTGCTGCACGAGGTTTTGAAGTACGAATGCGCGCGTACCGAGGCGCTCGATAATAGCTCCCTGGAATTCGCTTGGGGTATCAATCGTCACCTCTTCGTACGGTTCGAGCTTCTGACCCTCTTCCTCGCGGATAATTACCTGCGGCTGAGAGACCTGCATTTCGTAGCCTGAGCGGCGCATGTTCTCAAGAAGAATAGCGATATGGAGTTCGCCACGACCAGACACCTTGAACGCGTCTGGAGAAACGAAATCAACCTTAAGACCGACGTTCACCTCGAGCTCGCGCTCAAGATACTCGCGAAGCTGACGGCTGGTGACGTACTTTCCTTCGCGACCGGCAAACGGCGAATTGTTCACGAGGAAGTTCACCGTGATGGTTGGCTCATCAATCGCGATTGCAGGCATAGGTGCCATATCGGGGTCCGTGGTGATCGTCTCACCAATGAACACGTCAGGAAGACCCGCGACGATCACAATGTCACCAGCTGATGCGCTCGTGGCTTCAATGCGCTCGAGACCCTTGAAGGTAAAGATCTTTGTGGTCTTTCCGGTACGGCTCGTGCCATCAGGCTTCTTTACGATCACGTTCTGGCCCGGAGTAATGGTGCCCTCGTACACACGACAAATAGCGAGACGACCAAGGAAGTTGTCGTAGGCCAGGTTGAATGACTGAAGCTTCAGGGGCTTCTCAGCGTCGCCAGGGTTTGAGGCAACCGGTACGCTCTCGAGAATAGTGTCGAGAAGCGGTTCGAGGTTTTTGCGCTCGTCGCCAACTTTCTTCATAGCAACGCCCTCGCGACCAATGGCGTATACCACCTTGAAGTCTGACTGCTCATCAGATGCGCCGAGTTCGAGGAAGAGCTCCAACACCTGCTCTTCTGCACGGTCCGGATCTGCGGCAGGCTTATCAATTTTATTCAAAACGACGATTGGCTTCAGGCCGAGTTCGAGCGACTTCTTAAGCACGAAGCGCGTCTGTGGCATTGGACCTTCCTGTGCATCCACAATGAGAAGCACGGAGTCAATAGAGCGAAGCACGCGCTCCACTTCCGAGCCGAAGTCGGAGTGACCAGGCGTGTCGACGATGTTGATCTTGGTGCCCTTGTACTCCACCGATGCGTTCTTGGAGTAAATGGTAATACCGCGCTCGTGTTCGAGCGCGTTTGAGTCCATAGATACGCCCGCAGCCGCAGCGCCTGTCTCTTTGAGAATGGCGTCGGTCAAAGTGGTCTTTCCGTGGTCCACGTGGGCAATGATGGCGATGTTTCGAATTTCCATGTCGTTTATCAGGGTTCCTTTGGAGGAATTTAAAAAGGCCCTGGGGCCGTTATACGTAAAATACCTTTATATATAAGGTACGTCAAACCCTACTTCAGGTACTTTTTTACGTTCGCGAGCTGACCCGTATAGGTTTTGGAGCAGTGGATTACCCCATCGCGGTCATGGAGGTAGTAAATGCAGTCGGTCGCTTCGGGCTCAAGCACCGCCTTGATGGAATCTAGTGAGGGGTTCGCAATCGGGTGCGGCGGAAGTCCGGGATTTTTGTACGTATTGAATGGAGATTTCAGTTGCTTGTCTTCGGGCTTTGGTACTGGCCACCAATTGCCAGGCACGCCCCGAATGTACTGCAGGGACGCGTCTACCTGAAGCGCCATGCCAATGTCGATACGATTCCACATGATGCCGGCCACCAGTGCCTTATCGTTTTTAGCGGCTTCTCGCTCCACCAGTGACGCCATGGTAATGACTTCGTTCCAAGATAGTCCTTTCTGTGTTGCCTTTTCTGCGTACGGCGCAAAGACTTCTTCAAACCGGCCACGCAGGCGCTGCGCTACTGCTTCAGTCGGTTGGTCGGAGGGAATGAGGTAGGAGTCGCCGAAGTACACACCCTCGGTCTGCGAAGGTGACGGTGCGGTATCAACGGTGATCCAGTGCTCTTTCTGCTCATCGGTCCACTTGAGTTTCTTGGCGAGGATATCTGCAATCTCCTCTTTCCTTAGGCCGGGACGAATAGTGACCCACGCCAGGTACGGCGGACGAGCAAACGCTTCTGAAATCATCCACGCATCGTCACTTCGACGAATGGTGTACCCTCCCTCCACAATTTCTTTTACCCCCGTGCGTGCAAACGCAATACGAAATGCGAGCGGACTTTTTATAAATCCTTCTTTCTTCAGACTATTTGAAACTTCTTCAATCGAAGAATCCGGGTTTACGATAAATTCTTCAGTCTCTGCGTACTTTCGTACCGGACCAAACAAGTGCGCGTACAGGAGGAGAAGTAATACGAGCGCAGCTAAGGTACCGACTCCCCACAAAATGAGCGTGCGGCGCCTGGGCCGCTTTATCGAATAGAACTTGATGCGCTGCATGTCTGTCCGATTGTACCCTATCCATGTTCCCCTCGCTTCCCTTTTCTTCACATCTCCCACACGTCCTAGTACCTATCCACACTTTCTCACGATCGTGAGAAAGTGTGGATAGGGTTTCGATAAAAAGATTACAGATTGGAAGAGCGGAGAAAGGCACATCCCCAACTTTGCTCGATCGAGCAAAGTTGGGGATGTGCCTAGTGAAAGTAAAGAAATG
>ERZ1292632.1218-Hain-H43-01um-R2-1218-length-25976-cov-11_pt1 | contig 25976 bp, 44 predicted proteins | sample MGYA00564407_ERZ1292632 | MGnify/ENA primary metagenome ERZ1292632 (study PRJEB36523, sample SAMEA6512637) | groundwater metagenome | collected 2019-01-08 | study: AquaDiva: Metagenomics assemblies of 32 groundwater samples | reverse complement strand
CTAATCTGCCCCTCGGGTGCGCAGCGGTTGGGCTGATACTCCCCTGCTCCCGGGGATGGTCTGTGGTTCGAATCCACCGCACCTGACGACCCCTCTGACGACCCCTCCCCAGGACCTCCCAGGACGATTTTCAGCCACTACCCCCTGCCGGATACCCCCAAAACCTGTTCCACGGGCTGGGATTTTGTTCCACGGCCATTTTAATCAGCCCCCAGACCCCCCTTTTTGCCCTTGAGCCCTCACCCCCAGGAGGTATATAGTCATCCCAGATCCCAATGGCACCTTCCAACCATCTTCTTACCCGCAGAACTGTATTCGGGTTTAGCCGCTCAAATCGTAAACGAAACCCTGGGGGTGGAGAGGAGCTGTACCCGAGAGCGGGAGCGGTGGTGGATGGGAGGGAGGTGATGGAGGGGCTGGTGCCGAACCGGGGGAGCATTGAGGCGACGTTGAGTGAGTGGGAGGAGCTGCCGGGGATCAGGGAAGTACCGATGGGGGAGTTTGGGGGGCCGAGGACGGTGTTTTATGCGGCGGATGATTTTGCAAAGAGTAAGAAGTTGGCGGAGAAGATTAGGAAGAGTGGGAAGGTGAGCCCGCTGATTATTGTGGTGGATGAGGAGGGGCCATACATATTGGAGGGGGCGCATAGGTACGTGGCGCTGTATGAGCTGGGGGCCAGGAGTTTTCCGGCGGTGGTGGTGAGGGATGCAGAGGAGAAAGGGTGATGGGCAGGTACACGGTGGAGTATGAGTGTGCACACAGGGTGGGGGTGTGGAGGGAGGATGAGGAGAACCCGGGGGGGTTTGCAGACCCTAATATGGCGGTGGCCAGGGCGTACAGGATATCGATGAATAGAGGTGGACGGCCGGTAAGGGTGATGGATACGTGGACGGGGGAACCGTACTACGTGTAGAGTGGGGAGCTATGAAGAAGACTTTGCTGGTAGTGGTGATGATGGTAATGGTGATGGTGGCGGGTGGTATGGCTCAGACGCGGGTGAAGCCGAGACAGCTGACACCTGCGGGGCCGGGGCCGAGCGTGCAGGTGGTGAAGAGGGACGGGACGATTGCGATTGCGCAGTTGGACGGGACTATTGTGCTGGATGAGTCGACTAGTCCCCCGACACTGCGGGCGGTGGGGGTGGGGCCGACGACAAGGGAGATGTGGGGCGAGGCGTTTGCGCCGACCGGGCCGACACCGAGTATCAACTTGTCGCAGGCGCCGGTGGTGGGGACAGTGAGGGTGTTCTTGAATGGGTTGAGGCTGACTCAGGCCATTGACACATACACGATTGCCGACCGAACGATCACGTTTGCAACGGCGAACCAACCACAGGCCGGGGACGTGATATGTGTCGACTATCGTTTCTAGCCGCTCTGGTGGTTACTGCTGTCAGCAGCCAGACCACGGTGCGTCCAGAGCAGATCAGGGCGCCCCGTCAGATCTCGATCAACCCGGGCCGGCCGTGCGCCGGAAACGGGCCGGGGGTTATCTACCCTGATCGGGGGACACGAATCGCGCAACGGCAGATCAGGGGTGACGGGATGACGCGCAATGCAGACAACTCTTATTCGTTGCTGACACACGATGGAGTACGGCTGATTCGGGGCGATCTGCTGCAGTGGTGCTTCTCCGGCCGCTACCCCAACTTCTACGGCTATGTTGATGCCGAAGGGCCAACGGGGTGGACCGTCTTGTACAACTCATGGGCGGGGCAAGCCGGTACACGTGATCGCTGATTACCAGTTGGGTGACCCGTAGGTGGGGTATTGGTCCTGGTCGTCACGTTGGCGTTGATAACAGGCCCAACAGATTGGGCCGTTGTCACGGTCGGTGTCAACAAAGGGATGCTGCGGTGCCAGGGCGCCACAATCCAGGCATGATTGGACATGAGGGCGACGGGGGCGAGGGGAGCGACGGGAGCGAGGACCAGGGCCAGGGGTGGGTGGTTTGGTAGTTGAGCCCATAAACAGGTAGTATATGCCCCTCGATTCTGTGACCGGCACTGTACCAATATCCCCATCCTCCCATCGGCTCAATTGCTGCTGATAACACTGCAGATGGCAGGGGCCGGTTTGATGTACCACTAACGGACGGTAGTGATACACTCGGGGGCATGGAAAAAATCAAGACCAGAGGTAAGTCTGGAGGTAAGACCGGCCGGCGCGGGTTCCTGGCCATGCTGGGATTGGGAGCGGGGGCGGGAGCTACAGCGGCAACACTACGGGCTCCTGCACCGGTCCCCGCGCCTTTGACTGTCCCCAGCAGTTTCATGAATCCAGTGCATGGCCGCATACTCCCGGGGCCGGCCTCGTTTATTGTTCCTCAGAATCCAGTGGGGGTTGTGGCCGGGACTAGTTGCCGTGTACTCTCGCGTCCCCGGATGCCGGACCTGTTTCCACCGCCACTCGGGAAGGAGCGGTAATGAACCCCCTCACACCGCGCTTCCCTCTCGGCTCCATAGTCTACATCGCCGGCACCAGGGAGCCGGGGACAGTACTCGGCGCCATTCTTGGAGACCCGCCGCACCAAACCAAGGTTGGGCAGGACCCGGCCGGTACATCCCTTGTATGGTTCCCCACCAGCTGCAGGGAGTGTATTCCGCCTGGGAGCCAACCGTCCCGGCTCTGCGATTACCACCGCAACCAGAATCTCTACCTGATCTCGGTGGAGCTGGCCAGTGGGTTAGTTGAGACAGTGGTGTCGGAATCAGAGCTGATGCTGGATCCTGATTTGGGTGCGCCGCCCCAGGAAGTCTATATGCCGATCGCCAATTCTGAAACCGTCGAGCCCACAGTAGATCCGGCAGATCCGGCAGATCCAACCACGGTGCCGGTTAAAGCACCTACAGAGCAGCCGTTGGACTCATGTGTGAGATCCTTCCTTGAATTAGCTATGGACCCCAAGACACCAATTGGTGCTTTGAGGGATGCTCTCCAGCCAGTATTTAACGCGATATCGTTTTCCCTGGTCGGGCCGCTCTGGGGGTGCATCTCCGGGATGATGGAGAACGGCCGACTGCCTGATGGTGTTCCTGGAGTAGAGACCATGCTCCACGGTGTCCTGGAATCAATCATTGATCGTCCCGGGTACAATGACTTCCTGATGGCCAAGTGGAAGATGACCCACAATCCATCCCTGGTAAAAGATATGCTCGACCGCACCCTGGATGAGGACTTTGCTATCAGCAGTACCGCCATGTGGATGATCAATTCCGTGGCTGAACAGGACCCCGAGTTCAAGCTGCAATTGGATGCGGCCACGGCGGTCAGAGATGCTGGCGCCGGGGGGAGGGTCAATTAATGCCGGCGCCACTCAAGCCTGATGCGAGATGTCCCAAGTGCGGTGTCCCAATCCGCGCCGTGGTGTGGACCACCAACCCGGCAGGTGTAGTCCCTGAAGGAAGTGCGAAGTTCTATCACGACAAGGACCCGGAGGCCAGTCCCAGGTGCCGGCGTCCACTGCCTTGTACGCTCCAGCTCTCCAAGGACCTGGAGCGGGACCTGCGCAGGGAGCTCCACCAGTAGGATGCCCCGTTCTAAGATCCAACCTAGCCATGGCGAGGTAGTTCTAATCTGCCGTCACATCCATGGCCACTGCCATAGGCTCTCCGATGGCCACTACTCCATGTTTTGGTTTGCATGGGTACCCACAAAAGAAGAGGAGCCCGCTAAGACTAGCCTGCCCAGGGTCTGTACTGACCAGGATGCGGCATCGTTTAGCGTACAACCTAACCCTGAAAACCTCGGCTGGCAACTTACTCGCACGGACGGTTCTATTGTTTACGCCCGTTGGCTTGCAATTTGTAGCAGATGTTTTGTATCCCACCCAAACCCACTCGTGGCTGCTGCCTATGACACGGTATACCGGGGTGGAGTTGTGGTCACAACGGACATCCAATGATCTGCGCCATCTACGGCCGCGTCTCGACCGACAAGAAGTTCAAAGGGGATCTGGCCGGCCAGGACCCCGATAACCAGCTCCACCAGCTCCGGGAGTTCGCCGCTAAGTCAGACTGGGAGATCCTGGAGCTGGTCGACTACGTCTCTGCCAAGAATCGGGAGGACCGTGCCAACTTCGAACTCCTCTTCTCCCTGGCCCGTCAACGCAAGATTGATATGGTCCTGTTCTGGTCCCTCGACAGATTCAGCCGTGAAGGGTCTCTCCCGACCCTTCGCTACTTGGAGGAGCTCACCAAAGCTGGGTGTGGATGGAAGTCTTATACAGAGCAGTACCTCGACTCCACCGGCATGTTCCGCGATGCGATTATCGCCATCCTTGCTGCTCTGGCCAAACAGGAGCGCACCAGGACGTCTGAGCGAACCAAGGCTGGACTGGACCGTGCTAGACGTGAGGGTAAGGTGATCGGTAGGCCTAAGGCCATTTTCAATCGCCAGGACGTCTGGGATCGCCACAAGGCCGGTATGTCTATCCGCTCCATCGCCGCTGCACTCGATCTCTCTCATGGAGTGGTCCAACGCACCGTTGGGGAACTCCAAGCCCATCTGAAAGGACCCGTGTGCCCAAACCTCTGACCATCCGCGAGGCCGCACTTATCAAGCAGGATTTTGATAACCGCTTACCTGCCTATATCCGTGCCCGTAACGCCTGCCACTACGGTGAGATCACCCTCCGCAGAGAGGGGGACATTGTCATTGTGGAAGTCCAGGACCAGACCACCGGCCAACAAGTGGAGGTAATCCGAGAATCAGTTGACAGCAACTTCTGCCACAGTGTCTCGGAAATCGGTATCAAAGAAATTATCGAGCGTCACCGGCTCGCAGCTCAGATATCCAAACGAAAGGAAGCATTCTAGTCCCTATGTCCCTCCTCGCCCTGCTCCCCATCGCCACCAACTTCGTCATCCCAGCCGTAGAAATGCTCCTCGGCCGTAAAAAGGGAAAGGAAAAAAAGCCCCTGGCTATCGGCATTCTCCAGACTCTTGCCTCTGCCGCCGGCATCAAAGCCGACTCCGACGAATATGACAAGTTTGTCGAGCAGGTTGTCGCTATTCTCAAGCCCCTGGGCCTCGACAACCTATCTGAGGGCGGCACTCTTACTCTCCCCGGCGCCACTCCCTCAGTCCCCAACCCCAATCCAACCTTTGCTCCCACCTCTATCCTGGCCTTCATTGTGCCCCTTCTCCAATCCGGCCTCATCCAGGTCCAGATTACCCTGGGGCGCCCCAGCTCAGGCCCCACAGTTCTCTCCTGGCCAGCTGGTGGTCCTACCCCTGCTCCCACCCCCGCCTAAAAACGGAAAAAGGCCACCCAGGGAATCTCTCCCCAGGTGGCCTTCCCCTCCTCTTAGACACGCACCCGCCGCACGGGCGTGCCATTGAGAACCAAAACAAATTGAGCCGCTAAAAACACCTCCGGCCCCAAGGGAGCTTAACTTGGGGCCGGGGGTGTCTACCGTGAACCGGGCAAGGTGCGAGGTAAGTAGACTCTAGCATAGCACAGGTGAAGGTGCCGGTTTGGGGGAAGTGGGAGTGCCGGTGTTGGTATTGGCATTGGCATTGGCCCTGGCGCTGGCGGTGCGGGGGGTGAGCTCCCCTCGTTTGGCACGGATGAACTCGTATACGTCATCAAGGGTCAGGCGCAGGACATCTGCCAGTCGTCGGGCCAGGAGGATACTCGGGGTGCGCTGACCGGAGAGGATGAGGGAGACGTGAGCGGGTTTGGACCCAATGGCTTCACTGAGCTCGCGGTAAGTCAGTTTGCGGCTCTGGATGCGGAGTAGAACCCGAGTAACGGCTGGGGGGGTATTGGGGTCCTGGAGCGCACGAGTAAGAGACTTGGTCCCCTTATATCCATTGGTGATACTGGACATATTGTTGGACATGTTGTTGGACATGTTGAAGTTGTTTCGGCCTCCCGAGGTTTCCTAGAGCATACAAAATATAGGGGGTCCAGTGCAAGTCGGGCACTATGGGGTGGGTTATGGCCCTGGTCTAGCCGTGTTACGAGCTGATGGCTAAATCGGCTAAAGTTTCAGTCGTTGACGGGGCCACATGAAAGTAGCACGATAGAAAGCACAGCAGTTACAGTGATTCATAGTGACCGCCGGTTTAGTAGTTATTGCCGGTTTTGGTGCTACCTTGATGAAGTCCCCTTTGACCTGCGGGGGTAGGAAGTGCGGATCACCTATCTGCCAAACATGGGTGTACGTGAATGGTCCTACTCCCCCGGGTTTGGGGGACATTAGATAGATTTGGTACTTGAGGAGAAATTCCTTTGCCGAGGAATGACGACGATAACCCGCATCTTAAAAACAAACGAATCAAGCCGGGGTGTGAACCCGAACCCAAGTCCAAATCTGAGTCTGAGTCCAAAGATGGGAGCGGCAGGGGTAAATCCAAACGACGCCGACAGGACCAAGGTCAGGATCGGGATCGGGATAGGGACCAGGATCGGGATCGTCGTGAACGGCCGCGCCCCAGTCCAGTATCAGAATTCGCCCGTGAATTGGGACCGGATGTCATCGACGGTGAGAACCTCCCCAATGCAACAGACTGGCCTGAGGACCTGGAGGCGCTGGAGCTGGGTGACTACGAATCGTGGCTGATCCCAGGGCGAGACGAAAAGGGTGGCTACATCCGCGAGACTGTAGGCCTGCCCCCTGCCATGGATCGCCTTCTGGACTCCGTAGTGGCCTCCCACTATTTCCCCTATGTCACCAAGTCGGACGTTGTTCGTCACGCCTTGTTGATGCACATGCGGTTCCTCCGCAGGGTCAGACCTCAAGTTCCCAAGATCTACCTCATCTCTGTCCTTGAATCGGTGCGCGATCTGGTCAACGATGACGACTTCCGTGCTCGTCAGGAGCAGATCTACTCTGATATTGACGCCCGTATCCAATACTACCTGTCACGTGGCGATACAGGAGACGCCATTCGGTTATTGGTAGGGGTCAAGAGTCGGCTCAACTCACTCCCGGATAGTGGCTGGAAGCGCCGGATCATGGAACGGTTTGAGCGGCATTATAAGGGCTACCTGACCCCGACCGGGATTATCACCCCGGCCGAGGAACAGGAAGTAGAAGTGGCCTAATTTAACAAATCAGCACGCGACCGGGCAAAGTCGTAAGGAAAATAAACTCGTGATCGATTTTGAAGTTGATGTACTGCCATCTACGCTCGGCCTGTCCCCGGAGAAGTTCCCCTCCTTCCGGCCCATCCAGGGACAAGGACTGAACTACGCTCTGGATACCGATTGCCGGTTCAAGGCTTTCGACATGCCAACCGGCTCTGGCAAATCCCTCTTCTATGTCGCCTATGCTCTACTCACCGGCTCCCGCGTCCTAATCTTGACCGGCACCAAAGCTCTCCAGGACCAGCTACTCCGTGATTTCGCCAGTGTCGGTGCCGTCGACATCCGTGGCCGCAACAACTACACCTGCACCACCTACTCCTGGCTCAACTGTGAAGAGGGTGCTATCGCCGGCTGTCGCGCCTGTAACGGTGGCTCCAACACCTACGGCTCCCGTGTCGCTGAGGCCCGCGAAGCTCCCATCGTTGTTACCAACTACACCTATTACATGCTCAGCTCCCTGTACGGCGAGGGACTCGGCAAGTTCGACCTCCTAGTCCTCGACGAGGCCCATAATGCCGCCGACCAAGTCTGTGACTGCGCCTCCATCCATATCACCGCCCACGAGATGTTCCGTCTCCTCCGCTCCCGGGTCCCCAAAGGAGACCTCCCCGACTGGATCACCTGGGCCAGTGAGAACCTCCGCGATGCCATATCCACTGTTGAGCAGCTAAAGGCCGCGATACAGGGGGGTGATAGGGACAAGGAGACGATGAAGGATCTCAAATTGTGGTCGGCGCTGGCGGATAAGCTGACCAGACTCAGTGTGATCGCAAAGGAGAAGTTGGATACCTGGGTATTTGAAGAGAAGCGGGATCACAAAGAGGAGACGGTGTGGTCGATTGACCCACTGTGGGCTAATGAGCATGTAGAGAGGTTGTTGTTTCGGGGGATTGAGCGGGTGATGCTGACCTCGGCCACACTTACTGAACTCACTCTGGAGTTTATGGGGCTGACGACACAGGACAAATCGCATCCGTATTACTGCACGCTATACAATTTTCCGTCTGTGTTCCCGACTAGTAAGAGCCCCATATATAGGATTGACATGGGGTTCAGGATGAGCCAGACAACAGAGAAGGACCCAGGGTTGATGGCTCAGGCGGATGAGGTTATGGCACAGATCGTCGAGGCCAGGATGGATCGTAATGGATTGATTCATTCGGTGAGCTACCCCAGGAGGGATCGGATTTACGATGGCCTGTCCAGATTGGGGGTGGACATACTGATTACCCACGACCGGAACAATCTGGCAGCTCAGGTTCAGGAGTGGATTATCGCAGTGGAGCCCAGGGCGATGATTTCCCCCGCGCTCACTACCGGGTACGATCTGGCTTATGAAGCGTGTGAGTACACCATTATCCCTAAGCTGCCGTTCCCAGATTCCAGTTCCAAGTTGGTCAAGGCGCGCGATGAGGCCAGTAAACGTAAGTACAGTCTTAACCTGATGGCTCAGACCCTGGTCCAGATGATTGGGCGAGACGTTAGGGCCAGTGATGATCAGGCCGAGCATTTTATCCTGGACGACAACATCTTTTGGGCAACTAAAGTCAAAGGTCTTTTCCCATCCCGGTTCACGCGACTTATCACCCGGCGTGACCGGAAAGCTCTACCTCAACCACTCCCCAAGCTCAGGCGCAGGTTACAGTCTGCGCCAGAAATTGGGACAGTTGAGGTAACCCCTCAACCCAGGACGGTAGTGCGTCCAATACCACCACCAGATCCCGCATGGACTCCTGGTGATGAGACGGATGACGATATACCGTTCTAAAAACAGATCCACCGACCACTATTCCCCGAAAGGAACCTTCATGAACGCAGTAAGCAACAATTTTGAGACCGATTTCGTCCAGGGTGGCCTGTTCAATGACGTCGATGCTCGTATCGACACCATTGAATACTGCATCTGGGATTACGATGGCAAGAGTGTCCGTACCCTCGCAGTCAAAGCTGATCTGACCATCCTGCTCGATGGTGGCCAGCCCGGTGATCAGGTCACCCAGCACTGGTCCGCTGGGTCGGCCGATGCCTTCGCCCCCAGTGAGGATGGCGGGTTCTGCCTGCCGACCGGGACCGCCACCGGGTTGAGCAAGGGGTCCAACTGGGACCTCTTTTTGAACTCCTGCGCCAAGTCAGGTGGGTTGACCGGCGATAAGCTCAACGGCGAGAAAGGTATCCGCGCTCTGCAGGGGGCCGAGATGCACTTGGTTCGCGTGGCCCCGCCCAAGCGTGATAACCTCCCCTCCCAGCAGCCGACCCAGGCCGGTGGAGCCAAGAAGAATAACGACGTGCTGGTCTGCAGCCACGTGATCAAGTGGCCCTGGGATACCAAGGGCGCCACTACCCGTGGCCGTGCTGCCGCTCGTCCTGCCGCTGGTACCTCAGCTGCTGGTAGTGGAGCTGCCCGCCCCGCTCCCGCTGCCGCTCCTGCAACCGGCGTCGCCGCCCCTGTATCGGCTGGCCCCGCTGCCGAGACCGGCGTGACGCCCGAGACCGAGACCCTGGCCATCAACGCCATCAACACGGTTCTCGCGGCCAACAATAACGAAATGGCCAAGGACGCTTTGATCTCCTCCTGCCTCCGCGCCATGATGAAGACCCCTTCGGCCCAGCGCAATCAGGCCCTGGACCTGATCAAGGACGAAGGCTGGCTCACCGCCGTGTCCGACTCCCAGGGCTGGGTCTATGGTGCCGGCGTCCTGCTGAAAGCCTAACTCAGCACCGCCATGCAGTACACCCAGTCTCCCGGCTCCTATACCCTGCAGCCCTCACAGGGCACCCCTAAGCGCAGTCCTGGGATTCACCTCTCAGGCGTACTAAGCGCAGTGGCAAGGAAGCTGGGGGTCTTCAAGGAGGAGGACCTACCCCTCGATGCCCTCATTCGTATGTACGAGGGTACTGAGCCGGGTTCCCTCCCTGGGCTCCAGGGCAATGTCCCATTACTCAATCGGATTGCCCTGGGGCTCGCTTTAGAAGACTGGTTAGCCCCCCGTCTCCTGATCCGTTACCCCGGACTCATCTATCACCCAGGTGAGCTCTGTGAGGGCCGGGTTACCGGATCTGTGGACGGTATCGATCCAGACAACTCCGCGACCCATGAGATTAAGCTGACCTGGATCTCAGCCCGTCGCCCGTTAGAGGAACACTGGTACTGGCTCCACCAAGCCCGCGCCTACTGCCACCTCTGGCATGTCCGACGTACATTTCTACACGTGTTCAGCGTGAACGGCAATTACACTTACTCAGATGATCGTGGTGGTGGCCCCCAGCTCACTACCTACGACATCCATTTCGAACCTAAGGAGATTAGTGCAACATGGCGAATGATCCAAACCAACCACGATCTGGCGACCCCAGAGGGCCAAGACTAGCCGGCCACACTGATGATCAGGGTATCCACCGGCTCGTTGATACCAACACCGGCAGAACCTACCTGACCGACCAGGACCTCAACCGCGCCCTCCGCGTAGACCGCCTCATCCGCGACTCCCTGGGCGACCAGGAATACTCCGCGCTCCTTGACTGGCACCGCGACATCACCTCTGGTCTCGGCTCCACTGGCAAATCCCAGCTCCCTACCCCCGAGCACCGAGCCGACGCCGAATCCCGGGTCGACTCCCACATCGCCCGTTTGGTCTCCGGCCGTATGACCGCTGCCAAGTCTTATGCCGAGCTGTTATTCGACGCTCAGTCGATCGCCGAGTTCCTCCGGCAAAACTACGCCTGGGAAATCTCCCACCATTACCACGACAACCTGACCCTTTCCCAGGTCGTCCTCCGCTACCTCCAGACCGAGCGCTCCCGGTTCTCCATGCGCGCCGTCCGGTTCCTACGGAGGTTTAGCAGCTAAATGGCACTACTCAATGTTCCTGGAGTAAAAGCCAGGGCTGATGTCGGTGGCCCGGTAATTGATGCCGAGGTGAGGTCGGCCCAGCCCCAGATCCCGGTTCGCCAGATCCTGGCTGGGGGGGCAGCGAGGGTACTGCCGACTCAGGCCCTGAGTATGGACAAAATGGGGTTTGAGGAGGTGGATGGGATCGAGATACCCCGGGTAGTGGCTAATAACTTCGCTGGGGAGAAGAGCGGTAAGACGCACTGGGCGTTCACCGCGCCGCCGCCCATTGCGGTGATCAGCTTTGACACTGGGACGGAAATGATTGCCAAGAAGTTCCGGCGCCAGGGCAAGCGGATTCTGTACAAGTTCCATGATGTGGATCTCACGTCCAAGGACCAGGGGAGACACGAGCGGGAGTGGGAGCACATCAAGGCGAGCTTCGAGAGTATCGTCAACAACAAGGATGTGAGGACCGGGATCATCGATACCGGGACTGAGATGTGGGAGCTGTGCAGGCTGGCACGGTTTGGCAAGCTCACTCAAGTGATGCCGCACCATTATGGGCCGGTCAACAATGAGTTCCGAGACCTGATCAAGATGAGTTACGACCGGCCGGATCTCAATATGATCTGGATTCACAAAGTCAAAAAGGAGTACGTCAAGAAGGGGAACAGCGATAAAGAGGCGGCATGGAACGGCAAATACGAACGTGCGGGGTTCGGGGACATGCCGTATCTGGTGGACCTCAATATCGAGAACTACCGCCGGCCGGGGCAGGCTGACTGGGGGGAGGGCAACGTGGTGTTTGGGGTCAAGGTAATCGACTGCCGCCAGAACCCCGATGTGATTGGACTGCAGATCGGCGCCGAGGGAGACTTGCAGGATAGAGGGTTGAGCTGGACCGGGGTCGAGGGTGATTTCTCAACCTTCTCTTCGCTGGCCAGTCTGATCTATGCCGACCATCCTGAGGCACAACATGAGAGGTACTGGAAATGACCCTGGAACTTATTATTGCCCTGGCAATCGTGTATACCGCCTTGGGCCTGCTGGTGGATCTCTTCTCCTCCCAGGCTAGTGGTAATACCTACAAGTTCAGCTGGTGGTTCCTGGCCCTGTGGCTCCCTGTGCTGGCCATCGCCATCATCATCGAGGTCTGTTACCACGTGGATCGCGCATTCAACCCCAAGGGAGGACCAAAGTGAAAACTGAAACTGATATTGTCGACGGGCGCCCCGTACCTCAAGGTGTTGAGCACCCGGCCAATTGTGTCTGTATGGACTGCCATGGCTGGGCCAGGAACGGGTGGTCAGAAGTTACAACTCAGGCACAGCAGACGCAGAAGGTTCGTCATACCGGTGTTACCTGCACCTATTGGGCGCAGGAGACCCTGGGCCACATCTACATCCAGCGCACGGTTGAGCGCCATCGGCAATCCCTGGTCGATGGCACCGTGACCGAGATCGAGTCCCAAACCGAGGTCGTAGAGGTAGCTCGTCTTAACCGTGCCGCTGGCTGGACACTCCAGCAGGCGCACGGGTTGTGCGAGATCATGCAAGCCCACGTCAATACTCTGGCTGATGTGTGCGAGCTCAATGAGGACTGGCACAATGAGTAATAATCTCCGTCCTCGGGGACTCCTACGGCGACTAGTAATCTGATGATCACCATCGACCCCAGAATCGGCAGTATAGACCTCCAATCCCCCCTGGAATCCTGTGGGATGCTGACCGAAGTCCAACCCATGGACTATGGCGACTTCTGCTTCGTTGGCAACGGTCCCACCGGTCCCTGTCTAGTCGGGGTTGAACGTAAACGCCTCCGCGATATGCTGGGGTCCATGCGTAGCGGCCGGTTCTCGGGTCACCAGCTCCCAGGCCTCCTCACTACCTATGAGTTCGTCTACCTGTTCGTGGAAGGCCGCTTCTGCTCCAATGCCACCGGCATCCTCTGTGAGCCCCGTCGCGGCTCCGGCATCCAGCCCGTAGTCCTCGGCACCTCCATGTTCGACTACTCCGAGCTCGACAACTACCTCTGCTCCATTGAGCTCCAGACCAATATCCGCATCCGCCGCACCCACAGTGCTGAGGATACCGCCATCCAGATCTCTGACCTCTACCGCTGGTTCAACAACAAAACCTGGGATGACCACCGTGCCCATGTCCAATTCCACACCCCAGCTCCTATGTTGTCGGTCCCCGGCCGCATGGGATTCAAACGTCGCGTGGCCAAAGAACTCCCCAAAATCGGCTGGGAAAAGTCCCGCGACATCGCAGCCCATTTCTTATCTGTCCAGGCCATGGCCAACGCCGAGAAGTCAGTCTGGATGGATATCCCCGGTATCGGCAAAACTTTAGCAGCTAAAATCATGGCTGCGTGGAGAGGTGAATACGATGGCGACTAACAGTACTAAGAGAACGTTTGAGGAAGCCGTGCGTCTGGTGACAGGGCCGGATGCGGATAAGTTGAAGCAGAAACATACCGAGTTGATAGATAGGGTACTTATTGATGATGCAGTGGACGAGTTGGGACGAGCTGCATTGTGGCTAACTACCGAGCAGCTCCAGACCCAGAAGAGCCCACGGGGGTTTGCTGTAGCCTTCAGGAAGGCGCTGTTGAGCATGTATACATTGGGGCTGGTGACCGGGCTTGAAATGGAGAACTCGGATGGCGACTAAGAAGGCAGTGGGACCGAGGAAGAAGAGGAAGGCGACACCAAGGAAGAAGAACCCGGTGCCATTCCCGTTGCTGCCTGACCCGGGGCTGTTATTGGCTGGAGGCGTGGCTATTGGGATTGGGATGCTATTCAATCGGCCGGAGGTGATCAACAAAGGGATCAATTCACTGATGGGGTTGATGGGGATCGATGCCCAGATGCCGGATGGGGGATGGATTCCTGGCATGAGGGAACAGCACATTGGAGGGGGGCCGGATTACCCGAGCCAGAACCAGAATCAGCCGCCGCCGGTCGAGCTGCCGGATTACTACCGGGTGCTGGGTGTTCATAGTTCGGCCACCCAGGAGCAGATTGAAGGGGCATTCAAGTTCCTGGCCAAGAAGTGGCATCCGGATCTGAATCAGGGGCATGAGGATGTGGCTACCCAGATGATGAAGGAGATCAATGTGGCCTATGGGGTAGTGGGAGACCCGGCCATGCGGGAGCGGTACATGCGGGCAATGCATGAGCAGGATATGAGGCGGCGGGGGCGCATGTGAGGACACTGTGAGGACACTAGACCAGATCTATTGGGATTGTGAGTGTACCAGGGTATGTACGTGCCGGAATCTGGAAGAGGCGCTGAGAGCACACCCGAGGCTGAAGGAGCTGAGAGATGGACAGATTAGTTCTGGTGATTACCCGGATGATTACAAGTCTTGGCAGATGCCCAGCTTCTACCCTACCTACGAAGAGGCCATGCAGGATGCCCTGTCGCTTGTACTGGGGATCGAGCTGATGTTTACCGGCCCTGGTATCATGCGTGGCGCTGACCAGGGTAAGGTCTTTATAAAGCACCCGCAATCGGGCGAGGATGCCGCCCATGGACTTCTGCCGACCATGGAGCGGGTATTGGCTCGCCACTCCAGGACCTGAACCTATGCCACTCCCCTCCCTCCTCAACAAGTCCTGCTGCAGGGTCTGCGAATCGTTCGCCGGCCCTATCCCCGGTGTCGGTCCCCGCCCTGCTCGGGTGATGTTCCTGGGGGAGGGTCCTGGTAAGGATGAGGACCGTTACCGCTACCCGTTTGTCGAGACCGCGCAGACAGGTAAGGAGTTCACCCAGACCTACCTCCCACTGAGCGGGTTGAGGCGCGAAGATGTCTACATCACCAATGCCAGTAAATGCGTGTTCCCCGGTTTCCGCAACCCCACTAAAGAAGAGGCTCAGTCATGCGCCAAACACCATCTGGCCCAGGAGCTGAAAGATGTCAACCCTGAGGTGGTAGTGGCTATGGGTGCCGTCGCCATCTCGGTGTTCCGCCCTGATTTCGACATCGAGATGGACTACGGGTTCCCTTTCGAGACCACCTATGGAGACTGGACCGGCACCGTGTTCCCGGTCTACCACCCTGCCATCGGTCTCCATAACCAGGACTTCATGAACCAGCTGTTTGAGGGTTTTCGGCGCCTCAAGCTGTACCTGGAGTGGCTGGACAATCCGGCATCTGTACTTGGCCCCACATCTCTGGTCTGGCCTGAGGATCAATACCCCAGCCCCAACTACGTCAAGGTAACCTCCCCCCGGTTCCTTGAAACCCTCCTGTCCTGCCATACCTCCCCTGGTACTGAGTGTGCCATCGATACCGAGTATGACCCTAAAAAGACCCAGGTGTCTGCCCAGTCCGATACCGGCCGCTGGTTCAACTTTAGTCGCAAGATCCCCTATTGCATGACCTTCTCTGTCCAGCCGGGTGAGGGTTACCTGATCATGGCCGACCAAGCCGACTGCCTAGCTGTGTTCGCAGACTGGAACCAGTCCATCCGTCCCCTGGTACTGATGCACAATTGTCTGGCTGACCTGACCCCTATCGAGATCCTGGACATCGAGGTCGACCCCCGCCGGCTCATCGATACCATGGCTATGGCCTATCACATGTACAGTCTGCCCCAAGGTCTCAAGACCCTAGCCCATCGGCTATGTGGCATGGCTATGTCCACTTTTACTGATACCGTGATGCCCTACGCCCTCCCCATCATGCACCGCTGGTTCTATGACTCCCTAGGACTATTAAATGAGGCCGTAGAAGAGCTCCAGGTCAAGACCCGCACCTTCAAGAATGGCAAAGCCCCCGTGACCAGCTACAAACTAGCGAAGCGCCCCGACTGCCCTCCCGAGTACCCCCCGGCCCGTGTCAAGGTCCGCAACCTCCTTGACAGCTGGAACACCTGTGATGTGTTGAAGCGCATCAAGGGCTGGGACAAAGATGACCCCCTCCCCACCACCCTCCCTCTACTGGAGAGCCTGACCGGCCGCGAGTACCCCAGACCCAATGTGACCGTACTCCCGCCGGATGTCCTGCTCCACTATGCCTGCCTTCATGGGGAATCACTGATCAATACCGAGACCGGGCTCCGCAAGATCAAGGACCTTGTAAAACTCAAGTACACCGGCAACGTGTGGGGAGTCCACCCGGATTCCGGTGAGCCGGTCCTGCGCCCAGTTACTGGTTGGTATCGTATTCAGGAAAAGTCCCCAATCGCCTGGACTTCAGTTGTAACCAAACACACCTTGAAGGGTCGTTGGGGTTATATGGCCACACGCTACACGCCAGACCACAAACTCCTTACCAGGGATGGGATGCAGCCCGTCTCAGCCCTCACTCCTGGAACGGAAATCGCGACCCCCTACAAGGCCCTGGATTCCGTCCAGTATCAGGTGGTACTCGGTAGCCTGCTTGGTGACGGTAACCTTTCTTGCCGGAATGAGGATGGATGGGCCTATCTAAGAATCATCCACTGCAGTGCTCAGGCACTGTACCTGAAATGGAAACAGTCCCTGCTGGGAGATCTCGCCCCTACTCCGGTGTACCATGTTCTTAAAGAAGGACCCGGTGATTATTATGGGTTCTCAACCGTTGTCCACCCTCAGCTCTTGGACCTTGAGGAGGATACTTACTACCTTCCCGGGCGACGCTCCCCCGGGTCCTGGTTAAAGGATCTGGAGCCCTTGGGACTCGCCATCGCGATCCAGGACAACGGCACCAGGACCGGGGACACCGTCCGAATTTACCTCCCCTTCGGTTGGGGTGATCTTAACACTCAATCATTTGTAACTTTATTGGCTTCAAAGTTTGGCATCCACTCCACCTACTACTGCCCCCGACCTGGGCAGTTTGCCATTCACATAGCCACCAAATCTATGGAGAGGCTTAAGTCTCTAGTGATCCCCTACATACACCCCTGCATGATTTATAAATTTGGTGATGTTACACCTGCCATGGAGCCTGTGAACAGGGTACTCAAGGGGATGTTCTTTTCCAAGGTTGGGTTGGTTCAATCCAATCCCGTAAGCCCTGGCAGGCGAGGAGGTGTCTGTACGTCCTACTGCATCGACGTGGCCGAGATACACAATTTCTTCACTCCCTACGAAGTGGCCAAGAACTGCCGAGACGCAGACGCCACATTGCGCGTCTATCATGCCCTACGCCGACTACAATACCCCTTCCGCACCGGACCATTCAGGAGATAACCTCACTCACCATGCCCCACTCATACGCTGCTGATTTCGCAATCGGCGTCACCATCTTCATCGTCGGCTTGCTATTCGGCGTCTGGCTCGAATACTGCTCAAGGCCCTCCTGCTCCCATGTCTGGACTCTCTGGGAGGCAGAGGAGTACAAACTAACAGAGCCCGCCAACCCAAACAAACAGGTAGGTGTTTATCTTCTCCAAAGTCGCCGCTGTTCCGTGTGTGGATTCACGGAGCAGTGGGGGGAGATTACTAAGCCCTGAGGTAGAATCATTCCCATGCCCCAACCCCTCATCCCCGTCTACCTGACCTCCGAGCAACTGGCCGAGATCCGCGACATCCTTGAACCCTCCACCGTCGCCATGGCCACCGACCCTGGTAATCCCACCCTTTCCCCCGCCCTAGCCCTAGCCCCTGCCCAGTTTCTCCACTGGCTCACCCGTATCCACCGAGTTGCCACCTCCACCTACCACCTGTACAACGCTGCCATGGCTGAGTACGAAGCCAAACTCAGACGAGAACTCAATGACTAAATCCACAATAACCATTGCCGCCATCCACACTACCTTTCCCATGACCCGCCTGACCCAATCCAGCCGGCCCCTCTACCGCCTCCTTCGCCAGAAGACCCGCCTTAAAGGCCCCGCCTTCGCCCGTATTGGCCACATGGTTGCTTGGGAGTTCCCGGATCGCCTCTCTGCCGAGATCTTCTGTCTCCGCGCCTCTGACCTCCCCGGATTCGTCACCAGTAGGGTCTACGACACCCGTGAGGAATTCTGGTCCTTTGCCGATTCACTGTTTAGCCGCTAAAGTAATAACCCTGGACTCGATATACGAGTCTGGGGTAAACTTTGATTTCGGATTACAAGGAGCAAATATGGATCGGGCAAACTGCCACCCCTCAGACCGGTCAGACAACGGCAATGAGTTCCTCTGCCTGAGCTGTCGGAATGCGGAGATCAGATCTGGTACCGGGTGCCAGATGGAGGTCAACTGCGCAGCGTTTGGGATGACGGGTGTGAGTCCGGTCAGGTTTCGGGTAACGAACTGCAACAGGTTCCGACGGGATGATACGTTTGACCGGGAGAGGGCATTCGAGCAGTACGAGATGGAGGCGCAGTACCTGATCCCCAGTGAGGAGCAGCAGGGCAAATTGGTATTCATTTCGGCGGCCGAGGCCAAGCGTAGAGGGGTTATTATCTGATGTCCAAACTAAGTAACGTCCTCCGCTGTGTAATCAAGCTCGTGGACATAATACTGTCGCCCGGTACACCGGAGCCCGCAACCGGTGGACCCGCCCACGGGCCAATGAAACTTTACGCGGTAGCCTGCTGCGGGTGCCAGCGGTTGATGGTCGGTGGCGTGGCCAAGATCCCGTTCAGAGGGATCGTTAACACCAATATGAGCGGGGTTGATAATTTCGACACCAAGGAAGAGGCTGATGCGGCGGCAACGGCGGCGGGGTGGAAAGTGGTCAACGGGGATCACCGCTGTCCTAAGTGTAAGTTACTGGTTGATCCTATACCGTCCCCCCGTGGTATGTATGTAGACCTGCGAGATGTCGATGCTTAGAGACACCGGCCACCAGGATATTCTTGAACACGTGGTCGAGGACCTGGAACTGAGCTCCACCGCCCGCGCTGATGTCATCAGTGTGGTCAAGATCACCGAGGACGGGCTATCCCTCAGCTACCAGCACCACGTACTCAAGACCCGTATGGAGGGGCAGAACCGCTATTCAGTGACCGGCACCCGCACCATGCCGCTGACTGAGGAGCTCAAAGCTGTTATCCAGGCCCACCTCATGCAGGATTTCTGGTCCCGGGTCCGGGTCCGCATCTCCGCCCAAACCAAGGCGCCGGTAGTAGCCGGCCCCACTCCTGCACCGGTATCCAAGCGAAACAAGAAGGACCCCAGTGACGAAGACCTGCTTAGTCAACTTGGCCTATAGCACCCAACCCTGGTCTCCTGAGCCCGAGGTGTGGATCAACTTGGCGGAGTGCCTCAATTGGCTGAAGTCTAAGCTAGATGTCAATGATCAACAGCTGTCTCAGGTGGCCAGGGTCGACGCCCAGACCATCTACAAATCGATCAACTACGGCAAGGGGATGAACTCCCAGTCCCTCGGCCTGTTATCGGAATGGGCAGACAGCTACGGGCTGGTGGTAACGGCCCGGTTCCTCAATGCCCAGTCTGACGTATCCCGTACAGTTTCAATGACGCGGGGAGGCCCACGCACCATAAGGAGAGCACGATAAAACATGACTAAACTCACCACCGCGTTCATCAACAAGGTCCACGAGGACTTCGCCACTCAGTATAAAGAGCAGATGGTCCTCCGGCCGGATCGCGATACTGAGGACGAGGCCATCCTGCTGTCGGTCCCCATTGACCGCATGATGGAGACCACCTTCCGTCTCCTCAATCAGACTGTCAGTTCCAAAGAGGAGGCCAAGCAGGTTCTCAAGTACGCCCTCACTGTGGCGGTCAAATTCGGCACCCGTCTTGAGGCTGGCCGTGCCACCACTGAACGAGCGGGGATGCCGACCTAATGGCTGAGCTCAAGATGTTCCCTGCCGGCAACTCCCTCCGGCTCAAGGATCTGTTCGCCCTCTTCAACCTGGGCCGGGAGGTGGCTAAGGAATTGGGTGTCCCCGACAGCAACCCGGTACACGTGATGCGCCTACTCTGGCAGGCCTACCACGCTCAGTGCCCCCCACATGGCACTCGTATGGTCTCCTGGTGGCGGTGCTCTCATCACCATACCCTGAACCTGCAGGGCCACGTATGCCCTGAGTGCAACCGTAAGACTCCCTCTGTAGTCGGCAACCTGCGGGGCGAGACCCAGGAGTATACCTAATGAGTTTAAATTCTCCTCTAATCCCTAATCCTCCGACTAAAGCCATGCTCAAACAGCGGGCTAAAACTAAGTTGAAGCGCCCGGTGTTCCGCATCCGGCCCTCACTTGTTTCCCGCGCAGCCAAGATGCTCAAGTCCCTGGAGTGGTGCTGCACTAACGATGCTGGGTACCAGACCTGTCCTAAGTGTGAAGGTTGGCGTGGAAGCCAGACCGGTTATCATACCCCCCGTTGCCCGCTTGCTAAGCTCCTCAAGGAGCTCCTGTGAGGCGCCCTCGTCAGCTGGGCTCCTCCCCTGGCTGTACCCGTGCTCTCTGCCCTGGTTGCCAGGGCTCACGCCAGGGCAAGCAGCACGATCCCTACAGCGGTGGGGACGTCTACACCCAGCGCCCCACCCACGGCATCTGCCAGGGGTGCCAGCGGCTCATAGACAAGGGTCTTAACGCCGAGGCTAATGAACAGATCCTCCGCGATACCGCCGCCACCACTCTCTGCCGTATCCCCACGCGCGGTTACGCATCCAACTTCGATGCCCATATGCCGTTCGGCAAAGACTCCCACATCGGTGAGGCCCTGATGGCATTCATCCACACCATCTCCCAAAAATCTACCGAATACGCCGATCACACCCACCCTGCACCGATCCCATTCAGCTCCGGCCAGACCAACTGGTCGGAGGGGCGCCGTATGAAGACCTCCACCCTCAAAGCCTTCACCCGCCTAGTAACCGTGGTCAACCGCGCCTTCCGCGCCACCTACATCGCCGGCAAGCGGGATGGCCGCAACATCCTGACCGGTCTCGCTTCCGGCGAGGTCTCCATTAACGAGCTCACTGAGCTCACCCTGAACGAGAGCCGCTACATTCGAGGAAGGGATTAAATTTACTATGCGCCGTCGCCGTCGCGCCATCGTCGAAGTCGACCGTGTCACCTATGTCCGTCAATCTGTTGCTAACACCCGCGCCCGAGAGATCCTCTATGATCAGATCCGTGCCGAAGTCCTGGCTGAGTTCAAACGCGACACCGTTCTTTATACTCAAGCCGAGACAGATCTAATTCTGCTGCTGCTGGGCGCCTTGCGTCCACATCTCGGATTCCTGGACGAGCTCCCTGAGAGCTTAACTCCGGCCCGAAGGGAACACATCATCGCCACCAACATCAAAGCCTGCTATATCGACCGCGCGTTGTTTGAGGCCCTCCTGGCTAAGCTCAAATCCTGACATCTCATGGCCCAACTTTCTGATTTCGAGCACGGCGCCACTAATGAACTCTGCGCATCTCGTATACCTCTTACCCGGCGCCGTGCTCGAAAAATCAAATCCTTCATCGATGGCGCAATGGTTCTCCGTTGTGGACCTCACTGGCACGTAGTCCACATGGGGCGGGTCCAAATCCAGCTCCAGGCACAGCGCATAAACAACATGCTCAACGGGCTACCGATCCCATGACCCTCTACAACGGTGTCCGTCTCGTTGACTCCCCCTCCCCCTCTAACGTCCTCCGTCTGGACATGGGCTGCCTCCCCATGGTCAACTACATGAACCGTGTGGGCATTCGGGTTGACATCCCCCACTTCCGCGCCCTCAACGTCAAAATCGATGAAGCCATCGAGTATAAGGTGGCTGAAATCGACTACGCCATACACGACTTAGTAGGCCATTATGTCGACCCCAAGACCCATGGCCCATTCAAGGTCGGCTCTGATGACCACGTGGCCCGTCTCCTATTCGACGTCCTCCACGTCCAAGGCGATTCCAAGGTCCGTCTCACCGATTCCGGCGCCCGCCAATCTACCCAGGATGAGGTCATCTCCATTTTCCAGGGCAAATGGCCCATCATCACCAAGATCCTTGACCACCGCGAGCTCAAAAAGCTCAAGACCACTTATATCGAACCCATTCCCTCCTGCGTCGACTCCGATGGCCGCATGCGGACCATTTTCAAACACACCCGCACCCGCACCGGCAGACTAGCCAGTGGCGATAAAGACGAGGACCTCCGCAACCTCCAGAACATCCCCGTCCGCTCAGAATGGGGAAAATGGATTCGCAACGGCTTCCTGGCCTCCCCCGGCAACGTTCTGGTCTCAGGTGACCTTTCCCAGGCCGAAATGCGCTGGGCTGCTCACCTCTCCGGTGACCCCGTCATGTCCAAGGTCTTCCGGGATCGCCTGGACGTCCACAACATGACTGCCTGTGGCATCTTCAAACTTAATCTCGCCTACTACACCGATTTAGCAGCTAAAGATGAGCGTGGGAACTTGAGCAGGGAGGAGGCTAGGGTATGGAAGGAATTCAAGCATAACTATAGACTCCCCTCAAAAACTCTTGGATTCGGGATTTTATACGGTACCACAGGTCAGGGATTACAGACACAGATTGCCAATGCAGGAGGGCCGTGGTGGGAAGAGGAGAAATGTGACCAGTTGATTAGGGACTGGTTCAAGGTGTACCAGGGGATTAGTGACTGGATGGATGAACAACATGCCAGGGCTAAGAGGTTCGGCATGGTGTGGGATGCGTTTGGACGGGTGAGAATGGCGCCGGGGGCGAGGTCAGCACATAGTCGGTTTGTGAACGCGGCGCTGAGGGAAGTGGGGAATATGCCGGTCCAGGCTAGTGCCCAGGGGTCAATCAAATTAGCGATGGCGGAGCTGTGGCCGATATCGCAGTTCTTCAATCATAGTGCGGGAGTGTGCTGGCCACTGTTGCAGATTCATGATGAGGTGATCACCGAGGTGAAGAGAGAGGCGGCGGAGGATTACGCAAGGGAGAAGAGACGGGTGATGGAGGGCGCGGTCCCGTTGGATGTGCCGGTACTGAGTTCAAGTGATATTGCGGAGAGGTGGGGGGATTTGAAGTGAAACTGATCATCGCCGGCCCCAGGAAATTCGAGGACTACGACACTCTACTGTTCGCGGTGGAGTCCTCCCCTTTCTCCCACATCACAGAGGTTGTCTGTGGCTGTGCCCCCGGTGCTGACCGTCTGGGCCACCGCTGGGCCAGGGAGGTGGGCATCCCGGTAATATTCATGCCGGGGTGGGCTTACCAGACAACCTGGGCCAAGCAGAACATACACCTAGGAGAGATACTGTTAGCTGATTTTGATGAGTATGGTAACCATGCGGGGATGCTCCGCAACGCCCAGATGGGGGATTATGCCGACGCCGCAGTGGTGATCGACGCCGGGACCAGTGGGTCAAGTCACATGATCCAGAAGATGAAGGATAGGAGTAAGCCATATCTGGCGTACAAGGTGTCGAAGTTTATGCTACAGAGGGGAAATCCATAAATTAAGCGATTGGGGAGATAACCATGAAACTAAACCTAGGCTGCTGCGACAACCACCTGGAAGGATATATCAATGTCGACCGCTGCCCACCTGCCGACCAGATTGTAGACTTGGCCGGCCCCTGGCCCTGGCCTGATAACTCCATTGAGTACATCCTGGCTCAAGACGTGATCGAGCACCTACCAGACAAGATCCACACCATGAACTCCATCTGGCGCGTGCTGGAGCCGGGAGGAACAGTGTGGATTGAGGTCCCCACCACAGACGGCCCCGGCGCGTGGCAGGACCCCACCCACTGCTCCTATTGGAATCGCAACTCATTCTGGTACTACACGGTCGGCAACCCGCACTATGAGCGGTTCCACAAGCATTACGGGATCGCTGGAGGATTCAACGTAGTTGGGGAGACAATGACCTGGGTTGACGGTATCCCCAAACTCTCCATCCTGCTGGAGGCCGTGAAGTGAAAAAGTTCTGGGATCGGGGCAACCCCGCACCCTCGCCCCTAGACGACGGATTCAATGGAGCCCTGGGTCCAAGATCCAACTGTTACGACGTTATCCAAGGCAGCATCTTTGACTCCTTCGCTCTCTCTGCCGGCGGCACCTTCACCCGCCAGAATAGCCAGCTCTTCTCCTATGTCGGCCCCGCCAGTGGCAAGACCGCAGCCGACACCAACATGGAGCTGGCCCAGCGCCTCTCCGCCCCCATGATGGCGTCCATCACCCGCATTGTATTCACCTTCGCTCACTACTGTGACCCCCGCGACGTGCTCCACATAGCCGAGAACGCCTGCTGGTTCTTCCGGCTCGGGCGGAAGTACTATTCATCCGGTGTCATGCTCTCCATGCAGCAGTCAAAGAACACCATCGACCCCATCCGCACCTGCTCCTACTGCGCCGCTGTTTATGTTAATCACGAGTCCTGCCCTGGCTGTGGCAGTCGGGAGTTCCGCCTCCCCGACATCGAGGGTGAGCCCGGGGTGATTGCCGGCGGGCGCCAGTTTTATCTGGAGCTCCCCGATTCTATGGCACACATTATCCAATACCAGCAGCAGTTCAACATGACCTTCGACCTCCACGACTACACCGTACTCGGCCGGTTCAAGCTGTGGTGCCACCTCGAAGGCAAGATCGCAAGAGGAGTTCAGTAACCCAAACCAATGCTCAAACCAATCGATGGCAAATTCTCCATTTCTGTCTCAGACACCGGGCAGTACTCGTCTGCGACCCCTAATATCCAGGTTGTCAACACCGTCTCCGGCGAGCCCATCCCCGACGATGAGCCCTTATTCCTACTCCGCGCCTGGGACATCCATGCCGTGGAAACCCTCCGCGCCTATGCCGACGCCAACCGCGAGAGTTCACCCTCTCACCAGGAGGCCATTCGTCAGGCCATCCTCCGCTTCCTCCAGTTTACCCAGGACCACCGTGACCGCATGAAGGAGCCGGGGGTCACTGGCCACATCAAACTGGATAAGCCCATCCCTCCCACCCAGACCCAGCTCTTCGCCGTCCAAGTCCGCAGCAAGATCCGGCGTATCAGGATGGACGGCAACCCCGGGTTCTCCGTCAGCTTCCAGGACCGCAAGCTCTCGGTAATCATCGGTGACGCTGGGTTTACCCCTGGAAGCCACAGCCGGAGCCTGGATGGGATGCTGGCCCGTTACCATCAATCCCTCGCTCCCTACGAGAGCTGCCCGGTGTTTGAGGCCTTTGACAACGACTCTGTTGTAGGCCCCATGACCCCAGACAAATGGTACCAGGGTAAACTCATCGGCCTGTTCTCCCGCGACCTCCACATCATCGAGGGTCCGGACTCCTACTCCTACTCATCGTTGTCTGTCTCATGATCCTGGCCTGGACGTTTGGCTGGGGGAGGTTTGCCAACTAATGCCACCCCTCTCCCGCCGCGCCTCCAAACCTCCCAAGGCTCCCAACGCCGACCTCCGCGAGCTCCCCATCCCCCCGGAGTACCGCCAGCTGCTCTTTGAGAACCTGACCCAACTCGCCATCCTCAAAGACCAAGCCGACCGCATTGATGAGGATCGCAAATCCCTCATCGCCGACGTCCTCCCCCTCTACCGCGAGTACACTATCTCAAACGACACCATTGAAATCGAGGACTACACCTTCAAGCGTATCCACGGCTCCACCTCCTCCCTCAATATCGATAAACTCATCACCGTCTACGGTGTCCCCGCCGAAGCCATCGCCGCCTGCACTGAGTCCCGGCCCTGGCCAAGTGGCCCCACCATCCAAGTCGCCCATAAGAAAGCCAAGAAAGGAACCACACCTGATGCCTGATTACGACGAGCCCTGCGCCAATTGCGGCCACACCTATGAAGAACACCGCTACGACACCAGCAGCGATTCCGGTGGCCACGAGTGCGAGGTCGAGGACTGTGGCTGCCTCTGCTTCGAGACCGAATAAGGTAACCTATTCCCATGCCCAGAACCAACCCCAAACCCCTCCTCCTCTTCCTCCTGGCCCTGGCACCCGCCCTGGCCTTCACCGTCCCCCTGGCTCTCCTGGTCCCGGCCCCGACCCCGGCGCCTGCTCCCATCTCCACCGCCCGCTCCTTCCGGCCCCCGCCCGACTGCTTTGAATGCCATTACAACTGGCCCTGGCCCTGGGGTCGTAAACCCGTCCACACCCCCCGCCGCACCCACTAAGCTATTCTCTCTACCATGGGCCTGGGAATTCCTCCTAGGCCC
>ERZ1292632.1216-Hain-H43-01um-R2-1216-length-25985-cov-8_pt1 | contig 25985 bp, 27 predicted proteins | sample MGYA00564407_ERZ1292632 | MGnify/ENA primary metagenome ERZ1292632 (study PRJEB36523, sample SAMEA6512637) | groundwater metagenome | collected 2019-01-08 | study: AquaDiva: Metagenomics assemblies of 32 groundwater samples | reverse complement strand
CCGATCTGCTCCCCCATCCCCTCCCTCCCCATCGAACTCGCCGTCGTCGAAATCATTAACAATAAAAATTCCGTTTGATAAATCTGAACCACGGTGATATACTAAAGATAAATATATCCGTGGTCTATGGTTTATCTAAAAGAAAATTACGAGAAAGCAATAAAGTTAAGAAAAAAAGGACTTTCCTATTCTGAAATTTTAAAGAGTATTCCAGTTGCTAAATCTACGCTAGCTTTATGGCTGCATTCAGTAGGTCTTTCAAAAAAGCAAAAACAACGTTTAACCGATAAAAAATTAGCTTCGGCTTTGCGCGGTGCGGCGCGAAAAAAAGAAATACGAATTCAAAAAACTCAATCAATTTTTCAAGAAGCCGCAAAAGATATTAAGAATATATCTAAAAAAGAGTTATTTCTTATAGGTGTAGCTTTATATTGGGCTGAGGGAAGCAAGGAAAAAGAATATCGACCAGGTTCCGGTATACAATTCTCAAATTCAGATGCAAATATGATTAAACTTTTTCTGAAATGGATTTTTGAAATATGTAAAATTCCGAAAGAAAAAATTTATTTTGAAATATATATTCACGAAACAAAAAAATCAGATGTTAAAATTGTTAGAGATTATTGGTCGCGGATTACAGAGTTTCCAGTAGAGTTTCTTAACAGAGTATATTTTAAGAAAAATAAAATAAACACAAAAAGAAAGAATATTGGCGACTCGTATTTTGGAGTATTAAGGATTAAAATTAACGCAAGTTCTAAATTAAATAGAAAAATTGCCGGATGGATACAGGCAATTAATAGATATTATTGGGGGATCGTCTAACGGTAGGACACATCCCTTTGAAGGATGGTATCGGGGTCCGAATCCCTGTCCCCCAGCCGTCATATGCTAAGTCAAATGACTGAGATGCATTAAGTAAAAACGTAATAATGAAAATTTTTGCTCTAGTATTTTTAAGTTTATTATTAACATCTGTACCAAATGTTTATGGTCAGGTGGTTGAAAATAATTATATGAATACACTTTTTTTAAATAAAGATCAGGCATTATTATTACCTGTTTTCGATACATCTTCCATATTGAACAGCAGTATAGATAAAATTGTTCTTTCCTTATATGTGCTTGATATAAATTCTGCAGCACCCAATGTTCATTTCACAATTAATCTATTTGATACCCAAACCAAACAAATAAATGATGGGGTTTCTATTTTTAGAAAACCTCAAAAAGACGGATATATAGATTTTGAATTACAAAGAGAATTATTTAAAAAAGCCGCTGGAACAGTTGATAAGAGATTTCTATTAAAGATTGTCAATCCTGACACGAATATTACTTTTGCTGGCGTTAATGATGCCAGCACGGATCCGGTTTTGGTAATTGTCCATAGCGAAAAGCTTCCCCATAAAGAACCGGAAAGCCCAGCAGTTAAAAACTATAATTTTACACTTTTTTCCACTACCCAATTTTCTTATGGATCCGGAGACAACATTGTAAATGCGAATAATGAAAATCTACTAAGCAAGATGATTTGGTGGCTTATGGGTATTGCAGGAAGCATTATTGCGAGTTATTTGTTATATCGTTGGTTTAAAATACGATGAACGCCTCGACCGAGATGCCTCAATTTGATATGCTAAAATAAACCTTAAAAGTTCTTAAATGAAAAATCCGAAAATAATATTGAAAATAGATGTTGATAAAGACATTGAAAATTGTCTGTCTTTTTTTAAGCGCAACAGCAAAGAAAATCCTCAATTTATAAAATGGTTCTTGCCTGATAAACTACTTTATATTTTAAAAGGTAAAATTAGTAGAGCTAAAATAAACAAAATACTGCGGGGATATACACAAAATTCTTTTAAAGTTAACAATCAAAAAATCAAAGAGAATGTTAAAAAGGCAGAAAAAGATTGGAAAGTAGTGGAAAAAAGATATTTTGATTTAGTAAATAAAATTTTTAAAAATCATCCCTGGCCTAAAGGCGATTATGTCAGTTTCGCCAGTGTTTTTACTATGTACCCTAGAAGTATCAAAGACAAAACGTTCTTTTTCCCCGGTATTATTTATTCCAAAGGAACTCCCCTAACAACAGCGGTAATAGGGCATGAAGTGCTACATTTTATGTTTTTTGATTACATTAAGAAAAAATATGGACTAAATACTGATAGTGAAATAAAGGACAAAGAAAAGAAATATTTATGGAAGATTTCAGAAATATTTAATACGGTTATCGAAAATTGGAAGTCCTATTATAAAATCTTCAAATTTAGAGCCCGGCCATATACCGGCAAAAATTATTATAAAAAAATGAAACGGCAATGGATTAAAAATCCGGATATTGATAAACTCTTGGATAAATGGTTATAAAAAGTTATGAATAAAAAACAAATAACTCCCCTGCTTTATGAAACCTATTTAGCGGTTGTAAAAAACAGCGTTGGTTCTAATATTTTCAGGAATTTCTACGCAAAAATTAATGGAAAAAAAGTTGATATTATGCGTAATGGCGATCTTTCCTGCGCCTTTTATGTTTCGTCTATTCTTACAATGTTTCAACTCATTCAAAAACCGCACGGAACAATTGAAAGCACAGTTAAAGATTTGGCGCAATCAGGATGGAAAAAAGTCAAAGCGCCAAAAATTGGCAGTGTTTTGATTTGGGAAAATTTAAATTTTGATGATGGAGAAACGCACAAACACATAGGTTTTTACATTGGAAATAATAAAGCCGTCAGTAACAGTGAAAAACTTGGGCAGCCGAACATCCATCATTGGACATACGGAACGGCTAAAGGGAAACCAGTCAGAAAAGTTGAAGCTATATATTGGAATAAAAAATTCAAAGCATGAAAAAAGAAAGTTTTGTTTATATTGATGAATATGGATTATTAGGCAGCAATTTCTATTGGCACAAAGGAATTGAAATTGGCCTATCAAAAGAAGAATTAAAGAAAGAAGAGGTGAAAGATAATCGCGTGTTAGTGTATAGAGATATTATTAAAGCACTCCAAAACGCGAACCAAGTTTTGCAAAGTAAAGGATATGGGCTTTATATTACCGAGGGATATAGGTCAAAAGAATTATACGAACTTATAAATAAGAAAATAAAAGAAAAGATTGGTGAACAAGAAACGAACCGCATACTGAATATAGTTGATATGCCCCATTCAACAGGAAAATCTATCGACGTAGCGCTTTGGCATAACGGAAAGAAGATGATACTTCATAGTAAAGAAGATGGTATCAATGGTTATTTTGTTGGTTTTTATAAACAAGGCGAAAAAGAAAATAAATATTATCAAGAATTACAGGAGTTTTTAATTAATACAATGCAAGATAATGGTTTTAGGCTTGGGACAAAACGAGAGTATTTCCATTTTAACTACGACCCAGAATCCCCTAGAAATTATTAAAGAATAAATCCTGACCAAAAACATCTCAATTTGATATACTAAAATAAACGTGAACCATTTAATGGACCAAGACGAATATTTAGAACTTGTTGATGAAAATGACAATGTTGTTGGAAAAAAGAAGCGGTCGGAAATTTATGCCGAACATCTATCTAATTTCCGATTATGGTTTGGGGTTTATCGGGGCGGCGGTGTTTTTCATTCAGCGCGCGGATACATTCTGGGCCGGAGTTCTCGGCTTCCTGAAAGCCCTCGTCTGGCCGGCATTTTTGGTATATGAATTATTTAAATTCTTGATGAAATAAAAACTGGGCGCCCCATCGGGGCGTCATTTTTAGAGCTAAATGTATAGATTTGGTGAAAACTTGTATAGATTTGTGTAATATGCTATCCTCCCTAAAGGAGGAGATATTTTTAATGAAAAACAATGATTTAATACCAATAAGCGAGGCATCAAGATTATTAGGAGTTTCAATCATAACTCTTCGCCGTTGGGATGAAAGCGGCCGGCTTTCTTCCATAAGAAAACAACCGGACGGCCATCGTTATTACAGAAAACTTAATATTGAAATTTTCTTAAGCGACTTAATGCGGCTTGCTCATGACTGGATAGTTTCAAAATCGGAGTTTCCGGAAACGTTCTATTGTCAAACCAGTTCAGTTTTTCAATCTCGTTTGACTAAAATGCAGGATTTGATGATTGAAAACCCAAGCGCCAAAAAATTGTTCTCCCTGCTTGTTTCTGTGGCGGGCGAGATTGGTAATAATTCCTATGACCACAACTTGGGGCAATGGCCGGATATTCCCGGAATTTTTTTTGGATATGACTTAAACAAAAAACAAATTGTTTTAGCAGATCGTGGGTTGGGTGTTTTGGAAACTCTTAGGAGAGTCAGGCCGGAATTAGCAAACCATGAGCAAGCTCTTAAAATGGCATTTACGGAATTGATATCGGGTCGCGCTCCGGAAGAAAGAGGAAATGGATTAAAATATGTGCGGGAAGTTATTGCCGATAATCCGATTAATTTACTTTTTCAAAGTGGCGATGCGGAATTAAAAATTATTGGCGGAAACCGTAAACTGGAAATAATAAAAATTGCGGACAATTTTCATGGCTGTTTTGCGTTAATTTCTTATTAAATTATTAAAAAATATGATTATAGAATTAAAAAAATTTGGGACCACTCTTATTTCTCGGCAAGCGGGACGAGAGGCTTATTCCGCTCTTCAGCCTCTTTTAAGAAATCTCACCAGTGAAGAAGATATCGAAGTTGATTTCGAGGGTGTTTTGACTTTTTCGCCGTCTTGGGGAGACGAGGTTCTTTCTCCCTTATTGAATATCTATGGAGGAAAATTGGTTCTAAAAAATACTAATAACCCTTCTGTTCAAGCTACGATGGAAATATTGGAAAAAACCACGGGAAAGAAATTCAATGTAATATGAAAATGTTTACATGGAATGTGAATGGGATACGGTCAATATTTAAAACCACATTTCGCGATTGGCTGAAGGCCAATAATCCAGACATAGTTTGTCTGCAAGAAATAAAAGCGGATTTTAAAGAGTTGCCGGAAGAATTTTCTCAAATTGACGGCTATTATGCGTATTTCAATTCTTCATCTTTGAAAAAGGGACATTCCGGGGTAGCGGTTTATACAAAAATAAAACCTGTTTCGGTGGAGACAAAATTGGGAATAAAACAATTTGATGATGAAGGGCGCTGTCTTAAATTAATATTTAAAGATTTTATTCTGTTCAATTTTTATATTCCAAACGGCAGCAGAGACAAGCGCGATATGCCGTACAAGTTGGGGGTCTATAAAAAACTTTTTCCGATTTTAAAAACTTTGGCGAATAAAAAGGTCATTCTTATAGGAGATTTCAATATTGCCCATACGGAATTGGATGTTTTCAACGCGAAACAGAATCAGAACAATACAATGTTCACTCCCAAGGAGCGGGAGCAAATCTCCAAGCTTTTAAAATTGGGGTATACGGATACTTTCAGATATAAATATCCGGAGAAAAAATCCTACACTTGGTGGCCGTATTGGAGAAATCTGCGTGCGCGTGACATTGGTTGGAGAATAGATTATTGCTTTGTTACTAAATCTCTAAAATCCCTCGTTAAGGATGTCTTCACTCAAAAAGAAATTCTCGGGTCCGACCATTGCCCATTTGGAATTATCTTTAATAAATAAAATGTTACAACCACGATTATATTTTTTGTTGGCCACTCTTATAGGGACTTTTGTTCTGTCTTTTTTCATTTTTCGTCCCTTTCTTTACGCACTGGTATTGGCTATGGTTTTTGCGGTTGTGTTCCAGCCAATTCATCAAAAAATAACTGGCTTTGTCCGTGGGCGGCAAGGACTTGCGGCGTTTGCCACGATTTTAATCGTCGTTGTTTTTATTTTTACTCCTCTTGTATTTTTGGGAATACAGCTCTTTAAAGAAGCTGAACAACTTTATTTCTCTCTTGCAAATGGCGGCGGAAAAAATGCGATTCTTAATATTCTCAATAATCTAAGGGGCGATTTCAATATTGACCAGTATCTTAAGCAGGGCCTCGACTGGCTGATCCAGCGCCTTGGTTCCGTATTTTCCGGCGTTGCAAAAATAATGGCAAGTTCCTTCATATTTCTTATCGCTCTTTATTATCTGCTCAAAGACGGACAAAGTTTAAAGGCAAGAATTATCGCCTTAAGCCCGCTCTCAGATATCGATGATGAGGCGATTTCAAAAAAACTGGGAATGGCGATTAATTCGGTTATAAGGGGGAGTCTTTTAATTGCGCTTATTCAAGGGACGATGACTATGGTAGGGTTTACTATTTTCGGGGTTCCCAATGCCGTTCTTTGGGGGAGCGTAGCGGCAATTGCCGCGCTTATCCCCGGGATAGGGACTGCGCTTGTGCTTATCCCGGCTATCGCATTCCTTTTTCTTCAGGGTGAGACGTTTTATGGAATCGGTCTTATTGTGTGGGGGATGGGAGGAGTTGGACTTATTGATAATTTTTTAGGGCCGAAACTTGTCGGACACGGTATTCATTTGCACCCTCTGATTATTCTCTTGTCGGTTTTCGGCGGCCTTGTGTTTTTCGGGCCAATCGGTTTTCTCCTGGGACCGCTTACCGCGACTTTGTTTTTTGCCCTTTTGGACATTTACTCCTTACAAGTAAAATAAAAAAGCATGATGAAATTGTATTTTTATGGCGCTGCGCGGTCGGTTACAGGGGCGAACTATCTTTTGGAGATTGGCAGCGGGAAGAAAAAAACGAAAATTCTGGTTGACTGCGGACTGTCGCAGGGCAGCAGGATGGCTGAGAAAGAAAACTACAAAAATTTTCCTTACGACCCTAAAGAAATTCAAGCGCTTTTGGTAACCCATGCCCATATCGACCACACCGGCCGGATACCAAAACTCTACCGCGATGGTTTTCGCGGCAAAATTTATGGAACGCCTCCAACTTTGGATTTTGCCAAATTACTATTATTGGATTCCGAGCATATTATCAGGGAAGAAGCGGAAAAACAGAAGCTTGAACCGCTTTATGTGGTGGAAGATATTGAAGGCGCCAGCGGATTGTTTGAGGGAGTGGATTATCATAAGAAAATTGAGATCAATCCGAGCATTATCGTTGAGTTTTTTGATGCCGGGCATATTCTCGGTTCCTCCATTATAAGAATCAATGCCGAAGGAAAAACCATTGTTTTTTCCGGCGATTTGGGCAATCCGCCCACTCCGCTTTTGGCGCCAACGGAATTTATTGACCGCGCGGATTACGTGGTAATAGAATCGGCTTATGGCGACCGTCTGCACGAAGATCGTAAAAGAAGAAGGGAAATTTTGGAGGAAGCGATTGAATATACTATTGGCAAAGGAGGGACAATAATGGTCCCCGCTTTCGCTATGGAGCGCACTCAAGAGTTGCTTTATGAGTTGAATAATTTGGTGGAAAATAAACTTATTCCGGCCGTTCCGATATTTTTGGATAGTCCCCTGGCTATAAAAGCCACGACGATTTATAAAAAATATCCGGAATATTATGGAAAAGAAGCAAAGCATTTGAGCGCGTCGGATGAAATTTTTGACTTTCCCAATTTGAAATTTACACTCTCAACCGAAGAGTCCAAAAAAATTAATAATATACCGGCGCCAAAAATAATAATTGCCGGCTCCGGCATGTCGACGGCCGGCCGCATTTTGCACCACGAACGGCGATATCTTCCCGACCCCAACAGCACATTGCTTATAATTGGCTACCAAACAAGCGATTCTTTGGGCCGCCGGATTTTTGATGGTGAAAAAGAAGTGAGAATTTTAGGCGAAAGCGTGTCAGTGAGATGTAGAGTCAAGGCAATTGGCGGCTATTCGGCTCACGCCGACCAGGCGGGTTTGAAAAATTGGATTAGCCGGATTGAACAGCCAGTTAAAAAAGTTTTTATAGTGCAGGGTGAGGAAACGGCGGAGTTGGCTTTGCAGAAGATTATTAAAGAAGAATTGGTGATTGACGTCGAGGCGCCAAAAATAGGAGACCGGTATAGTTTATAAAATAAAAAATGGGCGCCCCATTGGGGCGCCCTTTTTGTCTGCGAAGGAACAGAAGAAACTAGATAACCACGGTATTGCAGGAGGGAATTCCCCACCTCGGATCCGAGGTGTTGGCATTGTCCGCGCATAAGCGCGGTTCTCGGACGAGAACCCATAGGAAAGGAATCTTGGTTCTTTTGAGTCGCGACCAGATGGCGTCAATGTTGTGATGTTTGAGCGTGTCGGTGTTCCGACAAAGGCCAATACTCTCCACGACACTAAGTCCGCGGCGATTGGGTTGTGTCTTAAACACTTTTTCTCCGAAATATGGAGTCCATCCCAATGTCCTTGTGCCATCCTCGACACTGAAAATGTAGTATGACTCTCGTGGCATTTCCACCAGATCGGCAATGCGCGTCGTATCCAGGTATGTACAACCCGGGATATCGCCATTGCGCACCATCAACATCTGTTCGGGGATGCTAAGTTGGGACGCGGGGATTACCGAAGAAAAGAAAACCCGCTTGCTTCCGAGGAAAGTCATTCCGACCGCCCTGGCGATTACTTGAGGACGCTTTTTTTCTAGCGTTTTCAGGATTGCCTTGGGGCAATTTTGGCGTCTCAATGCGCATATTTGCGCGCTGACCTCTCCATCAAATTGCCGCCTCGCCATTTCCGGATCACGTCGTCGTTCCGCTACCGCCGCCACCGCTGATAATGCTGTTCCAATCATTTTTGCCTCCTTTTATAGTAGTTGAAAAAGTTAAGGAACCCCCTCCTTCGTATATTGGTTATACTATATCAACTATAATTGGCATTGTCAATATTAAGTTATCTCCTAAAATGCTATAATAAATTTTATGAATATGAACGACTCCGAAAAAAAAGCTATATTACAAGATATTGCGATTATTTTTTTAAGTATCTTGGTCGCTATTATTTTGGTAAAAACAGAAGTTATAACAAAAATTCTGACATCCACGAAAGAGTTGAAGTTATTCGGAAGTTTTGTAGCCGGAATGTTTTTTACTTCCGTTTTCACCACCGCTCCGGCGATAGCCACTCTCGGAGAAATTGCCCGCGCGAATTCAATTTTTCTTACAGCTCTTTTCGGGGGTATGGGAGCGGTTGTCGGAGATTTAATTATTTTCCGGTTTGTCAGAGACAAACTTTCAGAACACTTAATGGAATTGATAAAACATGAGGGAGGAGGGAAAAGAATCAGAGCGTTATTCAGATTGAGGTCTTTCAGGTGGTTTACCGCTTTTGTCGGAGGTCTGATCATCGCCTCTCCCCTTCCCGATGAGCTGGGGATAAGCCTCTTGGGTTGCGAGAAAATGAAAACATCATGGTTTATCCCGCTTTCCTTGGTATTTAACTTTTTGGGTATTTTTTTAATAGGGTTTATTGCGAAAGCAATATAACAAATGGAAAATTTTTTTCAGTTATTGAAAAAATATAGAATTTTTTTTGTTATCGCTATTTTTATTGTGATTGGTTTTTCCATATACGCCAATTCTTTTAGGGTTCCGATTTTTTGGGATGATGAAGACAATATAACGAATAATGCCTATATAAAAGATTGGCGGTATTTCCCGCGGTTTTTTTCTGAAAATTTAATTGCCGGTGCCGGGCTTCTGAGCAATTACTGGCGGCCGATGTTATTGACGGTTTTATCAACCGAATGGCACATATGGAAAGATTGGCCGGCCGGATATCACCTTATAAATATCTCGTTGCACATTGCCAATGCCGTTTTTCTCTTTTTGATTTTGTTTTATCTTTTTAAAAATAACTGGCTGGCTTTTTTAACCGCGTTGGCGTTTCTTGTCCATCCTTTGCAAACAGAAGCAATTACTCCGGTCACCGGAACCGCGGACCCATTATGGTTTTTCTTCGCGCTTTTAAGCATTATATTTTTTCTGAAAAAATATCGCCTTTTATCACTTATGGCTTTTGTTTTTGCTTTAATGTCAAAAGAAATCGCTATTGTAATTCCGACGCTCATTTTTATTATTGATTTTTTTCTCAAGTCAGGCGAAGAAATTAGGTCTTTCAAAGAAAAATTGAAAGAAATTTTCAAAAAAATATGGCCATTTTGGGCGCTGGCTTTTTTCTATATTTTTCTCAGAGCAGCAGTTTTAAATTTCAAAAATTCTTTCAATTTTTATGATGCTGGCAGTATTTTTGCTTCAGACCCGTATGTGCGTTTAGTAACGTTTTTTAGGATTCTCATGGTTTATTTAGGTCTTATTTTCCGGCCGTTCAATCTTCACATGGAAAGAACCGTAGAGGTTGCTAGTTCTTTTTTCTCCTTGGATATAATTTTAGGGAGTATCATTTTTATCGGCCTTTTGGTTTTGGCTTTCACGCAATTTAAAAAATGGCCGATATTCAGTTTTGGAATTTTGTGGTTTTTTATTTGTTTGGCGCCAACTTCAAATATTTTAATCCCGATAAACAACCTGCTTTACGAGCATTGGCTTTATGCGCCCTTAGTGGGAATTTTTATGGTTTTGTTTTGGTTTTTGCTCTCTATTTTTGAAAAAAAATATTATCGTTGGATTTTGTTTATTATTATTGGCGGTTATTTAATTTTTTTGAGCTATCTAACGGTAAAAAGAAACCAAGAATGGCGAAATCCGATTGTTTTTTACAGTCAAATCTTACAATACGCGCCCAGTAGCTACCGGGTCATAAATAATTTGGGCAAGGCCTATGCGGAAACTGGCAATCGCCAAATGGCCGAGGTAACATATAGGAAAGCGATAAATCTTTTTCCAGATGTTTCAGTCGCCTATCATAATTTAGCCAATCTTTATAAAAATGACGGAAAAGAAGAAATAGCCGAACAATATTATAAAACCGCGATTAAGATTGATCCGGAATTTGTTTACTCTTACAATGCTTTGGCCGAAATGTATCTTGAAAAACAAAAATATCACGAAGCGCGACAAATCCTTGAAGAATATCTGGAACGCCACAGCGCCAGAATAGATATTCTTTATACGCTTTCGCGAATCGCCATAACGGAAAAGGACTACAAAGGCGCCATGTTATATCTTCAAAGAGCGCTATCCGTAGATCCTCAGAACCAAATGATTCAATCGGCTGCCCAAGAATTATTGCTCACTTTTTGAACACTATAAATTTATAGCCGAAAAAGTTGCCAAAAAAGGCGGTGATTATGGTGAAAGCTAAGGCTATATTGGCCCAGATTTTTAAGTCAATTCCTACCGGAGCGCCTATTACGTTAACGATTATGTGTATAAGTCCCATATTTACTAAAGCCACGAGCGTGGAAACTAGAAAAAATTGAAAAGCGTCTTTACCGACAGTTTCCGTTCCGGTTCCGCTAAATGTCCATTGTCGATTCCAGAAAAAGCTATTTGTGACGGTGATGACGAAGGCAATGACAAAAAATAAAATAACAACAAAACCTGAAGCGATGTCGGTTAAAAAGATCAATAAATTGTAAACCCCGGCGCTGAGAAATGTGTTTAAAACACCAATAACCCCATATTTACCCAATTGAAAAACCCCCAGTTTATTTTTAGTTTTTGCGAGCAGATAAAATAAACCAAGTCCCAAAAACGCGCAAATAGGAACGAAAAAAACCCAAAAAACAATAAAAACTTTTAATCCAATCCCCCATTTTGCTAGAATATCCAGAACCTGGATATTTTTCAGTATCGGCAAGGAAAGCCAAGCGACCAATTCGCCGGCCAGGACAGTTAAATAAAAATCTTTTCTTGAATAATTTATTTCCATTTTAATCTTCAATTTCAATGTTAAATGGCGTTGTAGGGTTGCCATTGATAATCATTTTAACATATGCGTGGTTTTCATCAATATTAACTAAATCAGGTTCATTAAATGTTGATTGAAAATGTTTTATCAAAAATGCCGCATCTTTGTGGTTGGAGCGGAAGGCCACTAACGTTCCGATATTATCAAAAAAAACATTTTGATTAGCCAGGACAAGATTAAGATTGAGACGTCTTTCTGCGGTTTCGGAAATAATTTTAGCTACGGAATCTGCGGTTGAATCGTGAAAATCACTCATGTAAAGATGAAAATCACGGTTCATTATTCGTTCGCGTTTTTCCAGATATTCGGATGCCGCTATTAAAAATTTATTCACCAAAACACGCTCCCAGAAAATCTCGCTGGTTTTATCAACAGTGTTTTTTGAAAGATTAGCTAGAAAGATCTTCCCTTTCTCGATTATGTTTTCTGCGCCAATCTCAATAGATTGTTTCGCGCTGGACGGCTCAAATAAAACAATATCATTGCGCCGCGTTCGCGGCGCAAAATCTAATATATTTTTAATTAAGTCGCCGGTTGAGTCGATAACGCCAACCCCGGCGCCGCCATTAATATCTTGTTTTATAAGGTTAAGCAAGAATTGTTTTTTTCCGGCGCCGGATTGTCCCGTAACATGAATGTGGCGGCGCCGGTCGAGCGGTCCCAGTTTTATAATCGTTTCTTGTCCTCGAAAATGATTTTTTCCGAGAGTAATTCCGGTAAGTGGCGAAATCGATGGCGGCGGCGCCGCTTTGGCTTTCAAAAACCTCATTTTTTCAGTTTCTATTTTTATAATTGGCCAATGAAAAACGCCTGTTAACTCTTCGGCTGAAAACCGAACGATTTCTTTTTTATTGAATAGCCTGAAAGAAAAATTATGAAACAACTTTTTAAGAGCCCCGCCTTGCGGCCGGAAACTATAGAAAAAATTAAAATCGGGAATTTCAAATTGAGTGAAGGCATTCTCTATATTGGATAAAATTTCATCGGCTTTTTCTTTTGTTTCGGCGGACGACATGATTCTTATATTAGTCTCTAAAGAATTTTTTCCTGAAGGTTTTATTAAAATTTGAAAAGCCGCGCCTTCCCCGGTTTCTTTCAATAAAGAAATAGCATCGGTAATAAGTCCCATGGCGCTTGTTTTGAGTTTTTTGTATGTTTGAAGCGGCGAATCGCCACCATGTTTTAATTTCAACACTGCGCCGCTTATCGCGCCTTGGTTATTGATGATATTAAAATTATTAACGGCTTTAATCTCGGCCTCGGGGAAAAATCCCGAGAGTTGCCTTTCCATAGCATTGTGAAGTTTTTTGGGGATAGTGATAAAAAACCCTATTTCGGTTCCCTTTTCCGGCACCGCAATTTCAAAAACCAAATAAGGTTTAATTTCATTGAGAGAATTATAGAACTGTTCCATTGCCATAAGTTTTTTTTCATCGGCATCGGTTGAGTCCAAAATTCTTGGGAAACGAATTTCCAATAAAATAAAATTGCTGAAAAACATATGTGTATAAAAGTATTCTAACATAAATGAATTTCTGGTAAAATAAAGTTATGCTAGGAAAATACAAAATAGCGGTTCTGGTTTTTATTATCGTTCTGGCAGTTTTTTTCAGATTTTGGCAATTTTCCTCAATTCCGGTCGGTTTATACCAGGATGAGGCAATGAATGGTTCTGATGCTCTATCGTCGCTTAAAACGGGCGAATTCAAGGCTTTTTACCCTAATAATAACGGTCGGGAGGGACTTATAATCTGGCTTGACGCCCTGGCAATTAAGGCCCTTGGCACGGAGCCCTGGGTCTTGAGATTGTTCCCCGCCATTGCCGGACTCCTGGCTGTTTTGGGGTTATATTTTCTTGCCAAAGAATTATTCAATACTAAAGTCGCTTTGGTTTCCAGTTTATTTATGGCAACCAGTTTTTGGGCTGTTAATTTCAGCCGGACGGGATTCCGCGCCGCTTTGATGGTGCCTATTTTAATTTGGTCTTTTTATTTTTTACTTAAAGGATTTAGATTGAAAAATTTTATTTATTTTGTTATCGCGGGAGCGTTGTTTGGTTTGGGATTCTATACTTATATTTCATTCAGGTTTGCGCCGGTATTGGCGCTTCTGGCGTTCGCGCCACTTCTTTTTAAGAAAAGCAATAAAAAACTCTGGTTCGGAATACTGGCATTTATTGGAGTTACATTTTTAGTCGCTTTGCCAATCGGACTATATTTCTTGAATAACCCGGGCGATTTTTTTGGGCGAAGTTCTTCCGTATCAATTTTTTCTCAAGATTCTCCGCTTATAGCGGTAACGATTAGCGCCATTAAAGCTTTGGGCATGTTTAATATCGCCGGAGATTTCAATTGGCGGCATAATTACGCCGGCTTGCCGGAGTTATTTTTTTCGGTTGGAATTCTATTTATTTTAGGAATTTATTTTAGCGCCAGACGGCGCTCTTTCGAAGATAAGTTTACGCTTTTATGGCTTGTTATTTTTTTATTGCCGAATATTTTAACTATCGAAGGAAACCCGCATGCCTTGAGGGCCGTAGGCGCGATTCCAGCGGCAATGATGCTTTCTGGCGTTGGTTTAGTTTGGGCCTATGACAAATTAAAAGAATATTTTGATAAAAGACAAATCCTGCCCGTTATTGTTTTAATTTTAGTTTTTATAGTTGTATGCGATTTCAACAGATATTTCAATCAATGGGCGTATAATATTAACGTCTCCCGGGCGTTTTCTCATGAACAACTTGAAATTTCAAAATATTTGAATAGTTTATCGCCGCAAACAGAAAAATATGTTCTATGGCATCCCAATGACAGGGCGACAGATAATGGATTGCCGGTATCGGCCCAAACCGTTTATTTTCTGACTTCTCAAAAAATAAAAATAAATTATTTACGCGCTGATGAAATTGATAAAATTAAATTAGAAGGAAACAGCGCTGTTATCGCCCCAATTTATTACGATATAGAACTGCTTCATAAATTGAATAAACAATTTCCGCAGAGCAAAATTAATTTTGTTGATATAAACACTGCCGTTTTATTAATCCCATAATTATGAAAAAAATAAACATTTTGGCGGGCGCGCTTTTAATATTTTTCGGCGCGCTTGCCGTAACCAGTATGTGGAATGATAACGCCAACTATGATGAGAGAATCCATCTTCCGGCGGGCTATTCTTATGTAACCCAGCAAGATATGCGGCTTAATCCAGAACATCCGCCATTGGTGAAAGACTTGTCCGGTTTGCCGCTTTTGTTTATGAAAATAAATTTTCCCTACCAAAGTTGGGGTTGGGATACGGCCTTGACCACTGATTCAGCTAGAACTCCTGTTTGGCAAACAGATGTGGGTTTTGGCAACGATTTGCTTTATTATTCCGGCAATGACGCTCAAAACATGATGAGATACGGAAGAATTCCGATAATTTTAATTGGCATTCTTCTCGGATTTTATGTTTTTAAATTTGCCAGAGAACAATGGGGCGATTTAACGGGCATTATCGCTCTGGTCCTTTATTCCTTCTCCCCCACTTTTTTGGCGCATACTCGGCTGGTAACGACAGATGTCGCCGCGGCTGCCGCTTTTTTTATAAGTTTTTATTATTTATATAAATGGCTTAAAACACCGACTCAACGCAATATATTGATTTTTGGAATTGTTTTGGGGATTAGTTTTTTGACAAAATTTTCAACATTTTTACTGATTCCGATATTTGGTTTTATTATTTTGATTTGGGTTTTATTAAATAGGCAATGGAAAAAATATATTGGCAGTTTTATTTTAATTTTAATAATTGCTCTTTTAGTTATCGGCGCGGTTTACGCTTATCATATTTGGGATTATCCTATTGAAAAACAAACAACCGATACCGCTTTTATTTTATCCACATTCGGCTTTAAACCGCTGGCCGATTTAAGCGTTTGGGTTTCTTCACAGCCAACATTAAGAGCTTGGGGGGAATATTTTTTGGGTTTTTTGATGGTTTTACAGAGGTCCGGCGGAGGCAATACCACTTATTATCTTGGCAATGTGTCAGCCGATGGTTCACGATCTTATTTTTTGGTGATGTATCTGCTTAAAGAGCCGTTGGCTTATATCCTGTTAACATTTTTTGCTTTATTTTTGGCTTTGAAAAAAATTGTCTCCAAAAAAATATCCGTAGAATTTTTTAAAGATAATTTTACCGAATTTGGGATGCTTCTGGTAATTGTTGTTTATTGGCTTTTTTCGGTAACATCTAATCTTAATATCGGGGTAAGGCATATTTTGCCGACAATTCCATTTATTTATATTTTAACCGCAGGCCAAATTTCAAATTGGATAAAAGATAATTTTAAAAAAGGCCTATTGATTTTAGTCTTTTTCGCGTGGGCATCTGTTTCCGTTGTTTCCGTCTGGCCGTCGTTTTTAGCGTATTATAATGAAACCGCCGGCGGTCCCAATGGCGGTTATAAATTCGCGGTTGATTCCAACCTTGATTGGGGGCAGGATATTTTACGGCTTTCCCAATTTATTGAAAAAAATAATATTAAAGAAATCAAATTGGATTATTTCTCCGGCGCTCCGGCGGAATATTATATAAAAACCGCTGAAATTATTTCTTTTAACCGAGAGATTTCGCAAAAGGGCTGGCTGGCGGTTTCGGCGTCTGTGCTTCAGGGCGCTTGCAAGGGCGATAAAATTCCCTGCTCTTACAACGAGCGCGCTTACATCTGGCTTGACCAATACAAACCCGTCACCAAAATCGGCTACTCAATTTTTGTTTACAAAATTGAGTAAAAATTTATTTCAATTTATAAAAAATTCGGCTGGGGGTGCGGAGGTCTATATATTCCAGATTAGAAGCTTTATTTTTTATAACTTCACTTAAAATAGTAAATAAATTACTTGCCACGGAAGCAGGAGCTTGTTTTTGATCTAAGTAAATTAACCAACCAAGAGCGGTTACCGCTGTTAAATCAAAATCGGCAGAAGGTCCAATTTTAAATCCAGTAATTTTTACTTGGCTGTTTTCTAGAAATTTATTATTGAAATCCATCATAAACTTAAGTAGCTCGGTATTTATCGCTTTTTCGCCTAAGGAGAGTTCCCTATTTCCGGAATCTTCTATTTTTAGTATGAGCCCACCTTCAGTTAATGGCGCTTCTTTAAAAACTATCCCCTCTTTATCAAAGTAATAGCAGTGGCCACCCTCCGGGTGGTCATCCGTAGGATGACACCAAATACCGACAGGAATTCTTTTTTCAAAATTAACCGTCAAACCGTTAAACAACTTTTTTTCCACATTAATATCGGTTATTGCGGGAAACGCTGCGGTTAAGGCGGTTTTAATGTTATCCCTTGAGAGAATAAAAAGATTTTCTCCTAAATCAAAAGGCGCGCTGCCGGCCATTATTTTTCGTATGTCATTATCGGTAACAGTGTCGTTTTTCGGTAATTTTATCTCGGTGATTTTGAAAAATGGCGACACAAAAAACAACCACCCGACAAAAATAAAAACAACAGCAAAAACAAATTTAAGAAGAATTGTTTTTCTTTTTTTCGCCCGTTCTTTTGAAGAATGGGATTTAAAACGGTAATAACGGCTTGAGGGCATCGGGGATTTTTATTATTCCATCTTCTTGCTGATAATTTTCCATTATGGCTATTATAATCCGTCCGATTGCCAATGCAGTTCCATTTAATGTATGGACATATTCATTTTTCCCGGTTTTTTCTTTTTTGTATTTTATATTCAAGCGGCGAGATTGAAAATCGGTGTCATTGGAAGTCGAATGAGTTTCGCGATATTGATTTTGTCCGGGAAGCCAGGCCTCTATATCGTATTTGTTGGCAGCTTGCACTCCCAAATCGCCCGTGCACATTTGGAGAACTCTATAAGGGATTTCCAGCGATTTCATCAGTTTTTCTTCAATGGCAAGTAAAAATTCATGTTCCTTTTTGGAATCTTCCGGTCGCGTAAAACTAAACATTTCAATCTTATCAAATTGGTGAACTCTCAGAATTCCTTTGGTGTCTTTGCCATAAGAGCCGGCCTCGCGGCGAAAACAAGAAGAAAAACCGGCATAGCGAAGAGGCAGTTGTTCTTCGCTGAAGAATTCATTCATATGCATAGCGCCTATTGCCTGTTCCGAAGTCCCTATCAGGTACAGATCATCTTTTTCAAGGTGATATATTTCATCTTTATTGTTATCTAAATAGCCCATACCTCGCATGGCCTCGGGCTTTAAAAATACTGGAGGTAAAATGGGAATAAATCCCTCTTTTTTTAAAATATCAAAAGCAAATCGAATTAAAGCAAACTCCAAAAAGACGGCATCTTTTAATAAATAACCAAAGCGCGGACCGATTGCCTTACCCGCTCGTTTTACATCAATCCAGCCCAAATTTTCATTAAGTTCCATGTAATCTTTCGGGGTAAAACTAAACTTTGGTTTTTCCCCCACTTCCCGCAAAATAACATTTTCGGTTTCATCTTTTCCGACTGGGACTTCCGGCAAAGGTTGATTCCGTAACTGACTGTTAACCTCCTCGGTCGCTTTTGATTGTTTCGCTATTTCTTTTTTAATCTCCGCGAGTTTTACTTTTATTGTTTTTCCTTTTTGAACATCTCTCTCGTCGGCGGCTTTTTTGCGCTCTATATTTAACTCTTCCGCTTGTTTTTTTAGATATTTTATATCAGTCATAAAAAGATTTATTCTTTTGGTCTCATTGTTGGGAAAAGAATGATTTCTCTTAGAGTGTGGGAATTTGTCAGTAGTGCCGCTAACCTGTCGATACCTATGCCGAAACCGGCGCAAGGCGGCATGCCGTGCTCTAATGCTTCCAAAAAATCTTCATCAAGCCGCTGAGCTTCTTCATCGCCCTTTTCCCGCAAACGTTCTTGCTCTTCAAATCTTTCTCGTTGTTCTAAAGGATTATTTAATTCGGTAAATCCCTTAATCAATTCCAGGCCGCCTATGAAGATTTGAAAGGCATCAGCCGTCTTGGGATCATTTTCTATTGTTTTTGATAACGGCAAAAGTTCTTTGGGAAAACCAATGACAAAAGTCGGCTGAATCAATGTCTTTTTGGCGGCGTCTATATCGTCGAATTCTTTAATTAAATCGCCGTAAGTTTTTTCCGCAAAGGGTTTAGAAAAATCAATTGAATTCTTTTCATAAGTTATAATTAAACTTCCGGTTAAATCTTTAATAAGCGCTCTCAAAACATCTTGCAAAAAAGTTTTTAAATAAGCAGAATCTTTATAGGCGACATACGCTTCCAGCATTGTGAATTCAGGATTATGATGCGCGTCCATTCCTTCATTTCTGAAATTTCTCCCAATTTCATATATTTTTTCAAATCCGCCTATAAGAAGTTGTTTTAAGTATAATTCTGGGGCAATTCTTAAATATAAATCTAAATCAAGGGCGTTTAACCGTGTTTTGAACGGCCGGGCTGTAGCGCCGCCGGGCGTGAGTTGTAAAACCGGGGTCTCAACTTCAATAAATCCAAGGTGATTAAAAATTTTTCTTAATTTTTTAAATATTTCCGAGCGAACCAAAAAATTCTTTTTTACATCTCTGTTCATTAAAAGGTCCAAATATCTTTTGCGGTATCTTTCCTCGATATCTTTGAGGCCGTGCCATTTTTCCGGAAGCGGACGAAGGGTCTTAGCAGCCATTCTTATTTCTCTGACGCGAACTGTTTTTTCTCCCTGCCCGGTCTTAAAAATAAGGCCCCTAATTTCCACAAAATCACCAATATCGAAATTAGATAAGAAATCAGTATAATCTTTTTTGTTTCTCAAATCTTTTGGATTTAGAAAACATTGAATTTGTCCGCTCTCATCTTCTAAATCGAGAAATGCCGCTTGGCCATGAATTCTCATAGACCTTATTCTACCGGTCAAATAAAATTCTTTTTTTGTCAATTTCCAAAGCCAGTAATTCTCTAAAATTGCCCGTACGTTATAATCGCTTTTTACATTGCTCGGAAATGGATTTTTATTGCCATCTTTTAAGGCTTCTAATTTTTGAATTCTAATTTTGCGAAGTTCCTCAATTGTCGGCATGTATCTATTTGTCTATTTTGATTATTTTATACTTTTTAATGCCATTGGGAGCGCTAATTTCTAATTCCTCTCCTATTTTTCGTCCTAAAAATGCCCGTCCTAAGGGTGATTCATTAGAGATTTTTCCTTCTTGGGGGTTGGCTTCCGCGGAACCTACAATTCTAAATATTTCCGTGCCATTACCAGATTTAACTTCAATCGTTGAACCTATCCCGACTATATCTTCTTTACTTGATGCCTCTATCGTTACGGAATTTTTTAAAAGCCCCCGTAGTTCAGCAATGCGATTTTCATTGAATGATTGCGCTTCTTTGGCTTCAAAATACTCCGCATTTTCAGAAAGGTCTCCCAAGTCCTTTGCCTCTTGAAGGCGCTTCGCGATTTCTTGACGTTTTTTAGTCTTCAATTCCTGGAGTTCTTTTTCAAGAGATTCGATTCCTTCACGGCTTAAATATGTTTGTTGCGCCATATAATTATTTTATTTTAGCTTATCATAATTTTTATTATAATACCACTCAAAAACTTCTTGAGCGGCAGGAAGGGCCGAAGTTATTCCTTGGCCGGAACCTTCAACGATAATTGCCAAAGCTATTTGGGGGTCATCGTATGGAGCGAAGCCCGCGAATAAGGCATTAATTTTACTGAAATCAGAATAAACTTGGGCAGTACCTGTTTTGCCGGCTACTTTTATCGGCAAATCTTTTAAAAAGTAAGCCGAACCATTAGCTTCAGTAACTGCCATTCGCAGTCCCTCGCGGACTATTTCAAGATTGTCCTGCCCGATTAATTCTATTTTTATGGCTTCAGATTTAATTTCTTTTACAGTATTGTTATTGGAATCGGTTATTTTGGAAACCAACTTTGGTTGCCATAATGTTCCACCGTTTGCAATGGCAGCCATAGCTGTCGCGAGTTGAAGTGGCGTGATTTTAACGTCGCCTTGGCCTATAGAAACGTTATAAGTATCGCCGGTAAACCAGTTCTCTTGCCTGGTTTTCATTTTCCAGTCAGGATTTGGCACCAAGCCGCCGGTTTCTCCCGGCAAATCAATGCCTAGAGGCGCTCCAAAACCAAACAGTTTAAGATATTCTTCTATTTTATTTATACCTAATCCTTTAATATTTTTATAACCACCGCCTATTGTGTAAAAATAAACATTAGCTGAAAAAGCTAAAGCTTCGCGCATGTCAACAAACCCATGAGGCCGCCAATCGCGATAAATATATGTTATTTCCGGATTATATTCGTTGGGTATAGATATATAACCCAATGTATCGTCAATCTTGTAGTTAGGGTCAATGGTTTTTTCGACCAAAGCGGCTGAAGCTATAAAGGGTTTAATCGTCGAACCGGCTGGATAAAATCCGCTTATAGCTCTATTAAAAAATGGTTGATTTTTATTATTGATAAGTTCCTGGTAAATTTTACTTATTAATCTGGTATTAAAAATATTGTTATCAAAACTGGGTAAGCTAACTAATGATAGAATTTCCCCTGATTTAACATCCAAAACAACAGCGGTAGCTCCCGGCGCGTTTGTTTGCGCCATTTTATCGCGCAGGGAGTCGGTTAAAAGTTTTTGAAGTTCACCATCAATACTCAGGATTAAATTGTTTCCTTGGAGAGCCTCCTCGGCCATTAAAGTTTTCAAAACAGTATTATCGGAATTGACTGAAATTGCTATTTTACCCGGGGTGCCCCTTAAATCTTTTTCATATTGTAATTCAAGTCCGTCTTTTCCGATAAAGTCCAACATCGAGTAATATGAATCATTCTGGAGATCACCGGGTGATACATTTCTGGTATAGCCAATTAAGTGAGAAAAATATTCTCCTTCATAGTAATCGCGTTTGGTTTCTTTATTAATAAAAAGACCGGGTAAATTTGGCAAACGAGATTCAAGTTCTATGAGAGTGGGCTGTTTTAAGTCCGGCTCAAGTAATACCAATTCGGTAGAATTTTTATTCAGATTTTTTAAAAAATTGAAAATATCAGCTTCATCCTTTTCAAGAATTTTAGAAACTTGAGCTACCCAACTATCCAAGGTATTTTTTTCCTTGGGAATATCAACGGGAATTGCCAGCAAGTTAAAATTTGGGACGTTTAAAGTAAGCGCCTGGCCATTACGGTCATAAATTATTCCACGAGGCGCCCGACTTGGATAAGATTGTACGCTGTTTTTAGTTGCTCTGGCAGAGTAATAATTGCCTTGCCAAATTTGAAGCCAAAAAGCTCTTATAAAAAACAAGAAGAGAATTATTATCGCAACCGCGAATAAAATAAAAACCCCTCTTTTATTTATAGGTGTTTCCAATTTTGCCATTGACTCTCTATCAAGAAGAATCTCTTCCGGTTCAATCTCAACCGGATTTTTTTTAAATATGTTCTTAAGCATTTCTAATTTTAAAGCTTAAAAAAAATTTTAACGCAATTGGGGTTAAGATTAATTCCACCAAAATTCCATTATTAAAAAAATAAAACAAATTTCCACCGCCAGTCAGCGCCCAAGTCAATAAATGATAGAACAACACGCCGCTAATGCCAACCAGTACAATACTTTTAGTCGTTAGGTTTAAAAATGTAGTTTTGCTTAAAACAATAAAAATTGCCGCAATAATCAACAAAACTAAACTATTTACTCCAAAATTTGAAAAAGAATTAATGCCAATTAAAATACCGCCAAACCAAGCAAGAATAATCGCCGGCTTATTTTGTTTAATCAGAACTAAATATAAAACAAGTATTAAAAAAAGATTTATTTTTATAAAAGAGGGATTTATAAATGAAATTTGAATTCCTGCCAGAATAATTAAAAAAACAACAGCGCTAATAATTGAAAAAATTTTCTTATTTCTAGAGTTCATTGCTGGTTTATTATTATAAATACGCTGTCAAAATCTTGAGGCTCTGCCAGTAATTCTACGTTTGCAGTGTTAAAAACTTCATTATCGCTGGATGTGACCTCTTTAATCTTTCCAATAATAAATCCCTTTGGCCATATGCCATCTGTTCCGGAAGAGGTAATTAGCTCTCCCGTTTCAGGTTTTTTATTTTTAGCAATCAAGTCAAAAATAATGCTGGAACCTAGGCCGCGAACTAAGCCGGAAATATTGCTGGTTGTTGTAACGGCGGCGATGCGAATTTGCGTGTCTAATATCGTTTGCACTTTGGATGTGCCATAGCTCACATTGTCAATGCGGCCGATAATCGTTTTGCCCTTTGAAATAACAATCATGTTGGTGGCAATTCCGTCGTTTGCGCCGGCGTCAATTAAAAAGGAACGGTTGTTTTGAAAGTCGCGCCCAATAACATTTGCCAAGCGGGTGAAAATATTTTTTTGCCTCAGATCGGCCTGTTCCCTCAAAAGGGCATTTTCCTCTTCAAGTAACGATAATCTGGATATTTTATTATAAAGTTCTAGATTTTCTAAAAGCAACCGGGCATTTGACTCTTTTACGCTTTTTATATTTGATATCGCATTCTGCCAAAAAAATAACCAATTGCCAGCTCTATTAGAAATTATTTCAATGGGGCTTAAGATTCCGCCCAAGTAGTATTGCAGTGATGAGATTACCCGATTTTGACCGAAAAAAATAAATAGCGCAGTCAGTAAAAGAAAAAATAACCATAATGTAAATTCTGATTTTTTCATAATTAAATTAACTACTGACCAGGATTTCTTTTAAGGATTCGATATCTTCAAGAATAATCCCGCAACCGCGCACTACTGCCGTAAGAGGGTCTTCAACCAATCTTGTAGGGATCCCCGTAGTTTTTTCAACCATTTCCGGGAAGCCTCTAAGTAAACTGCCTCCGCCGGCTAAAATTATTCCTCTGACCATTAAGTCGCTTATAAGTTCCGGTGGCGTTTCTTCAACCACGGAACGGATCTCTGAAATTATGGCATTCACCGAAGGCATCACGGCTTCGGTTATTTCCGAGTCGTTTATTATTACCTCCTTTGGAAGTCCGCTGACCAAGTCTCTTCCCCTTATGGGCGCCGTTAGTTTCTCCTTTAATGGCGAAACAGAGCCAATTGATATTTTTATTTTTTCCGCTGTTTTTTCGCCAATTAATAATTGAAATTCGTCGCGAACGTATTGAATAATATCGTCGTTCATTTTTTCACCGGCAATCCGCAAATTACGGGAAACCACAATCCCCCCCAAAGAAATAACCGCTATATCAGTAGTTCCGCCTCCTATGTCAACTACCATATTGCCAACGGCATCAGAAATAGGTAGGCGCGCCCCTATAGCAGCTGCCATTGGCTCTTCAACCAAATAAACCTCTCTTGCGCCGGCATTACGAACAGCGTCTTCAACAGCTCGGCGTTCCACTTCCGTTACTCCGGAAGGAATACCAATAACAACGCGTGGCCTAGCTAAAAAACTATAAGCTCCTTTGTGAACCTTGGTAAAAAAATATCTTAGCATTTGTTCAGTAATTTCAAAATCAGAAATAACACCGTCAATGAGCGGCCTAATGGCAACAATATGACCAGGGGTACAGCCTATCATTTTTTTAGCTTCTTCTCCAACGCTCAAAACCTGGTCGGTTTTTTTGTTGATAGCGACAATCGACGGCTCATTGATAATGATGCCGCGCCCTCTTACATAAACCAGCGTATTAGTTGTTCCGAGGTCTATGCCAATGTCACATGAAAAAATTTTAAAAAATCGTTCCAACATTTGAAATTTTAATTAATTTTGCGCTTTCTTTATTTCTTTGTTTCATTTCAACAGAATTTTTTTCTAATGTTTTTACGCTAATCACTACGCGCAAGGGTATCCCAATTAAATCGGCATCGGCAAATTTTTCTCCAGCTGTTTTGTCATCACGGTCGTCATATAATACTTCAGTTCCTTCGGCAATCATTTTTTTATAAATATTTTCTGCCTGTTTTTTAACATCAGGATCTGTCTTAGCGGATAGTTCAATTAGATGAATCTTAAAAGGTGCGATAGGTTCAGGCCAGATTATTCCTTTTTTATCATGAAAAGCTTCAACGGTGGCTGCCATCAGCCTGTCTAGACCTATTCCGTAAGAACCCATAATTGCAAGCTCTTTTTTTCCGTTTTTTGCCGTAAAATAAATATTAAACGGCTTACTGTATTTTAACCCCAACTTAAAAGTATGGCCGAGCTCAATGGCATTTTTACCATCTAATTTATCTTCTCCGATTTCGGCCGGCATCATAAATTCATGGGATTCATTGCCGCCCATTATACCCGAAGAGGCTTTAATTGGCACGGCTTTTAAATTTAAGCGTTTAAAGATATTTTGATAAACTTTGAAAACTTTTTTATAAGTCTTATCAAATTCAGCTTCACTTCGGTCAAAAGAATAAGCGTCTTGCATAATAAATTCCCGAAGCCGCAAAAGCCCACCGCGCGGCCGAGCTTCATTTCTTAGTTTTATCTGAAATTGGTTTAAAAGTAATGGCAAGTCATTGTATTTTTGGATGTATCGGAAAGCAATTTCCGCCATTGCTTCTTCGTGGGTCATTGAAAGCACCAGTTCTTGCCCGCCTTGCGATTTTATTCGCCACAGTTCCTCTCCGATTTCATGATAACGCCCGGTTTTTTTCCAGATTTCTGCCGGATGAATTACCGGCATTACCAATTCCTGAGCGCCGATTTTATCAAATTCTTCCCGAATGACTTTTTCTATATTTTTTAAAACCCGGAAACCCAAAGGTAAAAAACTGAAAAGACCCGATGACAATTGCCTGATAAAACCGCCTCGCGCGAGATAAATATGGCTTATAGCTTCGGCGTCTTTAGGATTATCTCTTAGTGTCTGTCCAAAAAGTTTAGATTGTTTCATTTTATTATTTTAATCTTAATATGTCTCTATAGGTAAGTAATATAAGTAAAGTAAAAATTAAAACTAAACCAATGGAATGAAATGCGTTCTCTATCCTAGGATTAATTTTACTGCCCTTTATTTTTTCTATTGCTAGAAATAAAAGCCGGCCGCCATCCAAAGCCGGAAATGGCAAAAGATTTAAAATTGTTAAATTAAGAGACACTATCGCTACAAGCTGAAGAAGGTAAATAAATCCTAAATTGGCGGCTTGATTGGTCAGAACGGCAATCCCAACCGGTCCCGATAATTCTTGTGGAACTTTTCCCTGAAATAATAGATTTTTAAATAAATTTGCG
>ERZ1292632.1215-Hain-H43-01um-R2-1215-length-25992-cov-12_pt1 | contig 25992 bp, 37 predicted proteins | sample MGYA00564407_ERZ1292632 | MGnify/ENA primary metagenome ERZ1292632 (study PRJEB36523, sample SAMEA6512637) | groundwater metagenome | collected 2019-01-08 | study: AquaDiva: Metagenomics assemblies of 32 groundwater samples | reverse complement strand
ACTCTCCAATAGGTTTAAAAGTGTAGTAACATGTCCCTCCTACTATAAAGTGTAGTAACAAATGGGCGGTAGACATTGGGGATGCAAGGTGTCCGAGTGCAAAGTAGTCAGGGCATATATCAGATACAAACGCGTGAACTGGAAATCCATCGGGTTCTTCCACACGGGTTGCAAAGACTTTGTATCTGATGAGGAAGTGAATAAGAGAAGAACTAAGGCTGGTTTACCAACACTTCAAGAAACTCGAAGAGTTACCAGAACCTATGGCTAGAAAGCACCACACCGACACTCACCTGAAGCTCATCGCAGCCTTGGGCAGGTACAAGATCCCAACCAAGAGCGAGTGGCCCATCTTCGGAGACATGACGCTCGAAGCCATAGCCGACATATTGGTTGGCACACACTTGGTAGTAGAGGTTGACGGCCCCGTTCACCATCTCAAATACAGGCGTGGGGTCAAGGACGAAAGACGGGATGCGAAGCTGAAGGAAATGGGCTACACCGTTCTCAGGTTCAGCAACGATTCGATCAAGAGGGACTTGGATGGAGTAGTAAAAGAGATTCTGGATGCCTATGACCGACTGCAAGTTTTGCGGTGAAGAGATATTCTGGAGTTTCGACGACTTTAGGGAGAATGGTAAGTGGATACCCTACGAAGATGAAGAGTTCGAAGAACCTCACAGTTGCGAAGGACGTCCCAGAACCATAGGGGACGCGATCAGAGCTCATGAGGAATGGCTCAAGAACAGGAAGCCTTACACGCCTCCCAAGATAGACTTCATGAAGCTTGAGCCTCTGTTATCGGCCCTGATCGAGCACGTGAGCGGCAGGGATAGAGGTTACAGGTGTCCCTTCGGCTTCGCTCTGAGGGCTCAGTTCGACCCCAGGTGCTCACCCAAACACAGACAGAAGCTCTATGACTTTTGCAGTATCTGTAAGGACTTTCAGCGCCGACACCCCTCCTTGACAATCGAAGAAGTCGCCAAGGAATACAGGAAACTGGGTCCAGAGTCCTAAAAGGTTATACGCCCTTTCGACGAAGCTTGTATAATTGTACACTTACCTCATCATAGGTGCGTCAGGATCCATCGGTTCAAACCTTGTGAATGATCTGCTAGCCCGTCCTGCCGATCAGGTCAAAGCGGTCAGGGCTTTCGACGTAGACGAATACGGGCTCTGGAAACTGCAGAATGAGCACAAGAACGGCAGACTCAGGCTGATGCTGGGGGATGTCAGGAACAGGGAAAGGCTGGAGATGGCCATGCGGGGGGCCGATATAGTCATCCATCTTGCAGCCTACAAGAATCTGGACTTGACCGAATATTCGGTGTTCGACTGCGTGGATGTGAATGTCAACGGAGCCCAGAACGTGGTGGAAGCTGCATTCAAGCAGAAGCCCAAGAAGGCCCTGCTGATAAGTTCCGATAAAGCCGCCAATCCCTCGACGCTCTACGGGCACACGAAAGCCATCCAGGAGAAGTACTACCTCTGGGGCGCCAAGGTCAACGATGACTGCAAGTTCAGCGTCGCCAGGTTGGTGAACGTCCTCTACACTCGTGGTGCCTTCAACGATGTCTGGCAGTACGAGCAGAAGACTAGGGGAGTCGTGACCTTGACGCACCAGGACATGAAGCGATACTTCATCACCATGGACAAATGTTGTGAATTCATCTTTAGATGCTTGGACATAATGTCGGGCGGTGAAGTCTTCATCCCGAAGTGTAAAGAGGTAGCCATGATTGACGTGATGAAAAATCTGGGGTACGATAAATTTGTAATCTCTGAGCCTCGCTTTGGGGAGAAGCTGACTGAAGAACTCTACTCATCCCATGAACGGGATAGAGTCAAGGATGACGGTTCCATGTTCGTGATCAAGTGAAAACACAAAGCTTGAGGGTCTAGGCTTGCGTGGGAGATCCTTTCGCAGTTAGACTTCCCTATACTAATATATAATCAATTCACGAAGGAATCCCACGTGGAATGTGGAGATTTTTGGTAAGGGATGGGTTACAGCTTTTTATCTCACCGATTCTTAGTACAAGTTATGTCCTGCGAGTCCTGTGGCAGTAAAGTCGTATGGGCGAGCGTCAACGATAACGTGCTTGGTAAGGTCATGGCCGAACTTCCTTTGCCCGAAAAGAGTGGCAAGAAGGTTGTGATCAACTTCATGTACTGCATAAATCAGGAGTGCGGGAGGATGATACCGTTCTTGGTCCCCGACCAGAAGGCTACCTATGACTATGAGCGCTTGGCTTCCAGGGCGGTGAAGAAGGCGGAGACCCCCAATCTTCGGGACATTTCACCAGAGATCGAAGTCTATGCAGCCACGACGAGTTCTTTCAGCGTCGATGAGCTGATGTCCAAGTTCAAGGCGACGAAGGAAGAAGTTGATTACGCCCTGAAGAAGCTCGGCTATCTCTCATAACCCAAACGACCCTACTTTCTGAGTCTCTTCAGCGCCTCTTCTATGGTGATGTGCTCTACATTCGGCAGAGACGCATCAACCCATTTCCCGTCGTGCTCCACCCTGTTTATTCCCACTATACTGTAAGGCGAGACATTCCAGACTTCTGCCTTGGTGAGCTCTATACCCTTGTTCAACGAGGCTCTGTACCCGTCGAACACGATGTCCGTCAGCACCATGTATCTCCCTCCAGAACGGGCGAATCTATAGCACTCCTTGATTACATCCTTGATGCCCTTGCCCACCTTCTTGTGTTCCTCTTCGAAGCCCTTCCAGTACAGAGTCCGCATCGGGTTCTTCTCTTCACCGTAGCTACAGTCAATCCCCATGAGGATTATAGGTGAACACCCGAGGTGATTAGCTATCGCAAAAGCATAGCCACCTGCGTTGCCGTAGGGAGGTAGCATCGTCTTCCTGATCATCCAGTGGATCGCCCTGGTTACGCTGATGTTAGGCATCTTCGGATTGTCGCACATGGGGATGAACCAGTATGGTGGTGTGCGGAGCTTCTTCAGCACGTCGGGATGAGCTTGATTGCCCAGCACAACTTTTGTCCTGTAGTCCGAGTCGGGATAGAAGTCTGCGACCATCGGGTCTCCATCTGCAGTGACGCAGACATCGGGTTCCATACCCTTCTCGAGCAACGGCTTGAGCATCCTGTCCGCACAGAAGATCCTGCCACTGGCCTTGCTCAACTTGTCCATGAGGCCGAACTTCTCCATGCTCGGGCCCGCACCTATCACGAATGCTGGTTCTCTGGGGTAGTCCTGAAGTTGCATGATGTCGTAACCCTGCCTGACCTGCTGAAAATTGTTCGCAAAGCTGGTAAACCATAATTCCTCTTTCTTGGTGTAGGTCAACAGGCTCAGCCTGTAGCTGAGTGTCTGCTCAGGTTGCTGGTTGCTCATTGAGCTTTCAACCACCGAAAGATTTGATGGGCTTGGGTGACCATCAAAAGGCGTCTAGCATTCTTGAAGTCTCCAGTCTTAGTTGCTTGAGCCATGATCTGCTGAGTGCCTACCGCTTCTGCGGGGCTGAAATTGTCTGCCAAGAGTGCGGTAACTTTGGTCGCATCCTCCAAGTCTTCAATGAATGCCTCCAAATCGTTGCTGTATTGCGTCATGATCGTGCTATAGTGCTGGGCATACCATTGAGAGCCTGGATATGCCGTAGCTAGGAACGGCATCGAAACTATTCCTGTCTCTTCCCAGGCGTCCAACATGGTACGGATCGTCTTCCAATTCTCCTGAGGAAACATGATTATTTGATTAGGGATGGGGTTGATGCCTGCTTCCTTGGTAATGCGGATGGCTTCCTTGTTCGCCTCAGGTGTCGCTCCCTTCCCTAGGGACTTCAGTATATTGGCGTCAAAATGCTCCAACCCGTAGTCAAGATAAGTGAATCCGATATTACGCATGGTCTCCATCGTTTCCTTCTTGCAGAGGCCAGCATGCGAAGTTCCTCCGTGATGAAGGCAGTCATGCTTGCTGTTGTCGTGCTTCTCTCCCTTCTGAACGCACTCTGGAATCAGCTTCCTCTTCCATAGTTCATCCTCTATCTCCTTGAGCCATGTGAATCCAGTCTGGGCATCGTGAGCTACTATGTTCTCGTCCACCCAGGCGACGAAGTCCACGCGAACCCCTTTGGGCTCTATCTTTGTGAAAGTCTTTCGCATCCATTTCAGGTATTTGGCTATGTAGCGTGGAGAATGCTGCCTTACTACGCTCTTCCTACCAGGTCGACCTTGCTCAGGCTGCATCCTGCCGTTGAAATTTTCGTAAGACCGCACGGAAGTTATCCCAAGGTCCCAGCAGAATCCGCACAAAAAGGGGCAGGACAGCGACATGCAAGCATCCAGACGCTTCTTTGCCCTCATCGCTTCATCGCTCATGAGTATCCCTGAATGCTGGAAATAGATGTCCAGAGGCGCCAAGTCGTAGGCAGGATAAGGCAGCCAATCCATATCTGGGATCAATTCCCTTGGAGAGGTGAAATGGAGTCTTCCCTCTCCATACCCACGGTATATGAGTCCCTGTACGTGCGATGGTTCCTCTCCAGCAGAGATGGCTTTGAGTAATTCGGGGAAAGTCCTGTAGGCCTCTCCCACTATACCATAATCAATCTCTGGGACGAAGTTCATGATGTCGCTGGGGATGGCTGAAAAGAAGCCTCCTCCTACGACGATCTTCGCGTCGGGTTGCATCGCTCTGGCCTTCCTCAGGGCCTTCTTGATGTAGTTGTAGGCGGTGATCAATCCTCCGATGGCTATGACGTCGAATTCGTCTTCTTGAAGGACTTTGTGCAAGCCATCGAATCTGTTGTGCCAGAAGTCGTCGACGCGATGGGCGTTTGCGTCATAGAACCTGAACTCGATGTTAGGATGGTCCCTGCGGAGTATCGCTAGAAGTTGTAATTCGCCGATAGGGACATGCCTGGGGTGGTCGTAATACCTTACGGTGGGATTTACAATTAGGGTTCTCACTTCAGGAATTCATCTACCTCAACGTACTTCAAGCCCCGAAGGTTGATGATGCCTTGCTTCGTCAGCAGGTAGGTGTTCTTCTTGATGTCCCTGCTCAAGCCGTATCGCCACATCCCCCTGAGTGCTGTGAAATAACTGTAGTAGACTGGGTCAGCCATGTACGTCTTGCCGTCTCTGGGGTTCTTGACGGTTAGATAGTGCTCCCGTGCAACTACAGGGTCATCGTTGACGGCCTTCATCAAATGGGTAAAGTATTGGGTGTCTGCGAGAGGGGTCTCGTCAGACCATGCAAACTCTAGCCCCATCAGCCCTATGGGTCTGCACCTGAGAATCTCAGCGGCTATGATGTAGGAGGTAGTGCCTACATTTCCACCTGTATTGATTGAGGTAACGCCATCCCTATAGAAGCCTGTTGAGAAGTGGGCTTTGCTGTTCGGCTTGAACCATGGCTGCCACCAGTACTTGAGTACCCCTGCTTCTCCGACGGCCTCTACGACATCTCTATGGATTGAAGTAGCTAGGAATACTCCTTGCACTCTTTTCAACAAGTCTAGGTTCCTGCGGAAGAAATTGGCTACTACAGGGTGGGCATCGACTGTATTTACATAATCTGGCACTAATTCAACTCCGCTCAGAGTTGATAGTGCTCCATCACATGCAATGACTATAGGTCTCCCAGTTTTGAGTTTTTCATTCCTAATCAGGTGCAAGTCATCTGTTCCGAATCTCTTGAATCCAGGACCAGCACCTATGACAACAACTTTCTCTCCCTTGTAGCTATCCCGTAAATCACTAATTGTCCTATTGAAGCCGTAGGTCTTCTCATTGTAGCGGATATGTCTGAGCCAGACAGCCTTCCTCAGTGTGCCAGTGTGCTCTGAGACGGAATCCAAGAGTTCATCTGCTGTCAGCTTAACCTTCAACCAGCTTCCTCCCCTTCACGAAAGCGATGGACCCACCTAATTTCTTCAGGGCTTCTTCTTCGAATTCCATCTTTGGTTCCTTGGCATCTACCAAGGCTTCACGTTTGGGTGTATAGTTCCCGCTCGTTATCTTCCGCTTCATCTGCTCTTCACCACGATCTTCTCTTCCACCATGCCAGTAGACTTACAGACTGGGCATTTAAGATTCCACTTCGCACTATGGTCTTTCTTGATTTCGTGGCTCAGAGTGAGCAATCCTTCCAAGTTCTTGACCTTCATCAGAGCCTCTAGGGCTATGATCTCGGTATAGCCGAAGACCTCGCTTCTGTCTTTGAACTCATGCCCATACATGTAGGGAGGCACTGTCAGCATCGATAGCAACGGTTGCATGTCATGTCTGATGCAGTACCAGACGAATTCTAAGATGTCTTCGATATCGGCCTGGGGCAGAAGTTCGAAGGAGGCTATCCTGTCCACGCCCACAAGCTTCAGATCGAAAGCGGCCTTCTCGCTGGTCGCGCTGTCCTTGCGGAGGTAATTCTCTGTCCCCTGCAGTATCACAAACATGCATCTTGCCTCTTTCAGCTTCTTGAGGATCGGGTATTCCACGTCCTTTGGTTCCACTCTTATGCCGAATACAACAGAGCCGTAGAAGTCCTCCTGCTGGAATTTCTCCGCAAACTCAGACGCCCTCGGCAGGTCGACCAGAAAGTTCCTGTCCAGGATGTTGACGAAGTCTATGGCATACTTGAGGCGGAAGTATCTGACCTGGGAAACCATGTAGTCTGGACTGTTGCGCCTGTTGCCCCTTTCCCAGAGCACATCGATTCTCCTTTTGCAGTTCTTGGCTTCCTTGCCGAGCTGGAGGGGACTGTTCGCAAAGTAAGGTTCTATGACCGTCAGGTCCAAGTTTGGGAATGGAATAGTGTCAATGTCTTCCTCTTCCTTGGGGGGTTCGGTTGTGTTGTATCCCTTCTTGGTCCTGTAGTAGGCGCTTGGCACCCGCGACCAGTTCTTCGAATAGACCTGACTTAAGAGGTCTCTGAAGACGGCGTCGGCAACATCTTCATGGACGGCGATCTGTATCATTGGAACCAGCTCCATCACCATATCGGGCTCATCTGAAACCGCCGCGAAGCGTATCCTTGGGAATTCCTTGCGGATGAGGTTTGCCACTTCCCTTGCCGACTGAATGTTGTAGTGGTGGACTTCCATGACTGCGAGGTTCCAGTCTGCGACGCGCAACTGGTGCTTGAGTTTCAGCATCGAACCCCTGTCGCCATCGAGATCGTAGAATCCAACAGTGTAGCCCTGGTTCTCAGCCATGGCTGATAGCGTAGCTAGACGTATCGGAAGATGTTTCGCTGGTTCCCTCCTCAGGTCAGGAAGGAATATGCTGAGCAGTCTCATAGCGAATTCTCACGTAAGAACTGTTCGAAGGGCTTGCAGGAGAATGACTTTGGTTCCCTGTATTCATAGAGCGAACCTGGACTGCAGACAAGAGTTTGAATCCAAGGAGGAGTCTTGGTGACCAGCTCCATGAAGGAAGCATGATAGTGCCGCATGATCGGATCTTGAACCACCCAGCAGTCGAACTCAGGATTGTACATCTTGGTGTAAGCTTCCAAGGTCTTGTCGATTGCCTCGAAGCCCATCAACACCTTGGGCCAGTAGTAGGTGCTCTCAATTTCATCTTCAGGCCTGTAGCCGAACTCTATGCCTATCAGAGCGAGCGGACTCAGCCGCAGTACGTTGGAGCCCAGTATCCAGCATGTGGTTCCAGCGTTGCCCCCCGCAGCTACAAGCACCAAACCTTCGGGATACCGCGCACACTTGGTAGCCATGGATTCTATCTGAGTGAAGCCCTGAGCTGAACGGAAGTCGTCGAAGATGGGTATGAAGAAGTGGGGTTCTATCCCTGCCTTCTCTATCCTGCTTACAACGTTCGGATGCACTGTGCCAGAGAGTATGGCCTTGATCTGAGACCCGTATTCGTTGACCAGTGGATCGTTGTACCACTTGTCTATGATGGGCGAGCCGTCTACGGTCAGCACGTAATCTGGGACTATCTTCCTCTTGAGGCAGTCTATCAGCGCTCCATCTGTTGCGATTATCTTGCCGTTGAATTTGGACGCGGCGAGCATCTCCAGCTGCTTGTTCGCAAACATCTGCGGGCCTCTACCGACGACTATCCCTGCTCCCTGTGCCTTCTCTGGATTCTCTTCTATCTCCTTGGAGACCAAGTCCCTGATGCTCTTGCCCTTCTCCCTGATGAAGGGTAGATTGTTCGCAAAGTTCTGCACCCACATCTCCAGGAGTCCTTTCGTAGCCTCCTGAATCGATTCGCCTTCATGCACTCCAAGGTAGACATCCCTGGTCTTCGCCGTGATCCAGACATCAAAACCCTGGTCAGGATAACCGTCTTCTGCCTTCAGCTTCATCCAGCGCTTGTAGATGAGTTCGGGGAGTTCTACGATGACCCTCCTCAAGTAACTCATGGGTGGTTTGTATTCTCGGACCTTATCCAGAATCTGTGCCGACATGACTAAGCTCCATGCATTTCGACTATCTTCATAGCCATCTTTGGACGCCCAGAGAGTTTCATGACCTGACCATTCTTCCAGTGGAAGTACTGGGGTTGCAGGCCTTCTTCATCTTCGCCCTGCGCGTTCCCGAATATCTGGAAGACTATCTCATGCTCGTTGTTGAGCGGATCGTCTCCGTCGACATAGTGGATCATGAAGAATATCGGCGGCATGCCCAAGTATTTCTGGACATGTTCTGTTACGAGCCTGCGTATCAGACTGTCGTAAGTTTCGTACTCGTTGGTCTCCCCTTCCTTCTTCCGAAGGAGCTGTTTGAGGAGTTGCTTCGTCTCGCCAGCGAGCCATATCGTAGTTTTCTTCGGCATATAGGGCTATAGTAGCCCGTGGGTTATAAACCGTGAATCTTCAGTCGACTGAAGATTTCTATGCGCCGTAGAGCCTTGACGGTGCGCTGACGATGAATCCTACATAGGTGAAGTGGGCCGATATTGTCAGGAATGTTGGAACTGACGCCTCTGACGCCCTGGCGACGATGAAGACGAAGTTTGAACCCGTGATGCTCGTCGTTGGGAAGACCACATCAGCGTTGTTGGACCCGATCCGCTTGTTCACCATTACAGGTACGACCTTGAAGCCAGCGTTGGTCTGTATGAGGTCGCTGATGAAGGTGTTACCGTAGTATGCGGAGATGACTCCAGCGGCAGATTCGGAGAAGGCAGAGTTGTTGCCGTTGATAGAACCTACTACCATCCCTCCAAACCAGCCCAACCTCTTGACCGTCCCGTAGCTTGCCTCAATCCAGTTGAGCAACCCTGGGCCTATCGCAAAGGCATCAAGCTTCGTGCCATACAACTTCTGATTTGTTCGCAGGTACGACATTCTTCTCTGAAGGAAAGAGGGTGTGGCTTGTCTTTTAAATGTGTCGCGTCTATTGAGCTATAGTTAGCCAGGAGCGCTTATGACAAAGCCCCACCATACGAAGTTCGCCGACACGCTGAGTCCTGGAATCCAGCTCTGTGCGGCGTTTGACTGTATAGTGCTTGTGCCAAGCGGGAAGAGGACGAAGATGCTTCCCTGCTGGGAGAACGTGGGATATACCTGGTACATCTGCGAACCTGCTCGGATTTGAGCTACACCTACTGGTTGCACATAGTATCCAGCTGAGGCGAAGCCGTTGCTACCGAACCAGTCGCTGAAGGCGCCGAAGGCGCTCTGAGAGAATGCGCTATTGAGGGCGTTGAACGAACCCAAGATGAAGCCCCCTCTGAAACCTTCTGCGCTCTGTCCACCCGCTCCACCTGCCCAGGATCCTTTGAGAATCTGTCCACCAAGCGCTGTGGCTTCAAGTGCGTTGCCTGGGACGAGTCCCAGTGTGGTCTTGACAAGCGCCATGCTCGCTCACTCCTAGAGCTGGCTCTTGACTAGGTATCCACCGACTCGTAGCTGCAGTCCAGAGTCGACATTGGAGGCGTGAAGTCCGCTCTGCACGTAGAGCCCTTTGATATCGACGATCGCAGTGTTGCTTGGGTCAACCGTGATCTTGCCTATGGTGACCGTAACCCCTGGGCCGTCATAGAAGACCACCGCGTTCTTGATCCCCAAGTCGTTGTTGATCCAGAGGTAGTCCCACTTGAACCAGTGAGCCGACAATCCTAGAAGCAAGGAGTCCTTCTGCCCGTTGGTGGTGAAGTTCTTCCAACCTGAGGCGGGGTTCTTCGGATACTGTCCTCTGACCGTGTCTACTTTCCAGTCGACATGGCCAGTGTGGTCATCGTGCACGAGTTCGCCTACCAGCTGTCCGCTATCCAAGAATCCAGCCATCTAGGCCTGCACCCCTCCGAGTGTGATGATGCTCAACTTCCCTTCGTTCAGTATGCGGGTCTTCTCCACCTGCACTGTGATCTCCAGCAGGTCATACTTCATGCCCATGAACCAGACCTTCGGTGTGAGGGCCTCAACGGTGATGTTGTCGGCCTGTATCGCTGGGTACCAGTCGTGGAACAACCAAAAGCTGTAGAGCAGTGAGGGCATCATCCATGAACTCTGCTTGACGGTTACGATTCCAACTTCCTTGTCGCTATCAGGGCCTAACCGAGAGACACCAGGTTTGATCTTCAGTTGATATTCAGAGCCGTCGTTGACACCCCATGCCTGCCAAGACATGCGCGGAGGCACGTCGTCGGGTTCCAAGGCCTTGATCTGCTTGAATCCAGACTTGCTTCCAGAAGCTACAGATGAGAACTCTGCCGTGCCAGATGTATTGCCCGTCTCATATTGAAAGGACTCTCTACGCATGACGCGCCAGAGCTTCGCATTGAGTTTTGACTTTTCTTGCCCATCTTCCAGCATGACGATGAAGCCTTCCTTGATATCCATCCCTAGAGGCAACTAATCCACCTCAAATGCAGAAAAATCTAGGGAGGTCATTTTGTTGTTCAACCTCTCCTATCCTATACTACGGTACTTACGACTCCGCGATCAGGTAGTTCCTCTCACCCATGACGTAGCCACCCAGACCGATCTCTTCGGCTGGTGTTCCTGCGATGGTTGCCGTGGTCAGCACTCTGACCTTCAGGTTGTTCTTGGGCTTCACTACGAGCGGCTTGTGCAGATAGGCTTCTGCCCTGGGCCACGTATACATGTTGTCGACGGCGATGATCGGCAAGTCAATGCCGTTGGCACCGAACCTGATGTGGGATACTGTTGGGAAGGTAGCCTTGCTCCAGAAACTCGTCACCAAGATGTAGACCCTAGAGTCGGTTGTCAGGTTGATCCAGTCAGTCCATGTGGATATGGTCACTGCCGTGACTCCCCACTGGGCTGAACCTGCTACTCCACCCTTCAGACCTGTGGAGGCGTTGGTTGCTGAGATGTCTCTTGCCCTGAGGTTCGTGAGGCCTATGCCAGATACTGGATAGTCGCCTTCGAAGATTTCCGTCTTGAATTCCTGCTTGGCCAATTCCATTGTGGCTGCTACGGCTGCAGCGATGGCTCTGTCTGGCCGCGCATCCGTCATTTCCATCAGATAGGTCATTGTCCTAGATCACCTAGAAGATACTCGGACTTTCTTCGAGAGTCAGTCCTCTCGGAGCGAGAACTGCTTGGTGCTGAGTCATCCTAGGTATCATTCTCGCCGTCCTCTTCAATCCTTGGGCACGGTTCCAGATCACCCTCTCCAGCATCGGTATGCTGACAAGAGCGACTGTCCCAAGCGATTCCTTCAGAGCTGGGTTTCTGAGGTAGACGCTGCCTACGCCAGCACCCAATGAAGCGAGGATTCTGTAGACCTCATTGACGCTGCTTGGTCCTACTGGACTGTCGAACTTTTCTGTGGCTATGTCGAGAGCTCCTACTACTGCGGAGGTTCCGCCTTCCTTCAAGGTTAGTCGAGCCATTTTGCTCAACACTGATTTGGACGATCTTCCCTTTATAGTTCAAGAATTTTGGCACATGAGAGAGGGCTTCCTATAGCCCTATAATTTTTCAGGATAACTGCTTTTATTCCCATGTTGTCAAGTAATGTTTGATGCTACTCAGTCCAGACCAAGCGGTTCAGATGCTACAGCGTCTTTCTCACACCTTCGGAGTTCCGATGCCAGGTGTAGCCTTCAACTGTAAGGACTTCAAAGACCCCTCCATTGTGGGACTCTACAATCCTTTCACGCGCTCCCTCTGCTTCCGCGAGAACTTCATACCTGATGTAACTGTCGCCCATGAATTCGGGCACTGGTTGGACCATACGCAGAGGGGAGTCCCATGTACTGGTGAATGTGAGCAGTTCGCGGAGGGATTTCAGGAAGCTTGGCAGGGGTTGCGCTTCGATAAAACTCTACCATGTCAGATGTGTGGCAATAGCTCGTCCTGGAGAGTGGACAAGGATTTGAGTCTGACATGCCTGAACTGCAGGACGACCTACGACATTATACCCTAATCACTAGAATTTTTTATAGCAAGAATCTTCTTTCCATAAAGAAAAGAAGTGGGTTCCTCTACCAACCAGAATTTGTTGAAACCAAACATCGATAATGAATCTAAATTCCATAAACTTTCATGGTTATTGTGGGCAAAATAAAAGAATTCGCTTGGAGTAGAAAGCATGATGAAATTCATGTTCAAAAATTTACGAAGGAGAATTGCGCCTTCATCTAGTGGTAGATGCTCTATCACATCAAAGAGAAATATTGAATCACATTGTGATGGTATATTGAATGTTCCCAAATCACTGATGATTAGTTCGTCATAGAAACTCTGCTCTGCGGCCATCTGTAATCTGAGCTTATCTTGATCCACGCCAACCAGATAGTTCGTGTGTCGCTTGAGGACGGCTCCTATTTTGCCAGTACCAACCCCTAACTCAACTGAGTACCGAAAGGTCCTAGATGTCAGTAAATACTCGATAGTATCTTCGAGAATTTTATACACTCCGATTCCAATAATTATATGGGTACTGAAGGTTTTAAATCCTAGTGTAGGTAATCTATCTTTGGAATGGCCCAAGTCCTCTACCAAGGTGGGGTAGGCTTCGGTCCAACAGCATCGAAGAATTACACCATCCTACTGGACGCGCCTCTCAGTGCGAAGGAGAATGAGAAGGTTACGATCAAGGCTACCGTCATTCCAGGTGGCGCCGCGCCCCCAGGCACCTATCTCTTGGGGTTCTGGGCAGGCGATCCGAGCTATGTAGACCTGTTCGACAAGAAGAACATAACATTCTCCCAGAGCAAGATCAATTCAGGGGGACAAATCGAGAGGAGTGTTTCTTTCTCCATGCCTCCGCAGAAGCTTGGGTTCTTCGTGGCGCTGATGGACGATGAAAACATAGCCTTAGCGAGCAAAACCATCGACATCGACATTGTGGGAGCGCCTGCTGAAACTCAGACCATACAGGCAAAGGACAGCGACAAGATAGACTCGGTGAGCACCTCGGTGGCTGGAAAATCTTCTACCAAGATAGAGCAGGGGCGCTCGATGAAGGCCGACATCAACTTCACGATAGTTTCTAGCGGAGGCGAGGCATCGTTCAAGGTAATTCGTGGGGAAGTAGAGGTTGCAAGGGCAGGGCCTTATGAAAGGAGCGAAGGCGGTGCAAGCATACAGTTGGAGTGGCTTGAAGATGCCAACCCTGGAGACTATGAGCTCAAGACACAACTTCTGAACGATGGAGAAGTGATGAGCGAATCAACCACCGTCATAACGGTTGCGCCGAGTCAAGCGAGACCAGGGGAAGATGTCTCACATCTTCTGTTACAGATGAAGCTGACCAGTCCCGTGGCGATCTTCCAAGGGTTCAACTCTTTCGTGATATGGCTGACGGCAGAGAGCACGAAGTTGCTGAGGCCCTTCGCAAACGCAATATCGGGCATCACTGGCACGACTATCGTAGGCGTAGATAGCACCTCGGATACGCTCAACGTCTATATAGATGAACGCAGCCCTCTGGGGCCTCTTGTCATACCATTGCTCATCGGAGTCTTGATCCTCATAGGGGTAGCAGTCGTAGCCTGGACCGTCACCGAGATAGGGAAGCAACAGGTGGAGCAGGAGAAGGTCAGGACGGTCAACGAGATAGCCAAGGACTGTAAGGCGATGGTGGATGCGGGGACAATATCTGCTCAGGATTGTCTTGCCTTGGACAAGGCGATAATTGCAGAACTGCCGAACCTCAGACCTCCAGATTCTCCCTTCTTGGGTGGAACGTTTGAATCGATAGCGAAGATAGCACCCTATATTGTTGCTGGATTAGCTATAGCCATAGTTGCACCACCACTTATTAACGTGGTCAGCAACATCAGTTCTAGGAGGAAAGAATGATGCAAGGCTTCACCTGCGACTGTGGACTGCACTATCAGATAGAGGACGGCACAGACACCTTCGACTGCGGTTGCGGGAGGCAGTACCAGCGTCAGGTGACCGTCAACAGGGGGACGCTCGCGGCTTCGATATTCGTGCCTACCGTAGGTTCACTGCTGTTGACCGACATCCTTCTCAGAGATGAGCCAAATCGAATGAAGAGGCTTGGTCTAGGAGCCGTTGTAGGAAGCTTCGTAGGCTTGCTGACCTACTTGGCCGCTGGTGGCGAGCATGTCCAGACACAACGGGTAGGGATCCCCAAACCTCGTCCACCAAAGCGACGCAGACCAGTTGGGGAAATTCCTGTAGTTGTAAGCGATCCTGTATCTGTAGGCTACTGACAACTTTGCGAACATTGCTGGCCATCAGAGGAGATAAGGCCCAGAGGTTCGACAACCTGATTGACGCCCTAGTGTTTTTATTCCCAGAGGACGAACACATACTTAGAGACAAAGATGCCTTGGCGCGAACTGCATGAAGCCATCACCGAAGGAGTCCTAGGCGAAAAGTTCACAGATATTCACGTTACGAAAGACAAGCCTTCGAAGTGGGCAGGCAAAAGGCATCGGAAGTACCTCCACGATCCTTTCAGCAACCTGATCATCGCCGCGGCCAAGCGGAAGACTCCGAAGGAGATAGTCAAGGCTTACCTGGCGGCAGAACTGCACGATTTTACCGACAGGGAATTCACCAAGTTCAAGAGGCGCTTCCCACCAGAACAACGGGACATGGTCGAAGCCTACCTGAAGATGGTGCTGAGCAAGGGATGAGCGAAAAGGGAGAGTTGCCTGGAGAGAAGGAGCCAGGGGTTATTGCGGCTCGCAAGAGGCTGAAAGAACTCTTCACTGGGCAGACGATGGATGCTTTCATCGAGGAGGCCAAGGTTAAGAAATTGACCGAGTTTCAGAACGGATGCAAGCTGAAGTTCACCCCCCAGCTACAACAGGCGTTGAAAGAACAGGATGAATGTCGGATGAAGTTCCCGAATGGATGCCCAAGAGGTTTGGAGAGAGGAATCATGGCTGAGGGCGGAGCCGAATTCGTTGGGGCAGGCATCAGCAGGAGTGCCTACTCTTTTGATGGTTGCATAGTCAAGGTCCCGCACACTAATGACGGCCTGATAGACAACAAGACCGAAGCCGAAACCTACAAAGCACTGCCTGATGCTGTCAAGGACCACTTCGCGCCCGTGGAGGACGTCGATCCTGATGGCAGATGGGTAATCATGCCCTTTGTAGAGCGGGCGACCAAGCGGGGCAGGGACATACTTGCTGAAGCTTTAAGGCAAGACATCGAAAAGAAAGGAGTGCGCTGCACCGATATCAGAGGAGAGAACGTAGGTAGGTTGGAGGGCAGACCTGTGGTCTTCGATTACGGCTTCGGTGTGAAGTGCGAAATCAGGAAGCCAGAATAGCTTCCATCTTTGCGGTCAAGGCTGAGACTCAAAGCGGCCCATCGTCTTCTACGATCAAGCCGAATCTCTCTAAAGCCTTCTTGGTCAGCTCTGATCGGGCATTGACTCGGCCGCTCAGCTTGGATTTGAGCCAGTCGCTCGTATGGGTGACAAACAGGCTATCCAGGTCGGTGTAAACCTCATGGAGCGTATCGATCTTCTGCTCAGAAGTCATCGCTTCTATGACCGCGTCCATGTACTCCTTCAGGTCCGATTTGCTCACCAGCAGTCGAAACTTTCTGGGTATCGGAGTCCTTTCGAGCAGTTTGTGTGCTATCCCGCGTATCGTTGACTCTACGTCGTAGTCAACCTGAGACTTCTGGAGTAGTGGCATTCTCCGATACCTCGTGCTTGTGATGTTCGGTTTCAGGGAGGGCAAAGGCTTCGTCTATCAGCGATTCAATGTGCCCAGGCATGATCTGCAGAGGAGCCTTGTCGAATACGGTCTTCTCCATCTCCTTCCTTGTATCGCGCACCTTGGTCGCAAATTCGGGCCACTTGTTCAGGTGAACGGCTTCGGCCATTCCCATCTGGTTCATGGCATCCCTTACCTTCTTGGTGAACCTTTCAGAAGACGGATCTGTGGCCAGAGCCTCTTCCAAGAATATCTTTGCTATCCCTAGATGCTTCACCGTGCAACGGGGGCAGGATTCATCGTGATTGGCAGCTTGGAAGGCCGTAGCAACCCTCACCAGGTCGCTTGAGCTGGGAGCTGGTTTATGTTCCTCGACCTTCGGCATGGGCATCTTTTCGATCATTTCTGCTATCTCCTTCCTCCCCTGCTCCGAAATCTCCTGATATGCGACCAACCTCATCTGCGCCCTCTGCATGCGGATTATCTTGACGACTTCTGGGGCCCCTTCCTTGATGATCAACCCGAAGAGCTTGGCCCAGTTAGGCATCGGAGCCACCTCCGAGCTGTTGTGCTTCGGGGCTGTTGACACCATCTTCCCCAACCATCTTTTCATCCCGTCGTACACTTTCCATGGTTTCTTTGAGAATCGCGCTTACCTCTTCGTCCTTCAGCCCAAGAGGCTCCAAGCGTTCCAAGACCTTCTTCGCAAAATCTTCCGCGCTCAACTTACCGTCCATCCAGTCCTTGGTGACTGTGGTGCAGAATTCCGTCACCGTATTGTCCTTGTCGCCTACGCGCTCCTGTACCGCGGTACAGAACGATTTGGTCGCGTTATCCTTGACTTCGCAGGGCTTGCAGACTACCTTGTAAACGGTCAAATTCTCATCTCCTCCCTCAACATTTCCTTTGCACGCTCCACGTTCCTGCCCAGCCATTCCTTCGCCTTGGGTGTCGGATAGTAGTAGATGACGTCGTGGAGGTCTGAGCGATCACGTGCCAGCCAGCCCATCACCGCGTCTGTGTTTATCGCCTTCTCGTATTTGAGATAGACCTTCTTCCCCCGCTTCGCGAGACCAATTCCGAGCCTCTTGTCCCTCTCAGGCGCGGCATTCCAGACGTCGTAACCGCCTTCTATGCCCTCGAGCAGATCGTAGACTGTGACCCTCTCCAGCTTCTTGATCATGAAGGCCCTTGCTGCAGTTTTGAACTCTGGCTCCAGCTCTTCGAGCGCGGCGTAGAAGAACTTGGTGGCGTACTTCTTGACCTGCTCCGTGAACGACATGGATTAGACTGCGCCTTGCAGTATCTTAAACTTATTCAGTCGTCGTCGGGCGTGTACTTCAGCACGTTGTTACAGCCCTTGCAGTGGATTTCCCTGGGTATCTCTGGTCGTGGGATTATGTGAAGCGTATTACAGTTGGGGCATGTCTTCGTGATGGCCTTCACGGGTCCTTTGGTTGCCCGTTGGGCCTGCACCTCTTCTACATCTTCAGTTGCGAAGGCTAAGCCTGCGGTCTTGGCGATCCTCTGGCCCAGACCCAGCAAAGCGTCGGTCTTCCCCGCCTCCAGGTCCAGCTTCTTCAGTTCGATCTCCTTCTTGTTCTGAACATCGTCCTGCTTCAATTTCATGTCGGCCATGAACTTGTCGTATTCGACATTCCTCGAGCCTGGAGAGGCCCAGCCCATCTTCTCAGCCACATTAGCAAAGTTGTCCATGAATTGGGACATCCTCGTCATGTCATCGGCCTTCTCGCCCGTCTGCAGGGGCAGCTTCTCCAGGATCTTGCCGAGGACCGAGTCCAGCGTCTGGGTCACGTCCTGCTTAGGCGTCAGCTTCTGGATGTTCTCGATCAGGGACCCGAAACCCTCCATGATGGACTTGAAGTCTTGCTGGGGTACTTGCTTGGCGCCCTCACCCAGCCTGAGCAGGAACGGCATCATGCTATCCTGACCGCCCCTGCGCTTCAGGCTCCTGTAGGTTGCAACGATGGCCTCCCTCTGGGGGTCTTCGTACTTGGCCAGCTTCTCGGCCCATTCCTGGAGTTCTTTCGGGTCTTCGTCTTCCATGTCGTGCCTGCTTCCTATATCCTCTGCAGAGACCTCCGCTATATCTTTGCGCCGCGTCCTGCGTCCCCTCTTCCACTCCTCAAATTCCTCTTTCTTTCTTTCAAACTCCATCTGCTTCTCCAACGCATGCAGGTTAATCTCATCGAGTTTGCTGTTCTGAATCTTCCTCTTTGCTTCCCTGAGCATGTCTTGGTCCAGTTCATTCCAGATGTCTTCAGGCTTCTCCTCACGCTTCTTTGCGTCTTTGCCTACAACCCCAACAATCTTGTCAAGTTGTCCCATGTTTCTCTTTACCCCTCACCCGTTTAAAAAGTTAAGAGCCGTCGCTCTCGTAGTCAACATATGCAACTATCTTCCCCCGCGCCTTGAAGCGGTCATGAACGCACTCGTCAAGAAAGTCTGTAATGGTTCCCTTGAAGCCTTTTCCTCTCGCTATGTCGAAATACATCAGTGTGCGTGGGGTGAGGCGCATGTTAGGAATTACGGCCCTGGATTCCTTGATGTCCATGCTGTCACCCTCAAGCGATCCGCCTTGCTCCCGCGCTATTTCACCTAGGTAGTCGTCGAGCATCGCCCTGATGGCTTCCTTGTTGTCCTTCGTTTTGGTGCCAGTCTCAGGGTTCCTTTTCGGATCGATCTCTTTGGACTTCATCATATAAACCCTCCCCAGAATGCTCTTCTTCTGCTCTTCGCTGAGTTTGAGGTTCCTTGCTTCCAAGAATGCATCTATCACTTCGTGGGGCTTGGTCCTGTCTTTGACTATCTCTCCATGGAGCTTCTCGGCCAAATTATTTAGGTCTGCTTCCTGGGGTTCAGTTGATTGTCCGCTCATGGTCAGGATATCGCCTCTCCCTCCTATAAAGATGGGACCCCCCCCTTCTAGTCCTAGGGGCCCCCCTACCACCCCCCCAGGGGCTCCTACCCCTACCAACCCCTTCAGAAACAGGGGGCCCCCCCTCCCCCCCCTAGGGGCCCCTACCCTAGGCCCCCTCTAGGGGGCCTGCCCCCCCTGTCTAGGGGACGTCCTACTTTGTAGATTTTAGGGGCCCCTACCCTCTAGGGGCCCCTCCAGGGGCCCCTACCCGACCCTCCAAGGGCCCCTAAGGGGCCCCTCCAAGGGCCCCTCCCTGACCCTTAAGGGCCCCCTTAAGGGCCCTTCTGACCCCCCTACCACCCCCCCCAGGGGCCCCTTAACCCCCCCCTTCCTACCCCTAGGGGGCCCCTACCACCCCCCCTACCCCCCCAGGGGGGCCCCCCTTGGCCCAGTCATGGCCCATTTGACCACCTATTGGCCCATTTGACCGCTTCCTTATACGGAAATGAAGGTTTCCCCATAAGTAAACATATATATGCGGAAAGCGTAGGAGTGTGCGGAGGCGAGAGACACGCAAAAAAGCCTGAAAGAGCAGATACTTGAAGCAAAAGCGAGACTGCAAGAAGTAAGTTCAGATGACGTGCGAATTTTCGGCTGGAGTAGAGACAAAGTATACGCTACAGAATATGTGGCGTATGAAGGCCAATTCAGCCGCACCATGCCCAAGAGCGATTTTCTCAATTTTTTAGAGGAACGCATAAGCCTCGCTGAAGCGATGCAATAGGACTCCCCTGATGAGCCCGTGAAATTCGGGCGAAACCCAGTTTTTAAGGGGTCGGGAATAAAAATGAGAATGCTGAACTTGACGCAACACCCTGCCACGGTGTTCAAGCATCTGAGTTTAGTTGGGGTGAAGAGCTAATGCTCTTCACCACGTTCGTCGAGGACATATGGAAGGAGGGCATCACGCACTCCCCCATTATTGTTAAAAATATCCTGCCTATGGGGCAGGAAGAGAGATGCGGTAGGACCCTCTACAGTTACAGGGGAGGTTTTGACATAAAACTCATCTCCGCCACCGAAATACATATCTCCCCTGCGGCGACGCTCCCGCCCCACTACGTCGTTTGGGTGGTGGCACGTACGGACTACTTTAACTGGCTCGCCCATATCGATAAGGGCAAGCTACTTTGGCAAAAAGGGGATTCACATGCCACGGGTAGCCATCTCGTAGCTGTCGTGGGGCTGAAGGAGGACGGTTATTTCGTCGTTGGCAACAGCCCCTACAAAAAAAGGGGGCAAGACACTTTTAGTAAATACACGTCGGCGGGTTATACCTCTACCCTTACAAAAAGCGAGTTTAACGCCTTGCGGGGCGGAGGCATAAGCCTCTTCGCCTCGGCGTACCAAGACATTTTTTTCGCCGTGGAGAAAGCAAAGCGGGCCGCAGAGCTTGTCGGTTTTGAGGATCCGCAATACGACAGCGTGGACAAATTGCTCAAGGAATCCAAAAACCTCCTAGAGAAAGTGAGGGGTTTTTGATGGCCTTTGACTTGACCATGTGAAGAGGTAGAATGGTCATGGCAGGAGAACTGATCATCCCGACCATTGAATGTAAGAGTTGCAGGTACATCTTCATCCCCAGGAAGATCGTTGACAAGCGGCGTTGCCCGAAGTGCAAGCACTGCCTTCAGTGTGGACGAGCGCATAGAGGAGATATCTGCACTTGACAGACCTTTTCTACGAGGGGAGGAAAGTCATCAGAGTAGACATATCGAAACTTGGCGAGAAATTCGTCAACTTCAAGCTCACCGTGGAAGGTAATCACGGCCTCTACACTGTAGACTTGGGTTACTTCAAGGAGCAGGTTTGAATGGCCAGCACGGCAGAAAAGGCAACCATGGTGAAGGCCCGTGTGCGGGACCTCTTCATCAGATTCCCCGAAACCAAGGACAACTACGCCATGCTCGTACTCAGGTATTGGGCAGAGTACGACGACCCAAGGTTCAGAGACTTCATCTACATCTTGGGCGAGAAGGTCAAGGCTCTGACCTCACCCGAAGGCCCCCCACGGGCTGCCAGAGAGATACAGAACACAGAGGGAGCCTTCAAACCAACGCAAGACCTAGTTGAGAAGAGGCGCAGGAAGGAAGCTGAAATGAAGAAACACTTTAGAGAGCAGAAGAGGTTAGAAGAATCGGAAGGTAGAGAAGAAGATGAGTAAGGAAGGGAGATACTATCAAGACGTAAAGGCCGTAAAGGAGTTCACTGAGGAATTTGATGCTAATAAGGCCCTAGAAGCTGGCATGGAATTATTGGCTATCAAAGAGATTACGCGTTTTGAAGCTGTAGAAGGTAGGCTAGAAGCTACAACTAGGATAGTCTATGTTCTGGGAGCCAAGAGGACTATACCTCTTCCTACTACTACTGTCCAGACACCCCCTGTGACTACACCCCTGTCACACCCCCCTGACACACCATCTACACAGCCTACACAGCCTTCTACCATTCCTTCTACACAGGCAAGGCTTCTGAACCTCAAGGAGATGCTGGACCAACTACCATGGAAACTTGCCACATTCGACAAAGAAGGCAAAATCATGAGCGTAGGCCCCAAGGAAGTCCCTGATGCCGTCAAGTCCCTGATACCCGCATATGGATACGGCGATGACACGCATGAGTACAGACTCAGCAAAAGCGGCTGGCTCAACAAGATACCGAAGAAGGGATAGACCATGAGGAGGGTGTCAGCTACAGAAGAGGCTAGACGAAGACTGATTTACAGCAACTCTACGTCTGACTCGGACGCAGCTAAACGCGCTGGAATTCCTTATCACACGTGGACGTGTTGGCGAACCAGTCGTGGATTAAAGCGAAAACTGATTCCATCACGTGACTTGAGCAAGCCACCCATCTTCCAGTCAAAGCAGATTTTACTCATCTGGAAGATGAGACAGAAAGGCTTCACATGGAAGCAGGTAGGGAAGCGGCTGAAGTTGGAAGATGAGACTTGTTATAGAAAACTAAAACTGGCTTACATTCCCGATATTGAGACTGCTCCAGCCTGCATACCATGGGAGATAGCCATACAGGGTATGAGTCCACGCACCATAAGTTTACTCGATAAATATGGCAGTTGTGTGGAAGAAAGAACCTGAAAGCTCTCCTACTTTTTATCTCTGAGTGTGGTAGATTGACTGATGAGCAGGCCTGAAAGGACTCTTGACGACTTCCTGAAGGAGCTGGTCCCAGAACCAACGGCAGAACCCGAAGAGGCAGAACTGGTCAAGCTCAGGGATGAGATGCAGAAGAGAGGCTGGACGCGCAAGTCGATAGGCTTCATCCCGATAAATCTAGGCTTCGTCAAAGGGATCCTTGACCGTCAGCAGAGGGCGTGGATCGCCCCACCTGCAGGGCCTTTCAAAGGGTACACCGCTCACTTCTCTCCTACACCAGACAGTATGGAAAGCGGGAAGGTCTCGCCTTTGCGCGAAGCTGTAGATGAACTCCTTCGGATGGTAGATGAAGTTCCACCTTCTGTGTTTAAACCATCCCGACCAGAACCTGTTATTCGTCCAGAGACTACTGTTCGAATCGTAACCTGGGTCAAGGAAGGCGACATACTTCTGATCTTTCCGCGCGAGTCTATAGTCCCTGCAATCGTTATAGATCTGGGATTCAGGTTGATGGGAGGAGATAGAGACTATGTCATCAAGCCCCCAGACCAAGAGCGGGTCTTGGCGAGACTTAGAGAGTTGGGCTTCACATTCGATGATAGGAGGTCCAAGCCGAAGGAGGTTATATGATGTCGTCGGTAATGAACATTGGAGGTGGTGAGTGAATATGGCAGAGTTGCCATTCATATAGAAAAATACAGGCCCAAGGTCCTAGACGACGTGATTGGTAACTTCAGAGCGGTTCAAGCTCTCAAAGCCTTCGCCAAGACTGGAGCATTCCCTCAGGCGATAATTCTCCATGGGCCCTTCGGCTCAGGCAAGACCACAGCGGCCAAGGCAGTAATCAGAGACTACTTAGTTGGAAGGGGAATATTCGCTCCTCCTGGGCCGTCATTCCCAGGTGATGCAGGTGGAAGGCAACTCATGGGCATATTCAACCCCGTCCTGTTCATACAGGGAGGGCTGGTCGTCAGCGTCGAAGCCGTAAGGGATCAGGTGCAGAAGTTCATGCAGACCGTCCCCCCCACCTCAGGCATAAAGAAGTTCGTGGTCCTCGACGAAGGCGACAAACTCAGCAAGGAAGCTCAGGGCGCCCTGCAGACCCTGATAGAAGCAAGGCCCAACACGGTCACCATCTGGACCACGAACTTTCTTGACAGCATCAATGGCGCGATAAGGAGCAGAGCTTCAGGCGGAACCTTCGAATTCGACGTTCCAGAGAAGCAAGACCTGGGAATTCACCTGAGGAAGATAGCCGCAAAGGAAGGCGTCAAGGTCCCCGACGATGTCATCGACAGGATAGTCAGAGAAGCCAAGAGCGTCAGGGATGCCGTAGGGCAACTGGGCACGGAAGTAGTGATCATCAGGTCACAGGCTCCTGGGTTCTTCCCCCCTGCGGCTACGGAACTCAAGGAAGAGATCGAGGAAGCCAAGAAGGTAGGAATTCCTGCAGAAACCATAACCAAGGCGCTGGAGAAGGCTGGCATAGACATTCAGAAGCAGGCAACAGAAGTCCGCTCCGAAAGCGTACTACAGGAGGCCGTCAAGAAGGTCGAAGAGCTCATAAAGGCTCAGGAGGCTCTCAGGGCACAGGTAGAGGAACTGAAGGCGCGACCAGCCGCTCCCCCAACCCCAACCATCCCCCAACCATTATCTCCCGAAGAGGAGTTGCTCAAGACCCTCTCCGAATACATCCGTGATAGAACGATGCAGGAAGCGATGGAGGATCAGAAAGTTTTCTTATCGTCGCTGATTGATACGAGGAGGACAGTAGAGCAGAACAAGAGGACCATAGAAGCCGAGATCGAAGAGATCAAGCGCGAAAAGAAGCAAGCCGAGGTGATAAAACCAGCGCCGAAGAAGGTGCCTTCTGCCGATGATTTCAGCATCTTCATGCTAAAGGTTCGAAAACTCTTCTTGGCTAACTTCGAAGGCATCGATGGGGAGCTCTGGGACCAGCTGAGGAAGGAACCTGACTTCGTCGTCGAAATGGTGAAGCTCTTCAAGGAGAAGAAGCTACCCACACTCAATTCCGATGTCTTTCTGGATGCCTTCGACAAGTTCCTCAAGACCGAAGCTGAGTCCAAGCAGGAGCGCAAGGGGCTGATCTGGACGGAAGGAGCTGTAGAAAGGCCCAGGTACCGCGTCCTCATCCTGGAAGATCCTCAGGGACGGCAGTTCAACCCTCCGCTAATCTCCAGGGTTTGGGATGAATCGCAACAGTTTGAAGTAATGCAGCAGTGGAAGCTGAAAGGTTATAAGGTCACAAGCGATATGCTCCCGTGATGCCTTCCATCTCCTGCACAGAGTTCGATCAACTCCTGGCACAGAAAGACAAATTTCTCCTAGTCTTCACTCAACCAGGATGTCCAGTCTGTCCACCCTACATGGATGCTATCGGCAAGGTCGAATCGCGGATGCCTGACATCGATGTGGCCGAGCTTCCTATCAGCGTAGGTGAAGATCCATGCGAAGACCTGGCAGACAGGTTCAAGGTTGGAACTACCCCTACGGCTATTTTCTTCAGGAACGGCAAGGTGGAGAAGGTCCTGCACCCTACGGGCGATTCACAGAAAGATCAGGAGAACCTCTTGGCGCTGGCTAGAGGACCTCAGGAGGCATCTTCGGAACCTCAGGCTTCACCCGCACCCTCTGAGTCAGAACTCCCTCGCACACCAAGCGAAGCCTCTCCAACTTCTCCTTCACCAGCTCCCTCTCCTGCCCCGTAAGATGCCTGTCGTGTAGCTTTACTACACATTGGTACAGTTCTTGGGAGTGCCCATCGCGCTTCTGCGCCAAATGGCAGACCTCTTCGATCACGGCCATCTTCTGCTTACTGCGGGCCTCATCATGGGAGAGGTTCATGGTCCTCTCTATGGCTTGAACGGTAGGCAGGTTGATTTCACCAGTGCTGATTATGCAACTCGCCTGATGATTGTTTTGGAGCCAGTTGACCCTGATCTTACCTAATCCCAATTCGTCCTTGATAGTCTTGACGAAGGGCTTGAGGCTGAAATCCTCCTCTGACATTACTAATTACTGGTAGAGTCCTGAATAAAAAGAGAAGGGAGGAAGTCTATTCGACTTCCATCTGAGCTGCGAGACGGCCCCTTGCGGCAGGTGCGGCCAGAGCTAGTCTGGTGCCCCTGACACCGCTCGCACAGTCCTTAGCTATCCTGTGAATCTCTGCGCCACTCATCCCTCTTTGGCCCTTGGTTCTCTGAGATACACAACCTCCGACTGGCCTTCCAATCTGCTCGGCGAAGGCCCTCTGCACTCTGCCGTTCCGTACCACCCTGGATACGAATGGCCGTAGACTCGAAGACAGCTTGATCCTTCTGGATGACGAAGCCATGCTTGTCTGAATACAGTAAAGGATCGATACCCTAATAAAGCGGAACCACAGATATTCTCTTGATGTCTAAACGAGTCGTAGCAAATCCAAGTCCAGAGAAGATAGTCTACTTGACCAACAGGCACACCTACGAGCGCTACGCAGTTGCCCTTGACGAGACATCGTCAATCTTCGTTTCTGAGATGGATTCAAAGCAAGCTTGGTATGCCAAGAAGCGGTTCGAAAATATTCTAGGGAAGACGGTTGATTACGATCCTGTCGACTACGATGGAGTCAGCGGCTATCAGTTTCAGGTGCGGCAGAAGCCTCAACCTCAGAAATGAGATGGCTCAGCTTGGGGTCCTTGACCTTCTCCTTCAAAGCACCGAAGAAATCGGTTATGGACCTCTCCCCTAGACAGACTTCCTCGTAGAGTTCTTTGCCTATGGCATCGCTACCCAGGTGTTGCTCGGCTATCTTGCGGGCTATGCGAAGTCTTGGGTCTGCGTTGAGGACCCTTTCGGTAGA
>ERZ1292632.904-Hain-H43-01um-R2-904-length-31781-cov-15_pt3 | contig 26016 bp, 26 predicted proteins | sample MGYA00564407_ERZ1292632 | MGnify/ENA primary metagenome ERZ1292632 (study PRJEB36523, sample SAMEA6512637) | groundwater metagenome | collected 2019-01-08 | study: AquaDiva: Metagenomics assemblies of 32 groundwater samples | reverse complement strand
ACAACGCCGTGATTCTTGGATTGTTTGGTTTAAAGAAATCCATGAATGCGTAGAGGAAATTGATAACGGCCACGCTTTTAATCCGGTCCGAGCGCTTACCGCTATCGCTTGGCTTGAGGCAGAGCTTTTTGGTTTTGAAGAGACGCTCGGCGAAACCAGGCGTTCAGCAGAAGACGGGTGATTTCTCAAAATCGCCAAAAAACGCTAGAATAAGGACATTCTAGTGTTTTTTTATTTGTTTTCTTTTTTATGAAATTTTCTAAAACAATTTTACCGAGTGGCTTGCGGTTGATTACCGTGCCGATGAAGGATAACCCGACGGCGACGGTTTTGGTGCTGGTGGAAGCCGGCTCCAAATATGAAACGAAAACCAACAACGGCGTGTCGCATTTTTTGGAACATATGTGTTTCAAAGGCACGAAAAAACGCCCGACACCGCTGTCGATTTCTCACGAATTGGATTCTATCGGCGCCCAATACAACGCTTTTACCGCCCAAGAATTTACCGGCTATTTTGCCAAGGGACAATTCGGCGATCGCGCCCAGCTTTTGGATGTGGTTTCCGATATTTATTTAAATTCCACTTTGCCGGCGGAAGCGCTGGAAAAAGAGCGCGGCGTGATTATTGAGGAAATTAATATGTATGAAGATATCCCGCAGAGGCAGGTGGCGGATGAATTTATGGCTTTGATTTATCCAAACCAACCAGCCGGTTTCTCCATCGCTGGCAGCAAAGAACACATTCGGGCAATGAAACGAGAAGATTTTTTGGATTACCGCCAAGCCCACTATCTCGCCCAAGCGACGACGGTGGTAATAGCGGGTAACATTGACGAAGAAAAAGTTAAAGGGGAAGTGATAGTGGCTTTTAAAAATTCACCAGTGGGGAAAAAATCGCCTAAGTTAGCGGTAATGGAAAAACAAAAAAAGCCGGTGCTGGCAATTAAAGAAAAAAAGACCGACCAAACCCATTTTATTTTGGGCGTCAGAAGTTTTGGACTTTTTGATAAAAGAGATATTCCTTTGCGCTTGTTGGCGGAAGTGTTGGGTGGTGGCATGAGTTCACGGCTTTTTCAAAAACTGCGGGAGGAAATGGGCGTTTGCTATTATGTCAAAGCTGATAATGAGGCCTTTACCGACCACGGTATTTTTGGCGTCGCTGCTGGCGTAACTCCCGCTCGATTGGCGGAAGTAGTCAAAGTGGTTTTAGCAGAATTTGAAAAATTTAAGAAAACGCCGGTCGCCGCCGAAGAATTAGCCAAAGCCAAAGCTCATCTCATCGGCTCAATGTTTTTGTCATTGGAATCATCCGATGCCATTGCCGAATATTACGGTTTTCAGGAAATTTTCAAAAAAGAAATAAAAAAGCCGGCGGAAATCGCCGAAAAAATCCGGGCGATTTCCGCCGCGGCTCTTCAAAAAATCGCCAGCGAAATTTTTGTTGAAAACAAACTCAACCTCGCTGTCATTGGTCAAGATGTCAATCGTCTGGAATTAGAAAAAACTCTTCGTCTTGCGTAAGCTTTTTTACTAACTCTATAGAAGCTTTGCGGTATGAATGAAAAAGCAAGTTTGAATTCTTGGTTAATTTTGGTAAGATAATGGTAATGACTTACGATTTTTCTCATTTCAAAAAAAAGACCAAGGAAATTGATGGGCATTTGAAAAAAGAATTTGCCGGCGTTAGGACTGGCCGGGCGGCGCCGGCGATTTTGGATGGCGTTTCGGTGGAATCCTACGGTGCCAAATTAGCCATCAAAGAATTGGGCAGTATCATGGTGGAAGACGCCCGGACTTTGAAAATCACGCCTTGGGACGCAACCCAAGCGAAAAATATTGAGAAAGCGATTACCTCCGCCAATCTCGGTTTGTCGGTGTCGGTGACTGACGCCGGCGTTCGGGTGTTTTTTCCGGAACTGACCGCCGAGCGTCGCGAGGCGATTTTGAAAGTGGCGAAAGAAAAACTGGAACAAGCCAAAGTAACCTTGCGCCAGGAACGCGATCGGATTTGGAAAGACATTCAGGAAAAAGAAAAAGCCGGCGGTATGGGCGAGGATGAAAAATTCCGATTGAAGAGCGAATTGCAAAAAGAAACCGATGCTACCAATAAAAATTTTGACGAGCAATTTACCAAAAAGGAAAGAGAAATAAAAATTTAAAAATTATGAATTACAAAATGCCGAGAAAGGTGTTTTGTAATTCAAAATAAAATGAACTTTATTTTATTCATCGTGGTGCTGGGAGTACTGATTTTCGCCCATGAACTGGGGCATTTTTTGGTGGCGAAAAAATGCGGTATGCGAGTGGATGAATTTGGCTTAGGTTTCCCGCCACGGGTCTTCGGCAAAAAAATCGGCGAGACGATTTATTCTCTCAATTGGATTCCTTTTGGCGGTTTCGTCAAGATTTTCGGCGAGAATCCGTCGGCTAGTCCCGAGACCGAGCGTTTGGCCACAAGCGAAGAGAGAAGTTTCGGTAAAAAAAATCGTGGCCTGCAAGCCGCCGTGCTGGTCGCTGGTGTAACTTTTAATGTTATTTTCGCTTGGCTTTTAATTTCCATTAGTTTTGTTTCCGGTTTTCCGGCGCCGGTCGGCTATTATCAAGGGGTGTCGGTGGAAAATCCGCGATTGGTTTTAACCCAAGTGCTGATTAATTCGCCAGCTGCTAGGACCGGTTTGCAAGCCGGCGACGCGATTATTTCCATTACCGCCGGCGCTGATTCATTGATTACTTTGAATGCCGAAGCCGTTTCCGATTTTATGAATCAACACGAAGGCAAGGAAATTTTGCTTGGTTACGAGCGAGGCAGTGAAAAAAAAGAGGTTAAAATCACGCCGGTTTCTGGCATCGTTTCCAGTCGGGCGGCCATTGGCGTCGGTTTGGATTTAATCGGTGTGGTCAAATTGCCCTTCTTCCGGGCCCTTTGGGAAAGCGCTAAAACCACCGGCGCTTTGCTGGTGGAAATTACCAAAGGCATCGGCAAATTTTTCTATAAGGCTTTCACTTTTCAAGCTAACTTTTCCGAAGTAGCCGGGCCAATTGGCATTGCCGGTTTAGTCGGGTCGGCGGCGCGAATGGGTTTTGCCAATTTGCTCGGTTTTACCGCTTTTATTTCGCTCAATTTGGCGGTGATTAATCTTTTGCCGATTCCGGCTTTGGACGGCGGTCGCCTGTTGTTTGTCGCCATTGAAACGATTCGCCGCCGGCCGCTTAATCCGAAAATTGTCAATTATCTAAACGGCGTCGGTTTCGCCTTACTTTTGATTTTAATGTTGGTCATCACTTACAAAGATGTAATTAAATTATTTTGATGGCGGAAATTTTTAGAGCCAATGATATTCGCGGTTTATATCCCGAAGAAATAAATAAGGCGGTGGCTTTCAAGGTTGGCGAAGCGCTAGCCAATATTTTTGCCGATGGCATTGTCGTGATTGCTCACGATGCTCGGCGCGGCGCCAAAATTTTAACCGAGGCGCTGGCGGAAGGTTTTCGGCGCGGTTGGAAAGAACAGAAGAAAGTTCACGACATTAAAATTATTGGTCTCGCTACTACGCCGATGTTCTATTTTTTTGTCAACCGTTTCAAAGCGAGTGGCGGCGTAATGGTAACTGCCTCCCACAATCCGCCGGAGTATAATGGTTTCAAGTTAGTGAAAGAAGGCGCGACGGTTTTAAGTCCAGCTGTTGTCAGGCAATTCATTAGAAATTAGTAATTAGAAATTTTTCCGTGGACTATTTTAAAATTTACGCTGATTTTTTGAAAAAGTTTTTGAATGTCCAACAGCCGCTGTTTGCCGCCCTGGACGCTTTCAACGGCGCTGGCGGTATTGCCGCCAAAGCAGTTTTTGCCGACTATCCTTTGGTTCAACTTGCTATTATTAACGATTTGCCCGATGGCAATTTTCCGGCGCACGGTCCAAATCCATTACTAGCTGGCGCGCTCAAAGAACTTTGCCAAAAAGTTGTCAAACAAAAAGCCGATTTGGGCGTGGCGTTTGACGCGGATGGCGACCGAGCTTTGTTTGTGGATAATCTTGGTCGGCCGGCGCCGGCTTATGTCATTGCTTATTTAATTTTCAAAAATCGCCGACCGCCGTTCGTAGTGGACGAACCGCTTTTTAAAATTTTTCAACATCTCAAAGTAATTGATTTAAAAAATATTATTTCCACGCGGGTTGGTTACGCTTTTATCCAAGCGGCCATGCGCCAATCAAACGCCGCCAGCACCGCTGAGTATTCCGGCCATTATGGTTTTGAGGAAACTTTTCGGGCCGATTCGGCGCTGTTCGCTTTCATTCAGGTGTTGAATAATTTGTCGGCGACTAAACAAACCTTAGCGGAATTTTATGATAGTTTACCGCTGTTTGCCGTTGACATGGAAAATTTTAAATTTAAAGAAGCGGCGGATTGGTTGGCGATTAGAAAAAAATTTGTTAACCACTTTAGCAGTCGAACCAAAGATATTGCCGAGCGCGATGGTTTAACTTTTGAATTTGGCGAGAGCTGGCTCAATGTTCGGTTGTCCAATAACGAGCCGCTGTTGCGTTTTACCGCTGGCGCCAAGACCTCTTCTGTTGTTAATAAACTTTTGAAGGAGAGTCGGCAATTAGCCGCCAGTTTGTAAAGTTTTCCACAATGGATTTGACAAAAAAAGTGGGTATGGTAAGATGCCAGCGTGAGTGTGGCTAATAAAAGTTAGCCCAAAAAACGAATGTCTGCGTAAGCCCCCCCAACCGCAAGGTTTAGGGGGATTTGCGTTTTTATGGTTGTCTTATACAATTATTATGTTGTTCCCAAAAGTGGCCGACGGTTGCACTCACATAAGACATTAGTTTTGGAGCTAGCACTCCGTCGGCCACTTTTGGGGGTAAAATATGAAAATTTTAGAAAATGTTGCGCTCAAAGAATTGACGACTTTTAAAGTGGGCGGCCGCGCCCGCTATTTTTGCGCGGTAAAAAATTTAGGAGAAGTGGCGGTGGCAGACGCTTTTGCCAGCAAGCAAAAGTGGCCGCTTTTTGTTTTGGGTGGCGGTTCCAATATTTTAATCGCCGGCGCCGGCTTTTCCGGTTTGGTTTTGAAAATGGACATTCTAGGTGTGGAATTTGTTGAAAAAAAAGGCGATCAAGTAGAAGTTATTGTCGGCGCCGGCGAAAACTGGGACGATTTGGCGCGCCTGACGGTGGAAAAAAACCTTCACGGTTTGGAAAACTTATCGCTGATTCCCGGCTCGGTTGGCGCCGCGCCGGTTCAAAACATCGGCGCTTACGGCGCCGAAGTGGCCGAGGTAATTTCTTTCGTTGAAGTTTTTGACCGACGGATTTCAAAAGTAAAAATTTTGAACAAAAAAGCTTGCCAATTTAGCTACCGTGACAGTGTTTTCAAAAAACCGGCTGGCAAAAATTTTATCATTACTCGTGTCGGTTTTTTGCTAAAAAAATCTAAGAAAAAAATGCCATTCAAAACTGATTATCCCGATGTTCAACAATGGTTGAAGCGGGAAAAGATTTCTGAACCGACCATCGTTGACATCCGACGGGCAATTGTGGAAATCCGGACGAAGAAATTGCCCAATCTAGCCGAAGTTGGGACAGCTGGTTCTTTTTTCAAGAATCCAATTATTACTAACACTCAGTTCAAAAAACTTAAAAATTTATTCCCCGATTTACCCAGTGTAGTTATGGGCGAAAATAAAGTGAAAATTTTTCTGGCTTGGATTTTGGATAAAATTTGCGAGCTCAAAGGTTTTTCGGTTGGCAAAGTTGGTCTTCACGAAAATCAGCCGTTGGTTGTGGTCAATTTCGGTGGGGCGACAGCCGAAGAAATAAAATCATTTACCAAAAAAATTGCTGCTATTGTTAGAGAAAAAACCGGACTGGTAATTGAGCGGGAAGTAGAGTATGTTGGTTAAAATGAAAGATTGGCGTAAATTTTTCAAGGGCAAAAAAATTACCCAAATGGGCTTGGGGCTTTTGGGGCGTGGCGTGGGGGACGCGGAGTTTTTGGCTAAGTACGGCGCGGATTTATTGGTAACCGATTTGAAAACCGAAAAAGAACTCGCGCCTTCTTTAAAAAAGCTAAAAAGCTACAAACTAAAAGCTTTAAGCTATGTTTTAGGTGAACATCGACTAAAAGATTTTAGACATCGCCCTAAACCGTTAGGAGACGGTCGGGGACCCGATTTTATTTTGAAAGCGGCGGGAGTGCCGTTGGATTCGCTTTATATGGCCGAGGCGAGAAAACAAGGAATACCGATTGAAATGGACGCGTCGTTATTTTTTAAATTGATGCCGAAGGATGTAACTTTTATCGGCGTTACCGGAACGCGAGGTAAAACAACGACCGCCTATTTGATTTATGAGATTTTAAAAACTAATAATAAGAAAGTTTTTCTAGCTGGAAATATCAAAGACACAGCGACTTTGCCGTTTTTGGAGAAAGTGAAAGCGGGCGATTTTGTCGTGGCCGAACTTGATTCGTGGCAACTACAGGGATTTGGAGACGCGAAATTGTCACCACCTATTTCTGTTTTTACGACTTTTTTGCCCGACCATATGAATTATTACAAAGGTGACATGAATTTGTATTTTAAAGACAAAGCAAATATTTTTAAATATCAAAAAAAAGGTGACATTCTAATTTTTGGTGATAGTGTGGTAGAAGCCGCGTGCCACTTGGGAGCTCAACTCCCAAGTAGCGCGCTAATTGCCCGTGCCGTTGATTTACCAACTGACTGGAAACTTAAAATCATCGGCGAGCACAATCGTTACAATGCCGCTTGCGCCCTCGCTGTCGCTCGGGCACTAAAAATTCCAGATGAAATTTCCAAAGAGGCGATAGAAAATTTCGGCGGTGTTCCCGGTCGTTTGGAATTTATCCGCGAGATTCGCGATGTCCGAATTTACAACGATACTTGCGCTACTACGCCGGACGCGACAATGGCGGCGCTTCGCGCCTTAAGTTCCAAACAAATTATTTTAATCCTCGGTGGTTCGGACAAAGGACTTGATATGTCAAAACTTGTTGCGGAGATTCCAAAATACTGCAAGGGGGTGGTATTGTTGCCGGGGACTGGCACCGAGAAGTTAATTTCTAATTCCAAATTTCTAATTTCTAATCAAACTCCAATTTCTAATGTCAAAAATTTGAGAGAAGCAGTAAAAAAAACTGTAGCAATTGCCAAAAGGAGCGATATAATTTTATTTTCGCCAGCTCTCGCTTCGTTTGGAATGTTTAAAAACGAGTATGATAGAGGCGAGCAGTTTAATGTTGTTGTAAAATCATTAAGATGAAAATTAATCTGGGAAAAACCAAGAGGCCGTTTTTTATCGGCATCGGCGGAATTGGTATTTCCGCCATCGCGCGGATGTTTTTGCTGGAAGGCCCCTCGACCGAGCTCAGGGTAAAGAAAAAAGTGAGCGGGTCCGATATGGCGGAGAGCGAAGTGACAGTTGAGTTGAGGAAACTCGGCGCGCTGGTTTTCTTAAATCAGCGCGCCGAGAATGTTCCGGCTGATTGCGATTTGGTGATTTACACCATTGCCGTGCCGCCGGATAATCCGGAGTTTGCCGAAGCCAAACGGCGGGGGATTCCTATGATGAGCTATCCGGAAGCGTTGGGGGAGATTTCTCGCGGTAAGTTTACAATTGCAGTTTCTGGCACTCACGGTAAAACGACGACGACGGCGATGATTGCCAAAATTTTAATAGATGCCAAATTGGACCCAACGGTGGTTGTTGGCAGTTTAATAAAAGATGAGACCGGTCGCCGCACCAATTTTATTGGCGGAAAGAGTAAATATTTTGTGGTTGAAGCTTGCGAGTACAAGCGGTCATTTCTTAACATCAATCCAAAAGTTGTTGTTATCACAAATATAGACGCTGACCATCTTGATTATTACAAAGATATTGATGGTGTTATAAAAGGTTTCAGTGAGTTTGCCGCTAAAGTTTCTAAATCTGGTTATATTGTTACTAATATTAAAGATAAGAGTATAAAATTGGCGATTAAAAATTTGACATGCAAAATTGTTGATTACAAGATGTTACAAGTTACAAGTTACAAGTTACAAGTCCTCGGGCAGCATAATATCTTGAACGCTCAGGCCGCGTTGGCAGTAGCGGAGATTTTGGGAATTGATGCGACCATAGCCCAATCCGCTTTGAGCGGATTTAGGGGTACCTGGCGGCGGTTTGAATTTTGCGGTAAGACAGAAAACGGTGCGCTGGTTTACGACGACTACGGTCATCATCCGACTGAAATTTTAGCGACACTTGCCGGCGCGCGTGAGCTTTTTCCAAAACAAAAAATTGTTGTTGTGTTTCAACCGCACCTCTACAGCCGAACCAAAGACCATCTCACGGCTTTTGGAAAATGTTTTAAAGATGCGGATGAAGTTATAATTTTGCCGATTTATCCGGCTCGAGAAAAAGACCCGGGTGATATAAATTCTGAAATGATTGTTACTGAAATTAAAAAAAAAGGCCAACCGGCATTTTTCGCTTCAAACTTTGCCGATGCTGTTACTCGCGCTAAGTCACTTAGCAAGTCGGGCGATTTGATTATCACTCTCGGCGCCGGTGAAACCAACAAAGTGGCGGCTCTGTTAGTTTGAGAAGTGAATTAAAAAGATTGTTTCTAATAAGGACAAGTGTTAAACTATCAATTAGTTGAGAACCGAAAGGAATTTTATGAAACAAAATGCGGAAGGTGTTACTTTCGTTGGGGTTTCAAGTCTGAAAGACAATTTAGATGGCGAGAAGGAGAGTTGGCGAGAAAAACTAAGACTCGCTGAAGAGCTTGTTGAATTAAGAATCAAAGAAATTGAAGAATTAACCAAACGATTGGATATGGAAAAACAACAAGTAGTTTTTTTTCGCAGGGGGCTCGAGCGTCTAAAATACCCAGAAAAGAAAGTGACTTGAGAGCTCTGTTGCGGATTCGTGGCAGAGCTCTTTTTATATTTTGCGTATTCTTGGGAAAACAAATATAATACTCGCATGCCCAAATCCAAAAAGATTTTAATGCTCGGTATCTGGTTAATTTTGATTCCTTTTTTGGGAGTGCCGACTACTTGGCGAACTTTTTTGCTCTACCTGACTGGTTTTATTTTAATCGCCGATTATTTTTTAAGAAAAAAAGTAGCAGCGCCTACCTCGCCGACAGGCGGGCCAGTTGAAACGGGGAATGAAAATGACCAACAATAAAGAAGTATTCATTTTGGCGGTTTGGGTTTTGGTTTTAGCGAGCGGGTTCGCCGCTTTTTATTTTATTTTGCCTAATGAACGCCAAATTCATTTTGCTATTGCCGAGCAATCACTAACCACCGCGAAGAACGTTCACCTAAAAACTCCTTCATCTCTGAAAGCTATTTATATCACCAGTTGGACGGCCGGTTCAATCGCTCGGCGGAAAAAACTGATTGACTTGATTGACGCCACCGAACTCAACGCCATAGTCATTGATATTAAAGATTATACCGGCCGGGTTTCTTTTTTAATTGACAATCAAGAGTTGCAAGCCATCGGTTCGACAAAAAAAATCATTCCCGATATGGCGGCGCTAATAAAAGAACTGCACGACAAAAATATTTATGTCATCGGTCGAATTGCCATTTTTCAGGATTCCTATTTAGTCAGTCGGCATCCGGAGTGGGCGGTGAAAAAAGACAGCGAACGAACGGCGGTTTGGCAGGATTACAAGGGTTTGGCTTGGCTGGATGTCGGCGCGCGTGGTGTCTGGGATTATGTCGTTTTGCTGGCCAAAGAATCCTACGCGCTCGGTTTTGACGAATTGAATTTTGATTACATTCGTTTTCCCTCCGACGGCAATATGAAAGATATTTATTATCCTTGGAGCGACGGTTATGAGAAACCGGAAGTTTTGCGCGAGTTTTTTTCTTATCTGCACGATAACTTAAAATCATTCGGTCTAGTTTTGTCGGCTGATTTGTTCGGTATGACGACGATTAACACCGACGATTTAAATATTGGCCAAGTATTGGAAGTGGCTCTGCCGTATTTTGATTACATCGCGCCGATGGTTTATCCGTCGCATTATCCACCGACTTTTTTGGGTTTTGGTAATCCGGCGACTGAACCCTACAAAGTGGTGCGTTATTCACTGAACGCGGCTTACGAGCGTTCGTCCACTACGCCGCAAAAAATTCGGCCGTGGCTTCAGGATTTTAATTTGGGCGCGGTCTACACAGCAGCGATGGTGCGAGCGCAAATTCAAGCGACTTATGATGCCGGTTTTGATAGTTGGATGTTGTGGGACGCGGCTAATCGTTACACTCCCGCGGCGCTTTTTAGCAATAATGCGACAACGACGAATTGATTATGATATAATTAAAATGCTATGGAAAATCTTTTGGCGGCGCTGCCGCCGGCAGTTACGGAAATAATCGGCAAAATTGAAGATAATATTGTCAATCCGATTTTGATTTTGCTTTTCGCCATCGCTTTGCTGGTTTTTATTTGGGGTGTTTTTAATTATATCGTTCACGCTGACGACCCGACTAAGAGAAGCGAGGGCGGCAAGGGGATGATTTACGGCGTTATCGGGATGTTCATAATGTTTTCAGTTTTTGGCATCATTAATTTAATTGCCTCAACAGTGCAAGGATTGTGAGTAGATTTTTTTAATTCTCCCTTTGTAAAAGGGAGTACCCGAATGCGCGAGGGGGAGGGATTTTAAAAAACTGAAAATCCCCCGCCTTTCAGGCACCCCCTTTTTCAAAGGGGGAAGGGTAAGATAATGGTTTCTTTTGCGTTGAAAATATGCTAAAATAGCGGTGTATGGCAAAGGAAAAAGAGTCCGCCGATGAGGCGGGCAAGCTAACAAAACCCACTGAGCGCGGCATCATTTTGAGAAATATTAGCACCGAAATGAAGGAGTCCTATTTGGACTACGCTATGTCGGTGATTACGATGCGCGCCTTGCCCGATACTCGTGATGGTTTGAAGCCGGTGCATCGGCGGATTCTGTTCGCGATGCAAGAGCTCGGTCTAAATAGTTCGGCGAGATTCCGGAAATCAGCGGCGGTGGTCGGCGATGTGCTCGGTAAATATCACCCGCATGGCGACGCGGCCGTCTATGAGTCACTGGTGAAAATGACCCAGCCGTTTTCTTTGCGTTATCCCTTGGCTATCGGTCAAGGCAACTGGGGCTCAATTGACGGGGATTCAGCGGCCGCGATGAGATACACGGAAACAAAAATGTCCAAACTGTCCGGCGAAATGCTCCGTGATTTGGAAAAAGAAACGGTGGCTTGGCGCGCTAATTACGATAACACCAAGCAAGAACCGACGGTTTTGCCGGCGGCTTTCCCCAATTTAATTTTGAACGGCACGCTTGGCATCGCCGTCGGTATGGCTTCCAACATTCCGCCACACAATTTGCGCGAAGTTTGCGCCGCGGTCATTCATTTGATTGACAATAAAGAAGCGACCACTGAGGACTTGTTGCAATTTATCAAGGGACCGGATTTTCCGACCGGCGGCGTGGCTTTCGGGGAAAAGGATATCCATCACGCTTACGGCAACGGCAAGGGCGGGGTAGTGGTGCGCGGCGAAGCAGAAATTACCGAAAACAAAGCCGGCAATTTTCAAATTATCATCACCTCCATTCCTTACCGCGTCAACAAAGCCGATTTAATTGAGAGCATCGCCAATTTGGTGCGGGAGAAAAAATTGGAAGGCATCAAAGCCCTACGGGACGAGTCGGCGAAGGATTTGCGGATTGCCATTGATTTGAAACAAGGCGCCCAGCCGCAAGCGGTTTTGAATTATCTTTACAAACACACTCAACTGGAAGACGCTTTTCATTTCAATATGGTGGCGTTGCAAGACGGCGTGCCCCAAACCTTATCGCTCAAATCGTTGCTGGAGGATTTTATCAAGCATCGCCAGGTGGTGGTGCGGCGTCGGACTGAATTTGATTTACGGAAAGCAGAAGAACGCGAGCATATTTTGTTCGGTCTCAAAAAAGCCCTTGACCACATTGATAGGATTATCAAATTGATTCGCGCCGCCAAAGATGTGCCGACGGCGCACGCCGATTTGAAGAAAGAATTTAAATTTTCCGATTTGCAGGCGACGGCGATTTTGGAAATGAAACTGCAAAAATTGGCCGGTCTGGAGCGCCAGAAAATTGAAGACGAGCTCAAGGCGGTGGCGGAATTAATTAAAAATCTCAAAGAATTGCTTGGCAGCCTCAAGAAAATTTTGGGCGTTATTAAAAATGAACTCAAAGAAATTTCGGAAAAATACGGCGACGAACGGTTGACTAAAATCGTCAAGCATGAAGCTAAAACTTTCTCGCTGGAAGACACTATTCCCGATGAAGAAAGCGTTTTGGTTTTGACGATGGGCGGTTATGTCAAGCGCACCGACCCGGGCGAATATCGCAAGCAGAAGCGCGGCGGCATTGGGGTGGTGGATTTGGACACCAAAGAAGAGGATTTCGTTTCTATTTTCTTGACTGCCTCCACTCACAGCGATTTATTGTTTTTTACCGACAAAGGCAAAGTTTATCAAATAAAAATGTATGAAATTCCGGAAGGTCGGCGGGCGACTAAAGGCAAGTCCATTATGAATTTCTTGTCCTTGGCGGCTGGCGAAAAAGTTACTTCCATTTTGCCGATGCCTAAAGAATTAAAAAAGTCGGCGCTGGCGATGCTCTTGATGACCAAAAATGGCACCGCTAAAAAGGTGGACGCGGCCAGTTTCCACGATGTCCGCCGTTCCGGCATTATTGCCATTCGGTTGGATATCGGCGACGCTTTACAGGCGGTATTTTTTGTTGATAAGGGTGACCAAGTTATTGTTGCCAGCACTAAGGGCCAAGCCATTCGGTTCAAAGAGTCGGATATTCGGGTAATGGGTCGGGCGGCTGGCGGGGTGCGGGCGATGCGTTTGGGCAAAGGCGACGCGATTGTCGGCGCCGATGCCATTAGAAAAGACGCCGTCAACCCGCGCTTTTTGGTGGTGATGGAAAATGGCTACGGTAAAACTACCGTTTTGAAAGAATACAAAGTTCAAAAGCGCGGTGGTTCCGGCATTAAGACGGCGAAAATTACGGGCAAGACCGGCGCTTTGATGGCGGCGAAAGTTGTTTCGGATACCGAAGAAGAATTGGTGGCGATTTCTAAAAAGAGCCAAGTAATTCGGGTGGATATCAAAGAAATTTCAGCGCTCGGCCGGCAGACGCAAGGCGTGCGGATAATGAAACTGCGCGAAGGCGATAGCATTGCTTCGTTAGTTTGTTTATGATGGATTTTTAAAAGGCGGGCAAGAAAGTTTGTTAGTGGTAATGTACACAAATAACTACCATGGTGGTTATTTTCTGTTTTGTTGTGCTTGTAAATTAGTTGTCGTTATGAGAGTATAAGAATATGAAAAGCATTATTCAATTTTCAATTCAGAAGGGTAAAAAATATTATGTGGCGCAAGGGGTGGAGTTGCCAATTGTGACGCAAGCCAAAACTTTAGATGAACTAGCCAGCAATATCAACGAAGCGGTGTCTTTGCACCTGGAAGGGGAAAATTTGGAAGAATTAGGTTTAATCAAAAAGCCATCGGTGCTCGTGAATTTTGAATTACCAAGAATTGCCCATGCCTAAATTAAGGACTCTCTCCGCCAAGAAAATCGTCTCAATTTTTGAAAGTTTGGGTTTTTATGTAGTGAAAAATAAAGGTGGTCACATAAAGCTCACCCGAGTTTCTTTTCTAGGCAAGCAGGTTTTAACTATTCCGAATCATAAAGAATTAGATAAAGGCACACTTGTCGCGATTTTTAATCAAGCGAAAAGATTTGTTCCCGAAGAAGAATTGGTAAGGTATTTTTATACAGATTAGTTTTAAGGTATAATCAAAGAATAATGCTTTGGACCAAAATTAAAAGAGTGGTGCGTTGGAGTTTCGCCAGTTTCTGGCGCAACGGTTTCGTGTCGCTGTCGGCGGTGGCGGTGATAACCGTGACCTTGTTCGTTATCGGCTCGCTGGTTTTCACTGGCGCGTTATTGAGGACTTCCATTGAAGCGCTTAAGGACAAAGTGGATATTAATGTTTATTTTGTCACTTCGGCGCCGGAAGAAGAAGTCCTGTCTTTGAAAAAATCACTGGAAGTTTTACCAGAAGTAGCAAAGGTAGAATATGTTTCTCGTGAACAGGCGTTGGTGGATTTCAAAAATCGCCACCAAGACGACCAGCTGACTTTACAGTCACTCGGAGAATTGGGCGATAATCCATTGGGTGCGGCTTTGAATATTAAAGCCAAAGACGCCACTAATTACGAAAGCATCGCCAAATTTTTGGCTCAAGACAGCCGGTTAATCGGTGACGGCCAGGCGCCGATTATTGATAAAGTAAATTATTACCAGAATAAAATCGCCATTGATAAATTAATCCGAGTGACCAATTCCGCCCAGACGCTCGGTTTGTTCGTGATTTTATTTTTCGCCGCCGTGTCGGTGCTGATTACTTACAATACTATCCGATTAACGATTTTTATTTCCCGCGACGAAGTGTCGGTGATGCGGCTGATGGGGGCGAGCGGCCGCTACATCAGCGCCCGGTTTCTTTTACAAGCCGCGCTCTATGGCGTGGCGGCGGCCGCTTTGGCTTTGTTGATTTTTTATCCAACGACTTATTGGCTTGGTCCCAAAACCGCCGACTTTTTCTTTGGTGTTAATGTCTTTCGTTATTACTTGGACAATTTTCCGCAAATATTTCTGCTTATTATCGGTTCCGGCGTGGTACTTGGCGTTGCTTCCAGTTTTTTGGCAGTCAGGAGATATTTGAACGCGTAAAAAATCCTCCGTTAATAAAAAATCCCCCGCCCCGATGAACATCGGGGCACCCCCTTTTTCAAAGGGGGAATTCAGACAAGAGAATCTGATGCAATAAGTTAATGACATTTGCTAATTATTATCACAAATTAAAACCGCGAGCTAGAGAATTAAGAAGGCAAGGCATCTTGGTCGAGACGCTTTTCTGGAAACAGGTTAGAGCAAAGAAGTTTGGCTACCATTTTTATCGTCAAAAACCGCTCGGCAATTACATTGTTGATTTCTATTGTCCAGCTCTGAAACTAGTCGTGGAAATTGACGGCTCAAGTCATTATGATAGAAAACAATACGATAAACTTCGTGAAGAATTTTTGCAATCAATAGGTTTGCGAGTAATTCGTTTCTCTGATGTAGAAGTAAAAGATAATATACACAGCGTAATCAAAACCTTGAAAGAAAAGATGCTCGAATAAATCTTATTCCTCCTTAGAAAAAGGAGGTGGCGAGTCCCGACGTTACGGCGGGACGAGACGGAGGATTTTTTTATAAAAAAAGCCCCGATGTTACATCGGGGCAGGTGAGACGCGGGGGTCTCGCTTTTGGTTGCTGAAATGGGAAAAAAGAACTTAAGCTGTTTCCGCCCTTTGTTCCAACTCCCCAAACCGGCGGAGGAGTTCATTCAGGATGATTTTTATGACACGGTTGATTTCGAGAGAGTTCAGATGTGTTATGGAACCTTGACTGGCGATTTGTTCTACTAGGCAAGGAATTTCCAGAAGCAGGCTTTCAGTTTTTGTATCGTTATTAATTGGTAGTTGGATATATGTTAGTGACATATGCTATGGGGGTTTGTGTCTCTGTTGACTATACTAAGCATCAATAAGTTTTTGTCAATTGTGCCGTTGACTGATGAATCTGATAAGATTATCTCATAAAATGGCAAAAGCTAAACGGCATAAATACATTTTCGTCATCGGCGGCGTGATGTCCGGCGTCGGCAAGGGCGTCGCCACTTCCGCCATCGGTAAAATTTTGCAAGCCAAAGGTTTTTCGGTCAATCCGGTCAAGGTAGACCCTTACTTAAATGTTGACGCTGGCACGATGAACCCTACCGAGCACGGTGAGGTTTTCGTTTTGGATTCGGGCATGGAATGCGACCAAGATATGGGTAATTATGAAAGATTTATGGAAGTAAATTTAGGCAGCGAGGATTACATCACCAGCGGCATGGTCTACAAACAGGTAATTGAAAAAGAACGAGCGCTCGGTTACAAAGGTAAATGCGTGGAAGCTATTCCTCACATCACCGACGAAATTCGCCGGCGGATTGAACGCTCGGCGGAAATTAGCGCCTCAAACATTTCTTTAATTGAAATCGGTGGAACGGTAGGCGATTATCAGAACATTATGTTTCTGGAGGCGGCGCGGGTGATGAAATTAAAAAACCCGGGCGATGTTATTTTTATTCTAGTAACTTTTCTGCCGATTCCCAACAAAATCGGCGAAATGAAAACTAAGCCGACTCAAAATGCCGTTCGTCAGTTGAATTCTTACGGTATTCAGCCCGATATTATTATCGCTCGGAGCGAGGTGGCGCTGGACGCCAAGCGCAAAGAAAAAATTGCCATTTGGTGCAATGTGCCGGCCGAGGCGGTGGTGTCGGCGCCGGACATTGAAAGCATTTACGAGGTGCCGTTGAATTTTGAACGCGACAACATTAGCCAACTGCTTTTAGAACGGCTTGGGCTCAAATCAAGAGTGAGGAAAGATGGTTTGGCAAAATGGCGGAATTTTGTATCGCGGGTGAAAAATCCCAAAGGTGAGGTAAAGATAGCGATTGTCGGTAAATATTTTGATACTGGCGACTTTGTGTTAGCTGATGCTTACATTTCGGTGATTGAAGCCATTAAACATTCGGCGGCGAAACTAGGCGTTAAGGCAAATTTGACTTGGCTCAATTCTAAAAAATTGGAGACCGGCGAGGAAAAAGTGGAATCACTAAAAAATTATGCTGGCGTGATTGTGCCGGGCGGCTTTGGCGAGAGTGGCATTGAAGGCAAACTGGCGGTGATTAAATTTTGTCGGGAAAATAAAATTCCGTATCTCGGCTTGTGCTATGGGATGCAATTAATGTGCGTGGAATTAGCCCGCAATGTTTTGAAATTGAAAGATGCTAATACCACCGAAATTAATCCAGAAACCAACGCGCCGGTCATTGACATTATGCCGGCTCAAAAGAAAAAATTGATGGAGGCTAATTACGGCGGTTCCATGCGGCTCGGCGCTTACCCGGCGATTTTGAAAGAGGGGACAATCGCCGCGCGTGCTTATAGTGTAAAAGAAATTTCCGAGCGTCATCGTCACCGCTATGAAGTCAATCCTGAATTTATTGAAAAGTTGGAACAAGCCGGTTTGGTTTTTTCTGGTCGTTCTCCCGATGGCAAATTGATGGAAATCGCCGAACTCCCGCGCAAAGCCCACCCCTTCTTTCTCGGCACTCAATTCCACCCCGAATTCAAATCCCGCCCTCTTTCGCCTCACCCGCTATTCACCGAATTTTTGAAAATTTGCGTTAAACGTTAAACAGGGGAAATAATTATTTATACACAGCGCCGCGCCAATCAATGATTTCAATAAAAACCCGATGGTTTGCAAAATTAAATTCAGCGATGATGCGCAACTTTCCCGAACGGACCCTATAAAATCCAGCCCATTTGCCTTTGGTTTTCTTGATATCAATGCTAACCGCCTCGCCGTGAAAAAATTTCACGGCGAGGCGGATTTTTTCCAAAACTTTTTCTTCATCAATATGATTCTTCGCCAGAAATTTCAAAGCGCCGGTCGAAAAATCAACATTCCACATCATATTCGCACGATAAAGCTTTTGGCAACTTTGCGAGTCGGTTTCCCGTATCGTCGCTCAATATCTTTTTGTTCATTATCGGAAACAAACGGCAAAAATGCCGCGCGAATTCGCACCAGTTCACTAGCCAGCGCTTCGCGAATACTTTCCCGAATTACGCTTTTGAATTCTTTTTTTGAAACAGCCAAAGTAGTCATGCTGGCATTTTAGCACCATTTTTGTTTTTGTCCATCATCATCATTTGGTTTTGACCAAGGTGATTTTAATGCTAATCTCTTTAGAGAAAAAATAAACACTGAAAGGTAGAATTATGAAGAGAAAAAAACGACGATGTGTTTGGCTCATTGAGCCGACTCATCCCAATACCAATTCCTATATCGCCGGGCGATTAGCAGAGAGAAAATACGCTAACGAACGGCACGGCGTTAAATGTCCCGACGGAGTGGCGCGGGATTTTTGGGAAATACCCAATTTCCATTTTATCAGTCTTTTAATTCAGGCAGGGAAGATTATTCCTTTGCCATTTAATCTCTGGCGGAAGATTGGTAGCGGTTTACCAAAACCTTGGTTATTCTGAAAAAAGTTTTCCACAACTCGGGCTTGTGTTCAACGGTTCATCAAGTATAATTCTAATTAGTGGCCCGATAGAGTCATGGTTATGTTGGTCGGGCCATTTTGTGAAGCCCTCTGGGTTTCATTGCGTGGGGTCGGGAGCTTGTCTCTCGACCCTTTTTATTTTGTTTTTCTTTTATATGTTAAAATGTCTCAATGAATTTGGAGGCAAAAATTGAGGCGATACTTTTTTGGAAAGGCGAGCCGGTTTCGTTAAAGAAGCTGGCTCTTTGGTTAGGGGTAGCGAAAGAGGCAGTGGAATCAGCTCTCGGGGCGTTGGAAAAAAAACTTACAGAGCGAGGAGTGGCGCTTTTGCGGAAAGATGATGAGGTGGCACTAGGTACGGCGCCGGCGCTCGGCGAATTGATGGAAAGATTAGTTAAAGAAGAATTGGCTGGCGAACTTTCCAAGGCCAGTTTGGAAACGCTGACGATTATTCTTTATCGCGGGCCGGTCGGCAAACAAGAAATTGATTACATTCGCGGCGTCAATTCCGGCTACACCTTGCGCAGTTTGCTGATTCGCGGCTTGACCGAGCGCTTGGAAAATCCCTCTGACCGGCGCACCCACCTTTACAAACCGACCTTTGAACTCTTATCATATATGGGTATCAAGCGGTTGACGGACTTACCAGATTATCAGGCGGTTAAGGAAGAAATAAAAAATGGAGAATTATCAGAACAAAATTAGCTGGTGGTCAAAAATTTACCGGGGATTGTCGGCGGCTTTTCCATTTGTTTTGCTTTCGGCCGTAGCCGTAATAATTTTGGCGAACTTTAATTTGACGCCAGCCACGCCGGCGTCGTTGGCGAAATTGCCAACTACCGCCCCGCCGGAGCTAAATCCTTTTGCTCTAATAAATTTGGAAGCCAAGGCGGCGATTGTTTTTGACGCGTTGGAAAATAAAATCATTTATTCGCTGAATGGCGAAGAGCAATTACCCTTGGCGTCGCTGACAAAGATTATGACCGCCGTGGTGGCGCGGGAGATTTTGCCGGATTACGCGACGGTAACGATTGACCGCGATTCCGTCAAAAAGGAAGGCGACAGCGGTTTGCGCGCCGGTGAAAAATGGCGAGCGCGCGACCTCTTGGATTTTACTTTGTTGGTTTCTTCCAACGATGGCGCCGCTTCACTGGCGGCCGCCGCCGGTTTAGTTTTTGCCGGTGCTGGTCAGAATACGGAGGGAACAATTACTGACGCTGTTGCTCGGGAAAAAGATTTTGTTGGTAAGATGAACGAACGGGCACAAGCGCTTGGTCTCGTTCAAACCTATTTTTTGAACGAAACCGGCTTAGACCTTCAATCACAGGTTAGTGGTAGTTACGGTTCGGCGCGAGATGTGGCGACTTTGCTGACTTACGCCGCCACTAAATATCCGACTTTATTTGAAGCTACTCGCCAGCCGGTATTTAAGGTTTCGCCGTTAGACGGTAAAAGTCGCGTGGCGAAAAATACCAATGAAGCGGCTCTTAAAATTCCCGGTTTAATCGCTTCCAAAACCGGTTACACTGATTTAGCCGGCGGTAATCTGGCGGTGTTGATGGATGTTGGTTTGGGTCATCCTGTAGCCATTGTGGTTTTGGGTTCCAGCGAGCAAGGTCGGTTCGCTGATGTGGAAAAATTAGCATCTACCACAATTAGTTTTTTAAATAATTAGAAATGAAGAAAATAGCTAATTTTAAAAAATTCGTTGAGGCAGGTGTTTTTTGGAGGCTTGCGAGCGCGACTGGCGCGAGCACGAGGAATTTTTTAGTAAAAAAATATCCGTGCTCCAAGAAAACACATGCCGATAAAGAATTTTTTATTTAAAAATTATCATTATGATTGCCGATGTTGTAAAAGTTTTTTTGCCCGCCGCCGTTGCTTTTTTTATCGGTATTGTTTTGACGCCCTTGTGGACCAATTTTCTCTATCGCCAGCAGATGTGGAAAAAGAAAGCCGGCAAAGTTGATTTGACTGGCAAGGAAACAAAACTTTTTAATGAACTTCACAAAGACAGGGAAGTGAACACGCCCAAAATGGGCGGCGTGATTATTTGGTTTTCTGCTGCCCTGACCATGCTCTTGTTTTGGCTGTCGGCGCAAATTTTTTCCGGCGACATTTTCGCCAAAATTGATTTTATGAGCCGCAACCAAACCTGGATTCCATTATTCACTCTGTTGTTGGGCGGGCTGATTGGCTTAGTGGACGATTGGCTGGATATTCGCGGCAACGGCTCGCATATTGCCGGTGGTTTGTCGCTTAAAAAGCGGCTGATTTTGGTTTCCCTGATTGCTCTGGCCTCCGCTTTTTGGTTTTATTTTAAGTTGGATGTCAGCACCATCGGTTTGCCTTATGTCGGCGATTGGCAAATTGGCTGGCTGTTTATTCCGCTGTTCGTGTTGGTAATTCTCGGGCTTTATTCCGGCGGCGTGATTGACGGCATTGACGGTTTGGCGGGCGGCGTCTTCGCGGCAATGTTTTCCGCTTACGCTGTGATTGCTTTTCAGCAAAGCCAAATTAATTTGGCGGCATTCTGCGCCGTGTTGGTCGGCGGTATTTTAGCTTTTCTTTGGTTCAACATTCCGCCCGCACGGTTTTATATGTCGGAAACCGGCACCATGGGCTTAACTATTACTTTGGGTGTGGTCGCCTTTATGACCGATTCGCTCGGTGAAGGGCGCGGTTTAATCGCTTTGCCGATTGTCGCTTTACCTTTAGTGGCGACCACTCTTTCTAACATCATTCAGGTGCTGTCCAAAAAATATCGCGGTAAAAAAGTTTTTCTCATCGCTCCCATCCATCACCATTTTGAAGCGCTGGGCTGGCCGCCTTATAAAGTGACCATGCGCTTCTGGATTTTAGGCATCGTCTTCGCCATTGTCGGCACCATTGTTGCTCTTTTGAGGTAAAAAACAAACCTAATCCGCTTCAAGAATCTGCCAAAAAGTGGTAGACCAGAAGTTATCCCCAGTTTTGCTGTTTCCAGAGCAAATAGTCGGGTATAATATTGATTATGGTAAAATTAATAACCACAAGACAAAAAGAATTACTGGCCATCATTTACGAGTTCATTACCAACATAGGATACCCGCCGACATTTGAGGAAATGCGCGAGCGGCTAGGTGTTTCTTCTAATCAATCTGTTATAGATTTACTTGAAAAATTGCGTCGGGCAAATTTTATCAAGCGAAACGAAACCGCCGCTCGCAGTTTAACAATCTTACCGCTTGGGTATGAAATTCTTGGTAGACCTCATTTAGCCGCCTTTCTCGGGGTTACTAGTGCCGGCGCGCCAATTCAATCATTGGAAATTTCTGGTGAATGGCAACCAATTTCCAAAGATGTTTCGCGACTAGCCGAGGAAATGTTTATGTTAAAGATTACCGGCGATTCAATGATAAATGCCGGCATAGACGACGGTGACGCGGTTTTAGTCCAAACAAAAAAAGAATTCATATCCGGCGAAATCGTTTACGCGCAAATTGGCGACGAAGGCACAGTTAAGCGATTTATTTCAGAAGACAAACCACCATATGTTTATTTAAAACCAGAAAATCCTAAATATGAAAATATTGTTTTCACCGATGATGTGCGTCTAAAAGGAAAAATCGTGTCAATTCTTAAAAGCAATTATTGGCAGTCAATAAAATAAAATGCCCACCAAAAAACAAAACAAAGCCGAAGAGATAATCGGGAGAATCTTCAAAAATGGTGAGCTTGCGTATGGCCTGCGAGAATTTGAAGGCGTTGATATTTTTTCGGCGCTTGAAATTACCGAGAAAGAGTCCGGCAGATACTATATCAAGGATTTGAAAACCAGTAAGAGTCGCTTTGTTTATGACGAGAAAAAAGGAAATGGCAAACCGGAGGAAATTGTTCGCCAGCTTTGGCTTCACAAATTAAATAAACACTATAAATATCCACTTGACCGGATGGACACGGAAAAAGATATTCATTTCGGCCGAGAAATCCACAGTAAGGCCGTTGATATTGTTGTCTACAAACCAGATAAAATCACCCCCTACATCCTTATTGAAGTAAAAGCTCCAACCGAGAGCAAGGGTATTGAACAAATGAAAGGATATTTGAATGCCGAGGGTGCGGAAATTGGTGTGTGGGGGAACGGCATCAAGCGCGTTATCCTCTATCGTTTTTATCCGCGCGAATTCAACGACACCCTTCCAGATCTCCCGAAGGCAGATCAAACTATTGACGATCTTTTGGAAGCGAAAAAAACTTACTACGAATACACGACAACAAAAATAAATCTCAAAGAAGCTATTGATTCTATGCAGGAGCTTGTTCTTGCAAATGCCGGTGTTGATGTTTTTAATGAAGTTTTCAAACTTATTTACGCTAAACTCTACGACGAATCCGAAGCTCAATTGCGCTCCGATAAAGAAGTTTTTTTTCGTAAATACCGCGATCCATCAAAAACCTACAACACAATCAACGACCTTTTCAAGAAAGCCCTTAAAAAATGGCCTGGCACATTTTACGAACAGGAAAATATCAGTTTGTCTCCAGACCATCTTTCAATCGTTGTTGGCGAGCTTGAGCGGACACGCCTTTTCGGTTCCGATCTTTCCATTATCGATGAAGCATTTGAATATCTCATCCCCGAAGTCGCCAAAGGCAAAAAGGGTCAGTATTTCACCCCGCGGCATGTCATCAATATGGCGGTAAAAATGCTTGACCCGAAACCCGAAGAATACATCATAGACCCTGCGGCTGGCTCGGGTGGCTTTCTTATCAATGCGATGTATGCGGTAAAAGATAAGCACCTGAATGGATCCGAAGAAGCGATGCGCGAATACGCCAAAGAGCACATTTGGGGCATTGATTTTGCGGATGAAATTTCCAAAACATCTCGCGCGCTTATGCTTGTTGCCGGTGACGGGAGGTCGCACCTTTTCAAATTAAATTCTCTTGACCCGCGCGAATGGCAAGGTGAAGAAACGCAACTTCTTGACGCGCGGAGTAAACTTCAGACTCGGCTTTTGGATATGGGAAATTCCACCGATAACGCCGAAAACAAAAAAACATTCCACTATTTTAATTTCGATGTTTTGCTCACGAATCCGCCTTTTGCCGGAGAAATAAAAGACCAAGGGCTTCTGCGCCAATATTTTTTCGGCAAGAAAAAAGGTAAACTGATAAACAACATTGAACGGCACATTCTTTTTATTGAACGGACACTTGATATGCTTCGACCCGGCGGGCGGATGGCAATAGTTTTGCCGCAAGGCGTGCTTAACAATACCAACATGGAACATGTCCGCGAATATCTTTTTAATAAGGCGCGCATACTTGCCGTCGTCGGGCTTCACGGTAATACTTTCAAGCCGCATACCGGCACGAAAACAAGCGTCTTGTTTCTTCAAAAATGGAATGGAAAAGAACAACCGCTCAAAGATTATCCGATATTTATGGCAGTTTCCAAAAAAGGAGGCAAAGACAATTCCGGTGATTATGTTTATAAGAAAGACACGAGTGGAAATTATATCCACGACGCCAAAGGCCGAAAAGTGTTGGATCACGACCTTGACGAAATCGCCGAAGGATTTATAAAGTTTGCCAAGGAGCAGAAATTTAATTTTGTAGGTAAATGAAAAAGAGCCATCGTCCTAACGGTCGACGCCCTTTCTCGATACTGTATATTCAATATATCAAGTAGAAATATAAAAGCAAGCAAAAAAGTGAATAACAAAAATATGAAAAATGATTTTTTGAAAGAAAAAATACTGCGATGGTTTTCAAATTGGGCGATGCTCAAGCCGAAACTTCATTTTTCTGACAACAGGGAGGTATTTCCAAAAAGGAGAGAAATCTGGTGGGCAAGTGTAGGGCAAAATATCGGGGTGGAGGTGAACGGAAAAAATAGCAAGTTTGAGCGGCCTATTTTGATAGTGAAGGTTTTTAATGCGGACTTTGTTCTCGCCGTTTCAATTTCTAGCCAAGAGAAAGAGGGCAAATATTATTATGCTTTCAAAAATCCCGATGGGAAAAAGAATGTGGTGGTATTATCACAGATCAAATCAATCAGCAGTAAGAGATTAGTGCGAAAGATTGGAGAAATAGAAGCGACGGATTTTTCGAAAATCGTTGCCCGATTAAAAGATATGATATAACAAACGGCGCCCCCTTGCGGGGACGCCTCGGAACTTCCTTGCGGAAGCGTAATGTACGATAAGTATAGCAACCCCAATGTTAAAGTCAAGCAAAGTGTGGATAATTATATAACGAGCAAAAAGGTTTAAAATTACAAGGAAAATGTGGTTAGAAAAATTAACTGAATTATTAACCAATAATTTGGGAAACATTCTCAAGTTTTTCGGAGGTGTTTTTTCTGTCAGTTTCATTATTAATCTTATTCAATACAAGGAGAATAGAAAACTCAAAAAATATCATAATGAAAAGGAATTAAAAATAAAAGAGGCAGAGTTGAAAGCTGAAATTGTTAGCCATGAAAATTTTAGACACACCATTAGTTATTCTTTTTTACAACTCGGCGAATACCAAGAAAAAGAAATTAACTACAACCTAAAAGTATCAAAATTAGTATCTGAAATAGAATATATAAATAAAATTTTGGGTAGAAACAAATGATCACCTATTCCATAATCCAAAAATCACAACTTGAAGGAGCAAAACGGCTGGATGCGGAATATTATCAGCCGGAGTATTTAGCTTTAAGAAAAAAGTTATTTTCAAGTCCTATTCTTGATAAAATTTCAAAGAAAATTACAGATTTTGGCGCATATTCACAGATGAATTTTGTTGAGTATACAGAAAGTGGGGTTCGCTTTTTACGGAATCAAGATATAGGAGAATTTTTTATTGAAAACAGTGAGCCAATCTATATTTCTAATGATATATATAAAAAATTAAATCTCAAACTAGAAGAGCATGATATCGTGACCCCTCGTGTGGGAACTCTTGGAAATGCGGCGGTTGTATTTAAAGAATATTTACCCGCTAGCGCAAATCAAAATCTTGCACAAATAAAACCGGATATAGAAAAAATTGATCCTGTATATTTATCAGTTTTTTTAAATAGTAAATTTGGACATTTTCAATTTGATCAATTTGCAACTGGTAATGTTCAGCCTTGGCTCAATCTATCTCAAATAAAATCAATTAAAGTTTTTGTTCCGCCGAGAGATTTTCAGGAATCTGTTAAAATCCTAGCGTTACAAGCATTACAAGAGCGAAATGATTCAAAATCCCTATATTCTCAAGCAGAAAAATTACTTTTAGAGGAATTAGGACTTACGAATTTTTCCGCCAAAGGCGGGTCCGCCTCGGGCGGAGAAGCAGAAAGCGGATTATGGAGCGTGGTGAAATTGTCTGATGTTAAAAAGGCGAATCGGATTGATGCAGAGTATTTCCAGCCGAGGCACCAAAAACTCTATTCTCTTATTCGCGCGAATGGTGGAATAGCACTCGGCGAGCTTGCGACGATTAAGAAAGGTTTTGAGCCCGGAAGCGAAGCATACCAAGAAGAAGGTAAATTATTTATCCGCGTCAGCTCAATTTCAAGAGACGGTATTACCGACAAAGACCAAAAATATCTGAAAGACGAGCTGTATCAAAAACTCAAAAAAGATTATGAGCCGAAAGTTGGCGAAATCTTGCTTACCAAAGACGCAAGCCCTGGCATGGCTTTTGTTGTAAGAGAACCAATTGTGGGAATAATTTCCGGTGGCGTGCTGCGAGTTAAATTAAGGGAAGATATTGAACCGGAATACCTTGCGCTTGTCATCAA
>ERZ1292632.1211-Hain-H43-01um-R2-1211-length-26079-cov-19_pt1 | contig 26079 bp, 28 predicted proteins | sample MGYA00564407_ERZ1292632 | MGnify/ENA primary metagenome ERZ1292632 (study PRJEB36523, sample SAMEA6512637) | groundwater metagenome | collected 2019-01-08 | study: AquaDiva: Metagenomics assemblies of 32 groundwater samples | reverse complement strand
AAAAGATTGCCACAGAGATTCTGAGAAAACAGACTGCTTAAAAGGGCTTTAGACCAAATTAGACATACTGTGAGCAAATGCCATTGCGCTAAAAGCTGAACCGGCTGGCCCCGAATACCAAGAAGGCGGGGTCGTGTACATTCCCTCAAATTCTTTTGCCCAGACATCTGCCACCCCCAAGACCATGGCGTAAGGTAAAAGATTTTCAAATACTTTCGGTTTTTTCTCCGGCGCGTTATGAAATTCAAGGCGATCCTTTTCGGCGATTTGCAAATACTCTTTCAATCCAAGTATGTGTTCTTTAGCCAGAGTGCCTTTTTCAGTTTTTGCCGGACTAAAGTAGGAGATTATGGCATAAATAATAATTGATAAAAATATTCCAACCATCATGGGAAACGGGTTTCCCTTCAAAACAAAAGCTCCGATTATGCCGCCAAAAAACAAAGACGCCCAGATTGACATAAAGCCGATCAAAAATATTCTGTTACCAACCGTTTTCATTCTTCCTAGATTTTTGTAATAACCTTTGTTGAGCAAAGCGTCTAATGTTGGTTCTGTGATCTCTGGAATTCTGTAATAAAAATGATTTTTTAATTGCGATAGCCTTACCTGATTTTCATTTTGAGGACTATCCAAATCAACACCAGATAAACTTTCTACAATTGATCCGATAATTTTGGGCAATTTCTTAAAACCTCTGGATTTGACCAGACTAAGAAATTCTGAGCGACTCTTAAAAAGGGCATCCATCAAATTCTTATCAAAATCATTCTGCAGGTCAGATGATTCCTTTAATTTAGTAAGTTCGTAATCGGTCTGTTTAATAAGCCCTATAAATTTTTTCTCCAGCTGACTAATTTTTAAATAGCCCTTGGTAGCCAGATAGATTATTTCAGAAGAAATGTCTTCCACTTTCACTTTCTCATTAACAATACCGCCGACTTCCACGGGAGTTAAATCATTCGGAACTTCATACTGAGGAATAATAGTGCCCGTGCCTTTAGCGTCCCTGCCTTTTTTATGCCAATAGAGTAGTGAAAAAATGAGAGTTAGGATTGGCAGAATTGCCGCAACAAGCCATCTCCAATATTTATCCAAAAAATCAGAAGGCGCGTCTGATACAAAATATGAGGTCACGAACCCTTTTGGAAAACCCACAGCCACCGTGATCCCGTCTCCAGGATTGAGTGTTGAAGGAGAATTGAATGAATAAACGCCGTTTGAACCAATGCCTTGTCCGCATTGGTTGGTGCTGCCCCTAGGTCCGTAGTAGCAAGAAGATTGCAGCATGTTCGTCCCCAAAGGCAGAACTACAGAAACTTGAGTTTGATATATCGGCATGCCCCAGTCATTACCTGTTACATTCCAGTAAATTTCGTCAAAGCTATCAAATTGAGCCATGGCTTTTGTGGCGAGATATCTTATTACATAAGTTTTTTGTCCAGTGAATGTAGTATTCGGATCGCCAATTTTTATTTGAAAATTACTGCCTGAATCAGAAATTTGGAACATGTACGGATTTCCGGTTTCGTCAGTAACAGAAACATTTTGTATTTCTATTTTTCTGTTTTGGGAAGAATAAAGGTAAATATCCCGATATATTCCATGATGAGCTAATGGTCCAGTATTATATACAATTGTCTCCGCCACCTCTATGGAGTTATCGGTGTTTACGGCAATATTGGAAACAAAAGAGACAATCGCTTCCTGTGGCAGGGTTTGATTTTGCGCTTGGGCAATAGAATACGCGCCCCCTAATGAAACCACAAAAAATAGGAGTAGAAAAAATACTTTCTTCATATTATCAGAAATTAGCTTCAACTGGCCGCCTGGCCGATTCGTTTTCAAGCTGGAAAAATTCCATAGCTGAGAAATTAAACAATTTGGCGATAATATTTCCGGGGAATACCTGAATGGCTGTGTTCAAATCACGCACATTGCCATTGTAAAAGCGGCGAGACATTTGAATTTTATTCTCCGTATCGGAAAGTTCTCCCTGCAAAGCCAGAAAATTTTGATTTGCTTTAAGGTCTGGATAAGCTTCGGCCACAGCAAAAAGAGATTTGATAGCGCTGCCGAGCATATTTTCAGCTCTGCCTTTTTCTTCAATATTTTGTGCGCCGATTGCAGATGCTCGGGCTTTCGTTACATTTTCAAGAGCGGTCTTTTCGTGAGAAGCGTAAGCTTTTACGGTGCTTATCAGATTAGGAATGAGATCGTATCGGCGTTTGAGCTGGACATCGATATCTGACCAAGCCTCTTTGGTTTTATTGACCAAAGTTATGAGGTGATTGTAGGAAAAAATCACCCACAGAATTATAAGGACAAGAACTGAAATAATTATTGCTGTAATCATGCTGATTGCTGTGAAAAATTAGCCGGATTGGAAAATCTGTATTGCGCTCCGCCAAAACCGAGAACCGGATAAAAAATAAAAGGTAGGAAAATAAGACCAAGCATGAATCCAACCCCTTTCCCGAAAGATTGAGCCAATCCATACAGCACTATAAGTCCGATGATAATATTTACGAACGGAATAAATCCAAGGATTACCCACCATATCGGCTTCTTTGCCACTTGGAGCATGACAACCATGTTGTAGACGGGAACAATTGAGGCCCACCCAGGCTGTCCGGCCTTGGTAAATACTTTCCAAACGGCCGCGATCATAATAACAACCACTACCAGAATTGCCAAAGGCAAAGCAAATCCCAAAGTGTTTAAAAACTGCGGACATTCAACTGGTTGGCCGTTTACATTGCAAGCGCTGGCTGCGTTAAGAGCGGGAGAGAAAGCGGAGTAGGCATTTGCCACAAGATATTGAGCTATATTCATAAAATTAAATTAATGTTAACGTTCTAATTCCATTACGCTTTTAGCGTATTTTAATAAATAATTATAGAGCGGTTCACCCTCTTTGACAAATTCTTCAATGACAGCAAATCTTAAATCAAGGTATTCGTGCGACAAAATATTTCTCATATCCGAAAACTTGGCCAGCTTGGCCGCAATATCTTCATCAAAATTGTCCAGAAAAGCCAGCTCTTTCATGATAGATTTATAGGTTTGAGGAATCGGCCTCTTTTTTGAAGCAATCAAAATTTTTGCAATATCAATTGAAGCATTGGCGAGCGTTTCGGCCCAACGCTCAATGTTTCTCTTTACGGATATATCCCGTTCATAATGTTTTTGGTCAATATCAGCAAAAATTTTGAAATCAGGAATTTGGTCTTGGATAAAATCCATAACTCTTTCAAGCCGAACTCTATCGTTTGGTGTAATTGATTTTGAACGCTCTTTTATTTTAACGAAATCGGAAATAAAATTCCTAAACTCTTCCGCCAAGTCAGATATGGCGCCGGATAATCTCGTTGGCAATCTATCATTCTTTGAAAAAATCAACCGCCCTTCTTCTAAAACGGCAGAAAAAAGGGTGGAGGGGGCGCGATTCAAAACAACCATGTCAACATGCCGTCCAACGAGACGATCAAGATCGCTCCAAACCTCGCTTTCTCCAGAATAACGGTTCTCTGACTCATATTCTAATCTACGAGTGGCTGGCGTAAAATACACTCCGATATCCACATCGGACTCTGTGTGTGATTGGTTTTTGGCAACAGAGCCAAATAGATAAGCAAAGGAAATATCCCCCCTTTCCTTAAAGTACTCGTTTAGTTTCTTTAATAAATCTTCTTTCATGGCAGTATAATACCACATAAAAAGCCAAAGATGACCTTTTTGGAAATTTTCTTCAAAGGTCATCTTTGGCTTTTTATTCTGTAATCCTCAACAGCCACAAATAACCGTCTATTTTATTGCGAAAGATGAGATGGGACTCGTCGGGAGAGAGAAACATATCAACCACATCAATTTTTTGGTCGGACAGAGAAGAGATATCGGCGATGTTGTAAAAAATGCCGTTATTTATATCTATTTTTTCTATGAAATCCTCCGTGGAAACAAGCCCCTTATACCAAACATCCGGATAATTGCCGCTCGGCAGATAGCTCGGCACGGCACAATAAAGGGTGAGACTTTTCTCTTTTGTTGCCTGAACGCATTTTTCTGCCAACGTGTTTGTTTGAGGAGATATGCCAACCGCGTTAACTCCAACTTTTTTGAAAATTTTGCTTGAAACATCAAATGAATGGCTGTAGCTGACAGTTTCGGAGCTTCCTTTGGTTTGCATGGTTATAATATTGGCGGAAAACCATTTTGGCAGCCATTCTGTCAGGGGGTGGGAGAAGACAGAAACAGCGTTAGTGCCATCAGGATTTGAAATAAACCAATTTGAATAAGAACCGTTTATGGTGTAGTAAAAAATTTTTGAGCCATCGGGTTTTATGGCGATTTCTTTTATGCCCGTCGGTAATTTGCCGATAGTGGTGCCAAACGGAGTCAAATTTTCAACGGTAGTGCTGGCCGTATTTTTGTTTAATTTTACAAAATTGGTTTCTATAATTTCGCTCTCCGGCACCAAAGTCTGGGCTAAAAATCCAGAGCCATTTGGCAGCCAAAAAGCCCTTACTATTTTTGGAATAGTGGTATTGGTGAGTCTGGCGACAGCGATGGAATCAGACCTTGCCTCGTAAACATTTCCCGTGCCTTTTTCAACAAACCTAACAACACTTGTCGTTCCGGTGTTAAAAATAACCGCTCCGGCCACCGGCTCGCTTGATATTTTTCTCAGTCTTTGTGTTGGTTGATTTGTCTGAATATTTGACAGTCCGTCAGCTGATGAATTTTCCCCAGTATTTATTTCAGTCGTTGTGCCACTTGTCCCCAGATCTTCACTTTTACCAAAAGGCAAATAATCTCTAATTGAAAAGCCCACCCTGCTCTCCCCCGGTCCCAATGCCGGTTGTGAACCCAAAATCAAAAACACCGCTATGCCCACCACCGTCAGTATTCCTATTATCAATAATATTTTTTTGCTCATATTTTATTCAAATACAACATGCCAATGATCCGATTCTTTTAAGAAAGTGGCATTTCTATTACCCACTTTGCTTGTGTAAACCGGACCTAATGATGTCTGTTGAGGCTCCTTTATTTTGTTATCTATTATGTATTTATCCAAATTGCTACTGAATCCTAAATCTATAGGTGCCAAATTTGGGCCATGCGAGGCGTGGCCGCCCTCAGTGGCACCTTTAATTTCCACATAACAGCTGTCGCCGCCGCAGGCTTTTTTCAAATCGGTAACACCCTTAAATGTTGTCGCTGTCATACCAACAAGATTTGTACAGCCGGTGACTTGTCCTTGCGTTGTACAGGGTCCGGCATTAACTTTTATATGATAATTATTTTCCAAGTCTGCTTTCATTGCGTTGTTCATACTCACTTGAGCTGAGGTAAGAGAATACCAAGGCAATGCTTTTCCAGTACCAGCCGATAATTCTCCGCCCAACACGCCTTTGGGGGCTTTTGTAGTTACTGTCTCTATATTCAAATTAATGTTTAAAAGATTTGGATTGATGGTATTTAAAATAAGCCAAGCGGCTATAACTAGAACCAAGCTATAAACCGCATTCTGGATTCTTTTCTTGCCGTCTTCTTTTTTCATAATGGCGTCGGTAGACATATATTGAAAACCGCCAATAACAATCATCAACACTGCCGCCACAGCCGCTAAACCTATGGCTAGTTTAAACATATCTGGTATATATTTTTCTAGGGTTGTTTTGCAGGCGGGGTCATCAGGTTTAGAAACATCACATTTTTCTGTTGTTCCCGGTAATGGCGCTAAAACAGTGTAAGAAAGATCTTCTACCGCTATTGCCAAAAGTGTCGGCAAAAAAATCGCTGTTAATATAATTAATATTCCTATTTTTTTTATTTTTAATCTTTCCATCTTTTAATCTTTCAATTTTTAAATATTATTTGAAGATTATCATCCGCTTGTTGCAAGATTCTGTTTGTGTTTTCCACTTGCAAAGAAACGGAAGACCTCCCGCTCTCGCCTTCCGGTTTTCTAAAAATAGCGGTTCTGGAGCCCAAAAGATTTGACACCGAGGCGCCATTCAATCGCCATTCATATTTTAACAAGCCGCCGCTCTCTTTGGTGAAATAATATGGCGCCGCTAAAATTTGCACTTCATCTGTTTTTAAATCAAACGAGCCGATGATGGCAGAATCAAATAGGGGGCCGTAATACGGGTTGTTTTCATAAAAAATTATTTGTGGATCAGTAGGCGAAATATCTATAAAACTCTGAGCGACTAAGTTGTTTACCGGATCGGTCGCCAAAACTTCCACACTCTCGCTTCTACCCAAGATTGACCCATCTAAAACAAGAACATTTTTGCCATAGCCGGACTGGCTTTGATAGGCTTCAACATCATTTGACCAATTGTAAATTAAATTCGCCGGGGATATTCTTTGGCCGTTTTTGACGAATTCCGGCAGGGCCACAATTTTCAAAACGCCTTGCCTCGGATGCAAGGCCTTGCCCCTATAAAATGGCGGCACATACGAACTGGCTTCCCAAACCAGGTCAATGCTGGCCGGGTTTAAAGTAAAAGCTTTTGAAAAAGAAGCGCCGCTTAAAAGATTAATTCTTATTTCTATTTTGGTTTCTTCACCAACGGCGCCGGCATTAAATGAATATCTTATTTCTCCTTTGCCACTTAAAACATTCTTGCCGTCTTTGTACCAAAAAATATCGGCAGAGTTCAGATCATCCGTATAGAGAGTCAAATTTATAAAGACCGGCTCGTTGGGTCTGGGATATGTGGGTATTATTTCCACTCCCAACTCATTGGTGAGCGCAAAAGGCACATTGATATTTATTTGGGCAAAAGAAACAATGGGCAAAACTGCTACTCCAAAACTTGCCATCACTGCTACTACCAAAATTTTTGTAAATTTGTTAGGCATTTTTACTATTATATCACCCAGTAGTAGATTTTGGCATTGCACTTTGTGCACAAAATTAATTTTGGAAAGACAGGAGATATAAAAGCGGCAGTGAAAACACCAGAAAAATGCTAGAATAACGAGATCATTTTTATTTTATCCCTTTGGGTAAACTATAAACGCGGCCGATTGCTGAACACATTTACCTGCTGTGTTACAAACATTTACGATAAGAACGGCACTCCCGCTGTTTCTGGTGGGATTAGAAATAAATGTTGTTTGCCCATCTAATACTCCCTGCGCGTTCCACAAATTCAATGGCGCATTGGTAATAAATTGGTCTGTGTTTATATTAGATTTATGGTAATACTGTGGCGCGTTGCAGATTGACGCATCTCCCGTTGGATAAGAAAGAGTTGTGGCATCAGCAGAACGCAAGGAAGCGACAAAATTTCCGCACTGCGCTTGTAAGGTTATGGTGCTGAAATTGCGTGCCGATAAGGAAAATTGTTGCTCTGTATTTACTGAAAAGAAATCAATAATTGGATCTGCGGGTTGGCTATTCAAAACTTCCAAACCTTGCCCTATACCAATCCATTTAAATACCGGAACTTTACCAACCCCACTTACATAATCAGTGTAAGAAATTTTTACTCCATAATGACCAATCGGTAAGTCGGTCGGCACAACCCAAGTAAAATTGTTATAAGTTGGGGAAACTGAAAAATTGTTTGTGGCGTTTGTTGTTATTGTTCGTATTATTGTTTCGCCAGACGAATTTGTGAGCTGGATTGTCGCATAAGTGAGCTGAGAATCTTCTGGTCTGCCAAATATTGCCCAATAAAAATTGGCATTTTGTCCTTGCGCCACATCTTGTCCCCCTTTCATACCCATATCACCAATGTAAGAAGTCATACCAATCTTTGCGGTTGTTGTGGTTGTAGGCGGGGTAGCCATAACAGGAATTGCGTTTCTACATCCATAAATAGCATTTAATTTGGCGCGAGTGCGGCCTCCGACATAACCAGTCGGGGAAGCAAGTCCGGCCGGTGTTAAAATTTCACTTCTGTATTTTTGTTGAAAGGTGCTTACCGCCGACGCGATATACTCATCAAATGAATTTCCTCCTTTATCTCCACCTTCTCGTGTGACACTAAAATTCTCAAGGACGAGCGCGTTTCGAAGCGCTGTTATTTCATCACCACCATCTCCAATTTTCAAATCTGCATTGAATGTGTGGCACCATTTTGTTGACTGCTGGCCTTGCGCTTGAGATAGCTGAGCTTGCAGTTGCTTAACTTGAGCCAAAAGATTGGCAATTTTAGCTTGTAATTCTGAAATTGTGTCGGCTGAAGCAAAAATTGGAACGACAGTCAAAAGGATGAAAAAAATCGGAAAAAGTTTTTTCATTTTATTAAATTAATTTTAATATTTCAATTCTATCCCCCCCCCCGCAACCCTGTCAATATAAAATGTTGATAGGAAAAGATTAGATGTTTTGATATAATATGATTAATGTTTGTTTTGACTTCAAACAAAATAAAAGCTTTTGGTGAAGTAAGCAGGGATATTGGCCAGGTTCTTTTTGCGGCGGTATTTGTACAACCACTTTTATCCGGTCCGGCAGATTTTTGGATGATTTTAGGTGGGGCAATGTCTTCAATTTTCTGCTTCGGGGCCAATATATTGTTGTCAGATTATATAAACAAAAATTAGTTATAAATTATGAATAATATTCAAAATACTATGTTAATTGGATACATACTAGGGGTTCTTATAGTGATCGGTTTTGTGTTGCTGGTGATTTTGGCCAAAAAGAAAAATTGATAATATCGTATATTGTATAGTATGGATTATATGAATCTTATTTCTATCAAGCTTGTTTTTTATGCCGCTATTCTGCTGGTTTTGCTCGGTTATTGGGTATTTAATTTTACCATTCTTTATCACTTGGCTCGTTTTGGCATAGGCACCCAGCCAAAAAAAATAGCGGCGATTTTCTTCCTGGGGCTGATTTGTTTGTTTTTTGCCAGCACCGTGCTTTTTGCTGGCCTTGACCTCAATTCTTTAAAAGATCAGCTATCAGGTTTATTAAAATTATTTTTTAACACCACCTATTCATTATGATATTGAAATCAATTTTAAACATTTTTAAGGAATCAAAGAATCACTTTGAAGGTGAGGAAACCACCGAAGAAGTTGTTTTGCTTATCCGCCGCCATCCCTTTTTTATTATCGTGCGTTTGGTTTTCTTCACCATTCTTATTTTAATACCCATAGCCGTTGGCATCGTATTTTCGTCTTTTTTGCATGCAAACAATCTTTTAAGCCTTTTCCTTTTTGTCTCCAGTGTCTGGTACCTTTTTATATGGTCTGGAATTTTTTATGCTCTCACCATGTACACTTTGGATGTTTGGATTGTGACTGACCGTCGGATTATAGATAGCACCCAGCATGGATTTTTCAACAGAACTATTTCAGAACTTCATATCACACGCATACAAGATATTTCCGTTCAAACAGAGGGTGTCGTTCAAACCTTTCTCAAGTTCGGTAATCTGCAAATTCAAACCGCCGGTACTGAAGAAAAATTCAAATTCTCCCAAATCCCCAATCCGACAAAAGTAAAGGATGAAATAATGAAATTATCTTCTGCTAAGATTTAATTTTTCCTTGAGCCATTCCGGCCGCTTTTCCAATTATACCGCCCTTATCTTCCGCCATAGTCATAAAAACTACTGCGGCTATGCCGGCTGTGAAAACAGGCAGGAAGCCGAGGAAAAGCTCTCCCAGCGCGGTAGCTCCCATGGCGCCAAATTTTTTTGGACTGGCGGTAAAGGAGACTCCCAGTATTTTAAACCAAACCCAGAAACCAAAATATGCCGCGACGGATGTAATTGGCCCTAAAAAAAATAAAAGCGCTTGCATACCGTCAACAAATAAAGCCACTATTATCATACAAATACCCATCCACTTTTTTACTCTTTCCTTTTTTTCTTCCATTTTTTATTATTTCCCCTCTAAGTCCTTCTTCTGCTTTTTCATAGCTAAAATTTGGGAGGGGTCGGAAGTGATGATTTGGTCTTCGGTGTAAGAGGCTATTATTTTTATGGCCACATGTTTCAGGCCGGCGAAAAAGATGCCCTCACCCACTCCCGATTCCAAAAGCAAATATTTTTCTTCGTTCGTCAGATTAAAAACTTGTTGCAATCTGTCTATAACCGTCGGCGATTGTTTGAGTAAAATTTGAATGCTTGAATTGCTTATAATCGGTGTGCCGTATGGAGATTTCAAAAAGTCGTCAACATCTTGGGTGATGGTGGCTAAACCCAAATAATATTTTCTGCCTCTTTTGGCCAAGGACAAAAGGAAAGAGGCGGTATCTTCGGACTTCATCATCCACCACGCCTCATCTATCACCAACAATCTCTTTTTTAATTCTCGCCGGATGGCGTTCCAGATATAGTGAGTGACGATATACATGGCCACTGGTTTCAACTCGTCCTCCATATCTCTGATGGAGAAAACTATAAACTTTTTATTGATGTCTATATTGGAAGGCCGGTTTATAAAATTTGACCAAGTGCCTTTGGTGTATTTGGACAATCTTTGGGCCAAAGATTCCCCTCCTTCCATGCCGCTCAACACCATTTCAAAATCGGAAAGCAATGGCGGCTCCACATTTTTAAAATCGGAATCAACCGTAATATCTTTAAGGGCGTAAGTTTCAGTGATGGCCCGGTCAATAATGGCGTCTTCTTCAGCTGAAAGCCCCCCCATCATTATTCTGAAGAGGCCGACTAAATTTATAATTTGGCTTCTCAGGACCGAAGCTGTTGACTCATCTTCGGCGGGAATTGGCAGTTCAAAAGGATTTATATGGTGGTCGGAATTCAGGGAAATATTGAAATAACGGCCGCCCACCGCTTCGGCCATATATTCATATTCATTTTCCGGGTCAATCACAATCACTTCGGCGTCAAACATCAATGTTCTTAATATCTCAAGTTTTACATTGTATGATTTGCCGGCGCCGGCTTTGGCAAAAGTGACCGAGTTGTAATTTTCCAAAGAAAATCTGTCAAATAAAACTAAAGAAGAGTTATGGCGGTTGATGCCATACAAAATGCCTTTATCGGAAGTGAGGTCAAAAGAAATGAAGGGAAATAAACTGGAAAGAGGTGAAGAATTTATTTTTGAATGCACAGCCAGCTCATCCTCGGCTATGGGCAGAATGCTTCTAAAGCCCTGCTCCTGCTGAAAAAGGGCCGGTTTGACATAGACCAATTTAGATTCCATTACCGATTTTATTTCCGATTCCACTTTATCCAACTCTTCGGTGTTGTTGGCATAAACCGAAATATACAAACCAACCTCAAACATTTTTTCCTGGGCCTGCTGGAGCTGGTCGCGCAAATTTTCCAAATCCTGATAAGCGGTGTCAAGCATGGGGTCTCGCACCAGCCCCTTCTCTTCCCTGATTCTGATTTGGCTCTGAACTTCCGCCACCTTTTTTTGAAAACTTCTCAAAATCTTGGCCGTCTCCAGTGGATGAATAAAAATGGAAACATCAAACATTTTATCCATATTGATGATGGGCGAGAACCAATCTTCAGACAAAAATCTCGGATAGGAGATGACAAAAAAGCTTCTGACCACTTTTTCCCCCAAATTAAGCTCTTTGGTGTTCACTTTTAAGGCGCTTGGCGCCAGAATATCCCGCAATTCCAGTTCGGAGCTTTCGGTGATGGACTTCGGTAAAATAGAAACCGCCGTCAAGCTCCCCTCCTTTTTTTTGTTTTTTAAAAAATCAAACATATGATACGAAAATTATGCGAACTCAACGAAAAACTACGAAAATTGTTCAGAATCGATGCGAATAATTCTTACCGGCTTCATAAACTTTTCTCTGAAATTAGCCAATAAACCCAATTTAACTTTAGCATGTTGCAAATAATTTTGTATTTGCCTGTAATTATCGCCGACAATAAATCTAGCAGCTTTTAATTCTAAAACAATTTTGTTATCAACCAAAAAATCAATAATATTCCCCGTATTGCCTACGGAGATTTCTCTATTGTACGAGATATTATTTTCTTTTAATTTTTTTTCAATTAAATCCCCATATTGTTTCTCTCTGGCATATTGACCTAATTCTTTTTTAACTTCAAACAAAATCCCATTTATCGCATATGAAAGTTCCGGGTAAATAACCTTCTTGCTGTAAACTTTTGGTTTTGTATTTTCTTCTGCTTTTGTTTCCATTTTATTTTTTAATGCTTTTCTTTTATTTTCGTATCAATTTTTGTTATTGTTTCGTAACTTTCGCATAATTTTCGTATTATATTTTGATGGGCTTTTCCGATTCGCCCGGATTAAATATCTTATAAAATAATTCCACCACTTCATCAGTGCCGAGTTTGGCGACACGAACTCCGCACCTCACCAATCCCTGCTCCACCACCCCCATCCTCTGCTCCAGCTGATTTTTTCTTTCTTCAAAATTTTCTTCCTTTGTTTCTTGGTTTTCTTTTTTGCCGCCAATACTTGACAGAAAACCGCCTTTTGCAGAAATAATGGCGGCATCATAAGGAATGACAATAAAAAAGTTTTTGGTCATGATGTTGGTGGATTCGGTAAAGCTTTTTATAAAAGCCATATATTGTTCAATCTGAATTTTCATCAAATCATTTGTCTGCTCTTTGTATCTGCTTTCCAAAAGAGCGACATATGGTCTGATGTCAAGACGCCTGGATTGGGCCAAAATCTGAATGGAAAAATCCAAAGAGTTCAAAAAATCTTGAAACTGCAAAAGAATAGCTTGGCGCTCGTCATCCGATTTCAAAGAAAAATTTATGGAAGAGGCCATTAAAATTCCTCTCATGCCGCCGTTTTTCATTATGACAATGCCATCGCGCACATCATCTATCGGCACAAATTCCTGTGTGGCGTTCTTTGACATAAATACATTATACACCAATATTTTTTTCGTCTTCCTTTTTTTTAACATCCAATTCCCAATTCAAATCTTTAAGTTTGCTGCCTGATAAATTTGGCACTACCAGCGAGCTGTACCTTCCTCCTTTCTCCGCTTCCACCTTCGTTTCCTCCGGCTCTTTCTTGCTCCAAATATAGAGCTTGTCTTTCATAGCGTATTTAAAAGCCGATTCCAGGATATGAACGAAAGGACGGTTGTTTATTCTGTAAAAAGCCAAAGCCGCCGCCAATATAATAATGGGCGAAGAAACCAAAAGCCCTAAAAAGACGCCGAGAAAAAGCACTGCCACCACTCCGACACTGGCGCCGCCGGCCAAATAAATAAACTGCTTCAGGGTTAGCGGCCCGAATATTTTATCCTCTACATCTATAAATTGTGGCATTTGAAATCTCATATACGAAGTAACGAATTAATTAACGAATTGCTACGAATAAAAATCACAAAATTGGCTCGCGATACGGGTCGCTTTCGGTTATATAATTATGTATAGCTTTCTTGTCCAGCGTAGCTTCAGCGAAGTTTGATGGTTCATCTTGTTTAATCGGCAAATTTTCTGGCGGAATGGCAACTCGCATCGCCTTGGCTTGATTTAAAATAATTTGTTCAAACGAATTTCCTACTCCGCTTTGCGTCGGAGTTTCTTCTTGCTCTGCTGTTTGCCACATTGAATCAATCTCATTCGTCACTTTGCTAAAAATATTTTTCTCCACATCTTCGGCAATAAATCCTGCCACATTTGAATCAATTTCCAATTCCCTTTTTATATTTTCAGCAAAATCGGTTTTAGGTTCAAAACACAAAAGCACCAAAAAAACCTCATTTTCAAATAAAGCGTATTTTTCTTCGTCAAAATTAAATTGCTGGCCAACTTTTTCCGCTTCTCTTCTCCAATTTTCATCCAGCACAAAGGCTTTCAATTCAGGAGATAATACATCCAATCTTTCTTTTATTGTTTCTTTGTAATCCATTTTATTTAGGTTGTTTTTTCTTCCTTATTTTCCTCTTTTTTCTCTTGAGGTTTTTCTTCTTTTTCTGTTGTTCCTTTTGTTTTATCCTCCTCGTCTAGTTCTTTCTGGCGTTCTACCGCTGCGTCAGCTAATTTTTCTGCTTTAGATTTTTCTTTTGCTTGCTTTCTTACAGCCCTCGCACTTTCTTTATTTCCTTGCAAGGTTCCAGTGACTCTTCCTATGACTCCACCAATTACTCCTCCGGCAAGAGCACCAACTGGTCCGCCTATCAGTCCTCCAGCCGCCATTCCTAATCCGCCGGTAACTGCAGTTTGTTTTAATCGGCCTTCCTCAAGTCTTTTAGCATAAGCTCTCTGTCTTTCCCCACCAGCATTTTTTACCTTATCCCACTCCTCCCTTCTTATATCCGCTTCTGTTTTTAGAGCTTGGATTTCTTTTGAATATTCAGAATCTTCAATTTTGGCCTCCTCTCTCTTAATGGCTAAATTATGAGCACTTTTAACATTTTGTAATTTTAATCTAGCTTCCTCCAGTTCTTTTGCGGCTTTTTCTTCATCTGCAGGATTTCCTACTCCAAGCAATCTTAGATTTTTAGTCTCTTTAGCTTTCTTTTCTTTTTCCTCCACCTCTTTTTCTGCCTCATCTTTTGCCTGTTTTGCTTTTTCTGTTTCTGCTTTTTTTCTATTTTTAATTTTTTCTTCCTCAGGCTTTTTTGCATCTTCGTATACTCCTTTTGCTCCTTTTACCCATTTTCCATTTTCATCCATATAACCCTCATATTTTTTCTTGAGCTCCTCAGCTTCTTCTTTTTCCGCGCTTGTCTGTCCATAAACATCTTTGGCATAAACTGCTTTGGATTTTGCTTTTTCCTCCACCGCTTTGGCAAATCCTCCTTTACCTCCGGCTTTGCCCATTATATCAAGTTCTTTACCGAGTCCTGGCACTTTACTCAATGTTTCAGTAGCTCTGACATCAAAACTCCCCTTCTTTCCCTTGTCTGCCAACCAAAGCCCAGCTCTACCAAAACTATTTTTTGACCAGCTGTCCCTATATTTTTCTGACACCAAGCCAGATCCTCTCCCAATAACATTCCTCCCTGCCAATGCAGCGCCACCTATAACTCCTGTGCCTATTCCCCCAGCGACAGATTTGAAGTATCCGCCCACGGCGCCTTTTGTCGCCATCTGTTTGGAGAAAATGAGTGCGGCGATGGAGAAGCCGATGATTAGGACATAATTTAATATTAAGGTAAGAGTGCCTTGGGGGGTTGTTGTCATATCAGCCCAGCTTTGGGTTGTTGTGGTTACCGTTCCATTTTGTGCCTGCATTACTTTGACTAATGAATTACCAAGTTTAAAAACCACCCAAGTTAAAGCGAAATAGAGCGGGGCAAAAAATGATTGATCTATTAAGGCCTTCAACCATTCATCAAATTTGCTTTTCATTGCTGGAATAGTATAAGCAATCAAAGCCAGAGGAGAAAGTATCATTAGGAAGATGAGAATTATAAAACGGGCGGCAAACATTATACCAACCATTAAAAATATGACAGCAGTAATTAGCAAAAATACGGAACTCATAATTCCGACGGTCATTATTTGGGTAGGTCCTCCTTTGAAATCTTTTAACATTTTGGCGTCATAAAATGTCTGTAACCCAAGCATATTCATATAACCTGTCGAAATACCCCTGGATTGATTTGATATAGATGACTCTGATTGATTTACGATTGACTTATAAAATCCAATAGCGACTATATTTGAAGCGTCAATAACCACTTTTGAAAAAAATAAGCTGAAGTTTATGAGCAGAGCTATAATAATTATATCTTTTACGGTTTTACCGAAGTTGCTGATGTTGTAGTCAAACATATTCTTAAAAGCGGCGTAAAGAAGCACAAATATAAAACACATATTGGCGATATCTCGTAATGTCGCCCAAGCGGTGGTTATAGCCCCTCCTACTCCCGCCTGGTCATTAATATTTTTTGCCATGTCAAGTATTGTGAACGCAATTACCTTGTCAAATATCCATCCGCTTATTGTTAAAACAAAAGCCGATATTGTCATTAAGATATAACCGATGACTTTGAAAAGAGGGTCAAAAAATGTTCCACTGCTCGATACAGCGTTTTGATTGATGGTATTTCCTGTGGGTGCGGTAGCTTTTCCTAGGGCAGTATTTGTTTCGACACAATCAAAGCCGGTAAACTCATTTCCTGCTACAATACCCGGCTTGCCATTGGGTGTTGTGCACGCATCTCCCTCAGCTGCCGAAACACCCAAAGGAGCGATAAAAACCCCCGCTAAAACGACAAGCAATATTCCCAATGTTAAAAATCTTTTCATTTATTATTTTATGGTGCAACGCAAGATGGATCTGCTCGGTCACAACCGGTAAAGACTGGGTAATTTTGGTCTATTATCGGTTCGACCGCTGGTGGTGTTGGTAGAGGTTCATCTAATATTGAAGTATTTTGTGTTTCTCCAAAATAACTAACCGTCGATGCTTCTGTGCTGCTGGTCAGTTGGTTTGTAATTGATTTTTCACCTGTTGAACTTGGACTGCTCAATCCTCTCAACCCCTTGCCTATACCGCCAATTACTTGGCTGACAAGCTGGTTTAAAAGAGTGCTTACTATCTCATTTATCTCATCCGCCGCCTCCAGTTTTTTAGTTCCTGAACCCAAAACTTCATTTAATTTATTTTCTATCACCGAACCGGGGGTAGCTATTTCCGCTCTACCAATACAGACACCATCTTTCGGGTCTCTTCCTTCTGGCCCGCAAACCTCAAAAGACATAAATCCCTTGCCCCAATCAAGTTCTTTTTGTTTTGTCCCTTGTCTGGTAGCGATTTGCAGATTCAATTCATTTTCGGCCTGCAAATAGGCGCCAATGGGATTGTTTTGCTGTCTTTGGGTTAATTCAAAGAAATTGTCCCAACCGCCGTTTTCAAAATTATTCATAAAATCATCCATATTTCTGCCCACATCTGTTAAGGTGCATTGCCAAATTCTGTCTTGGATATAGTTTTGAGTGAGAGCCAGCCTTATTTTTGCCTGTATGGGACCACAAAGAAAATTCAAATTTGGATTGCTGAATATATATTGGCCGGCTATTTTATCGCCTATGTCTTGGAAATAGGCCTCGGGGTCTGTCACAAATGCCGGACTACCCCTAAAGCCGGAGTTAATCCAGTTGACGGTACTGGCCGCCATCCTCTCTATTACTAGATTTGCTATTATCCAAGCTACGCTATCGAGACCAAACTCTTTTGTTGCTCCCGCAACATCGGTTGCAGCTGAAGTTACCGTACTAACTGCCGTAATACCTGTATTTATTGATGTGATACCGGTGCTTATTTCTGCAGGAGGATCAAATGCAATATCTCCAATACCAAGAAAAGCGTTTGTTTTTCTTATAAAAACAGGAGAAAAAACAAAAATAAAGATCAAAACCGAAACAATTATTTTTTTAAATTTTATTTCCATAATTCATTCCCAATTATATTCTATATAACAAGTAGTAACCACCACTGCCTTGTTTATAAGCAGTATTGTTTTGCTTTATAAAATCTAGAGTTGCTTTGAATGATTGTAAAAATAAAGTGATACCTTGCCCATATATCTGAATCCCCCCCATACCCCTAAAAGAATCACTAAACACGAACTTTACTTCGTTTAAGCCAAAAACAACCATATCTATGCCATTTACCATATCCAAATGGGCTTTAACAAAAGTTTTGGGCACTGGCATGGCTTTCATTTCTTTGGAAATTTCTGTAAATGTGTTTATAATCTGACCCAGCTCTTCTAATTTTTTCAAATCTTTTGTCTCCAAGGCTTTCTTTACTATGTCCATCTCACTTTCTTCGTACGCAGGTTTATTATTTCTCAAAATACTTCCTAAATTTTCGCCATAATCTGTTATGGTTTGTTTGCCATTGTCCGGAATAATATTAAGTTTGGTGTCCAAAACAACATTACTCCCTAGTTGATTGACAAAATTTGCTGTTTGGTCAACCAACTTCTGGGCTGAAGCGGCATCCAAAGTCCCACTCTGCTTCAAAGCCAAATAGTTTGACATTAAAGTTTTTGAAATGGTGTCAGTGGCTGTTTCTGGAGTTGAAGTGTTGCTCTCAATTTGAGCCGGTTCTGCATTTGTTTTCACCTGACTGAGCTCATTTTGCCAATTTGGATTTTCCGGCACCGATACTTTTTCTCCAGCCACCAGATTGCTGGCAAAATTTATGGCTTCACTGCTCTTGTCTCTGCCGAAGGCCACTATTACCGCTACCACTAATGCGGCCGTTAATATAAAAACACTCAAAACTTTTTTGCTCGGCAAAATCACTCTTTAATTATAGCAAATTTTTTGTCAAACAAATCCAATCCTCAACATTTAAATCTTCCGCTCTGACCTTTTCCGGTATACCGCATTTTTCAAAAATTTCTTTATTAACATCAAGATTTTTAATTAGGAGTTTTCTCTTATGGGCAAATCCCGCTTTTAATATTTCAAAAAACTTTTTTTCTAAATTTCCTAAGGTGCCACCTTTGGGCTCCAATTTCCTAAGGTGGCACCTTAGGAAATTTTCTTTTGAGATGTTTCTCACCGCAATAATAGCCGAATCCACTTTTGGTTTTGGATTGAAACTCCCCGCTTTTATTGTTCCTCCATATTCCGGTGTCCCATAAACTTTTATTGAAATACTCAAGATGCTTTCTTTTTTTGACTTGATAATTCTCTCCGCCACTTCTTTTTGAACAACAAAAGTTATGGACTTAGGCTGATTTTCTGACTCCAAAAACTTTTTAAACAAGGCGCCGGTTATGTAATATGGGATATTGCCAACCAGTTTATAAGTGTCAAAGGGCGTCAAGGGGAACCCTTTGGGGCAAAATTCTTTAAGGGTGCCCCTTGGGGAGGTGCCCTTTGACATTTTCAAAACATCTCCGCAAACAATTTCAAATTTTCCTTCTTTTCTTTCCTTTTCAAATTTTCCTTTCAAAAATTCAACCATTCTTTCATCTTTTTCAACAGCAATAACTTTTTTTGATTTTTCCAAAAGAAATTCTGTGAGCGTTCCCTTCCCCGGCCCCACTTCTACTACCGTATCCGTATTTTCTATGTGCGCGAAGTCGGCAATTTTTTTCAAAATCTTTTTATCTCTCAAAAAATTTTGTCCCCACTTCGTCCCGCTTCGCGGGACTACGCGGGGCAAGCCCAATGATTTTTTAGCCTCCATGATTTAATTGTAGACATCTTTTCTGTGGCCAATTGACAAAAATAAAGCCGAGTTCTCGTCGGTAAATTTAAACAAAACTCTGTATTTTCTTGTGACTCTAAAAGAAAAGAGCACGGTGTTTATTATTTTTTTTGCATGAAGTTGCGGGTCTTTCCAATTTATAAGGAATATGTCTTCTTGTTTTTTATAAATTCTTTTTATCCCAATGGGAAGAGAAATCAATACTTTATTGAACTTTTGCGAATAAAATATTTTCATCTGGCTCTAAAAAATCTGCCGTTTTTGAAGTCAGCAAGACCCCTTTTGAGATCTCGGATGCTTTCCTTTGTATAATCTTCCAAATTTTCCTCCTCGAACACCAAACCAACACTCATTTTGCCTTCAACAAAAGATCTGGTGGCGGATTTGTAAAACTCGCTCAAAGTAATACCTTCCTTTTTGGCCTTTATTTGGGCCGCTTTTTTGAGCTTATCTTCAATTTTAAACATTATTTGGGTAGTCATGATGTAAGTATATATTTTATCAATACATTGTCAATACCTAAAACTCAATATGTAATAATGGTTTTCTTTTGGGAGTATAATCCAAAAATTCGCGTTCAAGAAATTCATCGGGAATTTCCAAAATAAATTCAGAGGGAATATTGGAACCGCGACTGCCGAAAATGGTGCGGGTTTGGGCGTAAGAGAGAAAAAGTTTTTTCTTGGCTCTGGTGACCGCCACATAAAAAAGCCTCCTTTCTTCTTCGGCTTCCTCTTCGCTTACATTTTCATCCATATCGCGGTCGTGAGGGAAAAGACCTTCTTCAAGACCGGTAATAAAAATATAAGAAAACTCCAAACCTTTGCTGGCGTGCACCGTCATCAATCTTACTCCCTCTTTTTCTTCTTTGTCGCCATCCTGGTCGGAAGCCAAAGAAGTGTCTTCCAATAATTTTTCTATTCCCTCTTCCGGATTTAATTTATCATATCTGCTCGCCAAAACAGCCAGCTCTTTTATGTTTTCTATCCGCTCCGCGCTCTCCTCCGTTTTTTCCAAATTTGCATTGAGGCCGACTTCTTGGGCAATAAATAAAATAGTTTTAGAAGGCAGATTGGCCAGAGCAAAATTTTTTATTTGTCTCAATAAATTTCTAAAATTATTCATTTTTATTTTCATCCCCGCCGACAGACTCTCTTCTTTGCCCTCAACAATTTTTAATAAAGTAGTTTTGCCTATGCCTCGCGGCGGCACATTTATAATTCTTTTCAAATCGGAAATGCTTTCTGAATTAAAACAGAATCTCAAAAAAGCTAAAATATCTTTTATTTCTTTTCTCTCAAAAAATCTGGTGCCCAAAACTTGATAAGGTATGTCCTTGGCCAAAAATTCTTCTTCCAAAACTCGTGATTGAAAATTAGCCCTATATAACACCGCCATTTCGGAAAAAGCCGCCCCCTTTTTTTGTAATTCTTTAACCTTTTCAACTACAAATTGGGCTTCATGATTTTCAGTCAGAGCTTCAAAAATACCCACTTTTTCTCCCACCGCATTTTTGGTGACCAACTTTCTTTTCATTCTTAATTTATTTTTCTCTATAATTCTGTTTGCTATCTCTAATATAGTTTTAGTTGAGCGGTAATTTTCTTCCAAGACCACCAATTTTGCATTTTTATAATCTTTTTCGAAATTCAAAATGTTTTTAATGCTGGCATTTCTCCATGTGTAAATATTTTGATCCACATCTCCGACAGCGCAGATATTTTGATGGTCGTGGGCTATGGCTTCGGCGATTTGATATTGAACTTTATTTGTATCTTGGTACTCATCTATATGGATATACTTCCATTTATTTGAATATGTTTTTCTAATTTCTTCTTTCTGTAAAAGTTTGGCGGCTACCAAAAGAAGGTCATCAAAATCCAAAGCATTTTCTTTTTTCAGTATAATCTCATAGTCTTGCCAGACCTTAGCCACAATACCGCCAAAATACTCCGTACCAGCCATCTCAAAATATTCATTTGCCGATACAAAATTGCCTTTTTCGCGGGAAATTATAGCCAGAATTTTGCCCGGCTCAAATTGTTTTGGATCATAACCATTTTTTACAAGCGCCTCTTTGACCAATCTTTTTGAATCTTCCTTGTCATAAATACTAAAATATTTTTTGACACCCGCTTCTCTAAAATTTTGTTTTATAATATATGCTCCCAGTCCGTGAAATGTGGCCACAAAGGGTTTGCCAACCACAGAAATTGGCCTATTAAGCTCTAAGCTCTCAGCCAAAAGCTTCCCCACTCTCTCCTGCATTTCTTTGGCCGCCTTATTTGTAAAAGTAACCGCTAAAATATTTTCAGGCGCCATACCCTTTTGAATCAATTTCAAAATTCTATGAGTGATGGTCTTGGTTTTGCCCGCTCCAGCCCCAGCCAACACAAGCAAAGGACCTTCGGTCGCCTCTACCGCTTCTCTCTGCGCCTCGTTTAATTCTGAAAAATAATTTATTTCTTCCACCCACTCATCTTAACAGAAAATTTACAATCCACATCTTTATAAAAAACAAGTTGCTTAAAGGGGTCAGTTTGTTAAAATTTAAAGCGTGTTCGTGTGGTACTGAAATTCGTAAATATGGCTCTAATTAGCCATTTTTTGTGGGAAATTCTGAATTATCACTAATCCAAGGCTTATTATAGAGATTTCTAATGACCCCGATTCAAAAAAGCGTTATTTTTTAATCAAAATCGGGCGAAATAACATTTTTAGATTGCCACTTAACTCAAAGAAGTTGTTTTTAGTGTTTTTTGTTTTGCTGTTGCCAATCTCTGTTTCTGCTGGCCTGGTGGGAGATTTTTTAAACAGCATTTTTAAAGATTCAGGCAAAGAAAATCTGCTGACCAGCAAAAATATTCAAAACATGGCCCTTTTGGTCGCGGCGGCTACTCCGCCCGCTGATGTCAGAAATTCTTACATTCCGACGGTAGAAGGAAATGCTTTAGTGTCCAGTGTTGGCCCCTCGGGCGCCGCTTTGGATTCATTATTTCATAAACCAACTAGCGACCAGATAAGCATTTACGTGGTTCGTGAAGGCGACACCCTTTCTCAAATAGCCGAAATGTTTGATGTGACTGTCAATACTATAAAATGGGGCAACAATCTAACCTCAAACACTTTGAAAGAGGGAGACACCCTGGTGATTTTGCCTATTTCTGGGGTTAAACACGTTGTGGTCAAAGGAGATACCATCGTATCTGTCGCCAAAAAATATAGAGGTGATGCAAATGAAATAATCGCCTATAACAATCTTCAAGAAGGAGATTCTTTGACGGTTGGTTCTGTTATTATCGTGCCTGACGGAGAAGTGCTCGCCCCCTCTCCGGTTATAAGACCAGCCGGTTCTTTTGGTTTGAAAGAATATGCCGGTTATTATATGAGACCAATCGTTGGCGGCCGAAAAACACAAGGCATTCACGGATACAATGGTATTGATATTGGCGCTTCTACCGGCACTCCAATATTGGCGGCGGCAGACGGAGAAGTTATTATAAGCCGAACCGGCGGCTGGAATGGCGGTTATGGTAATTACATTGTAATTCGCCATTCTAATGGCACCCAAACTCTTTATGCTCATAACAGCAGAAATAATGTTTCAGTCGGAGACACGGTCAAACAAGGAGAAGTTATCGGCATGGTTGGCTCTACTGGCAAAGTGACTGGTCCCCATCTTCACTTTGAAATCCGCGGCGCCAAAAATCCTTTCTAATGACACAAATAGACAAACATGGTAAGATATTTGTGTTAAAAATAATTTATAATTTTTGGCTAGCAACTATAGAATAAATAGTTTTATTAGGGCGGAGAATGTGCGTCTGATAGGGCCGCAAGGAGAAAACTTTGGTGTAGTGGCAACTAGAGAGGCCATAACAAAGGCTATGGATCTGGGGCTTGATTTAGTGGAAATATCACCCAATGCCGCTCCTCCAATTGCCAAGATTGCAGATTATGGGAAATTTTTGTATTCTGAAAACAAAAAACAAAAAGTAATTAAGGCTAAAACTCGCACAGTGGAGGTCAAAAGCCTGCAGATAAAAGTAGGCACCGGCGACCACGACTTGAATTTAAAAGCTAAAAAGGCCTCTGAATGGCTCAAGGAAGGACATCGAGTGAAAATAGATTTGTTTTTGCCGGGTCGGGCCAAATATATGAACGAAATTTTTTTGAAAGAAAGAATGGAGAGAATATTAAAATTAATCCCAGAAAACTTCAAAATAGTAGAAGAATCCAAAAAAAGCTTAAAGGGCTTGACAACAATGATAGAACGCGCAAAATGAACAAGCTGATATAATTTCTAACGGGATGAAAACAAACAAATCTTATTTAAAACGCATTAAAGTGACCAAAAACGGCAAGCTAATGACCAGAAAAATCGGCCAGAATCATTTTAATGCCAAAAATCGCACCAATACAACGCTTAAAAAGCGCCGCTCGGTTGCTTTTAATATGACAAACAAAAATAGAGGAAGGTATCTGAACAATGCATAAATTATAATTATTAACAATAATAACCCCTTCCCTAACCCTTCCCCTTAATTTAAGGGGAAGGGTTAGGGATAGGGTTAGAACAAAAACATGTCACGAGTAAAAAAGGGAGTTAACGCTCTAAAGACACGCCGCAATATCCTTAAACAAGTAAAAGGTTATCGCTTTGGCCGGTCAAAAAAAGAGAGGCAGGCTTATGAGGCGATTTCACATGCCGGCGCTTATGCTTTTGCCCATCGCAGAGATAAAAAGGGCGATTTCCGCAGGCTTTGGAATGTAAGGCTAAATTCGGTGTTGCGCGAAAAGGGTCTGTCTTATAGTAAATTTATTGGATCTCTTAAAAAAATAAACATTTTAATCAATCGTAAGATGCTCTCCGAAATCGCGGCCTCTAATCCTGAATCTTTTTCTAGACTTATTTCCAAAATTTCCTAATTTCGCGTATCCACAGCTTTATAGTCAAGGTATTGCCAAAAAAGCCAATGAATATATACTTACTTGTGGAGGAAATTTAAGGAAGGCCCACCTTCGCTACCCCCTTCGCATAAAGCTTCGGAGGGTCAAAGAAAGCTATGGCGGGCGAGGTCGAGAAATTATAAAATTTTTTAATTTAAAAAAATGAATAAAGCAGATTTAGCTGATGCTGTACATGCCAAACTCAATGGCACCAAAGTTCAAGCTGAGGAAGTGGTTGAAACCATCATAGATGGAATTGTAAGCGCTCTTAAAAAAGGAGACGAGGTTTCAGTTGCTGGATTGGGTATTTTCTCAACCAAACAAAGAGCCGCCAGAGTGGCCAGAAACCCTCGCACCGGCGCTTCGGTCAATGTGCCGGCCATGAGAGTGCCTAAGTTCCGCGCCGCTAAAGCTTTAAAAGAAGCAGTTAGATAAAAGCTTAAAATTTCTAACCAAGAGCTTAAAGCTTGTTCCTACTTACAAAAAACCACCTGAAGTGGTTTTTTGTTTTTGAGGTGCCGTTTATTGAATGACGTTACCTTGTCCCCCTTCGCTAAAGCTATGGCGGGACAGGCAGGGATGTTAACAATATTCACACATTAACAAAAGTAATAAAGTTGGTCGCTGCAAGCGACACCCAGGCAACTTTGTTGGTAAAGAGCAGGCCTCCGCCCGCGCTTCCTTTATACTTTCAATTCTGAAAGATTCCAATAAAAAAATTAACCTAAAAATGTGCGGTATGGAGTAGCGGATACTTTTCGATCAAAAATCATAGAAATCACTAGCATAGATTTATTCTTTATAGTGTAGTATATTTTAATTGTTATTACTTTAATAAAAATAACTATGGGAATGGAAAACATGCAACAAAAAAACTCTGAGGAAGAAGTTGTAGATTCTATAGAATCTGCTGATTTTAAACCAGAGCAAGCTTTGAACAAAGAGAAAACTCTTTTTGAGAGATTTTCTGGAAAAGCTAAAAAAATAGCCAGAGTGATGACTTTAGTGTCTGCGTTGTCTGCTGCTCCTGGGTTGGTTCAAGAAGCATATGCTGAACAAAAATCTCCCGATGTCAAAGTTAAACAAGTCGAAAAAGAAAGTATTAATGAAGCTAATGTCACCGAATCTGGAAAATGGGCAAAAGAAATTTTGGATCAGGCGAAATCAGAATTAAGCGAGGTTAAAACAAGGGAAGACGCAATTCATTTCATAAATTCAAATGCAGGTTCTTTCATGAGGGAATGCTATTTTCCTACCAAGGGAAATATTAGGCAGGCAGAACTTGTGCCAACTCTTACACTTCGTAAATACTCTGTCGATGACTTAAGATTAATAGCTCAAGTTGCCGAACAACTTAAAACTATTCTGCAAGATCTTGATTCAAAATATAGCATGGGAGGAACCATTGATAAAGTTAAGACAAACTTAGACGATATAGACAAGAAAGCCTCTTCAGAAACCTTATATTCTAGTAGAAAACAGGCGGATGCATCTTCGGGTTATATCATTCTTAGACATTAATCTTTTAAAAATATGAAAACTAATTTTGAAAAAGTAAAAGATTTAATAGCTCAATCAAATTTGTCATTGCCTGATCAAATAGACTTGATCGATTTATTTTTAAAGGCAAATGATAGCGAATTGGAGTCTGTAGCTGATTTGTTTTTATCAGATTCTTCCTGGATTGAAAAGATAAATGTCAATTACAAGGCAAAACAAGCGATTTTTCGTGCTGGTGATTCTAAAACATGGAAGCAAATTTTAGAGACTGAAGAAAAAGAACTAGGAAATGTTAACGAGTAATATTTAACTCGTGTATATCAAGTGGTGAGCGTTAAAGCGTCAACACAGAAACAACTTCGATGTGCACTTCATTCATTTCCTACTTTCAAAATAAAAGCTAAGGAGATTGGGCATAATGTGGGCTTTCAGGTATCTAATTGACAATCGTATACTATTGTATATAATCAGATATGTATAAATTAATCAATAAACAATGGATGAAAGATTCAACAAAAGAATAAAAATAACCCC
>ERZ1292632.336-Hain-H43-01um-R2-336-length-48521-cov-40_pt2 | contig 26096 bp, 42 predicted proteins | sample MGYA00564407_ERZ1292632 | MGnify/ENA primary metagenome ERZ1292632 (study PRJEB36523, sample SAMEA6512637) | groundwater metagenome | collected 2019-01-08 | study: AquaDiva: Metagenomics assemblies of 32 groundwater samples | reverse complement strand
GAGGAAATCATGAAAACGAAACATACACCGGGGCCGTGGCACGTCAATGCAATCGACGGGACAACTGTTGAGCATCAACCCGGTAATTTAAATCGCGCCTAGACAATCCTGGCGCACATTTTGAGAGGGAAATCATGATTTATAAGCGAGCAACAAAAAAATTGCAACTGGCGGGCATTCAGGATATTCAGATCGTGAAACGTCTGTATGGTGCGTCGCCTGAAAATATCATGTACGAGCGGCAGATTAGCGAATGTTTCCCAACGCCTGATAAGGCGGCCAACGCCGTAATAGGCGGGTTCAGACCACAACGAAATTGAGAGGGAAATCATGGAAACGAAAAATAGCGACGGCCCACCCAGCACGTTTATGATTGCCGGGGAAGGGCCGTATTGGGATCGGTGCGGCCAGCATATTGAAGCCCAGGCCGCGCGCGACCGCCTGCGGGCGAGCAACCAAGCGCTGGTGGAGGCGCTGGGAACCGTTGCACATCTGATCGAGTTGCCGCTAGACGCCGAATCGTCAACCGGTAAAACTCAGCGTCTGGTGGTGCTAAAAGTCGTGCGCGCCGCGCTCGCAAAGGCGGGGCAATCATGAGCGCCAGACCGACGCCGGAAACCGATGCGCTCGCTCTAACTGTCGGCGGTGTAGCGCGACTCATGGAGGATTACGATTCCCTATGCCGCAAGCTCGAACGTAACCGCGACGAGTCGGTTGAACTGCTGCGTGATTTGTGTATCGCAAAACGCCCACTCGATTGGGCACCGGATGATTTAGTAATACCATTCTCACGTGCCCGTGCCTTCCTCGATCGGCTGGAAAAGGAGAAAACAGCATGAAATTCACTGAAAAAATCAAGCAGCACTGGTCTGTTAACTACCCGCCGCGCGACTGGGCGGACAAGAACTGGCTCTCGAACGCGCGGCAATACCGATCGAGCAATCTCGAATGGTGGCTCTCCGGGATCGTGCTCGGCCTGCTGGCTAACATCGTGATCTATCGCTGGCTCGGCGTGCTGTGATGCGCGAACGCCCGATTCTTTTTTCAGGCTCGAATGTCTGCGCGATTCTTGAGGGTCGCAAAACACAGACACGGCGATTGATTAAGCCGCAGCCACCGGCACTCGGGGAAAAACAACGACCGCATAAGTTCGCGTTCACGACGGATGATGAAGGCGTGAATTTATATGTCCACTCGCAAAGCGCCGGAGCTGGAAATTGGATCGTGCGTTATCCATTTGGTCAGCCCGGCGAGCGGCTTTGGGTACGCGAAACTGGATTGTGGGCAAATTTGGGATTTGAATCTCATGTGGCTTATCGTGCTAACGGTGAACCAGATAATTCATGGTCTCGTCCTGTAAAATGGCGCCCTTCGATTTACATGCCGCGCTGGGCCTCGCGCATCACGCTCGAGGTGACCGGCGTGCGCGTCGAGAGGCTGGTCGAAATCAGCGAGGCCGACGCTATTGCCGAGGGTGTCGAGATCGAAGTGCGCGAGAACGGCGCGCTTGAGCCATTTCGCCGGTTGTGGGACAGCATCAATGTCAAGCGCGCGCCGTGGGCGTCGAATCCGTACGTTTGGGTAATCGAGTTCAAAAGGATCACGCCGTGACCCGCCTTCGCGCCTGGCTCGCCGACCGGCTCTCGGAGCTAATCGAGATCGCGCGGCTGTGGCTGGCGAGGCTGAGGTAGAGCGTTTCTGCCGGCTGCTGGCGGCGGTTCAAGTAAAGTTCTCGATGTTGATTTTGGGGGATTGCACGGATTTTTCCTCGATTTTTATTCGTTGAACCGGCCAGTTTTTTAACAGCCGAATCAGCTCAGCAACTTCTTCCGGCGTATTGCAGATGATTTCGATACCAAATGCGTTAATTTTGTAACTCATACACTATTCCCATCTGCGCGGTGCGGCGCTCTGCATCGGCAACATAGCGCTCGTTGATCTCGATGCCGAGCCAGCGGCGGCCGAGCAGTGCCGCGGCCTTGCCAACCTGTCCGCTCCCGAAAAACGGATCAAGGACCAGATCGCCCGGGTTGGACCATGAATAGATCAGATCGCGCGCCAACCAGAACGGCATCATAGCAGGATGAGCAATCGCGGCGCAGATTTCTTCCTGGCCAGCGGTTAAGCCAGCCCAAATGTTCCCACGCATTCCAAATTCAGGAGTACGCGCGCGGTTATCTGACGGCTTCATAGTACCGTCTTTTTGACGAACGGTTCGTGTACCAAACGGTGTGTGGCCAGCCCACACATTCTGTTTGTCTTTAATGGGATTAAAGCAACGCGGCGTGCCTTTGGACAGCACGAACACATATTCGAACAACTGGTGATAACGCACCTTCTCAGGATGTCCGAAATTAGTTTTCTCGTAAATCATCGTATCGTGAATCAGGAAACCGCAAAGCTCCCGGAAGTAGATTTTCTGCTTCGCGCTGGTCAGGGTTTCACTGCCTTTCACAACGGAGTCCCCGACGATCCAGCACAGCACGCCACCATCGCACAGAACTCGATACAGTTCTCGCGCGACTATCTCGAAATCAGACCATGTAAACGGCTTGATCCCGTCATACGTGCGCAACGCATCGTACGGCGGACTGGTTACGACAAGCTCGATGCTGCCGGTCTCAAGCGTCGGCAGCACTTCGGCGCAATCTCCCGTAATGCAGCGGTTGTATTCCTTCACAGCGTCACCACGATCTTCACGCGGCGGGGCCTACGCTTTTTTGGCATGGCATCGCTCATCGTGCTCACAGTTTACGCAGCACTTCTGCCCGTCGCCCTGATAGTGATCACACGGCGCGGGAATAGGATCGATCTTCCATTCTCCCGGCGGACAGACGCAACCCTCTGGTATCACCCGCGGTTCGAACAAACAATGCTCGAAATCCGGCAACCCACAGTTTTTGCACACAATCATACCCGCCTCAGCAGTACATCAAGCACGGCGGCGACGTCCCGCACGTCACGCGATCCACGCGCGGCGAACAATTGCGCTTCCCAGATTTCGCTATTCCTTTTGGCATCAAGTCACCAAAATTTTAATTCCGTACTGAGCTTCAACAAGGCGACATTTCAACTTGAAAATTTCCGTTTTAAATCCCTTGCTGTCCTCAACGCATTTGGTGCCGTCCGCAGTCGTGTATGTGAAGTCTGCGAGCCAGGAACAAATATAGACCTTGTTGACGCGGATTTCAAACGGGACTTGCCGACGCAAATTGACGATATGGCCAGCGATTTGCATGAGCGCTAAATCCTGGTAGCGCCGCGCTTCCCGCGTGCTGTCAAACTCGATTCCGTTTATTATTTTGCGCTTGGCATTGTGGACACGCGGTAACTTTTTGCCCCGCATCGCTTGGTATTGCTCGGCGGTCAAGCGTAGTGATTTGCTCATGCGTCGGCCTCACGCGGCTTAACGGTGCGCCAGCGGGTCAAGATTCCTCGCTTTCGGCCTCGTCCGCAGCCTGATAGGGTCGATGCGGCCAAAGCGGACAGCCTTTACTCGTACAATCCCGGACATCGTTCCGCAGAAATCCGACGCAAGCTAGGCAAAAGCCCTTAATTCCGGCGCTTTTGGAGTTTGTGGTGAACGCACGCAGCAACGTCCGACGGGTAGGAGACGCAGGGCATTCGGCAATCAATGCTTGCTGCCACGAATTGAGGGTTTTAACCATTTTTGACCTTTTTGCTGGTTTGCGGCTTGGCTGCCTGCCTATCCCGTCTTAGCGGCTGCCACGCGGACGGCTCCCGCGACTCAAGTTTGACCAGACGCTTCACCCGCTGCTGGTGCGCCGCTGCTTGCTCGTGGGTCATTCTGAGATTGAATACCATGTCGATATTTCGTCACTTAAAGAGATCGCGCGTTACAATTTTTGCCACAACATTGACGGCATCGGCACGACGCGCTGGCAACTCGGGCAGTAGTACGACCGGTCGAACGGCCTGAAAATCATCGGCTTGCCGCAGCACTCGGGCGGTTTCACGGCGATCATGGGGCCGAATTCTTGTTAGCCACCACCAACACGGTATAGCTGAAGCTCGGCTCCAATTTCCGCCGCTTCACGCGCGCCTTGCGTTCAGCGCGCGTTTCGGCTATCGGGTACGTGACGAGGAAGCGCCGCACGATCACACGCGGCTCGCCGAACAGGTAGATCGTGTCGCCGGGCGTGTCGGTCATTTCAGCCGCCGGATTTTCGTCACTACTTTCATGGGAATGGTCATAGTATGTCCGCAGCAATTATTACTATGCACGGACGCACAATTAAGTGCAATGACGATTACCTTTTTATCACGATGCACCAAATAACCCGCTGTCCAGCAGTCGAGAATTCTCGTATCCACCGTGGTTTGCCAGTGATCGTCTGATGAAGAATCCTGCCAAGAAACTTCGACGATAGGATAATTATGCTTTTTTGCGGCACTCATTTCGCTCGCTCCCTCTCCAGCCGTTTCAGCGCCTCGCGCGCCATTTGATGCCGATACGACGGCAATGCAATCACTCCCGAACCGTTGCTTTTGCGCCGCGTCTGCGGTGGTCGCGGCGTCTCGAATGTCCGCGTGCATCGCTCACAACGATAATGCGTCATGCGCGCCCGAATATCGACCGAGCCGCAGAACGGGCAACTCGGTCGCGTGCGTGACTTCGAGGCATACGAGCGCGTGCAGAATTCGCAGGCGCCGCTCGCCGTCAGTGGGCCATCGCAAGTTTTGCAGCGGGCGGGGCTGGTCATGCGATGTGCCATACCCGGCAACCGTCCCGCACATTCGGCCCCATGCGGCCTCCAGAGTTGCCAGCACGGCATAGCTTAAACTCGGTGATGCGCGGCTCGCCGAACAGGTAGATCGTGTCGCCGGGCGTGTCGGTCATACCGTTGGTTGATGCGGATGCAACCCTTTTTTTCCGGCTGCCCTTCGCACCAATTGATCCCGTTTTCTCTGCTGCCACCGAAGATGTCGCTCCTTGCGTTTTTTGGCATTGATCTCCGCGCGTCCGACGGCCATATAGATTTTCATTGAAGGCGCACGGCTCCAACGACCGAATTTGCGATTCGTTTTGCCACTCTTCGCTTTCTTAGGTTTGCGTACAATAATGTCTGCCATGGGTTATTTCAACCTTTCGGTATTTCGTCGAACAGCAGCGAAAGCTGCTGCGCGTTGCGCTTGTGCTTCTCGCGGTTCTTGCCAAAGGAGGCATTGACGTATGAGGCGATCACTGATTTGTCAACGTGTGCCGACTGGCCAACAGCCTTGCAAATCTCCTTAAATTCTTGGCCTGCCTCGAATTTTTTTCGCCAAGCGATGTTCAATTCCGGCAGTCGCTTGACTATCGCCTCGATCTGAATCGTTTGAGTGGTCATTTGGGCCTCGCTTTCCAGATTTGACTTACTCGTTGTTTCGATATGCCGAACTTATCGGCAATGCGCTCGACTCCCCACTTGAGTTTGCGAAGGCGCACCACTTCTGCATCACGTTTGCGCCTGCTTGCGATAAACTGCCGATAATTCATGCCGCAAGTATAGACCAAAACCAGATGCCCTTGTCAAGTGGCTTGAAAACATTTGATTATTAAGGAATAAAAAATAGTCGGTCAAGCCTATTGACAGCCACCCGCCAATCTGGATAATGGGCGGACACACAGGAGGCAGGATATGTTCTGGTGCAAAAAGTATTCAGTCTGTTCCGAGTGCAAGGTGCATTTCGAGCCTGCGCCTAACCATGAGGCGAAATGGGGCCATCTGTGCCCGACGCATCGCAAGCCGGTAATAGAGCGCGACCGGCGCATTGCGGCGGTCATGGAATGGGCGCAAGCGAATTGGGAAAAGCTGGAGCCGGAAGCATTGAAAGCGGCTGCCGAAGCAAAAGAGAACTTCTCAGAGTATCGTATGGCGATGGCCATCCAACAAAGTATGGCAGCAGGCCATCCGCATGGCGGTTTATTTAGGTAGGAGCGTGACATTGACACGACCCCCGACGATCTGATCTTCCGCGCTTGGTTTGACGCAACGAACTGTTTTCTGGCTGGTGCTGGCCCTCCGCCGCGAGGCTACCATGCCCGCATGAAATCCGAATCCGCAGCTATACTGAACTGAGGAGAGCAAATGGCGACGGCGCGCTTCAAAAATGTCGAATGGAGGTTTACTCTACGAGACGATGGCAGGATCGAAACTTGGGAGCAAGCACAAATTGCCATCCTGATGGATTTGCGCGACGAGTTGCAACGGCTGAATGCGGTTTTTGCCTACCAAAAAGTGCAGCAAGGTTTCGCTGCGCTGCGGCAGCTTGCGCGGTTAAACGAGGCAGCGTTCAAACGGCGCGTTGATGCGGCTGTTAGAAAACGACTCCTGCGGAAGGAAAAGAAATGAGCTTTGATATTTTTCGAGAACTCGCGCGCATCACTCGCTCGCATTGCGAGATACAAGGTTACACGAAAACAGCAGCGGCGCAGGTCCAAGTAAATGCCGGTGAGGGAAAATTAAAAAGTGATGGCCATCCTTCCCAAGCGACTGGCGAAAGCCGACAGGCCGGATACAAGCCTGCGCCCGCTGCTGTGACGCCTATCGACCGCGACAGCGAACTTTACGGGAAGCTGCGAAAGCCTGCGCCGCAGATATGGGAGTCTGTCGGTCGTACTGTGTTCAAGCGAGGATATTTTTTCTGTGGGTGCGAAAATGATGAAACCGCGCGGTATATCACCGACCGCCTGAACGCCTTCGACGAGAATCTTACGGAGCGCAACACTTTCCAGAAACTTTACTTGAAGGCAATCCAGCCGCCGAGCGAGGAGGAAATATGAGCATCCTTGACCCGAAATGGAAATACACGAACGCCGAGGAATCGCGCAAGCCTGGTTACCTTAAGAACAAGTTCGCGCGCATCCAGCGGGAGCAAAAGGAACAGGCTGAGCAAGAATCCGCGATCCGCTTGGAAAAAATACAGCGTGTAAGGACTATTCGATGACGAGGAGCGGGAAATGAGCATGAGCAGAGATTGGATAGTGAAATCTGAAATAAGCGGTAAGCTATACGGCACTTTTTCAAGTGCCAATCTCGCTAGTAAATGGGCGACCAAGAACATTCCAAACACCCATTGGACAATTATCAGATTGAGGACGCCATGACTGCCGCCGACCTCAAGATTCTGCTGGAATCGTGGGCGTTCTGGTTCATTGCGTGGTCGATATTCGCGCCGGTCATCTCCGCGCTCGCCGTGGCCGCGTGGTATGAGTGGCGTTACCGAGAACCGCTTGCCGACTGGCGCAAACTGATGAAGGGATTGAGGAGGCAAACATGAAAATTGATGTGCCGATCACCGACCACTTTGGCAAAGTCATGGCTGTTGTCAAAGGCACGATTGTTGACGTAGCCCCTCACTTGCCGATGGTAACGTGGGCGCTCGTTGATGTCCGTCAATTTGCGCCGTATGTGTATGTTCGCTGGAATATTACCAATCTTGAAACCGGAAGCTCATACGCCGATTTGAGCGGGCGCACTAAAGCTGAGTGTATCCGCAATGCAACCGAATTTTTAGCAAATATCAGCTCCGCAAAAATGACTCGCGCGCTGAACAAGAGACACGCCAGAAGGAATCACATGAGGGAATCGACATGAAACTACTCGGGCGCATCATCTGCTTCATCACACGCAAGCATCTGCGCGGCAAGCAGTCAGGCATCGACATTTTGTGCGACGATGGCGCGATCAAGTGAACGTATCGGTGCGGGCGTTGCGGTGCAGCTTGGACGCGCAAGATCAAAGCGAAGGAGAAAACGGCATGACAACTGAAATTGTGAAAGAGCAATCGACGGAACTTACGATACTGCAACGATGCGTCATTGCGTTGAAGGCTGACAAGCGGCGCGCTGGCTTTACTGAACTCTCGGTAAAATCGAAGGAAATCGTCATCGTTACTAATCCAGCCGGTCGGCAGGAATGCCATGCCGCAGCAATGCGATTGGTAAAAGCGCGTACTGAACTCGAGGCGGAGGGGGAAGAAGTTCGCTCGGATGCCGTCAAGTTCCAAAGGGGCATTATTGCGCTGCAAAAAGAACTTGTCGGCATAATCGAACCGGAAGAACTGCGGTTGAAAACGTTACGCGATGAATACGACGCAAAGATCGAGGCCGACAGAACTGCGAAAATCCGCGCCGAACAGGCCCGTATCGAAGCCGAACAAGCGGCGGCGAAGAAGGCAGAAGAGGATCGGCTTGTTGCCGAACGTGCCGAGATCGCGCGCCGGCAGGCCGAACTCGACACGGCTGAACGCAAGCGCGTTGCAGAAGAGGCCGAGGCCCGCAGGAAAATCGAGGAAGAACAGCGCGCGTCTCGGCTCAAGATTGAGCAACAGGAACGTGATGCTAGGTTAGCGCGCGAGGAAGCCGACCGCAAGGCGCGACAAGCACTCATAGCTGCCGAGGCCGAAGCCAAGGCGAAACGCGAGGCCGAGGAAGCGCTACTCAAGGCGGAGCGTGACAAGCTCGAAGCGGCGCAACGCGCGGCTGATGCCAAGGCGCGGCAGGAACGCGAGGCCGAGGAAGCGAAACAGTTCCAGATTCGATTGGCAGCAGAAGCCAAGGCCAAGGCCGAGCGCGATGCGGCGGAGGCCATCGAGCGCGAGAAGCGCCGGCAGGAAGCCGATTTGCTGGACGCCAAGGCCATGCTGCTTGCGTTCAAGGAGCGTTTCGGGCGCATGAAGGAATTCGCCGGTGTGACACGCGCGATTATCGAGTATTTCAAAGTCAAGGAGGCCACATGAGCGAACATTGCGGAGAATGCGGATCACGGCTATGCAATCATGGGAATTGCCCACAATGCAATCCCTGTGAGCACTGCAACGGAGGCGACAGAAACGACAAGTTTTTCGGTTACGATGACGAATCAGATCACCATCGTGAATATGAGGAGCCAGTATGACCAAAGACGCGGCGACGGTAGAGAAGAGTGGACATGCAGCATGATTACCATTCACGCAGAAATGATTCAGGGTAGCGACGATTGGGCTGCTATACGCTGTGGTTTGTTGACGGCCAGCGAAATGCACCTAATCGTTACGGCTACGCTCAAGGCGGCATCCAACGATAAAGAACGCGGGCACTTGTATGAATTGCTCGCCCAACGCATTACGAATTACGTTGAGCCACGCTATGTCAGCGACGATATGCTACGCGGCAAGGATGATGAAATCGAGGCCGTGGAACTTTACGCAAAGACGTACGCGCCTATACAGCGCGTAGGTTTCGTAACCAACGATAAGTGGGGATTTACCATCGGTTACTCACCCGATTGCTTTGTTGGTGATGATGGCCAACTTGAGTGCAAATCGCGCAATCAAAAATACCAGATACGCACGATTTGCGATTACGTTTGGGAGGACTCAATCGACCCTGATTTTGTGATCCAAGTGCAAACCGGCCTGATGGTAAGCGAGCGCAAATGGTGCGACTTGGTTTCATACTGCGGAGGTCTACCAATGGCTACGGTACGCGTTTTGCCTGATGAGAAAATACAGGCTGCGATACTTGCCGCTGCAACTGGGTTCGAGGAACGATTAACCGCAGCCAAAGCAAAATTCGATACCGTGCTCGTATCAAAAGCGCGGCTCATTCCCACCAAGCGCAAGATCGTTCAGGAAATGTTCGTGGGCCGTGACGCATCTTCGTATCCGAGCGACTTTCTCCCCCAAATCTGAGGATGGCAAGCATGAATGACATGAAATCAACAATCATCCCAAAGAGCGATCAGATTAACGCCGATGATCTGCTATCCGGCCCTATTACCATCAAGATCACCGAAGTAACAATACGTCCCGGAACCGAGCAACCCGTTTCAATACACTACGAAGGCGACAATGGCAAGCCATACAAAGCCTGCAAGTCGATGTGTCGAGTCATGGTATCAGCATGGGGAGCAGACGCATCCAAGTATGTCGGGCGCTCGTTGACTCTGTTCTGCGACCCGAAAGTAAAGTGGGGCGGCATGGAAGTCGGCGGCATCCGCATCAGCCACATGAGCGACATTGATTCCTCGATGACTATGGCGCTGACCGTCACGCGAGCGAACAAAAAACCATTTACCGTGAAGCCTATACAGGCGTCCGGCGCACCGAACCCCGCAGCGGCGGCCAGTACGCAGCCTCCAGAAGCAGCGTCGCCGGAATCGGAACGCCGCCCGCCCGCTGCGGGAACCATCACGCCCGATCAGGTGATCGACATCGAAGATAAATTACGCGAAGCAGGGATCACGAAGGAAAAATTCTTGGCGATAGTCGGTATTGGAAGCATCACGCTGTTATCCGCAAAGGACGCGAAAGGTCGGGACAATTACCGCAAGTCCATCAACTGGATAGCCGAGCAAAGGAAGCCAACGTGAGCGATACGCCGACGCCGAGAACGGAGAATGATGAAATCTCTATGTATCTGTTCGGCAGGAAATGCGACAGTCAGAGCGTAGGTGAATTACAAAGCAGGCTGTGGCATAAAGTGCAGCAACTCGAACGCGAAGTCGCCGTGCTCAAGGCCGAGAACGAGAGGCTGCGGAAGGACATGACTGACAGCAAGCGGGTGAGGTCGGGGTCGGGGTCGGGGTCGCGGTAGTAATTGCGATTTTCAATAATTTAACGAAAGAGAATTGGCTGAGAAAAAGGAACCTGCGAAATGAGTGACGACAAATACATTCTTGAGGGCCGCAAGGCAGTACCAGTTGATCTTATGACATGGGCGACATGGATTGAAAAAGGCGACCGCATTGTCGCTAAAACAAGCATGGGAGATGTGCGTATAAGTACCGTATTCCTCGGTCTTGACCATTCTTTCGGCGACGGCCCACCCTTGCTATTTGAGACAATGATTTTCGGCGGCAAGCATGACCAATATCAAGAACGTTGCTCAACTTGGGAAGAAGCTGAAGCGATGCACAAGAAAGCCTGTGAAATAGCATGTGGAAATGCGAAATGACCACCGTAGTTCATCAACCAAGGAGACTCAAATGAAACTCGCAATCATCGCGGTAGCAGTAGGAATTTTCGCAATAGCAGGATGTGCGTCCGAATTCAGGAAGCTGGACGGGACGATAATCACTACTCCGAGCACGATCTACAGCGCCGAGCAGGCGGCAAAGGCCGGGCTTAGCCAAGCGCAGACCGATGTCTGTGTCGCCCAGGGCCGCGAGCGGTTACTGTCAGTCGGCGTCGGCGGCGGAATGACCGGCGGATTCGGCTGGCTGGAGGGCGGCAAAGCGTTCGAAGCGTGCGTGAACAAGACGGCGCGAAGGTAGATCAACGGGGCGGCTGGATACACGAAGAAAATTCGTCTCGCCGAGGAGCGCGCGAAAGGAAAGCCGCGATGAGTGAGCAAGCGAAGATGCCGGAGGAAGTGATTGCAAAACTGTTGGACGCAGCGAACTATTATCGTTGCGCTCGCGAGGAAGATGGTTCTCCAAGCGAGGTAGCACTGCGCGACCTTGGATACAATCATGGCGACCTATTCCAGATAGCAGCAGACACGCTAGAAACCCTGCGGCAGGATGCATATCGGTATCGGCGTATTCGTCGTCACCTTGAAATTCGTCAGGTAGAGAATATGAAAGGCGAGCGGCATCCGGGTTTGGTTATCTCGATTGGAATGACATACCTAGATTGCAAGACATTTCGCACGAAAGAGCATGAGGATGAGCTAGGCGAAAAACTAGACGACGCCATCGACGCGGCAAGGAGCGCAAAGTGAACGACAACCAACCAAGGAGAAATAAATGAAATTCGCAAAAGAAATTCTGGCTTACCCTTGTGATTACGATAGCGACGGAACGCCAATTATCGCTGTCGCCAAGAATGTTTCAGAAATCCCCGCCGACTGCGACGGAGAAAAAGTCGGCATCTACACGCTTAACCGCGTGACAACCTTCAAAGTAAAGCGTGAACTCAAATGAACGCTGACGCCGAGCAGCCCTTACGCGAGGCGGTGCTTGAGGAAGCGTTTGGTGGAAATATCACGATGAGAGGAAATCTAAGATGACAAACAGAGTGGTGCAAAAGGATTTACTCCGCAGGATACTGCACTGGCTGGACTGGGCACATGAGGCTGCGATTGCGCGTGACGATGAAAAAGCTCCTACTGTCTTAAATGCACTAGCCCGCGAAGTTTCCGCCATGCTCACCGCCGCTCCAGAGCAGCCCTCGCGCGATGAAGGAGGGGGAATGAGCAAGCTCGCGGATGCTCCTCAGACGCCAAGAATGGCCAGTGCATGTCGAGAGGGTCGCGGCATTGAAGAAGGATGCAAACTAGAGCAGGAACTCGCCGCCCTCCGCGCCCTCTGCGAGCAGCAGCGGGCGGAGATTGCGCGGCTGACGAAACAGGCACAGGAAGCCACAGCAGCCCATCCCCTGATCCGCGAGCACGTCATGCGGGAGTGCATCCAGCTTTGCATCAATCGTTATCCTTACGGCCCATCATATATACAGGCGTGCAAAGACTGTGCCGAAGCCATCGAGCGCGCGATGAAGGAGGGGAAATGACTATCCGAGTGGTGCCGGTTGAGCGTGACGATTTGCTGCCGTGTCCATTTTGTGCGCGTCCTCCGCGCCAACAAATACACTACGCGGATGGTGACAGCATGATGCAGCCATATTTAGCCGTCCATTGTGAGCACCACACGCAATGGATTACTGTCGAGCAATGGAACAAACGAGCCGCAACCCCTGCCGCCGATGGCGCGGAGCCGGTGGCATGGATGACTGAGGGTGGCAGCGTTTGTGCTGGCGCGAACAAGAAAAAGCCTAGCGCACACGGCCACCATGACAATTACACCATCCCCCTCTACACCGCCCTCCGCGCCGCCGAGCAGCCCTCGCGCAATGCGGTGCTAGAGGAGATCGCAAATATGGTCGAAACATCTAGTCCGCTTATGGGAAAGTGGACTTTAGCATCTGACATCCGCGCTCTCAAAGCGCAGCAGGCCGAACCAAATGCAGCGGGGCAGGTAGTTCACGGTTCCGCACAAGCCGATGGGACTGCGACGCGGGAACCGAAGTGACGCTCATTAAATAACGTACCACATCTTCGGCATGGTTTCATGATTATTCCCATGCTTTTTTACCCCATTTTGTTACGCCGAGGTATCTCCACCAAGCCATCGGAGAAAAACGCCCTAAAATTGACTTTGAGCGAATGCCCTCTGCCAGTCCTCTATTCGCTTCATCAAACGTGATCGGAGTGCCGTCCAGATTCCGGTGCGTGCGAAACCACCAATCATGAATGATGCAGTAGTCCAGATAGAAATCCGGCACACCCGAGCAGCCATCCGATGCGATGAACAAACTGATTTCTGCGAAATCGTACTCATTCAACTTGCGCCAGTCCCGCGTGGAGAGCTTCGCCGTAAAGGCGAGCAACTCGGAAGTCGGCATTTCCCGAAGCTTGTTCATGTCAATTGCTCCTTCGCGCGCTCCCACAGAACAAGCCGGTCGGCCTGTCCCGTGAGTCCACCATTGATCTTGCGAGTGATGCGCTCGAAGTTTCCAGCATCCGCTAATTCCGATAATTTGTGCGATTTCCAGAACCAAGCAGCTGAACGGCAGGCGTTTTCCGGGATTTGCAGCAAATCCGGCTCTTCGATCAGATCAATCCCGAGCGCCAGGCCGCATTCTGCATAGTTCGATCGTCCAGTGATCTGAATCAATCCCCGTCCCTTGTAGCGTTTTCCGTCTCCAACTTGAGTATTGCCAAGATCGGCGCGGTCCTCGTAAGCCTCTCCACTTGCGATTTCCTCAGAATAACGCAGTTGCCCCGACTCATGTCCGATCTGCGCCAGAAATGCCGCCTGGCGCACAGGCGAATTGATCTCGAATTCCTCCATTGCTAATTCAAGATACTGCCAATAGCGGTCGATGTTTTCGGCCTTGGCGCGTGGATAAATAATAGCGAGATCGACGCGGTTTATCATTTATTATCAATCAGCCATGCGCCTACAAAAGGAATTGGGCGATGCGAATTCCTGTTCGCGCGCCTCCTGCGGCTTCGATATGATGCACGCCATCAGGCGCTGCTGCTTCGTGCTTTCACGTTGCGCAACCGTCATGTCTCTGACAGCGCTTACGAAAGCATCCGAAGTGGCCTTTGCATCCGCTTTGTGATCCCACAGCGCGTACACCATCAGCGCGATGCCGATTAGCGTGATAATCGCTATGATGTCCGTGCCGCGAGCGCGGATCGAGCCTGCTGGAGTTTTGACTTCCAATTCAGATTGCGCTTCTTCGGTCATGGCTGCGGTTCCTCTGCCGCTACTGCTGCAATGGCAAGACTTTCCAGAATTCGCGTCATCATCTACTTACGGATAAACTTGTCCGTCACCAAGCAGGCGAAAGGAATCCAGTCAATAAGGTGCGCGCGCCAGGTCATGGCTGGCCTTGTTGCCGGTCCCGGCCATAAACTTGCCGCAGCCGCTCGATCTCACTGCGAGACTGCTTGCGGGCACCTTTGTCGTAGTCAGCGCCGAGAAATTCCTTGGCAAGATTGCGCTTCATCGATTTCGCGTCGAGTTTGATCTGTTCGTAATCCTCTGGGTGTGCCTTGTTCCACGCCTCGATTTCCTTGTCGAGGGCGATGAGTTTCTCCTCGGCTTTCTGGGCATCGAGCAAATCACCGCCCTCATCGGCCCGTTCCCACTCCGCGGCGGTCTTCGCCACGCGGCGGTAGAGATCATTGCGTTGCTCGTTTACTGCGCGCTTGGCGATCTGCTCGGCGCGCTCGGCCTCGCGGATATTCGCAACCGTTCCCGGCGTGAATCCGACACCCTTTACCACGCGCATGCCAGTCGTCACCTGCTCCTTCGGTATCACCGGTTGATCTGAGGCTTTGGCGCGTACGCCTGACTCTGCCCAAGAGAGTTGTGTCATGAAGTCACCGGCCTGCTTTGGCATCAATTCTGCAAGTCCAAGAAGGAAATTGTCCACCTCAAATTGCTCTATCGCCTGCATCGGGCGCTTACCCCAGAGGTCGTAGGATACACCAAGAACCTCGCCAGGCTCAGAAGGCAATATCTTGCCCATGCCTATACGCTTGGACAGGTCGATGTTCCAAGGTTCCGGTAGTGCCCGTGCCGCCCCGCCAGATACTGCTTCGGCCAGCATCGCAGAATTGGTCAGTTCGACGATGATCTTGCGCATCTCCGCATCGGCGTTGACCTCGCGATTCTTGACCTTGCGCATATAAAACTCCCACAAGTCACGCATGTTTTCAGCGCCAGGCAAGCCCCATAGACCAGACATTATTCCGAGCACGGCCAGCATCAGCACCGTCGCGGCTCGTCCCTCGGCGCCCTGCAGAACAGTCATCGTGACCATGCGCTCGATCATATTCCACATGAACATCTTGAACTGAAAAACGAGCGTGCCAGCGTTACGGGCTAGCGTCGGCCGGTTGACCTTGCCGGACTTGAAGTGCGTTTCGTCGATGCCGAATTCAGCAAATGCCTGCGGCGACCAGTTGGGAATCAACTGGCGTCCGAGTGCGTTATTCGCCATCACGCGCGCGAAGTTGGTACGAACCGCAGGATTGTCGCGCGCCACGCGGTAGAGTGCAATGAAGGTGGCGATCCGATTCTGGCGCTCGGCCATCGTGAATCCAAGCCCAAAGAGTTCGACCGTGAGTTGACCAGCCTTGGAAAGTTTACGAAGCCGCCTGCCTTGGTTGCGAGCAATGCCCATCGACTCGTAGGTCGTGATCGGGATGAATAGCCCTTGATCGTAGGCGTCCTGCACCGCGGCTCGCACGTCGGATGGAGCCTTGGAAGCAGAATACATCTGCACGCCCTGTTTCACGGTAAGCATCGCCGTCGTTTCGGCCTCGGCCCGCACAAAAGCCGCGCTAACCGAGACAGGATTTGCAAACTGCGTCGTCCACGGCATCGAGACGAACGGTACTTGCGTCAGGTTCGTGATCCAAGTAGCGACGCTGGTCAGATAGTAGATGAAGTTGACCGAGCGCATGAACGCGAATTCCTCGGCAGGACTGTTCACATACTTCTGGTAGTCCTGCGCGTACTGCCTTAGTTTCGATTTATTCAGAGAGATAGGATCGATCGCCGCAACCCACTTCGGCGCATAGCGGCGGCGCGCAAGATAGCCGGAGATACCATTTACGTAGTTGGCGAGGCCGCGCTCGAAATCATTGCTCCAGCCCGGTACATTCTTTGAGCGGAAGAAGTGCGCCCTGAAGCCTTGACTGGCAACCGCCTGTTCCAGTTTCGAGCGCACGCTGTCCCAAGTCGCGTTGTCGATTTTCGCCATCTCGGCGAGCGCGTCAACTTCCTCAAGCTTAATTTGATTCGGCATGCCGGCCTTCGGCACCTGAAACGGCTCGGAAATGGTCTGTCCTGGATACTTCGCCCTGAGCGCCACGAGTCGCGCCTTGACATCGGGCATCGCCGAGAGCGCCTTGCCACCGCGACGTTGCACCATCCCGACTTCGACCGTTTCGTAGTGGACGAGCGCCATGGTGAGCGGATTCCTGACCGAGATACCGACCTCACCGTAGCGGGAAAATGGCACGTAGCCGGTGCGGCGCGCGTCCTCAATGCCTTGCAGAATTTCTCCAACCTTGATGAGGCGCGTAGCCTCAGCCTTTACGGTCGCTTGGGCGGCAAGCGCTGCCACCTGCGCCGGAGTCGTATTGCGCGGCAGGCCGAAGTCTTCGAGGGTCTGGGCGCGGAACTCGTCAAGTGCCATATTGAGCATCGAGCGCACCGACCAGTAGGCTGTTTTCTGCTCGTCGGTCACGGTCAGACGCTCGCCAGGCTTGGAGAGTTGCGCTTCGGCTGATGTAAAGTGAACTGTCATGTTCTGGCCGGCCAAGCCGACCTGCCCGGTCAGACGGTCGTGTTCCAGAATCTTCCCGACCACAGCCTGATCTTCGGCGCTCGCCTTGAAATAGGCATCCGATTCGCGCTCGAACTTTGCGATCAAGTAATCTCGGAATTTCCACTGCTCGACTGCGGTCTGGTAGACGGGCACGAAGTCGCCATCGAAAGCGGCGATTGTCCGGGGCGTGACGAGCATACGCTTGACCAGCCCGGCATCAGCTTCCCACGTATTCGGTGATGGCGAGGCCATCGTCTTGCGCAACACCCGGCTTGCGCTGACGACGTAGGCTTGCTGCGTTGCGGGCGTTGGCGGGTTGGCGACATTCGGGCCGAGGGCGTAGAGCACGCCGTCCGGGCTCGCCCACGACCAGGAACCAACAGGCTCCCGTCTGCCTACCTCGCCCGCCTCGACCTTGGCGAAGATGTCATCAACCGTCTGGAAGCCCATGCCGCGCAGCAGATTACCGAGGCGGTCGAAGAATTCCTTAATTTTGCGCATGATCTTCTGGATCGGAGGCTGAGCGTTGAGCGTGCCTGTTCGATAGTCGCCGTAGGCGTCGGCGACCGCCTCTTCCTTCAATTTTTCATCGGTAAGTTTCTGATCAGCATAGCGCCGGTCGATATCGTATTTCGCGCGCCACGTTTTGCTCGCCTGAGATTCGAGCGCCTTCCATTCCTGCGGAGTGAACAGGCCCATGTCGCGAAGACCATGAACTGACTCATGCCTGAACACACGTTCAGGACTGCCTTTCGTAAGAGATACTTCGATGAACTGTCCTGCTGCGCTATATCGACCGGCTGGTTGTGCGCCAAGGCCGACACCCCATACAGACATGACAGTGCGTGTGTTTATGGTCGGGGTGATCTGCGCAGCAAGTTCTGCAACGCGCCGCGATACTTCCGGCCATGCCTTCTCAGCAGCCGGGGTAAATTCTAAGCTGTAAAGATTGCCTTGGTTTATATTCGCATCCGCCGCCCGCTCGCTGCCCGTCAGTGCAAAGTCCGCCCTTTCTCGATCTGCCCGATCCCTGGCGTCTGCTCGCTCGGATTCTGTCCGGTCACTAGCGTCCCGATCCCTGGCTGCGGACTCTCTTGCTTGTCGCTCGACTTCCGTTTCGCCAGCGAGCGCGAACGGCTCGACTGCTTCGCCCACTCCGCGGTCCCGACCCGCCACATCTTGCTCGTTGTCATTGACAAACTCCTGTAGTAACGTTGCGTATTGCTCGTCCGACATCCCCTCTGACTGAATTGCTAGGCGCTCAATGGCGTCCTCGTCTATCTGGGCAACACGCGCACTCAATTCGGCAAGCGCCAAGCGCGGCCCTGTCATTTCTGCCTCAGCCGCCGGCACGAAGTCCCGATGCGTAGCGAGTTCTTCTGGAGAGGAAATCTGTTCCAGTTCAGCGATACCCGCTTGCTCGGCGAATTCAATGGCCGCAGTTTCGGCGTCACGCATTCGCTGGTCGAGTTTGGCGATCTGGGCTCCCTCGCCCCAAGCCGAATAGGTTTCACCTCGGCCATCGAGTTCGTCCCGGATTGCGTCCCGGATCGGCTCTAGCTCATGCCTCTCCAAGAAGTATCCTGATTCCGCCAAATGCTCTGCCATCGCGTCGAGCGACATGCCACCCCGCCGCCGGATGGCGAAGAGCATTGGCTTGTTCGGCGCGCGCACCGCGTCATGTTCGCCCGTGATGTCTGGGGCTTCGGTGATATTCAGACCGCCCATCTTGGCTATAAAAGTGGTGAGTGAATCACGACTCTGGTCCGGCTTAAGAGCTGCCTTGGCGCGTTGTCTGGTGCGTTCATCGGCCGCCAATTGCGCGTCTGACCTGACGACTTGGGCCACGGCCCACCTGGTGGCATCGGAAGGGTGCTGCACAACCTTAAAATTGATCTTGAAGTCTTTGGTTTGCTGGCGCGCGAAGCTAGTTGCGGCCTCTTTAGTACCAAAGAATTCAAGCGGTTCCTGCGTTATTGTCGCGGGCGCTTGCCCGGCCGTCATCGTCTTCGCAATCAGTTCGCGTACAGACTGGTGATCGGCAATCGCCTCGGCGTGCAGGCCATTGACGGCGGCGAGTTCAGCGGCGCGCGGATCAAGCCCGGAAGCGATGTGAGTCTTACGCGCGTCAAATAGCTCGGCGCGATCCTCCTTGGAGAACACCTTTCCGAACTTCGACAGGCAATCGGCGAGTGAACTCACTTGATGATTCTCGAAGTCACGGCCTGGACGATCACGTCGATCACGATCTGATCCTCGTGCAATATCTGACGGCGTTGCTCGCGGCGTGCGGCGGAATTGTCGTATCCCTCATCGGTGAACGGAATCGGGATGCCATCGATGGAATAGTGCTTGCTGCGACCGACGGCGGCAACGCCCTGTTCAGCCGTCGGATCGTGCGTCGTGCGAGAACTCGCGTTCCTGGTTGCATCGTTCGTATATCTTGTTGGCACATCAAGTTACCGTTTCCGTCCAGATTTGGGACTCTACCGCCGCTACCCGCAATGTCGCCGCATAGACCGTGTCCCCTACCACCCCGGTGCCTGTGTAAAGCATATCCACCACTCCATCTGCATCCGAAGCCACCGTTGCCTTGTTTGCGAGCGTTCCCCACGCGGCTGCACTCAACACGCCTCCGCCATATTCAAAGATTACCGTCAGTATCCCGGCCTCGCTTGTTACCAGCACATTGTTTTTGTCGCGCAACGTGGTGCGAATGCGCTTGGATAGTAAATCCGGCTGCTGCACGGCATTCACACCATTGATCTCGACGCTGCCGGTTGTTGAAACCGTCGTCCCGGTGGCTTGGTCGTAAGTCAGCCGAATCACATCCCCATGATGCAGGGTCGCGCCGATCTGCATCACCCAAATCTGCGTGCCGCTGCCGGAAACGTAGGTCAGGGTTTTCGCTACACCATTGACAGTGACCGACCAGCCAGTTGCGTCTCCGCTGCACGCCTCGGAGAAAGTCACGTCGATATTCTGCGTGCCTGACCAGCTACGCCCGGCATCAAGGGCGGTGATGTTCCTCAGCTTCGGCGCTAGCGTCCACTCAACATCACCGCCATGCGCGGTAAACGAGCGGTCTTTTTTCCACTGGTTTTCGACTGCGGCGTTGGCGTATGCGCCTTCCATGGTCAGTTCGATACTCAACTCATTCTCCCACAGTGACGACTTGCCCCTGATAGTTCGTTACGGTGGTCGCGGACTTCGGGCATTCGCAAAAATTGAGGCACGCATTATCCTCGATATGTGGCAGACGTGGGCCTCTGCCGTACAACGCATCGCGCGACCAGATCACGTTCGCCGCGTAGCAGGGAATCCATGCAATCGGGTGCGCCACCACGAAATCAATGGTGCCGGTCGCAACCAAGGCGGAACACTGCATTTGAGTCAAGGCTTTAACCCCGGTGTCCCCTGCCGCTAACCGAAGAAACCATCCGGGCAGGTTCGCCGCCAGATCAATGCCGCGCAACACGCACGACGCAACGCCGGCGACCGACTCGAAACTCTGCGCGGCGGTTCCCGCTTGATTGGTGTAGGTGCATACCGTCCAGTTGTGCGCGGTCGCCGGTAAAACGGTCGTCGGATTGCTCGGATAGCAGAAATTCCCGCCGATGTAAGAAAGACTGGTCGAAGTCTGGTTCTGGTAGCGCAGCGGCACCCCCGTCACCGCCTCCGTAGCTGTCGAATTCATCAGCTTGGCGACCGAGAATATCTTGTCATCCAGACGCAACGTCATGTTAATCACGCTCGCCTGAATCTCGGCGGCACGGAAGTGATTGGTGCCCGCCGCCCCGTTATTGATGAGCGGCATTGCGCCGGTGGTCGTGTCGATATTGGCCAGCCCCCCCGGAGCCGCAGGAGCCGCAGCACCCGCCACCGGATTGGAGGTCAAGGCCGTCCACAAGTCAATGCCATTACCAATAGCGTTTGATGCCACACCCACCTTGACCATATTGGAAAAGGTAAACGATTTACCGCCCGTCTCCGCCGCCAGAACCGCATCGTCCGAGGCGAACGCGAAGCACGCTGGCCCCATGCCTAACATCTGCCGGCGAAAATCATCACGGGTGCGAGCCATATTTACCGATGGCCTCTGCCTCGCTATCCGTGATCTCGCGCTGCGGCGTTGCTGCTTTATATATTCATGCGAACGGTCGGCAACAGAGAATTCCCCGTTTGTCCCCAAGTCACCGACAAAATCCCCGCCCGGCATGACGTAAACCCAGCCGTGCGTTCCGGCGACAAAAATCGGCCAGTAGAATTCCCTCATGGCACGTGAAATATTCTCGGTGACTACTGAGCCGAAATAACGCTCAATAGCGCTGGATTTGACGTGCTTCCACCCGGTCAGTCCTCGTTGCAGCGGTGTCGTGTTCATACTAGTGATCTCCAGAGGTTGCGACAATGCGCTTCAAATACCCATCACGATCGCGCTCGATCTCGAAAATCCAGCGCATCTGCATCTTGTGCTCCGGCATCTCAACGATGATTTGCTGCCCGCCCAAACTCTCAACAATCGCTTTCACGCTGGCGTAAAGTGCGGCTTCGAGCGTATTCGAGTTCTTGTCGATATGCCTCAGCACGGATTCGAGGTTGGCGCTGGAATAGTCCTTGCCCTTGATTTCAATGAAACGCAGCCCCTCGACCTCGGCCCCGGAGCGGTGCAGATCAGCCAAACTCTTGACTCGTTTCATCCTCATGCCCCCATGCACTTAATGAGCGCATTGTAGCGGTTGACGCGCTGATCGGCTTCCTTGAACGCTTCGCGCGCGTTGCGCTTCACGTTGACCGTCTCGCCAGTATCCTCGACCAGCGTCGGTTCCTGGATCACCAGATCAGACGGAATGTCCTCGATGCGCTGCGGCACGGCGTCTGTGGCACGCGCTGTTGCCTGAGCCTCTTCTGGTATGGCCTGTGTCACCAGCGCCTCACCTGGCTCTGCCTGAGCAGCCGGCTGCGCTTCTGGAGTAGGTTGGACAGCCAGTTCTGGCTCAATAACGGCTTCTTTCACCGCAGCAGGCTCGGTCTTGGGAACGAGTCGCAATTGGGCGCGTTCGGGCGATAGCGCCTCTATTGCCGTCTGCTCCGTGCCTTGGGTTACGTCGGTCGCTTCAATATCCTTGGCGAGCCCGCTGAATTCCCTCGACATCGGGCTTTGCGATTCAGCGACCATGATGGCACCACCATAGACTGCACCGCCCATTGCGCCGGCAAGCGAGGCAACTTGAAGGTTGTTCCATACCTCTCCCAAAGTGATATCCGGGTTGTAGGAAAGGAAGGCATTCACGTCCTGGCCGAGTTGCGTCGCAGCCTCTTGGCCAGCCTCGACCGCTATCGTGCTGATGATGCGCTTCAAGATCGGCGCACCAGCCTTCATTGCATAGCCAAGTCCTAACGCCTCGCCACCCCCCTCCAGGATTCCGTCTATCTTCGCCGCCAGTGACGCCACCTTGTGCGGCTCCCCTTTCTCGATCGCCTGTCCATAGGTGGCTCCGGTTTGCACTGCGGCACCACCACCGCCTGCGATACTCATTGCAAGGACTGGATTCTTTGTCAGAATGCCGGCCGCGATACCGACAAGCGTGCTCGGCGAGGATTGCGCGAGCGAACTAACTGCCTGCTGGATGATCGTCATATTCTTCGGTGTTACTTCGCGAAGAATCTCACGCGCCTGAGCCGCTTCCGGCGCGGCGCTTTGGATCATCTTTTTGTACTCTTCGATCTTGATCTTATCGTGTTCGCGCTGCCTGAGCCGCATTGCCGATGTATTGGGGCCACGTTCTACGCGCTCGGTGCGCGCTGACAACCCCTCGCGTAGCATCATTTCTTGCAGGTTTTTGCCAGCCGATACGGTTCCGGCAACCAATTGCATTGGCAAACTCTTTACCACTTCTTCCCATGACGGCGTTGGTTTTACTGGCTCAACCGTCTGAACGATTGATGGCGCTGGCGCTTTCCCTACAAATTGCGGCTGCCCACCACGAGCACGCATCATTTGAGCGGGGCGTTCTGCTTCGGCGAGTTCGGCCTGGGTAGCTGGTACTTCGCGCACCTTCGATGCCGATGGCGGCCTAAGTGCTTCAAGTTCCGAGAAATCGAGCGGCTGATCCTTCGGGCGTAGCGCCTCCAGCCCGGAAAAGTCGAGCGGCTGATCCTTGGGCCGAAGGGCTTCGAGTTCGGAGAAGTCTAATTCTGCGGTCGCGGCCATTTCATTTCTTCTTTTCGAGGGTAACAATCAGGCCGTACTTCTTCTTGACCCATGCCGATGCTGCCACAGGATCGACGCCTCTGGCAATTTCCTCGTTCATCTTGTCGAGGATGCGCTGACGGTCTTCCGGCGTGAGCGATACGGCTGCTGCTGGAGCGGCCTCGGCCTTGGGTTCTTCAGCAGGAGCAGCTTCCGCCCTCGGCTTACCCTTCGCCGCGTCACGCTTCGCCTTCGTATCGGCAAAGAGCGGCTCGCCCGCCAGTCTCCACTTACGCATTGCCTCTGGATCATAATTGGGATTGGGCTTCGTAACCGATCCGCCGGGGCGCGTCGGTATCTCCTTCTCGGAGAATTTCTTCACGTCTTCTATCGACTTTATACCATTCTCGGTCAAGTATCTTCGCGCCTCCAACACCTGCTCATCATGGCGTTCTTGGGCGAGCGAGATCGGCTTCTCGGTAGGCTTGTCTTTGCGCTTGCCGATTGTGACCCACTGCCCACCCTTGAATTCCTGTTGCAATTCGGTACCAGCGGCATCCAAGATACGCCGTGTCGCGCCTTCCTTGAAATCTTCCTTGGCCGGACGTTCCGCAATCTTCGCCTTCTCGGCGGCACCAGCCTTGATAGCAGCGGTCGTCTTAATGCCGAACGGAGAGAGCATGTCTTCGTTTCGCCGCAAGGTGTCCATTTCCTGCGGCGAGAAGATTTTAGCCTTGTCGTTCAACTCGATCAATTTGGCGAACGGAATTTCGTACTTGCCATCTTCGGTCTTGAATTCGTTAAGCACGCCGGTCTTTCCGATCTGGTCGGTTACGGCGGAGAGCTTGCGCACGATATCAGGCATGCGCTTGGAATCCGCCTGCGAGTGCGCACGATCCATGAAATTCTTATCGCGGGCCTGTGTCATCACGCAGGCCCGAAAATCGGCCGATCCAGAACACGCTTTGATGAGTGTGTTCTGCACGTCAGGGTCGGAGAATGTAGCGAGCACCGTATTAATCTCCTGCTGCTGGTCACCAGCGAGAGTGAATACCTTGGCGATCTCGCCGCCGCCAACGGCTTTCCCGAGTTGGGCGGCAACCGCATCGCGCGCGATACCTGGCGGCATCTTGCGTAGGACTTCCGTGCCTTTGGAAATCACGTTTATTGTGTTGAGAAGATCGGCACGGTCGGCCTGCTGTTGCGCCCGGCGTTGCTTCAATAGCTCTGTGACCGGGCTTGGCCGGCCAGCCACCCCTGCCGAGAAAGCTTGCAGCGCAAGACCGATCTTTTGCATCGTCGGCAGGTTTTGCAGGTATTCCTGCTCCGACTGCGCCGGCGGCGGGGAGGCTAAGTTGAGACTCGGTGTCTTGAACGACAGGCCGGCAGAGCCGGATTGATCGAAGGCACCGGCATCGCCCACGCCCGGCGTCATCAATTCGGTCGCGGGCGCGCTCGCCAGCCCCAATCCCGGAACCGGATCAAGTAAGTTGCCGGATTCGTCGTAGTCGTGAAAGGCCATCGTCAGTGCAGAAGGTCGTAACGAACTTGAAGGTATCCGCTCTCATGTTCGGCCACGGCCTCGGGGATGATACCCATCACTTCATCGGCCAAGACCCCGACATGCAAGTCCTCAAAACCGATAAAGCGGAACAGGTAAACCGGAATGCCAGAGGTCAGTTCGCCGACACGGTAGATGTCGCGCTTCAGGCGTCGATCCGAGAACGCAGTCATCAAACCACCAACACCACCTGCGAGCTGGCCAACCTCTCCCAAACCAATCCCCTTGCTTCCGCTGGTACTAGATGAAGCCGATCTGAACCGTTCGTTTGCCAATGTAGCGCCGAAACCAGACGGCGATAAGGCAAATTGGTTCGTGGGGCTGGAAGCGAACAAGCGAAAACGATTATCCTCGGCGCGCTGCCTCAATTGCGCCTGAAATTGCTGGCCGGCCATCTGAAGCGATTGTTGCCCAGCAGCAATGTCAGCGGTGAGTTTGGTCGAGGCCAGCGGGAAATTGAGCCGCGCCATCGCGTTCGTCTCGGCAAGCCTTGAAGTGAGAATGCCTTGCTGACGCGCGGATTCCTCGCCCGCCCGCTCCGAGAGGCGCAGGACTGGAGTATCGGTCGGCCTGAGACCTGATGCGCTGGCGACCTCTTCGTTGATCTGACGCAGGGTGTCGGTGCGAAAGCGTTCGATGTCGGCCTCGCCAGTGCGCTGTGCGGCGCCCGTTGCCTCGTTGATGAGGGCGATCTGCTCGGGGGTTGCTTTCCCGCCAGATCTGATCTGTTCGAGTTGCAGGGTGGAGAGTTCTTCCTCGACTTTCGCCATGCGCTGCGAGCGCTCGAAGGCTTCCTTGTCAGCCGTTGCCCGCTGCTCTGGTGTGATTCCGGTCGCCCGTTGCGCTTCCCGCTCAGCTTGCATGTCCTGGATGTATTGCTGGATAATCGGGTCGTACTGCTCCGCCAATTTTTCCTGGCGCTCCAACTGCTTCAAGGTCAGGACATCAACGGCAAGCTCCGTTTCCGTCTTTGGCGGAACGGTCGTGGTGGTCGTGGACGATGAACCGCCGCCAAAAAGCAACACGCCAAACTTGATCGATGGCAGCAGCCAGATTAGCAGATCATTCAGGGTGTTCAGCATGGCGGAATTCCCATCCAGCGAAATGTTCGTGAACGAAAAACATTCTAATATCTAATGATACACGCCTCAAGTGTTCCCACCCGCCTGCGCGAAAGACAGCCATCATTGTAATCTCATGCCCGAAATTGCGAAGGTAAAACGCCATCATACGCTCGTCTACGGCATCAGACGACTGCAACTCATTCGCGTCCATCCAAGCGTTGATCGCGGCGACCGTGAGCGCGTAGAAGATCGCCTCATTCGCCTTATAGAATTCGTTCACTTGGAGCTTCACCAGCGCGTCCACGAAAGCCGCGTTGAGCCGCGCCTTCTCCACCGGCTTGTCGCCATCGTGCAAATCATCCCAAGTCTCGGCAATCGAGGATAGAGCGATGACAGTTTCAACGGCCTGAACGTTACCGTTCATCCATGCGAGGAGCTT
>ERZ1292632.1207-Hain-H43-01um-R2-1207-length-26134-cov-17_pt1 | contig 26134 bp, 37 predicted proteins | sample MGYA00564407_ERZ1292632 | MGnify/ENA primary metagenome ERZ1292632 (study PRJEB36523, sample SAMEA6512637) | groundwater metagenome | collected 2019-01-08 | study: AquaDiva: Metagenomics assemblies of 32 groundwater samples | reverse complement strand
CCACCCGCCCCTGCTTTCACCATTTCCGGATGTAGCTTCTGCACCTCTTGAGCTATTGGTCCGGTTTTCTTTTCTCCGTTCGCTTTCATTGTGTAATCACGAATACGGAAAGTGTCTAGGAAGGCAAGAATAGATTTAGCGTCTTTAATGTCCTTCTTCAATCGTTCATCCGAAGTGCAAGATACAGTTACTCCTCCAGCTTCGGGATTATAATCACAATCCCCATCAGAGTCATCCAGCAGGAAGAGAGGCCAATCGGTAGAAGTGGCGATATGAAGTGTTGTGGAAGGTGAGATTGTTCCAATGCCAATATAACCTGAGCTAGTGATGGTCAGACGAGTATTACCTCCAACTACTATGGCGAATTTATTTGCTCCGGGTGAAAAGAAACCGGTATCTATATCACCAGCAAATTGCAAAGCGACATCAGAGGAGGAACCGAGGGCGAGAGCAAGGCGAGTAGAGGAAACTAACCCAGCGGAATTTAATGTTAACTGTCCTGCGCCGCCAGCAGACAAACTTGTTTCTCCGTCAGAAGTTAAAAACAAACCGGAGTTCGTATCAGAAATAAAGGAATAAGTCGGAGAGGCAAGAGTTCCATCTCCTACTTCTACTTGGCCATTCTGGTTAACCTGAACCAAGGGCGCACCGGTAGAAGAAGCAATTTCAAAAGGATTTGTGCCACCTGTTCCTTGCACTGACAAAGAAGCGATAGGAGAAGAAGAATTGATGCCTACCCTAGCAGAAACATTCGTGCTGGAAGTGATATGAATTACATCCACCCCATCAGATACCATCGAAACTTCTCCGACTCTTGGTGAATACATACCAGTATTTACATCAGAAGCAAAACCAAAACTCACCGATGAAATTGCACCCCCAAAAACAGTCACTGTGCCATTGGGACCACTAAAAGCAGTTCCGCCTCCATCCCCCCTAACCTGTCCTGAAGCATAAAGACTTCCCACAAGATTTAATCCAGTGTCAGTGACCGCGGAATTGTTTATTTGAACAACACCAGCGGGTGTTATCCTAAACGCGCTCGCTCCACTGGAAGAAGTAAAATTTACAATGTTGTTACTACTAGCTATTCCTTGCACTGCAAAAGTGGCGATAGGGGAGGAAGTGTTAATGCCTACAAACCCATTAGTCAACACTTTAAACATTGACCCTGCGGCGGCCGTAGAGGTTACAATATCAAATGGATTTTCCGTTCCCGCTCCTTGAATAGTTACTCTTGCTTGTTTGGAAGTGGTGTTGACTGGGACGTAATTGAAGTTAGAAGACGAATTGATGACGGTGATGTTCATATTCGTGCCGGTGGCGTTGGTAAAGGTGAGGTCGGTAACGGTGAGGGCATCCACGTTTGAGGGAGGATTTTGGAGACGAGCTTGAGACCTAAACGTTATTGTCAATGAGATGGCAATGAAGGAAAAGATGACCAAAAGATAAGCAATTTTTTGTTTCATATTTTTATTGTAAAGCGGTGACTGATAAGACTGTGGCTGAGGTAGAAGAAGCATAAACTGAACCAGTATACATATTCTCCGGTAAGATTTCATAACTGGCTCCCGTTCCATTCAAACGAATGGTATAACTATCAGCCGCTGAATTTCCTGTCAAGGCCAAATCAATTGGAGTCGCGCTCTTTGAAACAAAAATGGCATACATACGACCTGTAGATGTAGCCAAAACTAAGGTTCCTTGACTTACAGCCGAGTTTGTAGATGTTGAAACGGCTGGAAAGCTATTCTCTTGACCATTGCTACCCAAGGGGTTTTCAACTCTGGGACTAAAAAAGAATGGTATTAGTCCAAGCCCAAGGCCTAACAACACCAATCCTACGCTCTTTAATTGTTTTAACTTGTCCATAGATTTTAGGTTAATTTGTAAGCTCCTCCTCTCTTCTAAGAGAGAAAAGAGGAGTTAGGCTAGAAACTAGCTCAAGACGCCCTCTAACTCATTGTCTTTTAACAGGAAGGTAGTTTTATCGCAATCTACCAATTTAACAGAGCTACCTTGCCGCTCACAGCTATGAACCGCTTTGTCGTAGAGCTTGCGGCCTCTGATTAAAGAAGCCATCAAGTTTTCTGGGGGTTCGGATTCAAGCGGAGGTTCAACTTTTGGCTCAACTTTTAATCCAATCTTGAGGTCTTCAACTTCAGTCTTCTTAGACTCTAATTTAGATTTTTTTAATTTAGGCATATTCAATTATTTAGGCTAATCTCAGGCTGAAAATACACGGGCGCCAGGTTCCATTGGAACGTATTCAACTCGCCATTTAATTGAGCCAGTGCTTGAAGCGCCTGTGGCCAGGTTGATTGTTCCAGCTTGGACTACAACTGGAAAATACTGATAAACAAAGTTCCCATTGACCGAGTTGATGAGAGGCGCTCCAAAGTTTATCCCTGCCGTGGTCAAGACTGTTAGGACAGAGTTTACACTCGCGGCGATGATATCAGCTGAAATGCAAAGATTAGATTGAACTAAGTTTGTTGCACTTGGAACTGTTACTAACCGAGCGTTTGTAGCTTGGGTTTGAATTTGAGTCGTCACCACACCTTGGATGCTTAATAACTTAATCTTTCCAGTTACGGTAAAGATAGCGGCGCCATCGCTTGGATCGGATTGAGGCAGAGTAGCCGTAGCTCTTTCGCAGAAATAAACTCCGTGATTATTTAGACCACCGTGGATGATAGTGACACCATTTGTCTCTGCATCTAAGATGTCAGCCGCAGTTAGAGCCGTAGAATAGTCTGGGGCTGTGATGATAACATCACCGCGTCCAGCTACGGTTTGGGCTAAAGCTAGGGCTACAGTGGTGTATTGACGAGGAACACCATCATTATCAGGTGTCCATAAATCAATTAAGTCTTCATATGAAGCTCCATCTGATCCCACTACTACCATTGTTTTTCCGGTTGCGGCCATTCCCTTTGAGATTTGGGCTTGGCCATAGCCCACGTTTTTGTTCAGAGGCATATTTTATATTTTATCTTTTATCTGCCACCGTCCTGCCAGGGTTCTTATGTTACCTCAGATAAAAGGTTAATTAACTATGATGTTGGACTTGAACCAACAGCACCGCGTCCAGACAAAACTGCGATGCCAAAGCGACAATAGGTGGAGAATGTCCAGTTTAAATTGTGGATGTCTTCACCGTTGTTGCCAGCGCTTGGAGTGCGGAGCTGTGGAGTAATCCAATTGCCGACATAAGCCTGCCATCCATCAGTCCCTTGACCGGTGGCCATATAGAACCACCAGCGTCTCTTGGTAGAGTCATACGCTCCAGAGGCGGTTGAGTCTAGGTAAGGCAGGACAACGTGTTTGGTGCCGTCCTTATAGACATTAACTACGCCTGATTGAGCCGCGTCAATGTCAGCCATTGAGTTCAAGAGTTGTTTGACAGTTCTTATTGTGGCAGGGTCTTGACCTGTCGCGATGGTATTATAATTCATCGTTCGGCGTTCACCAAAGTTTGTAAGAACTTGGGTAGCCGCAATAAGTTTCGCCGACTCATAAGAACCTTGCGAAAAGGCAGGATTGCCAGTCACAATGTTGTTGTAAGTTGTGGAACTAAACGATAAGAGATGCGCGGAGTTGAGCAAGGCCAAGTTATCACCCATTGTCGTATCAACCGTATTACCATTCATATCCACATAGCTGGTGGAAGTGGCAAAGGTTAGGCGATGGGTGAGATCAAGGTCTTGGCGGTTAGGGCAGAACTCATTGAGTTTGCGTAGCATCGTTCCTACTTGTTGGTAGCGATTGTCATTGCGCATTTCAAGGGTCACATCACATTCCTTGGAGAATGTTCTGGCCGTCATATCTACCTCGTAGCCAATGCCAGTTTTCGCCTTGGTAGAATTAACACCTTCGGGCTTCACATCGGCAAAGGTTTCAGTGTCTATTTCCTTGTAGCGTTTGGATGAACCATTTCCAGCCCCTACACTATCTTGGATAAAGAGTTGTAATGCTGTGCGTGGAAAATAGTTAAGTGTCCATTGGAAATCACGCCGAACTAAATCAGTAAGCTCTTCTAAGGTGCCAATGCTGTTGAGGGTCGTTTGCGACCCAGGATTTGGAGTAGCCATATATTAAACGTTATTTCCAAAGCCACCAGTAACCTGGTAGGACGAGTTAAATCTTCCCCAGACCTTTGTTGCACTAATAAACTTAGTGATGGTGAAGACTCTTTGAACTTGCGCCGAAACATTTACAGACACAGAGTCAAGCAAGTCATAAGACTTACCGACCATACCCACTGTTGCTGTTCCGCTAACACTATCGCATTCAAATTCTGCGTCTGGTGTTAACATAGCACCGGTCATTTCGGTAGCAGTAGCATAGTCTGAATCCGCCACCTTTTTGTTTTTTCCTGCGAGCATTGCGTGATGAGAGCTGGTGGTGGTGGCTGGAAGAACATTTCCATTCCCATCCCACCTCATTACAGCTCCAGCCGTAACGATGTTGGAAGCAGGCACCATTTGCGCCTCGCCCTGACGCTTCCCTGTTTTCTGATAAAATGCCATAAAAAAGCATTTAGTGAATAAGCTACACATTCTCTTTTTTACAAGGGTGTTCCTTGAAATGCTTATTTGTAGAATTTTTTACAGAGTTTTTTTCTCTGGAAGTTGCTTTTGACCTAAAAGCGAAAGGTTGCTGTTGATATGGGGGTTCAACTCATACCAACAGAATATCTTTAGCCTTTTAATACGTTGTCAATGTCTTGCATTTTTACATCCATCAAATCTTTTCCACCCCACAACTTATTTGAGGCGAAGTTAAAAGATTTTTCTAGGTGGTCTAGTGTGGTTACCTTTAGAAAGTCTACTGCTTGCTGAACTAACTTAAATACTTCGTATCGCTCCACCCATCCAATGTTTTCATCCAGAAAACGTTGTTGCAATTTCAGCGCTAGCGCCTCATATTCCTTTGGCTGGGTGTTAGTAATATCACCCATTGGAGGATTAGCAGAGAGCAGGGTTAGAGCAAATTCAGCGACTGGAACCAATCTTTTTAATTGATCCCTGTGTTCCCCTTCTACTACCTTTTTCTGTTTATCTAATACTTTTTGCAAATTCATAGTTAGCGATTAAGGGAATTACAATCCAAAACTATTTGTGTATCTTTTAGCGGTCCTTCAATAAACTTGACAGTGGCCTGCTCGCGGATAAAGGTATGTTCTAATAAGACCTCTTCAGAATGAAATTGCTTATTAGAGTCTCTTAAACCAACAGGGTCTTCGGGGGTGGTGCGGATTGTTTCTGGGAGAGAACCTTGTGGAGCGGTAACCTCTGTGGCCTCACGTTTAACAATCTCAGCGCGATAGCGTCGTGAGTTCTGCATCAAGCTTAAATAATTCACTTCGTGCTTTTCTAATTTGTCATCAGCCATCAAATGAATGCCTATCTTGTTAGAGGTTCTTACCTGTAACTCTCCTTTGGTATCAAGATATTCTTCACTCTTAATATCATCAAACAGAACTACTGGTTTATCGCTAAAAAACATCACAGTGGCATAGTGTTTTACAACTCGGTCTTTCTTGCTTAAGACCTGCGTTCCCCCTTCCAGCTTACTCACCCGCCCTAGCAGAGCTTCATATTGCTCCATCGTTAGAGTTACATTTTTTGTTTTAACATCTTCCATAATTATTGTTTAGGTGGATTAACTCGGAGTCCCATTGCAGAGGCTCTTGCCTGTCCTTCCGGGGTATCAGCGTGGCTTTTTTCTTCGGTGTCAAACTTTGGTGTTCCTCCTCCGTGAAAAGTTATAGCGCCCGATAGTTCTGGATTTAACCCAGCGGCTTTTGCGGCGGTCTCCATCAGTTCGGTAATCTTATCCTCGGTCAATTGCTCTCCGCTTGATAACTTTTCAAACACCTTTTTAACCACCTCTTTTTTATCTCCATAGGTATTTAATTGTCGTTCAATTATCTTTTCTTGAAACTTCCTTTCGGCGCGTTCATCCATTCTCTTATCCAACTCTTCTTCGCTGAATTGCTTAGGTTCATCTTTGGGGATTGCCTCAGCCAACTTTTTCTTCCATTCGTCTCTTTCCTTTTCTGCCTCCTCGGCCTTCTTGCGAAGGATACCAAGGTTTTTATAGGCAGGGTCGCTCTCATATTCTTTAATCTTCTTGTCTAAATCAGCGACCTTTTTATCCGCCTCCTCTTTGGCGGCAGCTTGTTCTTGCAGAGTTTTAAGTTCTGCTTCATCTGGCAAACCTTCTATGGCATTACCATCAGAATCGTATGCTTCCATTGGCATAGTCTTTTATTTTCCCCGACATTCCTTGTAATACTGCAGTATCACGGCTGGAATGATAGCCGATGGGGTGAATTATTGGCTAAATTGGCTCATTTAATGAATTAAATGTTTCTATTGGCTTGGTTATCAGCAAATCCTCTGCATATTCACGAATTAGTTCCACTCCATTGATTGTGGCTCGCAAGAACTTCACTTCATCAAAATCTTTGCTGTTGCGGGCAATACCCTCTATTAAATTCTTAACCAGCTCCCCATTTGTCTTTGTTCCGTTTCGTTCAATTTTTCCTACCAGGCTTTGAAAAACAGGATTATCCAATAGGGCTTTTGCATCATTCGCCCATCTTTCTCTGTCGGGTTGACTCATTTTGTCTTTGTCTATCCAGACAATACTTCTTTCCAATAATTCTGCCGGCCAGTGTTTTGCCACCCTCAATCTTTCTTTGAGCTCTTTATTTTCACGTTCTATATGTTCTATATATTTTTTATTAAACATATTAAGCGTTAAGCATTGCCGTCATATTTGGCTTTTTTGCCATTGCTTTTGTTCCGGCCACGGCCTCAGTCCCCATCTCACCCATTCCTTGAGGTTGTAATCCGAGCGGAGGTGCTGGGGCAAAGGCATCTTTTACTTTCCAGGTTTGCTCATACTCCTGCTTCCATTTGCCAGGATTAAGGGCTTCACCAATTGCCTGTGAAACCTGCGCCCCTTGTTGAAACTTTTCTGCAAACATCATCTGGTGCAGGGCAGAATCTTCTTTTGGCTTTGGAACTACTACCACGTGCCACTGGGCTTTAACTTGTTGCAATAGCTTAACATTAACAAATTTTATCTCTAGGTTATTTCCTTGCTCCGCCTGTTGCTTTTCAAACTCATAAAGACTATCCTCCTCCTGTTCGGTCAGACTTCTGTCAGTAAAGTTTATCACTTTGGTGCCTAACCTCTCATTGCTTAAACTAGTATTTTTAATGGTAAATCGTTCATAGACATCCTTAATCTCTTGGGTCAGTGGGTCTATGTCCTTGCCTGTGGGTTTAGAAAAGTTTTCAAATAAGTTATAGGTGCGCAAAAAAGTTAAATCCCTGATAACTCGTGTCCAGTTAATTACTATCAATCCTAGCATCTTTACCGCATGCTTGCGTTGTTCAATTATAGCCGTGGCTGTTTCCCTTCGCTGTTCTTGGATGCCTTGTTGAATGGCCGAAGACGAAGCAAACTCATCGGCAATGCGATTTATAATCTCTAACATCTCTACATCAGACTGCGTGATGCCCTGATGGTCTACCAAGTTAGACATTGTATTTGGGGCAATTCCATAGGTCAGTTTCCCAGCTTCAAAAATGTCTTTGGAATAAATCTTTCCAGTGCCAGCCACTGCCTTTGGCGGATCAACCGCTTGACGAAATTTGCGGATTAGATTTCTTACTATCTCATCTTTCAACCCTTGCAAATACTTTAGTGAAGCCACTACGGGTCTTCCATAAGCAAGGTTAGCGGCTAGACGCTTTACGATTCCCATCACTGTATTATATCCTTCGTGTTCCCACGGTAATTTCGTTCCAAACTTATACATTGGCACGCCATTTATCCAGAGTTGATATTCTCTATCTACCGCAGACTCATACTTCATTGTTTCTATCTCCATATCGTCCAAGCGACCGAGACGGTAGTTAAAATCCCCGCCATACCAGTCTTCCTGCATTTGCTCGCCCGGATAAACATATTTCCAATTTGGCAAATGGCCAAAATACATCTTGGCTGTCCAGTAATTTAATTTGTCATACTTAACAATGTATGGTTGCTCTTGAAAACGATAAGATGGCAATGTCAAATCTCCCAAGAATACTTGTAGCGCGGATAACATTCGTTTTTTACATTGTTTTATCAGTCTATTATTTAAAATCTTTTCCTCTACATATTCTTCAAAGAAAACTGCACGCTGGCCGATAAATTCAAATAAGCCATCTAATAACTTATCTTCATCATTTTCCATCTCATTGGTCTTTCTTACCAAATCAGCGGTGTCATCCCCTAGCTCTTGAATTTCCAAGTTCTCCCTGTCAAAGGCGAATATCTCTGGCTGAAAATTGTAGCTTGAAATCTCATTGATAATAACTTCGCCTTTCTTTTCAGTGGTGCCTGTATTCACCCGCACCTCATCATCATTCTTTTTGGGTCTTAAAAAGGCAGTAATGGCGTCTTCGTTGGCCTGATAGTCAGTCTCAAAGTCAAGATTATCAAACCTGCGGAAAGGTTGCCGACGCTGGGTCTTGGCGTTTTCTATCTTGGCCAGCAATACAGCGTTTTGTTCCTTCTCATTGCCTCGCCACGGATAACTCTGGTTGTGGTTAGCCAACTTTAATTTTTCTTTGAAAGATGGAGACTCCATAGTTTAAAATTAGACACGACGGGACATCCTGCTCTGTATTAAAGAGATTGGATGCTAGGGTAAGTGTATAGTGTTCGTTATACCCCGCCTAGCACCCGCTCTTTAGGTGTATTTAGAGGCTTTTAATCAAAAGTCCCGTATTACCTTCCGTACTAGGTACAAACTCTCTGGCAGGTAAAACTGGGGTTGTCCGAGTAATACCTGCCACCGAATTTATACCCACTACAGAGGGAAGGATATTTTTGATTTTTTCAGAATTCAGTTTATTTTGGTGAGTGAAACTACTGGGAAAGACTCACCCGAACACTAATTGTAATCATTTGCTGAAAATTATATCGCTGAATAAATATCATTGTGAGTTGATGGGCTTGAAGAAGCTTGTTGTGAACCAAGCTCGTCGCTTACTACGGCCGTGTAACGTAGCATATCAGCGGCGTGGCTCGTCCAATCGTGATTTGGTTTGTCTTTGAAAATCTTATTATCTTCATCATATTCTTTGGTGTATTGTGGAATAGCTTCTAAAAACTGTTCACATCTAGTCTTGTCCACCCATAGTTTTTGGAAAAAACTTCTGACCAGACTTATTCCTTCTATCACTGGTAAATTAGGAACTACCTCAAAATCTATGCCGAGGGTTTGAGCTATCTCTTTTCGGCTTTTCCCAGTTCCAAGCTCTCTGACCTCTATGTCGTGGGGGGCAAAATGCCGGCCATAAACATAAGGCTTTTCCTTTACCATCTTTATCACCTCTGGCAATCCTTTTCCGGTAACTTCTACGTAATCAATCAATCTTCGCTCTTGATTAACTCCTTGCCAAAAACCGACTACCATCGCATCGCTTATGCCTAAATCCCAAACAGTATGGACTGGAATATCAGGCTCCCAAAATACGTGCGTAAATCTTCCTCTTTTCTCCGCCTCGTCATATTGCGTTGAATAATATGCTCCTAGAATTGCGGCTGTGAATGAACAGTAGAACTCTTGTAAAAATAAGCTATCATCGCCATATTGCGCCCGCATCTCTCTTTGCTCTTGCTCTAAAATTTCTGGACTTAAAATCTTTGTGTCATCAGCTGTTAATGTTTCGTGAAACCAATTCTTTGGATCTTGTTCTGCCATCTTTAATAGCTTGTAAGCGTGGTTCTTGCCTCTGGGGGTAAAGTTGAAAACAGCCCAGCCGCCATTTTCCGCAAGTATCGGTCTTATCAAGCTCCAAGCTCTTGGGTTCTGTAAACTATATTCAGAAAATACACATCCCCTTGGGTTTGTCCCGACTACTGAATCTATGTTGTCTGTGCCAATCACTTGAAATAGCGATCCATTCTTAAACTTTATCTTCATCTCTGAATTATTTACCTGCCCCTCAATCAACTCATTCGGGAAGTGGTGAATGTATCTAAATCCGTCTTTGTCTATCCCATCCCAAAGTATCTTTTTCCCTTGATTGTAAGTAGGAAAGAAATAATAATAGGCTCCCACCACCCGGGTCATCTCTCTAATTGTCAAGTTTAAATCCGTTTTATCCTTTCCTGTTCTACGATGCCAAACTTGGATAAGTCTTTTTTTTCCGCTATCAAACGCTTTCAAAAAAGGCAGTTGATAATCACGAGGCTGAAAATTGAATGGAATAGTAATCTCAAGTTTTGGCATCTGGCACCACCTCCTTTGTTTTATACCACTCTGGTTTCGTTATAAAAGAAAAGTCTAAAGATTTTTTGAATGTAGCAACAGCTGGAAGTGTGTGAAAAATAAACTGATATTTTAGAGTTGGTTTTCGGTTTAAATTTTTACTACCAAAACTATTTGCTTTTGAGGTTTCAATTAAAGAAGAAATGCCATCAGAAATATGCTTGATAACCTCTTCTTGAGTAGGATAAATTTCAACCCAACCAGTTTCATAGCAAATACCAACATAACCCTTTTTACTTTTATATACAAGGATTCTAAATTTGGCTTTTTCTAATGTATTTTGCATAAATTTTAATACCTGTACTTGGCAAGCAAAGTTTGTGTCCTCGTAGTTTAACTGGATAAAACACCAGAATAGTAAACTGCAAGACTCGCTAAAGTATTACCTCAATTTATATACCACTTATATGGCACTGTTATTTCCTTCGGCATAAATAATTTGCTTTATTATTATTTCTCCACTTTCTCCAGTGCCTTCAACTAAATTGGGAACTTTGCCGAATGTTCTATCCCATAAACTATCAAGAGCTCTATTATCTGGTCTCTCTGTAGTGATATAATAGTATTCGTCCTTGAGCCCTTCAAGTTCACCTGCTAGAAATTTCTCAATGATAAGCTGGTTTGTAATAAGTTCGGCCTTCTCTTTTAATCCCTTGCTATTCGTTTTAATAACATAGAGATATGAAATTCCTTCTGCCAAATTCATTTGGGAGTTAAGTAATTTTTCAGAACTTCTCATTATTCTTTTCCTCATTTTTTCCAAAACTTCTAACTTTGCTCTATTCTCTTCACTCATCTTTCCTGATTTTCTTCCAGCTCCGTCTCTGGCACCGCCGTGTCCTTTAATCGGTTTGTGGGTTGAATTTTTTTCAAGGGTTTCTTCTGACATATGTTTTTAACTAATTGGTCTTTTTGGCTTCCAACCGTGTTTATAGGCCTGAGCAACTTTCTCAAAATTATCTCTTTTCTTGGCAGACTTAAATTGCCTTATCTCCCCTGAAGACATTTTTAATCTGTTCCCCGAAAGTTTAGTCATAAAATTATTTATCTTTTCTATCCGGCCAAAGTGGAAACAATCCTGGATATTTATTTTTTAACCAGCCATCTGCGTCAGCTTTTTCATCAACTTCTTTTTCAAACGAGCTTTGCGCATAATTATTATCCGTCTTAAATCCCTTAAAGAAATCTTCTATCTTCATACTAATAGCTCATTGATTTTTTCATCCTTTTTGGCGAATATGATATTCAAATCGTTTAACTTCTTAACCATAAAAGCATCTTATGGATTAAATCTAGTTTTATTATTTTATTTAATCCTTTGACACCCAACAATTATTTGAAAGCTACCTCTGTGTGCCTTATTAAAAGTTTTCACCGTCATTAAGGACATCGTGCAGAATGTTGCATTTTCTAATGATTTGGTATTGGAGTTAAAGGATTAAATCAATTAACAAACAGTAAGATTGTTAGGATATATTTATTATAAATACTTTTCAAGTTTTTGTCAACCTCAAAATCTGTGAATAACTTTTGTATAACTAGGTTGACAGATTTTTAATAGTAATATATAATTACTTTAGACATTTAATTTATCTGAGCAAATAGCTCCACGAACAGAAGAATATGATATCGCGTCTTTATTTTTTAACCACGACAATTAACCTGAACGGGATATCTCGTAGTGGTATGGACTCTCGCGAGGACTTATCAAGACGGCTATTCTGTTCGTGTTAGCAGTTGTGGTTTTTTAATTTATATGACAAATCAACAATTACAAGAAATAAAAAAGATAAAAGATAAATTTAAAGCAGGCGGTGATTATACCGAATGCCACAATTTGGCAATGCCTTTTCTTATCAAAATGAATAAACAAGCTAAAGCATTAGCTAAAAAATTTGGAAGACGATATTATCCTCTAACTTTTAACGATTTAATGAGATAATATGATTTGGAATAATCTAACAAAGAACAAATGTCCGCAATGTAATAAATTATTCAGTTCGTTTGCTAAAAATTTAATTAGTTGTAAATGCGGGTTTAGTATTTCAATGATAAAGTTCAATAAAATAGTAAACGATATTCTAAATAAAAAACAACAGCCAGAAATTGATAATCAAGAAACATTGAATTCTTTTTGATATGAATAGTCACTGTTTCAACAAAGACGTAATTTTCTGCTATAATAACCTTAAAAAGTATTATCACGAAGAAACAGAAGATTATATTCTGGTGAAACAAATGAAATATGATTCAATCTTTATTAAAAATTCGCAATTTGATTACATAAAATTGATTCAACGTAAAACTCAACTTTATTGCGAAGAAAACATCTTTGATAAAGCAAAAGTAATTAAAGAATATACTTACGATTTACACAATATCTTTACCAACACAACAAAAGAAATCAGACGAGGGATGAATCTTTTAGGCAGACCAGAAGTTACTTTAAAAACAGAATGCAATTTAGAAACTAAGAATTTTGTTTACAACGAATGGTTGAAGTACAAAGACCAACAAACTACATTTTTTAAGATAATGTTTTCACCTGCAAGATATCAGCGAAGTTATGAAATTCTTCTTACTGAATTTATTTATTCTATCAAAGATGAACCTTACGCAGTAATCAATTTTTCAGTTAACAATAATTGTGCGATTGAATTATCTTATGTTAGCAGATTTGGGAATAAAGATCTAAAAATTGTAAACGATATCAACGAACTGATACTTACAAATTCATTCCACCAACTATATCTCAAAGGAATCAAATTTGCTAACTCAGGTCCAGATGCTTCAATCAAAGGTTTGCGAACGTTAAAATGTAAATTGCCACACGATTTTAATCTGGTTTATTCAAAGACGATTGACCCAAAGAGGCAGAATTCATTACTAATTTAATATCTCAAATGGATAAAGAAGAACAAAAATTAGTTGCATTTTATTTTCCACACGATATAGGCGCAAGCAATGATCCAAAACTCGTAGATTTACGTATGTCTTTTGGATGGAAATCAATAGGAATGTATTGGGCTATTATTGAGGCCTTACATAAGGAGAAAGAAGGTAAATTACCAATTAGGATTATTACTTCTATGATTTTAGATTTCTACTGTCAAGAAGAGATTCGTATTTCACAACATATTAAAGAGGAAGCAAAAGAGTTTGAAAAAGTATTATATGCGAACGCATTGCTAATAAAACAAAAAGGGTATGCGACCGCAAACAGAGTACAAAAAAATTTATTACACCGAAAAATTAAAAGTGAGAAAGCTCGTGAAAGTGCTTTATCAAGATGGAGTAAAACCGCTGTAATTAGCCAAGAAAAAGATGATATGCGAACGCATTCAGAACATAATGCGAACGCTATGCTAGTAAAGGAAAGGAAAGGAAAGGAAAGGAAAGGATATATATTGTCACTTGCTCTTACTCATTGGAATAAAAGAAATGTTTGGCCTTCAACTTCACCAACACCCCAAAATGGATTAGTTGTAGATAAACTTCTACCCAAATGTTTTAAAGAGACTTCAGATTTAAAAACAGAATGGAATAAAATTGCACCAACACAACAAGAATGGGAAGATGCGGTAAAAGCTTATGTGTTAGAGATTGCAAATCGTAATCCAGATAACGACTATGCAAAGCACCGTTTTTCATTTTATGAATTTATTAAACAAAAGAATGGTTATACCAAATTTTTAAATCGTTAACTATGGACACGAAAACATTTTTAAACTACTTCCCCGGCTTCTGTATTCAAACATTTGACGACAGAAAAGATAATAAAGATATTGCTTTGACCTCTTGTGGTTCGCCCTCACAGTACACAAAAGAACGGATTCAGGAATTGAATAGTAAAGGAGCCGGTATCTATTTCACACCTAATAGTTTTCCAGATGGTATACGGCGTGCAATGGCTTGTGCTGGCGTTAATGCTTGGATTGTAGAATGCGATGACTTATCAATTGAAGAACAATGGAAGAATCTCAAAGCAAGTCCACTGCCTCCATCATTCGTAGTTCAAAGCAAAAATTCACTTCACGCTTATTGGTTATCGCACGGTGGTACAATAAAAAATTATCAACACATAGTTAAAGGTCTTATCAAACATTTCAAAGGAGATGAAGCTTGTAAAGATATCAGCAGAGTATTTCGTATTCCTGGTTTCAACCATCTAAAAGACAGAACAAACCCCTTTATGGTTGGAATAGTAGAGGAACATCCAGAGCTAAGATACACAGAAGAAGAGATGTTTTGGAATTTTCCTTACGAAGAAGAAAAACGTGATTCACTTATTCTTCCGAAGATAACAGGAACAAACGATTTCTGGGAGATGTTAGGTTCGCTTGATAACAAAGCAGTACTTACAAGATTATCCGGTCAACCAATCGTAAATGGTGAAATGATAGAGTTTAAAAAACGACGACCGATTGGTGATTATATTTATGTTAACGGAGAAATGTGCGATGCTTGGTTGGATGAAAACGGAATGATAGGTAGCGGAAAACACGGAGGTCCAACTTGGATTCAATGGTTAGGATTTTACTACGTATCAAAGTCTGAGATTGCTCGTTGGGCTAAAGATAATCTGGTTGAAGTTCAAAGATGGGAAAAAGAACATCAACAAGTAAATGTTGTTGAAAAACAAGTTGAAGAAAAGAAAAAATCATTTGAATTTATAACTTTTACGGATGTAGTAGAACTAGGATATCAAGAATTGACAAAAACACAAACAAATAAAGTTGTTAGTTATGGATATTTGTGGCTGGACGATAAATTAGTTGGAATTTTTCCATCGGAACTTATTGTTATTGGCGGGGAAAGTGGAACAGGAAAAACAGCATTAGCAACGAATATAATTTATCGTGCAAGCAAACAAGTAAAATGCGGTGTTTATGCACTTGAAGACAGAATGGAAGATTATGGAATCAGAGCTCTCTTTTATGAAATCAATAGAATAAAAAAAGCTAGCGAAGGTAATGATACAAAAAATTACTGGTGGAATGATTATCGCTTAAATCGGATTAAAGATTCTGCGTATAAAACTTATCTTGAACAAGCCCGAACGAACTTGAAGAATGGGAATATATTTTTTGCCAAAGTTAAAGAAATGATGAAAATTGATTTGTTGGAAAGCTTAATTTTAGAACAAGTTAAAAACGGAGTTAATCTTTTTCTCGTAGACCATCTTCACTATTTTGATTTAACATCAGGAAAAGATTCAAAATCAGATTACGTAGAAAAAATAATGATACGACTTAAAACTTTGCTTATCAATACAAATGCGTCAATGATTCTTGTTGTTCATTACAAAAAATTAGAAGGAAAGAAACCGAGCATAGATAGTTTTAAAGATTCAATTGCTATTCCCCAAAATGCCAACTACGTGATTAATCTATGGCGTGAAAGATCCATAAAAGCGGACGAAACAGAACTAGTTGGATTAAGACCCGTTCAAAAAAAGAATATAACACACTTTATGATTCCAAAGGTTCGTAATCCAAATGGGGAGGGAACCTACAAAGCGATTTGGAATCCTGAGAAAGGAGATTATGAAGATGAAAAAATAGATTGGGGAATCGGAACAGACTTACAACAAATTACAAAGAGTTTTAATGAATCAACTAACGAACCACAATTCTAATATGTTAAACGAAGAACTTTGGATAGCAGAATATAGTTTTGCTCAAAAATGTTTTCACCATAGTTTGATAAAAAAATCAATTGAAGATAATCAAGATATTATCAAAAGAATATCATTGATTGAGTATGTCGTAGATCAAATAAATGCGGTTGGAAATTTATCCTGGATACCTTTTTCAATTGGTACTTATGAAGAAACTCAGAATGATATTGATAAAATGAAACAAGCACTTGATAAATAAAAGTTATCCACAGATTTTGATTTGTAACGGTTGATTAAGAGGTTGACAAATTATTCAAAGTAATATATAATACATTTGTCAGGGATAAAAGATTAAAACTTTCTACATTCATCCCAATATCTTATCGCCCAGTTTAAATACTTGCGCAAAAAGAATAAGAAAAGTGGACAATGTGGAAAATAAATCTTTTCAACCTTTGACAACTACAAAGGTCGTAAGAATAATATGGACATAAAAATTACAAAAGTAGCAATGTCAGACCACTTTGAATTCAAAGTTCAAATCAATGAACACGAACCAATCTGGTGCAGAACTTGGCAAACAGTTTTGGATGTCTTAACCGAAACTGCTGAGAAAGAAAACTTAGACTAATTCACAGTTACGGCTTTCAATTTTCGTAACTGGCATTGAAAGCGAATAGGGCTGGTGGGAAATCGACCTCTACACCAGCCCGCCCGTAAGGGTGCTTAAGGGTTAAATTATATAAATATGCTAGAAATAAAACAAGGAGTATTAGAAAAAGTTAAGCATCAGTGCGACTCACGATGTGGCAATTCAATAGATTGTCCCTTGTGCCCTCACAATAAACTTGAAAACGAGTTTTGTGAGGTATGTGATAGGACGAGTCCGATGAACTTAATTGCCGGCCAAATGGAAGTAATAAACCAAGGATTAAGAAAAGCATTTAATTAAATTATATGTCCTTAATAATTAAGTATTAAAAATGTGAATATCAAAGAAATAACAGTAAACTTATCAGCAGTTATCCCTACCGGGTCGTATCAAAATTTTAAACCAATGTATGAATTGAAAGCAGAATTGACTGAGGCTGACGATGCGCAGTTGTGCTTGGAGGGATTACGAGAGACGATACGTAAGCTGTTCACTCAAGATTGGACAAGGCTACGCGATAAAGATAAAAGTAATTTCTTAGCAAACGTACGCTGGTATGAAAAAGACGGAAAAAAACTGCCATCAGTAACATCAATTCTTGGATGGGCAGAACTTAACTATAAGTTACGTAATCCAGAAAAGTATCAATTCGGAGGAGTTTCAGAGGATGACTTACAAGAATATGGAGCCAGAGGTACTGTTGTTCACAGACAAGCACAAGATTGGTTTGAATGCGGAATGAAATCGGATCACGTAATGAAAGAAGAATTTCCTGAATTAGTTGTTGAAAGACAGTTGTTAAAAGAAAGTAACTTAAAAGTTGAAGATTGTAGTTTTCTCGGATTCATTGAGAAACACGGTAAAGACTTCACATTTCAATCTTGTGAACAACAAGTAATTGGCGAAGGATATGCCGGCAGACTTGATTTCGTTGGTACATACAAAGGACGATTAGCAATAATTGATATCAAAACAACAAGTACATATACACCACGAGGTGAGTTACAATACTTCAAACAGTTGGCGGCCTACGCAAAAGCAACTGGATTAGATATCAAAGATTTAGTTATCATACCTCTTAACCCATCTAATAAGTGTGGTTACGGGGTACCAAAGGTCGTAGAAATGTCGGACGGTTTATTCAATTCGTTCAATGAAGACCTGAAACTATTTGAACGTGATTTTAAAGATTTGATATGAAATACATAGTAGCGATTGCGATGATAGTATTCCTTTCAGTAATGTGGTTCTCGTGGAGGCCGCAACAAATCAGAAAGAAATGTTACGATTTTACCGTATACGGTGGAAGTTTTGAACAAAATTACCATAACTGTCTACTTGACAGTGGAATTAAATAATTATGATATGTCTCGTAAATCACCTATTCCTTTTACAGAAGAACATAAAAGAAAAATAAGTGAAGCGATGAAAGGGAATAAACGTAATCTGGGAAAACTAGCATCTAAAGCAACTAAAAAGAAAATGAGCGAAACTCATAAAAGAAATGGCGACGGTAAGTGGATGTTAGGAAAAAAGCATTCGCAAAAAACTAAAGAAAAATTAAGCCGGATAAGAAAAGGCTTTAAATTTTCTGAAGAAACCAAAAGAAAAATGAGTGAAATTAAAAAGATAACAGCTTTATTTAATAATACTATAATATGACCAAACTTGGAGATATAGCAGAAGAAGAATTAACATCAAAAGGAGATACAAATTATCTCAAATTAAAAGTTGGAGATAATAAAGTAAGAATAGTCAGTGAATTTGCCAAGCGTGTTCAACATTTCAAACAAGGTGATTGTATCGGTGAGGGATGTCCAAATTGTGTGGGCGAAGATAGCAATCCATCGGCTCAGTATATCTGCTGGGTAATAGATAGAACAGATAGCGTAATTAAGCTAGCTCAATTCGGAATGGGAATTATGAAAATGTTAAAAGCATTATCAGTTAATCCACAATATAAATTTGATATTGTCCCTCCCTTTGATATTACAATTAACAGAGTGGGTACTACTAAAGAAGATACTAAATATACTCTGTTACCCGATCGTGCTGATACACCTTTAACTGCCACTGAAAATGAAGCAATCACAAAATTAGAACCGCCGATGAAACTTGTGGTAGCATTCTTGAATGCACAGAAGAAGAAGCTGGGATTAACTAGCGCAACTGGAGTTGAAGAAGTAAATGCAAAAGATATTCCCTTTTAGTATGCCAACGGGTATATATAATCATAGGCAAACGAAAACACCGATTTATACTTTAGAAAGAAATCAAAAAATAAAAGAAAAATTGAAGGGTATAAAGAAAAAACCAATGTCAGAAGCAACTAAAAGAAAGATAGGTTTATCTACTCAAAATAGGCCGAATGGAATGTTGGGAAAAAAGCATTCTGAACAAACAAAAGAAAAAATGAGGGGTCGTTCAGAAGAAAAATCAGCTACTTGGAAAGGAGATAAAGTTGGGTATGATGCTTTACATAGTTGGGTAAACAAAAATTTAGGCAAAGCTAATCACTGCGAAGAATGTGGTTTAGACAAAATCCCCAAAGGAATGAAACGATATTTTGATTGGGCTAATATAAGTAAAGAATACAAACGAATCTTAACAGATTGGAAACAACTTTGTAAAAAATGCCACGCAATTTTTGATAAAGATTGCGGAAGAGGAAAACATAAAAAATAATATGGCAGAAGAAAACATAAAAAGTATCTTAGATAAAATGAAACAAGTTATTGAAACAAATGATATTCGTCAACCAAGCTGGTGGCTTGACGAAGCTCAGAAACTTGCAGTGTTAAGACAGGATTTACAGAATCAGCTTGTTAAAGCAGAAATCAAATATAGAAACGAGATTCTAAGATTAACTGAACAAGATATCCCTTACAATCGTGCTGAGAATATGGTGAAAGGTCGCGAACTTGTTGGTAAAGAAAAGATGACAGTATATGAATGGTATAATTATCTGCGAACACGTGATGATGTTGTTACTGATATTATATCTATTGCTAAGAAGAGAGCTGATAGTAAACTTTACGGAGGATTCTAATTGTGAAATATGAATTTTATCCCCAACTGGCAGGCAAAGTATAAAAGTAAAGACGATGCAATTCTCGGAATACTTGAATCATTTGTAAATGTTCCTAATGCAAAAGGAATTGACGGATTTATTATATTTACTTTAGGCAATAATTTACTAAAAATTAAACCCAATAAGAAGAAAGTTTATGCAAAGAACACCTCAGAATCTTGAATTATACCAGCAAGTGTGTAAACAGGTAATGGAAAGAGCTGATAATATGTGTGAAATCTTAGTGGATGATGATCGTAGTGCTTGTAGTAATAAAGAGAAACATCGTTGTTTAAAATACATTCCCTTTGATAATGTAACTTATACAAATTTTCTTCATACTGAAACAAGAAATGGAAAAAATGATGAATGGGTACTTAATCCGAAAAATATAATTCTAGGCTGTGCCCTTCACCACCTGGAAGAAGAACGAACAGGGATTAGAGTAGAAAGATGTAGTTATGATGAAATTTCTTATATTCCAGTAAACGAATAAAAATATGTTAGAACCTATTAAAAAATTAACAATAGCACAAAAACGATGGATTAAAATAACAAGTTCAATGACTTTTCGTGAATTATCTTTTTTAATTCAACGATATCATATGAATTTTAATCTAGTAGAAATCAGTCAACAAGCAAATTTAACACTTGAAAGAACAAGACAAATTGAACAGATTGCACTTAAAAAAATTACTTTATTTTCACATATATGAGAATCGCGATGATGCCGGACGGAAAACCAGAAATCTATGCGACCATCCAAGGGGAAGGTGCAACAATGGGAAAGCCTGTTATCTTTGTAAGAACTTCTGGATGCAATTTAATGTGTTGGGTTTTACGTCCCGGTAGAGGAATTCCAAAAGTATGTTTACCGAATGGCAAAAATAAATCACTTACCAAAATCAAAGTCGGTGAAACAATTCTTGCTATTTCAGAACAGACAGGCGAAATAAAAGAAACCATTGTTAAAGATATTATAGAAAATACGGTAAGTGAATATATTGAAGTTATGATTGAAAAAATAGGGACAATAAATTTAACAGCAGAACATCCTCTACTCGTAGTAAAAAAAGGTTGGGTTAAGGCAGAAGATTTAAAAATTGGAGATAAACTTGAACATATTGGTGGACTTCAAAGAAATTCTTATAGGATGAAAAAGTATAATCCAATGAAAAATAAAATCATTTCTGAAAAGATGCATAACAATACAAATTATATTACATCTAGAATTTACTCTGGACAAAAATCTGGGGTTGTTCGTAAAGAAAAAGGAATTATAGCAGTATTTAGCAAACAGACTAGAGAAAAAATGTCTCAAAGAATGCTAGGAGAAAAAAATCCAATGAAAAAAGCTGATATTGTTATAAAAGCTCTGCAAAGCAGAGGTGGAAGGTATTCAAAGAAATCTTCATATGAAATACAAACAGAAAAAATTCTAAAAGAATTAGGATTAGAAAATGAAGTTTGGTTTTCTGGCCACGGCAAGTATTTTGTAAAAGATAAATCTTCAAAACAATTAAGAGTTCCTGATTTTAAAGTTCATAAACAAAATAAAATTATTGAGGTTGCAACAGAATGGTTTAGACGACCAGATTTTGAATTATATAAAAAGGAAGCATTGAATTTTTATAATAGAAATGGATATGATGTACTTGTTTTGAATGGAGATGATAAAATTGAATTACAAAAAATTCAATTATTACAGTTTATCAGAAATGGGTTAGAGGTATTAAAAATAAAAAAATTCAAAGATGTTAAAACATATAAGAATTCAAAACCAGTTATAAAATCTTATTCAACATTAAATCTAAGCTGTTCTCCTTATGAAAATTATCTTACTCGGACAACAGTAAGTTCACAGGCTATTATAAATCATAATTGTTCCTGGTGTGATACTTTCTATACTTGGAATTTTGATAATCTCAAGAGAAATAACCCACACCTGACGCAAAAACCTGTTAAACGCGAAGATTACGTGAAAGAAATGAGTGTAGACGAGGTTGTTGCATCTATGGAAAATATAGGCTTTCGTAACGCAGTATTTACTGGAGGTGAACCAGTAATGCAACAAAATGATTTAGCAAAGGTCGCACAAAAACTACGTGAACATCATCAAGATTGGTATTTTGAAATTGAAACTAACGGAACAATCTTTATCAACGATTTCTTAGCAGAACAATTGAATCAAATAAATTGTAGCCCAAAATTGGTTAGTAGTGGAAATAATCCTTTAGCTAAAAATAGACCGGAAGCAATTAAAAGATTGTTTGAAATTCATAGTAAAGGTGTTGGTCTCTGTTTTAAGTTCGTAGTAATGAAAGAGAATTGGGAGCAAGACTTAGCAGAAGTAAAACAATGGCAAAAAGACTGTGATGTCCTCAATAATTTAATTTGGTTGATGCCCGAGGGAATAACCCGAGATAGAATACAAGAATCAAGTGTATTTTTAGCAGATATTGCTCAAAAAGAAGGATATAATTTATCAACCAGACTGCAGGTGCTTATGTATGGCACGCGCAGAGCTGTTTAACTATAAAGTATGCAGATAAGTAAAAACTTTAAGTTTGAGGCGGCTCATCATTTAAGAAACTATGAAGGTCAGTGCAAAAATCCCCACGGACATTCTTACCACGGAACAATTTGGATAGATGGACCCATAAATGAAATTGGTTTTATAATGGATTATGGGGATATTAAAACAATAACAGATTATTTTGACCATAAAGATTTGAATAGGTTATCTGAATTTAAAGAACTCAATCCAACAGCTGAAAACATTGTCAAAGTTATTTCAATGAAATTATATTCTAAGTTATCAGATGCTCATAAGATTGCAATTAAATTACACGAAACAGAAAGTTCATCTGTATTTTATTCAAATATAAGTAGTCAACTAATATGAAAAAACAATGCACTATTGTCATTTCCGGGGGGATGGACAGCTCCACTTTAGCATATTATCTCAAAGACAAAGGATATGAACTAGAAGCAGTTTCTTTTTCCTATGGACAAAAACACGCTGTTAAAGAACTTGAATGTGCTAAAAAAATTGCTAATGATTTAAAAATTAAACATACAGTAGTTGATATGTCTTTTCTGGGTTCTTTACTTAATAGTGCTCTAACCAATAAAGACGAAGCTGTCCCCGAAGGGCATTATGAAGCCGAAACGATGAAACGAACAATTGTTCCAAACCGCAACACTATAATGGCGACCATTGCTCACGCTATTGGGTATAGTAAGGGGATTAAAAACTTAGCACTAGGCGTCCACGGTGGAGACCACCACATTTATTTTGACTGTAGACCAGTATTCATAGATACATTACAAACTTTATTACAAAGAAGTAATGGAGATGACGAAATCAAAGTTTTTGCTCCATTTTTATATATTGATAAGACCGACATCTTACGCCTTGGATTAAATCTAAATGTTCCATATCAAGATACGTGGACTTGCTACGCAGGGAGAACTGATGCTTGTGGTAAATGCGGGTCTTGTTCAGAGAGAATTCAATCCTTTCAACAATGTAATACGAAAGACCCGCTAGAATATGAAAAATAAAAAAGCAATTTACAACAAAATGGAGATTGAGATAGAAGATTTCTTGTATGATAATAAGTGGCAAGTTTATCACGACGATGATGATAAATTTAGCACAAACATTTGTTCGGTAGGACTTGAAGATATTCCATATAAACCAAAATATCTGATTGAAAAACAAGGACAGTTATTCTGGTTGTATTATTTCTGGAAAGGTGATTATCCGAAATGGGAAGGAAAGTTTCAATGTGCTATCACGGGTTTTGATTATCATAAATACTCTATGATGAAAGGGATAACAAAATTAACAGGAATTAAGTGTGCGGTAATCTTTGATAGTGAAACTGAACACGAATTAATTTTTCGGCAACTGGATCAACTTCCGAATCCAAAGCACAGCAGAGCTCCAAAATGCGATCCAAAGTGGGGATTTAACTACTTTGATATGTGGAAGAATGACCCTGCTTACTATAGAATGTTAGTTAAGAATGCTAAATTTAAATTCAAAAGCGGAATGGCTATATGGGATAAGAGCTACTTCGGACACGACTTAACTTTTCAACCTTCATTTGTATGAATATAGACCAAATCGCTTGTCTTTGGAAACAAATTCTAATAGAAATCGGTGAAGACCTAAATAGACCAGGATTACTTGAAACACCGAAACGAATTGCGAAAATGTATCAAGAGATATTCAAAGGTTATGATAAATCGCAGGAACCAAACTTAACAATTTTTGAAAATGATAATGATGGAATTCAATATGATGATATTGTAATGGATGAAGGAACTTTCTATTCAATGTGTGAACACCATTGTGCTTTATTCAGTGGCCGCTACTACTACGGTTATATAGCCAACAAGAATATAATTGGTCTCTCAAAGGTAGCGCGCGTTGTAGACTACTTTGCAGGACGATTACAGATACAAGAAAGGTTAGGAAGAGATATTGTTAATTATATAAATGAAAAATTGAAACCAAAAGGATCAATTCTAATCCTTGAAGCAAGTCATTCTTGTAAATCAATGCGAGGTGTTAAAAAAGAAGGATTGATGAGAACAATAGTTACTACAGGATTATTCAGAACAGAATCATTTTTGGAACAAAAATTTATCTCTTTAATTAAATAGTATGTCTGATACAAAAAATTTAAAAAAGTTAGGCAGTAAAAAAACAGAGTATAAATTCTCAAAAGATGCTAGCTTACTTGAAGTATTTGATAATCAACATAAGAATAACTTATATATTATTCCTATTGAAGCCTTTGAAGGAACTTCACTGTGTCCAAAAACAAAACAACCCGATTTTTTTAAAATCTATATAAATTATGTTCCTGATAAAAAATGTGTTGAAAGTAAAAGTTTAAAATTATATATATTTTCATTTAGGAATGAAGGATCATTTATGGAAGATATTACAAATACAATTGCAAAAGATTTATTTGATATTCTTCAACCAAGATACTTACAAGTATATGCAGATTTTAATAGTAGAGGAGGAATATATCTTAGACCTTTTGTTGAACTTTGGTCAGAAAAAGTAGATAAAAATGAAATAACTAGTTTATTAAATAGATACTATGCCTTAAAATCTAAATTATGTTAACCTTTGACGAAAAACGCTACCATTGTTTTCTAGCAACAGGGTCTTCCCAGTATCTAGAGTTTTTACTTACTATGGGATGTGAACAGATACTAATCTCGTTCGCCTACAAGGAACCGTGGAAATTAAAAAGTCTTATTAAACAAAATAATATAAAATTATTATGTGATAGTGGTGCATTTACTAGCTGGAATCTAGCAATGAGGAAGAAAACAGAAGGCGATCCTAATTGGAAGAATTTCTTAGTTGATATTTATAAATACATAGCTTTCGTAAAAGAACACGAAGATATTATTTGGAGATGTGTTAACTTAGACGTAATACCAGGAGAACAAGGGCGAGAACCTGGCCAAGACGAAATAGAGATTGCCGCACAACAAGGTTTTGACAACTTAATGATAATGAAATCTCACGGAATTAACGCAATACACGTATTCCATCAAGGCGAAAATCTAAAGTGGCTTGATAAAATGATAGTTGAAGGTGGTTGCGATTATATCGGAGTAAGCCCTTGTAATGATTATTCAACTGAACGCAAACAAGCGTGGCTAGATCAAGTATTCAGATATCTTGGCGAGAAGTATCCTTATATTAAGACACACGGTTTTGGAGTAACAGCTTCAGTTCTTGTTAAAAGATACCCCTGGTATAGCACAGATTCATCGTCATATTCATTGAATGCGGCAATGGGAGCTATTTTAACACCTTACGGTAGAATCTATGTTAGTGATGATCCTATCGGTCTCGGCGATCCAGATCATATAAACAATAAACCCCAAGGTATCAAGGATCATATCAATAAATACCTAGAAACAAGAATTGGATACAATATCAAATCAATGATGGATAAAGAAACTAAAATGTCAGTTCAATGTTATCATTGTAAAGAATTTCACGAAGTTCCTACAAAATCAGCCGCATATAAATCACGTAACTTCGCAAATATAGCTTTTTTTATGGATCTTGAAGAACAAGTTAATAAAGGAGAATGCGCACTGAACTTTACTAAACAACAGATGTTAATATGAAAATTGAATTACAAGTAAAACCTCTTAGTGTAAATAAGGTATGGCAAGGTCGCAGATTTAAAACCCAAGATTACGTTGATTATGAGTCAAGCTGTCTATGGCTCTTAAATAAAGTTAAGCCGGTTAAAGGTGAAGTAGAAATTCATTATAAATTTCATTTTAAAGGCCGAATGATGGACGTGGATAATCCCATTAAACCGTTGCAAGATGTGTTGGTAAAAGCGGGAATAATTGAGGATGATAGAAAGATAATGAAAATTACAGCGGAAA
>ERZ1292632.1205-Hain-H43-01um-R2-1205-length-26149-cov-6_pt1 | contig 26149 bp, 14 predicted proteins | sample MGYA00564407_ERZ1292632 | MGnify/ENA primary metagenome ERZ1292632 (study PRJEB36523, sample SAMEA6512637) | groundwater metagenome | collected 2019-01-08 | study: AquaDiva: Metagenomics assemblies of 32 groundwater samples | reverse complement strand
AGTATCTCAAATCCAATAAGTTTATTAGCATCATAGTTTAGTAATGACTTACTTAATTCTCCATCCCTACCACCTATCTGCCTTATTGTTGCCTCAATACCTTTAAGTAACTTGTCTCTTTTTAATACCTTTACTTCTATACCAAAGGCTGTTGTACGTTCATTAGGATATATAAACTGTGTATAATGTGGCGATGAAGCAGATGATGCCTTAATGTTGCCTAAGAAGCCTAATACAAAGGTTCTGAAGTTAAAGTCAATTCTCTTCTCTGTATTATACATAACCGATCCTTCAGTACCATTCCATGTCTCATATTGTAACCCATCATGATCAATAAGTTTAAATATCTGATTGATCTGTTTAATGAATATGTTATCTGCAAAGAAGTTACTATCATAAATATCTCTGTGCTTTAGTTTAGTATCTGTCTTACCACGCTTATCAAACATGGTCCTTATAAGCTGATAGATATTCTTATGTGCCTGACTGGTTATTACTGCATTATATCTTCTTTCTCCATTTGCATCATTAGATGATAGTATCCTACTTAGATCATCCAGTAGTGATACTGCATCAGTAAGACGATTAAGGAAGCTACCACCTTCAAGACGTATGACATCTGCTATGGTTATGGTATCAGTTACATTGTTTGGATCCTCAGTATTCTCTAAATCATATGCTTTAAGAGCCTCCATACCTTCACTTGGAGTATCTATACTCTCTAATGCTCCGGCAAAGAACTCCTTAATATCTTTTACCAGTTCTTTTGCTCTATGATCTGTTAATGATGAAGCATAATCTGATAGATCAATATAAGTAAGGAATGCTTTTACTATTGATACATCATCTCCTTTATATTTGCTTTCCATATCAGGAAGAACAAACTTAACGAACTTATATATATCGTTACGTGTTTCAAACTTAGTCTCTATAGCTGATTCAATACCGGAACGAATACCATTTATTACTGCACTACCTCTTGCATTAAAGTAACGTATCTCAAAACCACCATAACTACTCTTCCTCTCTCCAATCTTAGGATTACGCTGACGGTGTGAATTGAAATGACTTACTAGTCTATTCCATGTCTGTACTGCATATATCTTCTGCTTATGTAATAGTATCTCTTCATACACCTGATATTCATAAGCATCAATCTTTTGTGCATTATTTGTCTTTAATACTTTATTCTTATAATTCTCATCATTATTAAGCATTGTTGATAATATACGATCTACAAATGCCTCTGATGATTCGTTCTTATTCTGTTTAATCCACTTAACCTTACCTGACTGTATACGTTGATCTGATTCCCATTTAAGATCATCAATTGATTCATCACTATATAAGAATGTACGATCATTAAGGAACTTAATCTTATCATTAATCTCTACTCCATTAACCAGAGAAGTATTAATTGTAGAGAATGTATTTTTCAGATGTGCTACAATCGCTTTCTCATTATCATTAAGTTTAGTTGTGTTAAATGATTCTATTATCTGGTCAAAGATATTCTCCTGTTCAAAGTTTAATCCTTCAAACATGTCTATCATCTTAACATAAACATATCTCCATGATAAAAACTTATCATTACTCTCTACATATGATAAGAACTCTTTTACTTCATCTGTAATATCTACTTCAGTATTTACATATACGTTATCAATGATATGCTTACTTAGGTTTTCTGATACCTGAGTATCTTCAAGAGTCATTAAGGTATCATCATCTACATTAGCCTGAAACACTCCACCTTCATAAGCATTAAAGCCAGGGAATAGATCATTAGTTAATTCCTTTATATTATCCTTTGTAAGATTTAACATCTTTATATTGTTATCCCTTTCAAAAGATTGCTTCTCCTGATTCCTTAATTTTATAGTAGCATCAATATCACTTAATACTTGTGATATGATTTCCTGTCTTGTACTTGCTACTCCATTTATCCCTTCTACTCTGTATCTCTTTAATTCAGTACGTAAATAATTCAATGACTGTAAATAGGTATTTACATCACCATATGTATTACGTATATCCTTAAACTGTTTTACAGTATCATCACCTCTACGTATCCTGTTATCAAACAGACCATACTTAATCTTAAAGAATAGATCATCTATATCTTTAATATGGTTATCATATATACCTATCAGTTTAAGAAACTTCTGGAACAATGATTTAAAGTAATCACTTATATTCTTTAAGATGCCTGATCTCCATTCATGAAACTTAACAGCCAGTAACTCTTCTGTAGATACATATTTATGTGAGTCATCAAACTCATTCCATGCCATCTCTTCTACTTCTGTTCTCTGTTCCGGTGTAAGGAACTCTGTATATATCTTATGGAATACTTCATGTCTTGCTACCTTATCATATATAGTTCCGGTACTTGGATCTTTTGATAGATATACTATACCATCAACAAATACACCCCATTCATTCTTTCCTTTACTCTTCTCTAATACCTTCTGCTTTGTTACAAAGGCTATCTCCTTATCTGTTATGCCAGGTATCATACGCTTAATCATCTTACGTATCTTAACCTCTCGTTGTGCCGGAGTACCTTTTAACTCATCTTCTGTAGAGAATGACTTAGGTTCATTAGGATTATTGAATATTGTCTTATCTGTATCCTTTGCTCCTGTATTCTTCTTCCTGTCTTTTAATGACTGGAATACTTTCTCTCCACCTTCCTGTAATAATTGTTTGGTAGACTTCTTCTTAGTAGTTGCCTTATGTGTCTTTAATGATTCATTAACCCTTACTCCTATATTGGTAGGTATGATATCTTCAAAGTTTGTTTCTAATAATGATTCCAGTTCGTCAATATTCTCTTCTACATCTTCACCTATACTATTAATATGAAGCATTGCAAGTGGTGTACGAAGATTACCATGTCTTTCACCACTAAAGTTTACTATTTCACTTAATAAGGCACTAGAAACAGGTTTAGCAATATGCTTTACTTTTAACTCTTCTATCTCATCTCTGGTAAGTAGATTAAGTTCTATTAACTTTTCTTCTACATATGATATATTGGTTCCATCTACAAACCTATCTTCTTTAGGTGTTACTGTACCATCTGTAGCTACTACATTATATGATATAGTCTTATTGTTTGCTTTAAGGATATCCTTTATATGTCTGTAGTATGAATAAGTATTCTCACTAGTATCCATTATACTCTTTGCAGAAGATGTATATACTGCTCTTGATAACTTCTCTCCTGTCTCTGTTCTTCCTTTACGGTGTACTATACGTATAGGTTGACCATTAACAAACTCATTAGCCTTAGCTAGTATATTAAGTTTCTTCTGTACTATACCGGATCCTAATCTTAATCCATCATTATAAACATAACTTCCTTTATCATCCTTATTACTCTTGTCATACTTATAGATGAATCCATAATCACTCTCTACTACTTCTCCTTCTTTATTCTTCTTCTTATGCCTTATAAACTCATAACGAGACTCATCATCCATAAGATCTTTATTCAGCTTTAGATCTTCTATCATCTGTGCCTCATCTGATACCCTTGTCTTTACTTTACCTACTCCATATATATCTTTTATGATAGAATCAATAAGATCATTGATGTTAGTAAACTGTTCCTTATCAAGTTTTAATACATTTGGATTATTCTTGTACTCATCCCATGATATTGTATTCTCATTGAATTCTACTTTGTCATTAACAACATGATAGTTCTTAGCAAACAATTCAATCATGTTATTAAACTTAACATCACTCAGCTTACCATTGACATGATTTTCAAGTGCAGTAAGATTATTTAAGAAGTTCTTTACTACCAGTACTATCTCATTGTTCTTTCCAAGTTTAGTAGGATTAAGACGAATAGACTGTTGTTTGTACTTATTTGAACCCTTACCTGTAGTTGCATTTATTAATAGATATGGTACACCTGGATACTTATTCTGTGGTACATCATGTATGCCATAAATAACTACACTATATGTTACTCTTGCATCTTTATTACGATCAAGAAATTTCTCATTAAACTTATCCATTATAGAACCAAACATACCTTCACCACTATATGTCTTATTCTGATTATATACATATGTTAATGGTACCGCATGGTTTAACTTACCACGCATCAATGTAGTCTTTTCAAACAGATCAGGTTTATTCTTACTGTCATATAGTAATGTTGCAATATTTGATGTCTCATCTATATCTACCTTATTAAAGATATCCTTTCCTGATACATCATCAATTGCTATTGTAGTTGCATTCTCTACAAGTGTATTACCAAAATCATTCTCTAACTCTTCATTACCTACAATCCCAAGATGTGCATAACGTCCTTCCAATACTTTATTATCAGGACCATACAAGGTACCGAGAACATGAATAGTAAAACTACCCTTATCAATAGGATTCTGTGTCTTAACATAAAGAACCTCACTTTCCTCTGTAAGCCTATGTGTAGGCTTTGCTCTCTCTGTCTCATTTTTAAATACCTTATTAAATAATGCACCTATGTATGAAGGGAATTTAAGTCTGTGTATACCATCTTCTCTTAATGGATTACCTACCTGTTCTACATTAACATTAGAATCATCCTCTGTATCACCTGTATCGTCATTGGTGAATGATCCTGCATAGTTCTCATCTACTTCTTTCTCAATACCATTAGTATCTACTGAACCTGTATTGATTACTTCATCCTGTGTATTCTCTACTGCCTCTTTTGATTTAATAATAGGCTTAACACCTTTCATTACTGATTTCTCAAACTCTAGTCTCTTCTTAAACTCTTCCTTTATAGTATTAAAGTTCTTAGTCTGTTCATCAAGAAACTTCTGATAGTCCTGTTGTAATGATATCTTCTGTTCATTCTTTAATGTCTGTGGTTTATCATTAAGGAATATATACTGTTTACCTCTACCAGCTGCAGTATAGTATGCTTTATTGAATTCCTTTGCATCTCTGAACTGATCTAATGATAGGTCTACATATACCTCATCTCTCTCTATCCCTGCTATCTCATCATACATGAAGATATTACCTTCATAAGCTGTACCTTTAAGATCACTCTCATATCTTGCTTTCTCTTTAGGTCCTCTTACTGCTATTGCCTTACTTCTACCATTACCCTTATTGATCTCTATTGCTGCAAGTAATTCTGTATGCGTTCCTGCATGCACTCCTATACCCTGATAACCTATAGGTACGCTTGAATAGACAGGTATACCTTTAACTTCTTTCTCATTACCATCGTATATATCCAATATATCATTGATAACGTCTAAGGGGCTTCTAAATCGTTGTGTCAACGGATCCGATAACTCCATATGAATAAGTCCTGCAGTAGTAGTTACTTCATTGATACTTGATTCTACTGCTGTAGATAGATTAGCTTCCTGTGGTGCTGTCTGTGCCGGATCACCAAACACTACTATCCTGAACTTCTCTGCACGTTTATCATTAATCTCATATAGTGTATTAGCAACCCTTATTAATTCTTCATTAGGTAATGCTGCTATCTCATCTATATAAACTACTTTGATACTTTCAGGTATAGAATCTGCTGTAAGATCCTTTGTTAATATAGCTTTGTTTGCTGATAAGATAGAACTATCTATCATCTTTGCAGCATCTTCATGTGGTGCCAATGGTAATATCTGATCACTCTGCATTTTAAGTGACTTATTAAGATAATCCATTTCTATCTGTGTCTTACCTGATGCAGCACGCCCTTTAATGAATATCCAGTTCTTAAATCTCTGGTGTGGTTTATCCTTCTCTGAAACAGTCTTTACTGGTCTATTAAACCATCTTACTGCATTACGTAATACTGATAATTGTTGGTTGGTAGGTGCTTTCTGTTTCTCTGCAAAGATCTCTTCTTCTCTTTTGATCTGTTTGTTTACATCATAGTCACTGGTAAGATAATCTATTATCTCCTGCATAGATTCTACTACAAGATGTTCATTGATGATAGACAAATAATTCTCTTTTGAGAAACCTAAGTATCCTGTTACCTTCTCACCTTCCAGATTATCCCTGAATTCTAGTACATCATGATTCTCCAGATACTTATCTATTGCAAACTTTCCTTTCTCTACCTTACCACCTGATATATGTAATACCAGTTCTCTGAATGCTGCTTTAGGATTAAGTATATATGTTGCAATATCATTCTTATTACTACTCTTCTCCTGTCTTGTCTTATTCTCTACCAATGATAAATACAGATCTTCAAATCTCTTTAACCTATCTTGGTACTTAGACTTCATAAGTGTAAGTAGTGCTTCTGTTCCTTTCTTACCCTTTACCAGTGTAAGTATCTTATCAATGAATATCTCATGGAAAGCATATTCTGAACCATTGTCTGCAGCTTCAGTAGCATCCTTAATTATCTTATCAAGTTGATCTGCTCCTATTATCTCTCCTATCTTAGCATATATATCATCATTCTCCTGTGATATAGATATAGTATTGTCATCTGATACTACCATACCTAATCCGGCAAACCTTTTCTTATTCCTGTTAGACTGATTCTTCTTATCTACATTCTGATGTTCTTTAAAGTTCTTCTCTACTACAGGCATTATCTTTTTAAGATCAGCAATAGCCTTATCAATAGATTCTATATATCCTTTGAATGCTTTATTATCCAGTCTTTCTTTTAGTTCAGTATTCTGATATATGTCTTTTCTATTTTCTAATTCCTGTATTGTATTCTGAAGATTACTTAGTCTATCATATACTGATTCATTTGCTTTAAATATAGTCTGTATATCCTTTGCCTGGTTAACTGGTATGTCTGCTACGCTACGTGTGAATACATCATCTCCTTTCTCTAACTTAGGAATACCATTCTTATAGTTAAGTAGTCCTCTACCATCTTCACTTGTCTCAAAGTTATTAAGTCTGTCTATTGCATTATCAAAGTCTTTAATTGCATTCTGACTTGCTACATACTTATTTTCTGCCTCTGCCTTTAATTCATTTACCTGATCAGGTGTCATCTCTGTACCAGACTGTAACTCTTCATCTACCCTGCTTATCTCAGCATCTCTTTCTTCTTCAGTAAACTGATTACTATCTAATAGTTTCTTCTGTATAGGTATCAGTTCCCTTATCTTATCAATATCTTCTTTAGTAACATCATTCTTACCTCTCTTCTCTAATGTACTCTGATCGGTACTTAATAGCATATCAACTACATTCTTCAATGTAGATCTTCCTTCCTTTACTTTCTCTATCTCTGCATCAATCCTGGCACCTACCATTGCATCTGCTCCAATAGCATAGTAGTGTTGATTCTTTAAACCATATATACCTGTCTTATCTACTGGTCTGGCAAATAATGAATATCTTCTTGGTAATTTTACTTTATCACCTTTATCATTGGTATATTCAATAGGCTTACCATTTATCATCTGTTCTTCTTCCAATAGATACTTTATCTTCTTTGCATCTACTGATAATGGATCCTTTGTTAGTGCTTCTTTTAACTGGTTCTCTAATGTTACTGTCTGATCTAATGACTTATTATACTCACTGTATAACTTCTCTCTCTCCTTTGGATCAACAAATACTTTCAATAGTCCTTCTGCCTCATTCTTTAGTACCTGTAACTGATCTTTGTCTTTTACCAATGGATCTATGTCAGTAAGTACGTTGAGCTTGTTACGTTCATAGAATATGCCTTTCTCAACGATACTTTTAAAGTCACGTAACTTCTGATCACTATTAAGATCTTCTTTTGAATATAAATCCTTATCTACACTGTCCCATGTCTGCTTCATCTTTCTTAGTTGGGACTCCATCTCATCAAAGCCTAATCCTAACTTCTTGAATTCTTCATCCTGTGCAAGTTCTTTTAACTTACTCTTATCCATCATTGTTTCAAATGCAGAATTAGAATCTTCAAAGATAGGATCAGTTATATACTGATAAAACATATGTTCCAATGCTTCATTCATTATAAACTTCTCATGTACCTCATCCAGATTGATATTAGCTACAGCTAGTCTATCTAATACTTCTTTCTGATACATATTGGAGTTATACATCTGTAATACCTTATTCAGATCTATCTCCGCCTTACCATCTTTATTAAGGAATCCTTTTACTATCTTCTTTTCTTTATTAGTAGGATCAGTTATCTCATTATCAAATTCCTTATAGAAATGTTTTATATTACTCTGTAGTGTACTGTTATATAAAGGGAATCTTTCTTTTACTGCCTTATCATAATAGTTAGCAAACTCTCTTACTACTTTCTTCTCACCTAATGCATCTCTAGCACCTGAGAATGCACCCATAGGACCACCTATCAATGCACCAAGTAATATACTCTTCTGTCCTTCTGTAGTATTAAAGTTATTCAACCATTCATAAGCATATCCTGTTGACCTGTTAAAATATGCTTTCCCTGTTGCTCTGCTCTTCTCATAGTTCTGTACTGCATTCTGTATACCTTCTTCATATAATCCTTCTGATACAATACCTGTCACTGCACCACCTAACATCTTACGTGTAAGACTTATTGATTCAGGACTTATCTTACCTAACCTTGCAGCCTTAATAAGTTTAGATGTATTGTTCTTTATAGGTCCCATAAAGAACCTTGTCTGTATAAGATTAGATACACCAAGAGTAGCTATGTTAGCATTGAAGATATTAGCTGCATGAGGACCAGCAACCTGATTGATCTCTGCCTGTTGTTCTTTATCCAGATACTTATATGATGATTTGAATTTCTTATTAGCTAATGACTCTCTGATCTGTTGTAAGCCATCATTCCCCTCTACTGCTGCTTCCTGTACTGTATTCCATGTAGTGGCTGCAGTAGCTACAAATAACCTTCCTGCATTAGAAAGTTCTGCTACTTCTTTACCACCTTTCACTACATTAGCAACCATACCCATTCCTTTTGCTGCCTTAGTAAAGGCTCCAATAGGTATATATGATGCTACAGAGAATGCTACTGCATCTGCAATGTCACCACCCCAAAACTTAGCACTACCCATCTGTGTAAGTAACCTATCAGATTTATATTTCTGACTTGCATATGTAGGTAATAGCTTTTCTTCAATAAGATCATTCTCTAAGTAGTCTACTGCCTTAGTAAAGAAGTTCTCAAATAAATGAGGGATAATAGTACCTTTCTCTTTTAGTCGTGATTTAGCTACCCCTGGTACTGCACTAGATAATAGATCATATGTACCACCTGCTACTTCTCCTACTCCTGTAGCAAACTTAGTAGCAATAGATGCTGTATGACCTATTAGACCACCAGCAAGTCCTGTTAACCATGGTTGATTTTCTCCTTGTATTGTATCCTGTGAAGGATCTTCGATTGAACCTCTATAGTATTTGCCTCCGAAATTGGCATAATGACTGGTGTCATATGGATCAGTAAGATCAGGTTCTTGTGTTCTTTTGTATTTCTCTATGTCAAAATTGTCACCATCTGTATTGTCACCAGCTTTGTAAGGAATGAATGTTTCTGGTTCATTTTTTGATAGTGTTGTCTGCGATACGCCAGACATCCTTTCTTCAAATGAAGTAGCAGTCTTTTTAGCCATTATAGATTTATTTTTGTTTCATTGAATTTAATATAGTTGCTTTTTTACCTAATAATATTTTTCTGTCATTTAATATCTCTGCTTCTATATCAAGCATATTATTAAATACTCGTTTACCATCTTTAGATTTACCACCTAATTCATATTCTCCTAAGAAGAATTCATTACTATTATCTAATATACCATCATTCTGATTATACATCAATGCACTCTCAGCGACATCTAATACATTACCTAATGGACTTCTACCTGGCATTTGATTTCTTACTGCTTCTATCTTACCAATTGCATTATACCTATTACTTGTAGATTCATCTGCTGCCATAGAAGGATTAAAAGCAAATACCTTAACTTTTATCTTACCACTATCTGTATTATCTTTTAATGGTTTAATAAATAGTTCATTGCTTCCGGTACCTGCTAAGTTATCTTCATTAAAATTCATACCTGGATCTGAACCATCAAGATACTGCACTATTGGTTGATCTTCAGTATCTATTCCTATCTGCATTATACTGCCATCACCTATATCAGAATCTTTTGCTCTTAGATAACTATGTAGATTCCAATTACGTTTATTTGCTCTAGAATATTCTTCTGGCCCTTTAAGTATAAATGTCCTTGCTTTCTTTCCTGTACCTGTTTGTAATATTAATCCACCAGGCATAGGTGATCTTGCTATATCCTTATCATCTACTGTACCAATGATATTAACATAGTTACCTTTCTTTAAGTAGTCTGCCTTAGATTCATCCTGTACTATCTCTCCTGTCTGTTGATCTATCATCACTTGTCCTTCAAGGAATGGACTACTAGCATCTTCTGTTAATACTCCATTTATTATATTACGTGAAATGAATGTCTGATTAGCAGTATTCTGTTCATCAGGATTAAATGTCTTATAGTTAAAATTGGATTTATTAAACTGCTGTTTCTTTGTATCATCTATAAGTGCATTAATCTTTGTTCTATTATCAGCCTTAGATAATCCTGGATTCTCTCTTTCCAGTTTAGCTAATTGATTTTTATACTGACTTATATTAGATACATCTACGTTACCACTAGCAAATGTATTTAATGTACGTAGACTCTTTAGTTTTGATACATTAACATTAGTATAATTATCATCACCTACAGGTAGTCCTACTGACTGTCCTCCACTACCTGGCTTACCACTACCATTTCCTGATCCACTACCTGTATTCTCATTCCAATTAGTCTGAAAGTTCTCTTTATATGCTACTGCACTTGCTTCATAAGGCTTATATACCTTCATTGCATCTTCTATAGTAGGTGCTCTGCCTAACTTCTCTGTAAGGTCTGCATATAAGTAAGCACCTTCCTGTGTTGATCTATTTATTACATTCTGTGCAAGTGATAATGTTTTTCCTTGTAACATCTTTAGATCTCTGTACTGTACTTCTCCCTGTACTTCTTCCATGCCTGTATTACCAAACTCATCTACATATGGTTTTCTATCCTTTACATACTTACTCTGTAACTCAATAGTTTTATATTCATCTATTGCTCTTGCACCATAATCAGCATACTTAGTTACCGGAGCATAAGGAGTATATTGATCACCTGATCTAAACTGTTTTAACATACCAGTAGAAGGATTAATATTACTTCCTTTCTTATCCAATGCATATGTAGGACTCTTTCTTATCTCATCCCATTCCTTATTACCTAGTTCATAATCATACTTCATTAACTGTACATCAGGATCTATCTGCCATTCCTGTTTCAGTCTGGTAAACTCCATCATTGCTTGTGGAGAATCATAGTTAGATGAATACTTACTTATAGTATCATTAATCCTCTTATCCCAATTACCTCTTACTACTGGTGCCATCTCCTGTGTTCTATTACCTGCTGGTAGTATGTTAGCCATTGCAGAGAATTCAGCAACATCACTTGCCATCTTCTGTTTATTCCGATACTTCATTGCACCAGCCTGTAGTATCAAATCCATAGGATACTGATCTTCTACAAACTGACTTGTATATCTTGGTGCGCTCGGACGATAATATCTATTCATAACGGCCAGTATAAGGTCTATTTAAACTAATCTTTGGTAAATTTCTACCATTAAGCGTTCTATTAACTTGATTATAGTTACTACTTATTCCTTGTCCTAATTCCGTATCATCACCATAAATATAATTGCCTGGATTAAATGCATGAGGATCATTATTACTATTATATGTACTTATATATGGTGAATCATTACTCATTGGTCCTAACTGATCAGTATTTCTCCATTGTAGATTATCCTTGTCTATTGTCTGTCCCTGATATATACTAGGTAATATTTCAAACATCCTATCATTATAAGTATTATTCGCTTCTTCTAGTCTCTTATCTCTTGCATACTCTCCTATCATACTAGCAGTATTGTTTAACTGATAGTCTCTTGCCGTCTGCCATGCTCCTTTATTTCCTGCATTGATATTCTCTTCCTGCATTCCTACATTAAGATTTATCTCATCTGCTCTCTGTCTGTTCTGATTATTAATCTGTCTGGATTGATTAAGCATCTGTGTATTGGCTGCACTAACTTGTCCTAATACTCCACTCTTTGTTTTAGCTTCTTCTGTAGCTGATTGAATTCTCCTACGTAAAAAGTCTTTACGTGATACCTGATTCATCTGCTGATTACCTGTAGCAAATGCATCACTTACCTGATCTAATTGGTACTTAGGATCAATAAATTCTGGATTATAATCTTCTGCATGTACTCTTCCTAATTTAACTTTATCATATCCTTCTGCAGCTGTACGTGCTGTATTAAATGCTCCTACTGCAAGTGGTACCATTCCTAATATATTATTAAGATTACCAGTATTACCATTAGTTACATTTTCAGGAATATTAGGCAATGATGCTTTATGTGGTTGTAATTTATCAGGTGCTAATTCTGGTATTTTTAAATGAGAAATAGATACTGGATTCACTCTATTATCCTCATTTCTTATATATATATCAGGATTATATTTAAATGGTTCTAATGACTGTTCCACTTCTTTAAATGGAGTTACACTAGGAACAGTTACTTTACCAACTTGTTTTGATTCCGGCCTTCTTATTATAGTACCTTGTGGTATATCAAATGTAGCTTTAATTAATGGAAGATTTTTTTGATTACCTAATATTGGTATAGGTCCGGTACCTTCTGTATAATATCTTCCTGCTCTAAAATCTTTATTAGGATCTCCAAGTATTAGATCTTTGATATATAAATCTGGATTAAACTGTCCTTTAGAATTAAAATATTTCTTTTTAGTATCTCCACCTGTAGCATATTCATTACTCTGTTTAAACTGTTCTGCTAATTCACTACTCATCTTAGCAAGGTTATTAAGCTCCATCTCTTTACTTGTCTGTGCAAAGGGATCAACTTCTCTACCTTTATATGTCTTTTCAATCATATCACCATACTCTGCAGGTGTCTTATTAATAGCAGTCTTAGGTAATCCATATTTAGTTGCTACTTCTTTTGTTATCTTAATCTGATCACTATTAACAACTCCTTTATAAACAGATTCATCACCTTCTAATTCAGCATCAGGTGTAAACTGAATACCGCCTTCTGAATGTTTAGGACCTTTAAGTTGTATAAGTTTTTCTTTCATATTACCTCCATTTGCAAATGACATTACATTAGGTGTCATATTCTGTTTTCCTACTGTACGTGGCATACGGTTATCTTTACTATAGTTTATTACCTCTGGATCATCTGCAAATGCATTACCAGCCAATCCTGCTGCACCACCTATCATCATTGGTATTCCTGCTCCTGCGCCTACTCCTGTAGCTGTCATTACTGCTCCTGCTGCTGTAGTAAGTAATGGACCTGCATTATCCTGTAACCATCCACCTAACGAATACATCTGTTCTTCATCCAGTTCAATAGTATACTTAGGCTTACTCTTTACTTGTGGCAGTTTTAACTTACCTCCTTTTGCTTTCATATCTTTTACAGGTAATTTACTTTTTGATAACTTAACAAAATTATCTACTCCTTGTCCTGATTCTAATGCAGGATTTGCCCAATAACCTTGTAGATCTTTATTAAAGAAGTTTGCATACTTTGATTGTGTTGAAAATGTAGGATGTCCTGGCAATTTATAAGTATCAGTAAAGTGTTGTCCTGATTCCATTGGTACGTCACCATATTCTTTATAGAATCCACGATAATCATATTTATGATTTACATCATCAGGATTTGAATTAAGTCCTAATGACTTAGAAGTTCTTCCATACCACGATTGAAAGGTCTTTTCTTGTTCCTTATCTAACTTGGTAATATTTGAAATCTTCTTTGCCATTTACGTAAATTATAATAGAGTATTAATGTTTACTTGACATCCTCCACTAGCTTATGCAAGTGAATTCCCTTTGGCGATTCATGCCCGAATCGGAGAATATTAATTGCAGCGTTTATATCTCGATCATGATACGTTCCACAAACATCGCATTTCCATTCTCTTACTCCCAAATTACTTAGTCCACTCAATCCTGTTTTATTCAAACAGACAGAGCAAGTAACAGTGGAAAAATTTTCTCTTACTTCTTTATATTCTTTACCAAGCCTAATGGCTTTATACGCAAGTAAAGATTTGAATTGATACCATCCGGCATCATTAACTGATTTTGCAAGATTAGTTTTATTTATCTTCGATGGACAAATATCACCTACAACTATTAAATCATAATTATTAACAATATTCGTAGTAGTCTTCTGTGCCCAATCTAATCTTTTATTTCTAATAGTAGCATGTATATTTGTAACTTGTCTTTTCTTTCCTGCACGTTGAGCTATACCAAGTTTATTCTCATATAATCTTGTAATATTATCACGTGAAAACTTATGTCCATTTGAGCCTGTCGCAATAGTTTTTAATCCTAAATCTATACCAATATATTTACCTGTTTTCTGTGCATCAATCTTATCAATCTCACATTGAATATTTATATACCAATGCCTCTTTGCATCCTGAGAAAAGTTTGCTGTTTTAATATTACCGATAATATCCTGAGATTTCCAAAATCTGAATTTATAGTTACAATAAATAATTATATCATTTTCAATCATGAATCCATTAGATTTTATAGGTATCCAACCTAAAGATCTTTTTGAACTTCTCCAATTAAGTTTAATTTTCTTCTTATTATTATTTCTGCGATATACATATTCTTTACAAATTGATTGTATTGTTACAGAGGATATACCAAGTTCCTTTGAACATCCACTAGTAAGTTTATTCAATTCAAAGTCAGTTAAGCGTTTTCCGCTATTTCTAAACTTATCCATACTTGTAGAGTTACAATAGTTCCATACAAAATTTACAGAACAAGCCATTTTATTCAAGTACTTACCTGAATTAATATCCTTAATCCGAAATCTATATGTTTTTATTATTTTCAAATTGTAATTATATATAAAATCATTAATACTCTGTTAATTTATTCCTATATACTATATTAATTTATTTCTATAAAGTTCTTCCTATTTTCTAATCTACACAAACAATCAATCATATATAATATTAATTTATTTCTATATACTACTGTCCTTGATTCATGCTTTCCCTTGTAACAGTGTAATAAGTGTATAAATCATGCATAACAATTCTCTTATTACTCCCATGTAAATATTTAAACATTAATCTCAAATATGTATCTCTCATACGTGGCTTCCCTATACCTCTATCCCTAAGATCTTTTATCCTCCATGATCTCATCCTTCTCTTTACATTAACTCCTACTGTAAGTGGTATATCCAATATGTTATAGTTACATGTGCTTGTACCTGTAAATGCTACTGCTGTACCTCCTTTAGTAAGTGATAGTTTCCATGAGTTAGCAGTAACAGCTATAAGATAATATTTAACTATAGTACTTAATCCTGTAGGTATAGTCCCAGATAACATCATCTCCTGGTTATTAGTTAATCCATGTGCTGCAACCGTGTTGAATGTTTGTGTTGCTTCAACATACGTACATGTTACTCCTGATGATCTGCTATACTGATAGTCATTACTTAATTTAATTACATCCCATGTCTCTGCTACCTGATTGATTCCATTACTATCTATAGCTTCCATAGCATACTCATGATTATTAAACAGGCATACCAATGACTTCTGAGGATTGATAATGAATTCTATCTCTCCATATCTGTAAATGCCATAAAACTCACCATAGTTACCTTCATTAGCTTTATATACTACCATCTTATAGAAGAACTCAAACAGGTTATCATTATACTCTAATAGATGAGTAGGAAACATATCTACTTCATGCCTGAATGAATTAAGTACTGAACTGAATGAAAATATCTTTGAGTATTCTTTATAGTAAATAAAGTATCTACCTGCAGTATATGATGCCGGATTAAGTACTACGTTATCTGTTGTATTGATAGTAAGTTGTGTAGTCGTTATATCTGCAAAGTATTCTACTCCATTAATACATACTTCAATATTATATACTGTAGCTGATACTGGTGAATATGCCAATGTAAATGTTACTGTAGTTCCTGTACTGCTTAACCATACTGCTAGTTCTGATACTATCATTGCACAATATGATTCCTTATACTTCTTATTCTCTACAGTAATGAAGTTACCACCATATAACTGATTATTATAATAGGTACCTAATGATGCTGATTTAATCCTATCACTATATGCTTTTATCTCTGATGATATTCCTTTAACCAAACCAAGATCCTGTGTCTCTCCATTATAATAACCAAAGGCATTAAGACTTGCATCAAACCATCCAAATCCTTTACCTATCCTTTTAATTGATGTAGGATGAGTTGAACCACTTTGATCTGATATAAAGTCAAAGTACTGTAAGTTATTACCTGCACCTAATTCAAGTATACTATTGTTCTGTATTGGTAGTAATGCTCTTTCATCTATAGATAATGAACCAAATGCATGATCAAAGAATACTATCATATAGTTCTTAAATAGAAACAGATCATTTACCGGACCAAACTGTGTAGGTAATGTCTTTTCATTATCAGTAAGAAACTTAGTATATGAATCTGTTATCTCCCTGGCTGATTTCTCTAATGATATTTTAACAAGAGTATCATCATGTACTGTTGCTAACCATTCACTAGGTTTACAGAAATATACTTTACTTATATTCTGTTGTGAATATACAGTATTGTATTCATACATGTTCTCATCCTGTATAAGATCATAATCATCATTTGGTAATGTATGATCTATAAAGTCACCATTATAAGTTCCTGCATCTTCTTTAAGTGCCTGTACACGATAATTAGTATAATGCTTACTAAATCTATAACCATGATCTAATTCAAGATTTATTGCTGATTCACATGGATAAGATACTACTGCACAAAACCTATGAGTATATGTTACATCAGCATTAGTGTCACCATCATTATCATCCACTTCCCACATGGTACGAAGATGCTCATGAAATCCAATGAATGTATCACCGCCATATACTTCATTAACTTGTTGAGCAAAAGTAACTGCTACATAACTTCCACATTGAATATATGTATTATACTTACGTGCTTCATAGGTTAATCCACCATACTGTGATGCTGCAATACCTGGACGTTTATAATCAAATAGTAATATCTCATGTTCATCAGTAGTCACTAATTCAGTATCATCTATATCTGCATCTAATACTAATATGGCACATGTACCACTTATACCTTCATGATCTATTACATCTGTACCGGGATTATAGTCTATTGATCTGTTAAGTATAGTTAATCCACTTGGTGATGATGCTAACGATATAGCATTTTCTGAATGGCCTCCTGATTCAACTAATCCTGCTAATACACCATCAGTTATATTATAACACTTTAATTCTGTAAGTAATCCAGTATTATAATATGTACTAAAATTAACCCATCCATATGAATTATATGTTGAGGCAAAAGTATTAACTCCTCCACCTAATATAGTTGATCTTTCTACTGTACCATCCACATCTATAGTATTAGCTGCTAACCATCCACTTCTACTAAGATATGTCTTTCTTACATTTAACTTAGACTGTGCTTTAATATAATCTCCTGTCTGTGGAGAAAGATCTTTAAAATAATTTATCTCCGGTGATATAAATTGTACTACACTTTTCTCTATTTTATAATAGGCTGCATCCGTACCTTCAGTTGGTGTTTTAATTGTTGCCCTAGGAAATCCCAATAACATCTGTTCATAATTTCCTGCTACACCCCTATCATTATAAAACATACATGATGCAATACCTTGTGTAAGTATAGTTCTATCTTCTTCTTTTCTTTCTACCCTTACTATTCTAAATCCTACTATATCACTTGTCAGTACTGCTGTATTAACTGTAAACTTAATACCTAATGGTTTAATATAACATGTAGGAGAACCAGGTGATTGTACTGTACGAAATTCTGCTTGTGTTGGTGTTTTTATATCTCCTATCCATTTAACAAACGAATCCTGACCTCTATTATTAGTTAACACTATTCCATGCCTATATACTTCATCATGCTTGTAATCCATCAATGTTAATTCTACCAATGGATTTTTATAACTATCAAACCCTTCTCTATATATTGTAGCAGGTTCAGTATATCTTCCATTACTATTTGTAGTAACATTAACTACTAATGTATCTGAAACAAATTCATATTTTATATTAGGTCCTTCTCCACCTATTGTAGTAAGATCTGATTGCCATTTATAACTATTTGAATTATATGGTTCATTTGATAAAGGATCTACTGTAAAATCATTATATGCTGTATATGTAGCTGGTTCATCTATCTTAGGGGTTACTGCAGGAACTACAAGTTCTGCTCCAAATAGATGATCATAGTTATAAGGATTAATACAATCATGTTCTTCATCTATTGGATTACCACCAATAGTAAATGTTTGATTAGGCCATGCTCCTGTTGATCCTACCCAATCTTCTACTCCGGTTAATGAATTATATAGTCTTATAGCAGGAATAGGATCTGGCATCCATTCTAATGATTTAAATCTATATACTCTTGCATCAAAATCTATATCAAAAAAATTCTCTGTTATATTTCCTATTAATGCTTTATTACCTTTTTGTGATATTGTCTTGCAATATAATTCTCCATTACCTAATGTCCTGAATGCATTAAGTGTTAATGTACCTTTTGAATATACTCCATAGTCAGTAATAATAATTCCATTACTTACATCATATTCTCCTACTATATGTATATCCGGTGTCTGATCTAAGTTACGATATAGTATTGCTACTACCCTTACTTTACCATAATCTGAATCTAACGTGCCTAGATTGATTGTAACAGACTTTCCTGAGTTATTAGGATTACCACTATCATCTAGTGCCGGAGATCCTTCATATAGCCTTATATTACTTCCAGTAAGTCCTTCACTTGACTTAGTAAGATGTATTAATGGAGTAGCAGGTGAGAATACCGTTTCTGATCCACCAATATTATAAAGTTGATAAGCATATTGTATCTTTCCTACATATATATTACCGTTACCTATTGTTTCTACTGTTGGTGCAGCTAATGTTACTCCTGATAATATATCAATCTGATCTACTGAAGATGGTGCTGATCCTAATATGTTAATGAATCTAAACATATTAAAATTATCAGTCCAATAAACCTTTATTATTGTACTACTCTCATAATATCCTATTACTTCTTCCATTATAGGATACTTAGTAGTAAGCATCATTGATGCATTCTCATATATCTTTGTCCATGCAGGACTAGCTACTGATAGATCTGTTCTCCATATTGTTCCTCTACCACCAGTAGTATCATGACAATTAGTAGACCATACTACAAGATAATTACGTATAACAGTATATCCTATTACTATATCATCAGCATTAGTTGCACCACTAATAGTTATCGCACTATTACCTTTAATTGAAGTTACTGTTCCATTGGATAGTTCTTCAAATGATATAAGACGAAAGTTCTTCATCTTATAATACGATCCTTTAGGATACTTATTCTTTGATGAGTCTCTATCTATCCCCTGTTCATATGATGATACGTGCAATGGCATTATTCAGTCCCTATATTTAAATCTTCTCTACTACCAAAATATGCAAATGATGTTTCATGATCCATTATCCTAGGCATTAACCTTAATCTAGCCCATGTCCATGATTCCATAGTATCTACATCAGGACGTATAAGTGCTGAATGCGCAGCTCCTGCTCTCCACATCCTTCTCTTATCTACTGTATCCCAAATATCTTTAGATACTTTGCCTGCAGCATATAGATTGAATGTTATTTTCTCTGCTATGTATTCCTTGCAATATTCTAATACTTTCTGTTCATCCGGTATTAATGGATAACCTCTCTCATCAATAGGAAATGCTTCATAACACATCTCTAATGTAGCTACTTCATCTTCAACGAATATATAACCTCCACTAATGTTATACAATTTATCTACATTACTATTGTATGCATCTTCATCTAATCCATGTTGGAATTGAGTAAAGGTACCTAATGACTTCCTATATACTTCTTTTGTATCATAGTCTCTTATTCCTGCTTTAAGTACCTTTCTAAAGTCAATAGGTAATGCACCCCTATACTGATCAACTACTATATTTGGTGTTAATAGATCCACTCCTGTTATCTTCTTACGAAACATACCAGGCACTGATAAGAATCCATATATGGCACCAACCCATTCAAGCATATCAGATGTATTGATATTCTGAATGAATTTATAGTCCATATATATCATTTCTTTTACTCTTTCAATAGAAGTATATTGAAACTTATCAGACTGTTTTTCTACTAGTTCAAAGGGTCTCATTAGATGTATAGATTATTTGATATTCCAGATATGAAAGAAGATATAGATGCTGCTACTGCTTTTGTATCTGTCTTATCAATGGTTTGTTTCTTCTCATTCTGTTTCATTTCTGCTAATGGATTAGTTTTACTAATGAATGTTTTCTCTTCACATCTCCATTGTTTTTTATCTCCCTCACCTTCATAATATGAATGTTCAATAGATATTACAAATCCATTTTCTGCCTCTCTTACTCTACATGTTTTTGAAGAGTTATCATCATATGATTCAGTTATCGTATAAGATGTCTTTCCATCTTTTACATTAGTTTCTTTATTTGAAGATTTAAGTTCCATGATATATATTATTAAAAATGTGTACAAAACTGAACATTAGGATTACTCTGTATAAGTTTAGTCAACTCCTGCGTATAAGCAAATGATGGTGTAAAACTATATACTGATTTATTCTTTAAACAAGTACCTTTCTTCTTCCAATGAAACTTCATATATCTACCATCTGTATGTTCGTTAGTATGATATACTACTGGTTTATTTTTTATCTCTTTATAGTCACTTCTCTTAATACATTCAGGATACATCTCTTTCCATAACTTAATAGTCTTATCCCAATTGATTCTAAGGTTATGTGTATCTAATGTACCATCTGCTTTAAACTTAATCTTCTTCTTCTGTTGTACTACTCCTAGTGATCCTAACCTATATGGCATCTTAAATATATATCCCTGTACCATACCACTAAATATCCTTTGATTAAACTTCTTACATATACGTAACCATGCTACATAAGAAACATTACATTCTGATGCTCGATATGGTCCTTTAAATTTGGCTTTATACATCTTGTATAAACCATAACTTAATACACTAAATTTTGATTCTTTCTGTGTAAACGATTTCATTTAAGGCGTATCTGTTTTACTTGTATTATCATCATTACTCTTATCAACTGGTATTGTATATAATTCTTTAATATTACCTTTCTTAATCTGATCTTTCATATAATCCCATATATCAAGACTAATAGGATAATCACTATCTAATGTCCAACATGCTTCTCCGGTTACATGAGTGAAGTTACCTACTTCTCTAGGATCCTCAAATATACCTACTACTCCTACTTGTGATATAAGATACCAATAATTCTTTACCCCTCTTGATATGATATATAAATAGTCATTAAATATAAATGAGAATATCTGTGTCTTATTAAACCTTCCATTACCACCTGCTATTGCTTCTCTGAATTCCTTATGATTAAAGCGATCTGAGGCCATATCAACTGGTCCGGCATTGATTATACCATCCCATGAAGTAAAGTTAATCAGACGTGGTAATTTACGCTTTGTACGTAATATCCTATACTGTGCAGAAACATCAGCAGGAACCATGGACCTATCAACTGATATAACATCTTCAGTTAATACTTGTGATAATGAATGATCAATAGATATATAAGCACTATCTCTTCTCTTAATCCATAAGGCACGTTGTGTCATTATCCAGAATTCAATCTGCCTATCAGTAAGTGTATCTTCATCTGTTGAGTTATAATTCCTTAACAAATTGCGCACATCGTAAACATACTTTCTTCCAGAACTCATTACCTATTTTTATTAAAAAGTTTAACTCCTACTTTAACACTATGTATATTATCATTACCAAACCTCTGATACATATATCCTAGTTCAGTACTCTTCTTAGTTATATAATCTAATCCTCCACCAAACAAGAATGCATTAGCATTACCTCCTGCAATACCATATGCATACAATCCTCTCTGAGAAACCTTAACTTCATATGGATCTCCTTTCACATAAACTGGATATGGAATAGAATCAACTTCTTTAATTGTAATAGGATTATAACTCCAATCTCTGGATAACAATACACCCTTGACTTTAAAATCGTAATGTACATGCACATCCTTCTTAATAAGACTGTCATTATAATTATTGATAGTTGTGTCTCCTGAATCAGGTTGCGGATCAGGAGGAGGGTTATTTGGTCCTGTAGGAACATATATTGTTTCACCTTTGATAGTATCGATATGAACTATTGCCGGCTTATTAGCAAGTGCTTTAATAGAATCCCAGGTATATTGTTCAATCATAACCATTCCTTCAGGTGGACATACCGGTTGACGTTTACATTCTCTGAGCCAGAGGATATAAAGAACTGCTACTATAAGAAATACCAGGAATCCATTACCAAGAATTTTTGTAAGCAATTGCTTTAACCAGTCTTTCATTGTTCATTTGCATTATCTTTATTATCAGCGATATCCTGTTGTACTGCATGTGGCATATGTTCAGAGATAAAATTAGAAGCGAGTTTTATTGCCACTCCGATCTTTAATGCAATAACATCATCTGGCCATATTACTGCTATCAGTAAACTTGCCAATAGAAGAAAGTCACAAACGAATTTTACTATCAGAGGAGTTCTTTCTTTCCAACTCTTTCGCCCTACACGATACTTTGAATTTCCTATTTGCATAACTTTAAGTTTTATTTTGTACTAAGCCATATGTTAACCCAGATACTTGCTATAGCAATCAAACCCATTACAATCCAAATAACTTTCTGCCATTTATCTTTACCTCTCTGAACTTTTAAATCTTTTGCTATACGTTCTCTTTCTTCTACTTCAGATTCCCCTTTATCTATACCACCCATTTCAGCTTTATATATATCTAAAGCCTTTTGAGTAGTATGAGCAGACTGTAAAGCATTTTCAAGTTTTGTTTTTATATCGGCAATATCTTCTTTCCTGTGTTTCTCTCTCTCTCAAGAAATTCTCGGAACATAAATAGTAATCCATCTTCCGGATGACCATTACCAAGAAGAACAGTGCCTTGTCTTTCAAGCAACACACCATGTCTTGCTAATGTTTCTTCCTGAATACAGATGTGAACGACCTCTGTGGTCCGTTTCTTTCGGGGAGTTTTCGATGTTGCCATTGCAGAATTCATTGTTAGGTTTTTAAATATTTGATTATACCTTCAACATGTAATCTGGCAATAATTGTTCTCCCCTCTTCACTCATCATAAATTTACAATCTTTCTCATTGTCATAAAAAAGATTCTCGGTAAGTACGGCCGGGCATACAGTGTCGGTAAGAATAGTAAACTTACTTTCTTTATCAGGATCTCCATCACCAAGATCAGTTCTTATCTTCCACTTTGGAAGATTTATTTTTGCTGACTCGAATATTATAGTTGCTATCTTATCACTCTCTGTTTGACCGGGACTGGTCCATACTTCCCAACCGGTACCCTCATTTGGTTTCTCTCCTGCATTACCATGGACACTTACAACAAAAGAACCAGGCCACTTCTTATATAATGCATTTGCTCTTTCACATCTTGCCGACAAAGAAAGATCTGTTTCTTCAGGAACAAGAATAACAACTCTTATATTTCGATAAACAAGACCAGCATAAATACGGTTTACAATATCTCTGGTGAATTCCCATTCAAAAAGTTGAGATCCATCAGACCATACTGGGCTTCTCTTTCCTTTTGTTTCTATACCATGTCCTGGATCTAAAATTACCATTGTCTTATTATTTATCTATTCATATTTGTCGAGTTGTATACCGAATACACTAAGTTGTTCCATTTGCAATTATTCCCAGATCAGTTAGTATAGTTATAAGGCTCGCAATCTTTTGAGAATCTGTTGAACCCGTAACAGTAAATCCTGTACCCGACAAAAAACCTATAGGCATTGCCCTTAATCTACTCCCTCCTGTTTTTACAAAAGAAGCGTTTGCAAATGCGTTATCAATCCATATAGAATAATTTACAACACCCCTGCCATAATTACTTGAATCAAGAATGGTCGTATCATAATCAAACCATTTAGACTGAGTTTTATTCTCTACCATTAATGATAAAATATTTACGATTGATAAACCGCCTGAAAATGTAATCTGATTTTTACATCCAAGAGTAAACATTTTTATCATCGTTGTCATTAAATTTGTTTGTCCGACCTCTATGCCATTTAAACAACCAAATATTCCAATGTCTTCAAGATAACCATGATCTCCTGTTTTAATACCAGACTGGAAGCCTCCCAATGAAACGCCTTTTACTCTTGACATTATTTCTCCATCAACCTTTGGCAGATTAATTCCAATAGCACTATTAATGGGCTGATTGCATACATTTAAACTTTCGTTAAACGGGAATATAGTTGCATTTTCAACCAACAAACCACCGCAGTTATGAGCATCAATGCCCCCAATGGTATTTTGATCAGATGCGTTCTGAGTGTATTGTATCTGTAAATTTCTTACTGCAAAATTATTATAGTTGTTTGTTGCATAATTAGCAGCAGCACCCTTTGTTCCTATAATATAAGCATCATCAACATTATTCTCTATTGTTGACCTTAATATAGACCCCCGAACAGGAGCAACAACAGGGCTTAAAACATTACTCTGTGTGCAATTAGGTACATTTTCCCCTCTGATCTCAATAGTATATCTATCACCATCTGTATAGTTTTTTTGAGGGATATATAATTGAGACTTAGGATCAACACTACCTCCCATGTCCCTGACTAATGCTCCGTTAATAATACAGGCTGAACCTGTGTCTGGAATTAAGACTACCCCTCCAAAATTAGCAGCAGCCTCGTTTATTGTATCCTGAACCGCCTGTGTGTCATCATGCGACCCATCAACGTAAGCACCTGCATCTCTAATATCATATACCTTACCCCTATTTTCTGCTGCATAGTACTGTGCAGGGGTCATTCCTGCCCTTATTTTATTAACGTATGCCATATTAGTCTTTAATTAAATGTATTGTCCTTCCAAATTTCTTACTCCCTGCGGCGTTTAAAAGATCATCATTATTATAACTTAAATAATACGTCTTTGCGTTACTTGCATCTGTCTGCTCTTTAACCCACATGACATTATATTGAGTTTGATTAGCTGAAAAAGCTCCAAGTTCTGTCCTAAATCCTGATGGGCGACCTGTAAATCCTGAACTATTATTTGCTCCTGTGTTTGGTGCAGCCCATTCAGAAGTGCCTTCTGTTTTCATTTGTCCTCCCTGTGTTCCTGCTGATATTCCATTAAGATAAGTATTTAAAGTGTCAAACTCAGCAGCAGATGGAATATGATAACCTGTTATATGTAGCTTATTGGTGTTCCCTGCAAACCAATTATATAAAGCACCACGAGCCTTATTACCTACATCGTTGCTCATCCAACAGTATGCCTCTGTTGATAGGGCAGCCCATGCGGCATCAAGAGTTACATTTGTTATTGCAGACCCGTCATTATATTTAGTTGTTCTTAATGGTTCAACCAACCACGTCTGAGTCCCGATAGTAACCTCTGTATATTCATTACCATCTGCATCAGTAATCACAACTACTTCAGGAGTCCAAACTGACCTTTCAGCAGCTCTATTGCCTTTTAAATTACCATAAGCAGATAATACATTACTCCACCAAAGAGACAAATGAAAATCTGTTCTCATTTGATCTGTAACGGATTGCCCTGTATCAAGTATGCCTATATATTCAATAGTGTAGGGTGCAACATCAAGATATTTAACAATAACTTTTGCAAAGTCATAACCAATTAATCTATTCCCATCACAGGCTGTACTAACTGAACCATCTGATTTATGAAAAACATAGTCCGTATCTCTTGTAATATAAGCAGCAGTGTTGGGAACAGCATAAATAGCATTTAATCCACT
>ERZ1292632.1204-Hain-H43-01um-R2-1204-length-26152-cov-6_pt1 | contig 26152 bp, 21 predicted proteins | sample MGYA00564407_ERZ1292632 | MGnify/ENA primary metagenome ERZ1292632 (study PRJEB36523, sample SAMEA6512637) | groundwater metagenome | collected 2019-01-08 | study: AquaDiva: Metagenomics assemblies of 32 groundwater samples | reverse complement strand
GCATCAATTACAACGGGTGTTCCTCATGCAGTTAGAACCTTAAATTTCCTACCAACATTTCAAATATTATCTGCAATCGGTTTAGTTTACTCATTTGTTTATGTAAATAAGTACAGGAGATTAAAATATGCTGCTTTTATTGTCTTTGCTGTTATTTTTGTTTTTAACTTTTCATATTATCTAAATCAATATTTTGTACAACAAAATTATTATTATTCAGCTGATTGGCAATATGGTTATAGAGAGGCAGTTGAAGAAGTATTAGTGCAGCAAGATAAATACGATAAAATTATTATTTCAGACGATAATCCTTTGGATAAGTCTTATATGTTCTTCCTTTTTTATCTTAAATTTCCTCCAGAAGAGTATCAAAAGATTGGAGAAAATAGTTCTGGTAGTTTTGAATCGCATCATTCATTTGGAAGATATGAATTTAGAAGAATAGATTGGCAAAAAGACTCACAGAGTAAAAATACTTTACTTGTAGGCTCAACAAAAGAAATACCAGATGGAGCACCCATACTTAAAACAATATATAATTTAGATGGTAGTGTAGCTATTAGAATAGTAGGAACATGAAATTAAAAAACTTTAAATTTTCTAAATTTTTTAAAACTAATTACTTAGTTTTAGGTCTTATTGTTTTAGCTGGTTCATTTTTAAGGCTTCAGGGAGTATTGTCAAATTCATTTGCTTATACCTATGATGTTGGAAGAGATATGCTTGCTCTTTGGAATATTGTTGTAAACCACGACATAATGTTTATTGGTCCAACTACGGGTATCCAGGGAGTATTTTATGGTCCATGGTGGTATTACATGCTGTCTCCGTTTTTTGTAATCTTTAGTGGTAATCCAGCTGGAATTGCCCTAATAATGGCATTAGTTGGAATAGTCTCTATAATTTTAGGATATATTATTGGAGAAAAAATTGGCGGAAAATTTTTAGGGTTTTGTTTTGCTGCACTAGTTAGTGCCTCTCCTGTGTTAATTTCTTTATCAACCCAAATTTGGAATCCAAATATCGCACCTCTTTTTGTATTACTTTCTTTTATTTGTTTGTACAAAATATATTCTCTAGATAATACAAAGAATAATAAATACTTTTTCTTGTTAGGAATTATTCTTGCTCTAAATATCGATATAGAAATTTTTTGGGGAGTGTTATTTGCTATAGGAATAATTATTTCTCAGATTTTTATTATTGGTAAAAAAATTAAAATTAAACAAATATTGCTTCTTATCTTAGGCTTATTAATTGTTGCTTCTCCTAGAATAATTTTTGAATTAAAACACGGATTTATAATGACTAAATCATTCATTGCGTTTTTAGTAAGCAAAAATTCAGTAGAAGATCCAAAAACTTTTATCCAACTTTTAGAAAATAGAATAGATGCCTATATGGATTTATTTAGTACTTCGGTTGCTTTTAACAATGATATTGCGGCTTGGTTAATTTTTATATTTACTGTACTTTCAGTTGTTATCTTGTATAAGAGCGCACCAGAGATAGTTAAAAAATTTATCGTAATCTTATTATCAATTCTTAGTGTCTTTTTCGTAGGTACAATTGTTTTTGGTAGAGCTTTGTGGCCACATTACTTGGTTGGTCTTCCAATAATTTATATTCTTCTTTTTTCTATCAGTTTATTTTTGATTGCCAAAAAATTCTCTAATTTTAAAATTGCTTATTTAGTACTGATAGTTATTTTTCTCTTAAACTTTAATCCTCTAAAAGAAATTAATAACCTTTTTCTTCCACGTTGGGAAGGAAATATCTCTTTGTATAGAAATCAGTTAGCAGTAGTTGATTATGTTTACAAAGAAGCAAAGGGAAAAGATTTTAAATATGTTGTTTATACTCCACCAGTACATGATTATACGTATCAATATTTATTCAAGTGGTATGGGCCAAGGGAATATAAATACTTACCAAATATAGAGGCAAAAACAGCCTTTTTTATCATAGAACCAGACCCAGGATATGAAGATAGACCAAAGTGGTGGCTAAAAGACAGAGAAAATGATGGAAAGATAATAAAATCAGAAACACTTAAGGGTGGAGTAGTTATTCAGACTAGGGTTCACTAGTAAATTAAATGAATTTAAGGATTTATTAAATGTTTAAAAAATATATTTCTAAAAATATTGTTTTTATTAGCCTTTTTATTATTCTTGCTATTTTACCTGTAATTTCACTTCTTTATCCAGGCTTACCCGTTACTCATGATGGTCAAGATCATGTAGCAAGAATTGCTAATTTTTATCAAAACTTAACTGAGGGAAATTTGATTCCAAGATGGGCTGCAAATCTTAACTGGGGATACGGACATCCTATTTTGGAATTTCTTTACCCACTCCCTTCATATGTAGCATCTTTTTTTCACCTTGTTGGCTTTACGTTAGTTGATAGCGTCAAGATTGTTTTTGTTTTAAGTATGGTGTTACCCTTATTGTTTATGTATATATGGCTTTCTACTTTTCTTTCAAGGTATGCAGCTTTATTTGGCGCAGTATTGTACACCTATGCTCCATATAGATTTGTAGAGGTTTATGTAAGGGGGGATATTGGAGAAAATTTAGCCTTTGCATTTATTCCGCTTGTATTATTTTTCACTTATAAAATTTATAAAGAGAATGAATTTAAATATGTCATTTTTGGAGGTATTTCTCTAGCTTTATTAATTTTGTGTCACAATGCCATAAGCCTAATGTCAATTCCTTTTATAGGAATGTATGGGTTACTGTTATTTTTTTTAATAAAAGATAAAAAACCATATTTTATAAAATTATTTTCTTTAATAACTTTAGGTTTTTGTCTTTCAATGTTTTTCTGGTTACCAGCATTGATTGAAGGAAAATATACTTTAAGAAATATTGTTACTAAAGGTGGATATGTAGATAGATTTGTATCTATTAGCTCATTGCTTTATGGTCCATGGAACTATGGCATAACAGGTCAATTTACAGTTCAAATAGGTATATTTCAATGGGTTGGAATAATTTTATCTCCATTAATATTAAGGTTAGTAAGAAAAGATAAAGAGAAGTTTTATTTAGTTTTAATTTTAATAGCGTTTGTAATTGTTTCAATTTTTATTATGAATAAATCCTCAGAATTTATTTGGCAAAATATATTATTACTACAAAATTTTCAATTTCCTTGGAGATTTTTAGCTTTGGCAGTTTTTGCATCTTCGGTTTTAGGAGCATTTATTATTGAGATTATTTCAAAGAAATTTAGTTTTAAAGTTTTCCTACTGTTTACTACTGTAGTTATTGTTATTAGTAGTTTCTACTGGAATGCAAGAGAATATCAGCAAAAACCTGAAAGTTTTTATTCTGATGTTTATGAAAGCACAACAGATACTGGCGAAAGTGCTCCTATTTGGTCGGTTAGGTTTATGGAAAAAAGACCTACTGCTCCGATTGAAATTGTGGAAGGAAAAGGAGAAGTAAAAGAAGTAATTAGAAAATCTGCGTATAGAAAATTTGAGTTTAAAGGAGAAAATAGCGCAAAAATATTAGTAAATATTTTATATTTTCCAAATTGGACTATTTATGTAGATGGAAAAAGACAAATTACTCAGTTTCAAGACCCAAATTACAGGGGCCTAATGACATTTATTGTTACAGGTAGGCCACATACAATTGAAGCAGTCTATAAGAATACAAAGTTACGAACATTTTCAGATTTAGTTTCTTTGGTTAGTTTAATTGTGATAATAGGATTTTTTCTAATAAGGTTTACAAAATTTAAATTCCATAAGCTATAATAATTATATGAGAAAGACTTTATCAGTAGTACTTGCAACCTATAATGAAGAGAAAAATCTTGCTGCATGCTTAGAAAGTTTTAAGGATATAGCAGATGAGATAGTAATAGCAGATGGAACCTCAACTGATAAAACAGTAGAAATAGCTAAAAAGTTTGGAGCTAGAGTAAAAATTACCACAAATAAGCCTAATTTCCACATAAATAAACAAATGGCAATTGATATGGCAAAATCTGACTGGATCTTACAGATGGATGCTGATGAGCATGTAAGTGATGAAATGAAGAAAGAAATAAAGGATATTTTGGAAAATGATCCTAAAGAATTTAACGGATACTGGATGCCAAGAAAAAACTGGTTTTTAGGAAGATTTTTAATGAAAGGTGGTCAATATCCTGATTATACGCTAAGGCTTTATAGGAAAGGTAAAGGAAGGCTGCCAATGGTCCATGTTCATGAGCAAGCAGAGGTTGATGGTAAAGTGGGTTACTTAAAGTCCGCACTATTGCATTACCCATACGCTACCTTTGGTCACTATGTTAAAAAATGGGATTTTTATAACAATATTTTTGCAAGTCAAATAAAAGACCAGATGAAAGGAAAAAATATTTTGCAAAAGGCATTTTTTGCCTTTATGAACCTATTTGTATTACCAACACACTGGTTATTAACAACATTTATCAGGCATAAAGGTTTTGTTGACTCCTGGCAAGGTTTTACGTTTTCACTTTTTTCAGCTTTAAGATTTCCAGTTTCTTATATCAAATACATTGGTCCATATAAGTTTTGGTTTATAACTATTCTTGTTATCTCATTTATTATTCGTATTTGGGAATTTCCAAATAGATGGGGATTGAGTGGAGACGATGGAAGAGATGCAATGATTGCCTTAGAAGCTCTTAAAAGACACGAGTTGCCATTAATGGGGCCATTTAGTAGCGCAGGACCTTTTGTTTTTGGAGGAATTTATTATTGGCCAATAATGTTTGCTTATGCACTACTTCCATTTTTAATTAGCGCACCGTGGTTACTTTTGGAAGCATTAAGTGTTGCCACCGTTGGGCTTTTAATGTATCTAGGTAAACTTATAAAAGGAGAAAGGCTTTCAATAATACTTGGTCTTTTGGCTCTTTCATCCCCACAATTAGTTGTTAGAGCATTGTCTCTTGGTCCACATACTTTTATAGCAACACTTACAGCGTTAATTATGATTTTCTTTGTTTTACTCTGGCAGAAAAAGAATATGGCTTTTGCGTTTTTAATGGGCTTATTTTTAGGAATTGCAGTTTGGTTTCATTATCAAGCTGTAAATCTTTTAATATTTTTACCAATTTTATTTTTAGTTCCTCTGTCTTTTAAAAAGAGAATTAGTGCATTTATTTTAACCATCCTTGGATTTCTACTTGCTTCACTTCCGATTCTTTATTGGGATTATTTCCAGGGTTTTGCAAATATTAGAAATATTTTAGATTACTTATTTATCGGTCAGTATAGATTGTATGTTCCAAATAGCTGGAAGCTATTTGTCTTTAGCAATATTCCTTCATACTGGGGATTTGTAGTTGGTAATTTTTCAATTGTTGGATTAGTTTTATTTTTATCAAGTGTTTTAATCTTTTTATATTCTTTATTTAAGAAAAATATTCCTACTGTTTTTGGTGTATTAGGGATAATCTTTATGGTATTTTTATTTGTAAACAGATACTACAAGGGAGAAAGAAGTGAAGGCTATCTTTTATATCTACTCCCTTTTGTCCTTATCTTTACAGCTTTACTTATTAATCAAATTTTTGAATTTAAATCTAAATTATTAAAGTTTAGTGCAGTATTAATACTTACATTAATTGTTATTTTTAATTTCATATATGTAGTTAAAGTTCTACAGTTTAGAACAATGACTAAGGAAATGGAGAGAATTACACAAAAATTATACAATCAATATCCTGATACAAAATTTTCAATATATGATTATACGTATAAAATGTATACCTCAAGTATGCCCCTTTCTTTATACATGAGTTTTGATCGTAAAACAGACATAAATGGAAAGAAAATTGGCGTTGCTTGTTATGGATCTAAAGGTTGTCCTGGTAAGTTGCCTACGATAAATGAAGGATTTTATATTGTAGATTTGGATAAGATTCCAGGTGAAGATCTAGAAGTGTCTAAAAAAATATGGATTAATGTTAATCAGTCGGCTGTTTATGATGATTTAATAGGCTGGTTAAGCAAAAATCAATTAAAATCTACGTTTTCTCTTAAAAATTATCTAATAGAGAAGTTACCTTTATGAAAATACTTATTACAGGTGGAGCTGGATACATAGGAAGTTTTTTGGTAAAAGCCTTGGCTGATAGACAGAATGAAGTTGTTGTATTTGATAGCCTAGAAAGAGGAAGAAAAGAAGCCATTGATAGTCGTGCAGTACTTTTTCAAGGCGATTTAAAAGATAAAGCAGCACTTCAAAAGCTTTTTAGCGAACATAAATTTGATGCTCTAATGCATTTTGCAGGCTTTATTTCTGTTGAAGAATCAACCAAAAATCCTGATCTTTATTATCAAAATAACGTAGTAGGTTCACAAAATCTATTTGAAGTAGCAATAACAACAGGAGGAGTAACTAAGTTTATTTTTTCTTCATCAGCTGCAGTTTATGGTAATCCAACAAAAATTCCAATTCCCGAAGATCATGCTAAAAATCCAACCAGTGAATATGGTAAAAATAAGCTTGAAGTAGAAAAAATACTAAGTGATTTAAGGATTAAGCATCCTCATATTAGTTTTGCTGCCTTAAGGTATTTCAATGCCTGTGGAGCAGCCCTGGATGGCTCATTAGGTGAAGGGCATAATCCTGAAACACATATAATCCCTCTAGCTATTAAAGCAGCACTTTTGCAAAAAGATTTTTATCTTTTTGGTACAGACTATGATACACCTGATGGTACTTGCGTAAGAGATTATATTCACGTCTTAGATCTTGTTGATGCACATCTTCTTTCGCTTAAAAAGGTATCAGAGGATCCAAATGGATATTTTTATAATGTTGGAACAGGAAAGGGTTATTCTAATAGAGAGGTTATAGATGAGATTCAAAAGGCTAGTGGTATAAAGATAAATATTATAGAAAAAGAGAGAAGAGCAGGGGATGCAAATGAACTGATTGCAGATTCATCAAGTATTAGAAATGAAGTTGGTTTTTTGCCTAAATACTCAGATTTAGAAACGATAATTAAAACTGCATGGGAATGGCACAAAAAACAAAGTTAAAGTTTAATATTCAACAAATAAAATTTATTCTAATTTTTATTTTGTTTTTCTTTTTTGTCTTAACTTCTTCATCTTTTGCAAGTTCTAGCTACGTATTGCCATATCCTTCAGCAATGCCTGGAAATATATTTTATAAAATTAATTTATTAAAAGAAAAAGTAATGAAATATTGGTATTATGGGGACTTTGGTCAGTTTTTTTATAACCTTAAGCAATCGGATAAATATTTAGTTGAAGCAAAAACATTATTTGAATACAAGCAACACTTATTAGGTCTTGTCGCGCTTAAAAAATCAAATGAATATTTTGTGCAAATAAAGCCTAATTTATTAAGTGCTAAAGAAAATAATAAAGATATATCTGAAAACACAGATATTCTTTCAGAGGCGGCTTTAAAACATACGGAAGTTTTAGATGAACTTAAATTAGAACTTCCTGAGGTTTTTGTTTGGACACCTGAGAAGGATAATCCAACTACAATTAATTTCAAAGAAATTTTAGATGAGGCAATTAACATTAGGAACGAAAGCCAATGAAAAAAATATTATTTTTAACATATTCATTTTTTTTAGTATTTATTAGTTTTTTTTCATATCTTTTCTTGGATCCAAATCTAACTTATCTACATAATTTTTTTACTGGATTTTCATATTCTAATAGAGGAATTATTACACTAATTTATACAGCAATTGTATTTTTGTTTTTTGTTTTTTACATTTTATTTGTAAAATTACTTAATAAAGGAGTTTTAGTAAGAAAAGATATTTTAATCCTAATAGGAATAAGTGCACTTGGTTTATTATTTTCCTATCCAGCGATGGTTTCTTATGACATATTTAATTATGTAGCTACTGCAAAAGTAAGTTTTTATTATTTTGAAAATCCATATTTACTAATGCCAATTCAGTTTCTTAATGATCCTCTACTTTTGTTTATGCAAGCAGCTAATAAAACAGCTCTTTATGGTCCGTTTTGGATAATGTTAACGTCAATTCCTTTTCTTCTAGGCTTTGGTCAGTTTATTTTAATATTGTTTAACTTTAAGTTTTTCATATTTGTTTTTTATCTTCTTACAACATATCTACTTAATAAGTTAAATAGTGATGTTAAGAATCTAATTATCTTTGCTCTAAATCCATTAGTTCTCTTTGAATTATTTGTTGGTGGACATAATGATATTGTTATGATGTTTCTTGTGATTCTTAGTTTTTATTTACTTAAAAATAAAAAAATTCTTTTAGCATTAGTTTTCTTAACTCTTTCTATATTTATAAAGTTTGCTTCTTTATTTTTATTACCCATTATTATTTATATAGTTATCCAAAATATTAAGAAAAGAGAGATAAGTTGGGATAAGGTATTTGTTGCTTCATCAATTTTAATGTTTACTGTATTTTTACTTTCAACTTTTCGTGAGGAAATATACCCATGGTATGGAATATGGTTTTTAGCTTTTACACCTCTATTTAAAAATAAATTATTAAAAGGATTTTATCTTGCGTTATCCTTTGGATTACTTTTAAGATATATTCCATACATGTATTTAGCTACATATCTTAGTCCTACACCATTAATTAAAACAATACTAATGATTACGCCAGTAATCCTATATCTTATATACATGATTGTTTTTAGAAAATTAAAATTAAGAGTAAAAAAGTAAAATGAAGAAGTTATTTGATTTATTATTAAAATATAAATACTTGTTATTTGTATTAGTATTTGCCATTACCGCTGGTTTTAGTCTTTTACATAGTGGGCTACCTCCAACTCATGATGGTGAATACCACGTAGTTAGATTTTGGCAGTTTGATAAAGTCTTAAGAGATGGAGATTTATATCCAAGGTGGTCACCCGATCTAAATTATGGAGTTGGTGTGCCATTATTTAATTATGTATATCCATTACCTAACTATGTATCATCAGTATTTCATCTTTTTAATATAAGTTTTATTGATTCATTTAAGCTTAGTCTTTTTCTTGCAATAATTTTTGCAGCCCTATTTTCTTTTAATTGGCTAAAAATATTCTTTGGGAATTTAGGTGCAATGGTTGGTAGCGTGTTTTATTTATTTTCTCCTTATTTGTTTGTAGACGTTTATATTAGGGGATCAGTAGGTGAAGTCTTTGCATTATCTTTTTTTCCAGCATTCTTATGGGTAATTACAAGGCTAATATTAAATGGTGATAAAAAGTTTTTACCGATTGCCATAATTTTTTTAAGTTTAATTATTTTTTCTCATAACATTTTAGCCTTTATGTTTACACCTTTTGCCATAGTGTACAGTATTTTGCTAATTTTAACTTCAAAAGAAAAAAGAGAAAATTTTATAAACTTTTTAACAGTATTTGTAGTCTCCCTAGGATTATCAGCAATTTTTTGGCTACCAGCAATCTTAGAAACAAAATATACAGTTGGACTTCAAATATATGATTTTAAAAGAAACTTTCCAGATCTTTTTCAACTAATTGTTCCTTCTTGGGGATCAGGTTTTTTTGGAAGTTTTTATAATGAAATGTCTGTTCAGATTGGTATTGCCAATCTGTTAGCTGTTTTACTAAGTTTTTTTGCTTTATTTAAGTTTATTAAGAAGAAAGATAGCAAAAAAATAATTTTAAGTTTTTTTATTATTTCATTCTTTGTTGTTTTATTTTTAATGCAAGAAATATCTATTAATATATGGAATGTCGTTCCACTAATGAATTACTTTCAATTTCCTTGGAGATTTTTAAGCCTTATAATTCTTATCTGTTCGTTCTTAGCAGCAGCTAGTACAACTATATTTAAAAATAAGTATTTTAGTATATTTTTAATTTTCTTTGCAGTACTTTTAACATTTAATTATGCACATCCTGCATATTTTCTAGAAAGGGATGATATATATTATCAGACAAGACCTAATTTTATTGATGGCACAAATAGTATAGGAAACGTTTTTAATACTATTTGGATAAAAGGAAAGTTTAATAGAAAAAGTGAAAAAATAATTACCTCTGAAATGAGGGCTAAGATTAACATACAAGAAATTAAGTCAACTAAATATATATTTAATACAAAATCAGAAAAAGATTTTGTAGCCATAGTTAATAGTGCTTATTTTCCAGGTTGGATAGCTACGATTGATGGAAAAAAGACTGATCTTTTTATAACTAACGATGGATTAATTAAGCTTAATGTTCCAAAAGGTGAGCATGCAATACATGTTATATTTAAGGATACTTTAATTAGATCTCTTGCCTTACTTTTATCCTTAGCTTCACTTATTTTAGTTATTATACTAATGCTAAAAAACTGGTATATTAAATATAAATGAAAATAGCCATTGATATCTCCCCACTTTCTTCAGGACACAAGATTAGGGGAGTAGGATTCTATTTAGAGCATCTTAAAAACTCACTTGTAAAATACGATAAAGAAAATGAGTATTTATTTTTTGTTCCAGGGGAAAAATTGCCAAATGATATAGATCTAGTTCATTTTCCATACTTTGAACCATTTTTCTTAGCACTTCCTTTATATAACAAACATAAGACTGTAGTAACAGTGCATGATTTAACGCCAATAGTTTTTCCTGATGCTTTCCCAAGGGGTATAAAGGGAAAAATAAAGTGGCAAATGCAGAGATTTGCCCTAAAGAAAGCAAACAGGGTTATTACAGACTCACAGTGTTCCAAGGATGATGTGGTAAGGCTAGCAGGTGTAAAAAGAGATAATGTAGATGTAGTTTACTTGGCTGCAGGTGAAGATTTTAAGGTTATTAAAGATTCTGATTTAAAAATTCAAAGTTTAAAGAAGAAATATAATCTTCCCCAAAAGTTTGCATTATATGTAGGGGATGTAACATGGAATAAAAATTTACCAAGATTAATAGATGCAATAAAAACAACTGATATTCCTTTGGTTATGATAGGAAAGAGTTTGGTAAACAAAGATTATGATAAAGAAAATCCTTGGAATCATGATTTAAATAGGGTAAATGAATTAGTTAATGGCGATAAAAATATAATAAGGCTTGGGTTTGTAGATTCAAGTGATTTAATTTCTATTTATAACATTGCAACTGTTTTTGTTATGCCCTCTTTATACGAGGGATTTGGATTGCCTATTTTAGAAGCTCAAGCATGTGGTTGTCCTGTCGTTACAACTAAAGAAGGGTCATTAAAAGAGGTTGCATCAAATAGTGCATATTTTGTAGATGGATATAACTTTGAAAGTATTGCTCAAGGAATTAAAAAAGTTTTTGATAGCGTTGATTTACAAAAAGAATTGCGTGAAAAAGGTTTTAAAAACGTTAGTAAATATTCTTGGCAAAAAACCGCACAAGATACAATTAGGGCATATCAAAAAACACTAGAATAATATGGGATTTATTAAAAGATTAATTGGTCATGAATTAGTTAGTGGTAGTTTTTACTTATTCTTAGGATCAATATTTGCAAACATTTTAGCATTTTTACTTAACCTCTTCTTAGCAAGAAATCTTTCATATATAGATTATGGAATTTTTGCAAGCCTTTTGTCTGTTATTACTCTTGCTTATATACCTGCAGGATCAATAAATACAATCATAGTTAAGTTTGCTACAAAATATTATTCTCAAAATGAAATGGATAAGGTTTCCAGCTTTTATTTTTTAAGTGGAAAATTTATTTTTATATTGGCGTTATTTTTATTTTTCTTATTTTTAACCTTAGCTTTTCCTCTAAATATCTTCTTACATTTAAATAATGTATGGTACGGTATTATTGTTGCTTTGGTAATTTCTATTTATTACCTTAATAGTTTAAATGTCGCATTTCTTCAGAGCCTTTTAAAATTTTCATTTATTTCTTTTATCAATACATTCGGTGGAGTAATAAAATTAGTTGTTGGTATAGTACTGGTTTATGCAGGCTTTAATGCGTTCTCGGGTCTTTGGGCAATATTTTTTATGACAGTTGGTTCATTTCTTGTAGCTTTTATTCCTTTAAGAACAATAATTGCACAAAAAAATGTAAAGAAAATAAATATTCCTACAAAAGAAATTATGAGTTATTCAATTCCTGCTTTCTTTACTATTCTTTTTCTTACTTCATTTACAGCAATGGATGTAATCTTAGTTAAGCATTTTTTTAGTTCACATGATGCAGGTTTTTATGCAGGCCTTTCGCTGATGGGAAAAGTTATTTTTTATTTTACATTTCCAATTCCTATGGTTATGTTTCCACTTCTTATTAAGAGGCATACATTAGGACTTGCATACAAAAAATTATTTTATCTTGCCCTTTTGTTAGTATTTTTACCAGGCATGTTGATTACTGGTTTTTATTACCTGTTTCCTCAAATCACAATTAATTTATTCTTAGGAGGGAGAGATTATTTAATGCTTTCTAAATATCTTGGTGTTTTTGGTTTATATCTAACAATATTTAGCCTTGTTAACGTTTGTGTTAATTTCTTTTTATCTTTTAATGAAACAAAAATTTCTTATTTTGTAATAATTGCAGCAGTTTTACAAATAGTCTTGATAAGTATCTTTCACGCTGATTTTTATCAAGTCATATATGTGTCACTGGCCACAGTGTCACTCTTACTTATAACTCTCTTGACTTACTACTTCAAAAAATTTAATTTATAGTGTAATATAAGCTCGATCTTATTTTTTATTCGTTAATGAAAAGTTTTAAGTATTTATCTTTAGTTGTTCCCGCATATAAACAAGAAAAGACGATCGCAAGAGATATTAAAAATCTTGATACTATTTTGTCTCATCTAAACATTAAATACGAAATAATTGTTGTTGTTGATGGTAATGTTGATAACACTTTTGAGAAGGCAAAATCAGTTAGTAAAAATAATATTAAGGTTTTAGGATATGAAAAAAATCAAGGAAAAGGTTACGCAGTAAAATTTGGAACATTAAGGGCAAAAGGAGATGTTATTGGTTTTATTGATGCAGGCATGGATATTGATCCATCTGAAATATCAATAATGCTTAATCTAATGGAATTTAATAATGCAGACATTGTTGTTGGTAGTAAGCTCCATCCTCAATCAAAAGTAAATTATCCAATTGCAAGAAAAATACTTTCATGGGGTTATAGAAACTTCACACATCTTCTTTTTGGATTTAATGTTAAAGATACTCAGGTTGGTTTTAAAATTTATACTAAAGAAGTTGCCGTGGATGTTTTTAAAAGGTTATTAGTTAAAAGATTTGCTTTCGATATAGAATTTTTAGCCGTAGCATATTTACTTGGATATAGAAAAATTTATGAATCTCCTATAAAGCTTGATTTTAAAGGTTATAGCTCGATATCTGCTTTTAATTTTTGGAAAACAATTATTAGGATGATGTGGGATAATCTAGCAGTATTTTATAGACTTAAGATTTTACATTATTATACAAAATGAATATTTTAATTCTAAATTGGAGAGACACAAAGCATGAGTGGGCAGGAGGAGGAGAAGTATATGTTTCAGAGCTTGCTAAAAGATGGGTTAAGATGGGTCACAGTGTTAGCCTTTTCTGCGGCCAAGATGTTAAAGGTGGCCTTAAAGATGAAGAAGTAATAAATGGTATTAAGGTTTATAGAAAAGGTGGAAGGTTTACTTTATATTTTTGGGCTTTTATTTATTATTTTAAGAAGTTTAGAAAAGATACAGATGTGGTTGTAGATGTACAGAATGGAATTCCATTTTTTACACCTTTATATATAAGAAAACCTAAAATAGCCGTTGTTTATCATGTTCATGGAAAACAATTTTTTATTGAGCTTCCTTTCCCTATTAATATAGTAGGATTTGTAATTGAAAAATATCTTTTTCCTCTTTTTTACATCAATACAAAAATTATTTCTATCTCAAAAACTACGAAAGACGATCTTATTAAATTAGGATTAAAGAGTAAGGGTATTGAGATTGTCTATTGTGGTATTAATAAAATTAAAGCAAACAACTCCTTAAATAAATTTTATAAACCAACAATCTTATATTTGGGAAGAATTAAAAAATATAAAAGAGTCGATTTACTAATTCGAGTAATGCCTGAAATATTGAAAAAAATTCCAAACGCAAATTTAATAATTGCAGGTTGGGGTACTGAAGCATCATCAATTACAGATATGACTATGAGAAGTATGTCGAGAAGAAAAGTAAAAATAATTGGTCCTGTAAGCGAATCAGAAAAAAACCATTTACTCTCTAAAGCATGGGTATTTGTAAATCCTTCGATTGGAGAGGGTTGGGGAATTTCAGTTATTGAAGCAAACTTACATGGTGCTCCAACTGTTGCTTTTAATGTTGCAGGTCTCTCGGAGTCTGTAAAAGATAATCAAACAGGTTTTCTTGCAGAAAATGAAAGTGAATTTGTTGAAAAAGTATGTAGAGTATTAAGCGATAAAGAGTTAAGATTAAGATTGTCTAAGAATGCGAAAAAATGGGCAGATACGTTTGATTGGGAGAGTGCAGCTATAAAAAGTTTATCGGTAATTAAAAAAGTTGTAACAAATGGATAAGTTTTTATTTAAATTTAGATTTTTATTTTTAGCTTTAATATTAGTCTTAGGCCTAATACTTAGGTTTAATAATTTATATACATGGCCAAGGGCTGGATCTACTTTTGATGAATATGCTTGGACATGGCTTGGTATAAACCTTATTCAAAATCATACTCCTATATCGTGGTCACCTCATCCTCAATATACTGATAAAAAGCATGTAATCTATCAAAAAACTGATTTTTTTGTCGTAAAACCATATCTTGAGCATCCACCTGTGTTTGGTTTAGTTGCAGGTTCCTATGCGCTTATATCAGGCGTAAAGGATATGTATGATGTTGATATACAACACATTAGGGGACTTGCCTTAATACTTGGAGTTTTAAGCATCTTTATACTATATGTATTTGCAGCAGAGGTTTATGGTTATAAGATAGGATTATTATCCTCCTTAATCTACGCTACAGTCCCAACTGTTGTTGTTGGGTCAAGAATAGTTCAAAACGAAAATTTTTTTATTCCTTTATTTTTATTATCACTTTTATTAATACATAAGTTTTTAAAAACAAAAAAAACAATTTTTAGAAACATAGCTGCAGTAATATGTGGAATACTAGCCTTAGCAAAGCTTCCTTGGCTTGCTGCTGCCCTAGCTGTAGTTTTGATTTTTCTTTTATTTAGAAAATTTAATGATGTATTTAAGTTTTTGGCGATTGTTATACCAATAGTATTATTATTTGTTGTTTATGGAGTATATTATGATTCAAAATTATTTTTTGACTTATTAAGCTTTCAACTACAAAGATATGATTTAACCTTCAATAGTATTTTTGCTATTTTTACCTCTCCTTATGCAGTCGACAGGTTCATGATAGATGGATGGATATATATTGGTTGGTTTGCGATATTTTTAGTTGCAGCCAAAGATATTAAAAAAAACTATTTAGTTCTAATTCCATTTATGGCATATTTTGCTGTTTATGCTTTCGCAATTCCAAATGAGCCAAATCACGGATGGTATAGATTTCCTTTTTACCCATTTTTAATAGTTTCTATAGCTTTATTTTTACAAGAACATTTTAATAAAAATAGAATATTTACATTACTCTTTTTACTTTTTACAGGTCTATCAATGCTGCAGCTTAGTTGGGGAGTATCTTATGGATTCTCGTTTTTAATATTTAGAGTATATTTAATACTTTGTGGACTATCTCTTATCCCATTGGCATTTCCAAAAACATTAAAAAAATCTAATTTATTAAATACTGCTCTTCTGGTTTTTATTTTCCTCCTAAATATTTGGACAATTTTTTTATATAATGAACAATAGTTAATTATGTTTGGATCTAATTATTACAATCATCCACAAATTCTTATGGACTCTCTTAAAGAGATGTCAGGAAATAAGAAAAACATTAAAAATAAAAGTTCTCTAATTCTTACTTTTCTGCAAAAAACATATTTGCTAATTTTTGGTATTCCAGAAATTGGTTTTCAATTAAGAAGTAACTATTTTAGAGATATGGTTTCAGAGAAAGTAAAGATAAATAAGGTAAAAAGAATACTTGATGCAGGAAGTGGTATAGGCATATATACTTTTTGGCTTAGTAATAAATTTAATAAATCAGTGGTTGATGGGTGGGAGATTGATAAAAATAAACTGTCTTTTTCAGAAAAGTTTGCAAAAGAGTTAAAAATAGAAAATACTAATTTTACCTATGGTGATGTTACAAAACCCTCTTTCAAAAATAAGAATAAGTATGACTTAATTGTAAATATAGATGTTTTAGAACACATAACTGACTACAAAGACGTTTTAAAAAGCTTCTATAAATTGCTTGCAAAAGATGGATATCTTTTTATTCATACGCCTCAAAAAAATCAAAAGCGCATTTTTAAGAGTTTAGAGAATTGGCATCATGAAGGACATGTTCATGAGGGATTTACGCCAGATGAGTTGAAAAAGACAATGGTGGATTTAGGATTTAGTAATATTTGGGTAAGAGAGACATTTGGTTTTTTTGGAAAACTTGCTTGGGAATTAAATCACATGATTTTACCAAAAGGTTTTATTTTACTTGGTATTTCTTATCCATTATTATATTTATTATCAAAACTTGATCTTCTTATGGATAATAAAAGGGGATTAGGCACTGCTATACTTGCAAGAAAGAAGTAATGAAGAAAAACAATTTAGTTTCAATAATAATTCCAACAAGAAATTCTGCCGAAACATTAGAAAATACTTTAAAAAGTATTAAAAACCAAACGTATATAAATATCGAAGTAATTATCGTTGATGGAAAATCTAGTGATAAAACCATTGAAATTGCAAAAAAATACAAATCTAAAGTTTTTACATTTGTACCAAAAGTAAAACCTGGTACTTTTGATGCAACAATGAAGAGAAATTATGGAGTAGTTAAGTCAAAAGGAAAATATGTCTATTATCTAGACTCAGATATGGAGCTTGGTAAAAATCTTATTAAAGAGGCAGTAATTCTTTGTGAAGGTAAATATGATGGAGTGATTCTACCAGAGGAATCATTTGGTATTGGTATTTGGGCGAAAGCTAAAAATTTAGAAAGAAGATGTTATTGGGGAGATGATGGCATAGAGGCTCCTAGGTTTTTTAAGAAAAAAATATGGTTAACGGTAGGTGGTTTAGATGAGAAGTTAGCATCAGGTAGAGATGATGGAGACCTTTATTATAAATTATTAGACAAAGGTTATAAGGTAGGAAGAACTAAAAGTATAGTTAGGCACAATGAAGGAAATTTAACGATTACAAAGCTATTTAAAAAAAAGTATATCTATGGTAAAGATGTACTTAAGTATGTTAAGAAAAGGCCTAGGGTTGGAGTATATAGCTATTTTCCAATTAGAATGTCATATTTTAAGAACTGGAGGCTATTTGTATCAAGGCCATTTGACACATTTGTATTTGTTATAATGAAGGCCGTTGAATCCTTTGGTGGCGTTATAGGGATAGTACATTCCTTAATAATAAAATGAATAATTTTTGGAAAAATAAAAAAGTATTATTAACAGGTGCATCTGGGTTTATAGGATCAGCTGTGTGTGATCTTTTAGTAGAAAGTGGTGCTAATGTTACTGCAATAGTTTCTAAAAATTCAAATTCCTCAAAAATAAATACAAATTTAATAAAATCTAAAAATAAAGTTACGCTTAAAAAGATTGATTTGTTAGATTTTGATAGTGTTTTAAAGATAACTAAAAATATAGATATAATTTTAAATCTTGCCGCAAAAGATGGGAGTGCAACATTTAAAGAAGAAAATTCATCACAGATATTTAGAGAAAATAACAATATTGTCTTAAACATATTAGAAGCAGCAAAAATTAATAAGATAGATAGAGTCTTACTTGTTTCCTCAATAGAAGTATATTCAGCAAAAGAAAAGATTCCATTTAAAGAAACAGATACTCATTATAATTTAGATGAGCATGCAAATGGTTATGTTTGGTCAAAAAGATTTAGTGAAGTTGCAGCAAAAATTTACAGTGAGCATGGTCTTAAGATAGCTGTTGCAAGACCTGGAAATGTATATGGCCCAAGAGATTATTCTAAAGAAAAAGGTAGAGTAATTCCTCTTTTTATAGATAAAGCATTAAAAAATGAAAACATAACAATTTGGGGCAATGGTAAATCTAAAAAATCATTTATTTATGTGACTGATTTAGTCAAAGCGTTACTAGACCTTGTTGAATTTTATTCAACGTCAGAGCCAGTTAATATTGCAGGAGAAAATGTAATATCAATTAAATCTCTAGCTAATTTAATTATTAAGTTAACAAAAAGTAAAAGTAAAACAGTATTCCTAAAAAGTGATGTATTAAATACAGATAGGATTGCAAATATAAATAAAGTTAAAAAAATAATTAAGTTTAAGGAAAAAATTAGCTTAGAAGAAGGTCTAATAAATACAATAAAGTATTTTAAAAATAATTAATATGTTAATTAAGTTAATAAAAAAGTATTCGTTTCATATATTTCAAGATTGGGTTGAAGAGGAGGTAAGAGAATTTATTAAGGCTATACCTGTTAAAAAGAATAGTAAGATTATAGATTTGGGTTGTGGAGATGGAAATTTTACACTCGATTTTGCTAAAAAAGCAAAGGCAGCCACTGTTGTGGGTGTAGATTCAGCTAGCATGGCAAAATATTTAAAAGGTAAGAAGATTAAATTCGTTCCAGCAAGTTTAAATCATAAGCTTCCATTTAAAGATGAATCCTTCGATGTTGTATTGAGTCATTTTAGCTTAGAGCATTTATATAACACAGGACTTTTTATAAGAGAATCTAGAAGAATTTTGAAAAAAGGTGGATATACAATTGTAGGAACGGATAATCTCTCTAACTGGGGAAATATCTTCGCACTTATTATGGGTTGGCAACCTTTTGTAACATCATATGGTGTTGCAAATAAAATATTAGGTAATCCATTGTCTTTAGCTGAAGGATGGCTTGTCGAAAACGAAGATGAGTTGGGAGAGATAAGTCATAATAAAGTTTTGGCACACAGAATGATTATTGATGCATATAGAGAATTTGGCTTTAAAGACATAAGTGTAAAAGGCGTTGGTTATCTTCCATTCTTTGGAAAATTTTCAAGATTTATGGCAGAATTAGATCCTAAACATGCGCAATTTATGATTTTAAGAGCAAAGAAAAAACAATAAATATAATTGTAAAAAAATAATTTATTTGTTAACATCAGTCTAATTTATTATGAAAACACAATCTAAAAGTCAAAATAAAGATATCCCAGTAGTTATATTTTGTGGTGGTCAAGGTACTAGGATGAAAGAGGAAACAGAATTTCGCCCAAAGCCTATGGTAACAATTGGAGGCAAACCAATTCTTTGGCATATTATGAAAATTTATTCTCATTTTGGATTTAATAATTTTATAATAGCTTTGGGCTATAAAGGTGACTACATTAAAAACTATTTTATAAATGAAGAATACCTAGCTCATGATTTAACTCTTAATTTAAAATCAGGTGAAAAAACTGTACATAGAAATAGTAAAAAAGTACATGATGATTTTAATATAACTTTTGTAGATACAGGGCAGGAAGTGTTAACGAGTGAAAGACTATTAAGGGTAAAAAAATATATTAAATCAGATATATTAATGGTTACATACGGTGATGGCGTTGGTGCTGTGAACATTGAAGAATTGGTAAATTTTCATAAAAGTAAAAAAGTTATAGGTGTGGTAACAGGAGTTCATCCCAAGTCTAAGTGGGGATTAATAGAATCAGATAAAAAAGGTATTATTAAGCGTTTTCAGCAAAAACCAAAGCTTAATCAGTACGTAAACGGTGGATTTATGGTTTTTAATAAAAAGATTTTTAATTATCTTAAGAAAAAAGAAATGATAGAGGTAGCCCTTGAGAGGATGATTAACAAGAAAGAATTAGCGGTTTATTATCATGATGGATATTGGGCTGCTATGGATACTTATCAGGATGTTGAAGAAATGAATGCTCAGTGGAGAAAGGATCCTAAGTGGAAGGTATGGCATTAACGATGAAAAATATACTTGTTACTGGTGATAGAGGATATATTGGAAGCTCTCTAGTTCCTTTATTATTAAAAAATAAATATAATGTTGTAGGTTTTGATACTGAATTTTTTAAAAAAACAATTCCCTCAAAATACAAAAACCCTAATTACAAAATAATTACTAAAGATATTAGAGAAGTTGATGTAAGAGATATAGAGGGAATAGATGCAATTATTCATTTAAGTGCCCTATCAAATGATCCAATGGGAGAATTGGATGATGAATTAACTCAAGATATCAATTTTAAATCAACAATTCGCTTGGCTAAGCTTGCAAAGAAAACGGGAGTAAAAAGATTTTTATTCTCATCATCCTGCAGTATTTATGGAATAGCAAAAGAAGATACAGTTAGCGAAGAGTCAAAAGTTAATCCTCTAACAGCATATGCTAGGTCAAAGATTAATTCGGAAAAAAACCTTATTAAATTAGCGGATAAAAATTTTTGTGTAGGAATTTTAAGAAATTCTACAGTTTATGGTTATGCGCCTAAATTTAGAAATGATTTGGTAGTTAATAATTTGGTTACAACTGCGCTTGCTCTTTGTGAAATTAGAATAATGAGCGACGGCACTCCTTGGAGGCCATTAATTGATGTTAGAGATTTATCAAATATATTTATGCAATTTTTAAAAGTAGAAAGTAAAAAAATAAATGGTAAAGTAATAAATATTGGATTTAATGAAAATAATTTTCAAGTTAAAGATTTAGTAGCAGAGGTTAAAAAATGTCTTCCTAAATCACGTATTAATTTTACTGGTGAACATGGTAAAGACAGTAGAAGTTATAAAGTAAGTTTCAATAAATTTCATAAGCTTTTTCCAAATATTAAACAAAGTTGGAGATTATCTAAATCTGTAAAAGATTTGGTAACTATGTTAAAGAAAAATAAATATTCAAAAAAAGATTTTGTATCACAAGACTTTACGCGTATTTCTATATTAAAAGATTTACTTACTAAGAAGAAGATTAACAATATGTTATATTGGAATTAATATGCAGATAATTAAAACAAAAATTAAAGGAACATTTATTATTGAACCAAAAATAATTGGAGATAAAAGAGGTTATTTCTACAGAGTTTTTGCAAAGGAGATATTAAAAAAGTTTGGGATAAAATATGATATTGTTCATATTAATAAGTCCTTTACCCAAAAAAAGGGAACAATAAGAGGTCTTCATTATCAAAAATCACCAAAAAGAGAGGATAAGATTGTTCAATGTATAAGTGGTTCAATATTTGATGTTGTATTAGATATTAGAAAGGGATCCAAAACTTATGGCAAATGGTTTGGAGAAGTTTTAAGTGCTAAAAATAAAAAAATGCTAGTAATACCAAAAGGGTGTGCTCATGCATTTCAAACTTTGGAAAAAGATACTACCGTTGAATACTTTGTTTCTGAATATTACTCACCTAATGATGAGCGCGGAATAAGATGGAATGATGAAGCATTTAAAATTAATTGGCCAATTAAGAAAGCAACATTATCGGATAAAGACTCTAGTTGGGAAGATTTCAAAATATGAAAATTTTAGTTTTTGGGAAAAACGGTCAATTAGGTGCTGAGATATTACATGAAGGGTTAAAGTTTAAGCATAAAATAATTGGTGTTACGAGGGAAGATGTAGACATATGTAATTATGATCAAGTTTCTAAAATCATTTCTAAATACGAACCAGATGTAATTATTAATACTGCCGCAATGCATGCAGCTCCACATTCAGAGATATATCCTGAAGAACTTTTTGTAATAAATTCTTTTGCAATTCATAATATCGCCACAATAACACGAAAGAAGAAGATTAAATTTATAAATTATAGTACTGATTATGTTTTTGATGGTACAAAAGGAAAGCCATATATAGAGGGAGATATTCCAAGCCCTCTTCATATGTATGGTTTATCAAAATTTACAGGTGAAATAATTGCTTCTAACTATGATGAAAACAGCATTACCATAAGAACATGTGGTGTTTATGGAGGAGTTAGTGGTAGTAGGGTAAAGGGTAATTTTGTGCTTAACATGCTAAGAGAAGCTAGGAGTGCAAAGGTGATTGAAGTTTCATCTGAACAAATCGTAAGTCCAACATATGCAGTTGATCTTGCACGCGCCACATTTGAGTTACTGGATAAAAATCCAATGGGAGGTATATATCATTTAGTTAATTCAGGATACTGTTCATGGGCTGAGTTTGCTCAAGAGATAATGAATCTTAAGAAAAATAATGTAAAAATTAAACCAGTAGACAGAAAAGGTCTATCTGGTGGAATCAAAAGGCCAACATTTTCTGCTTTGGCAAATATTAAAGCTAAAAAGCTCGGCGTTGAGTTACCTTCTTGGAAAAATGCATTAAAGAGGTATATCGAATTTCTGCCTAATAATATATGAAAAATTACCCCCTGGTTTCATTCATAATTCTTAATTGGAACGGAAAAAAATGGCTTAAAAATTGTCTACCGTCTGTTATGAAAGTAAAATATCCTGCAAAGGAGATTATTCTTGTAAACAACGGTTCAACAGATAATAGTAGAGAGTATGTAAAAAAATATTTTCCCAAAGTAAAGATAGTAGAGATAAAAAAAAATAGAGGATATGCTGGTGCCAATAATTATGGGGTAAAGTTTGCTAAGGGAAAGTATTTACTTTTTTTAAATAATGATACTGTAGTTACTTCAAATTTTTTAAACACTTTAGTTAATGATTTAGAGAGTGATAAAACAATAGGTGCGGTTCAACCTCAGATAAGAAGTTTAATTAATAAAAAGTTGTTAGATTCAGTCATCTCTTATTTAACTACAACAGGATTTATGTATCACTATGGATACATGAAGCCTTGGTCAAAAAATAAATATCAGAAAAAAATGTATGGTTATTCAATAAAAGGAGCATGTTTTCTTATGAAAAAAGAAGATTATGTTAATTTAAAAGGATTAGATGAGGATTTTGTTTGTTATGTTGAAGAATCGGATCTTTGTCATCGTATTTGGCTATCTGGTAAAAAGGTAATGTATGATCCAAGTGTATATGTTTACCACTGGGGAGGAGGAGATATGCAGGTAATGACAAAAGATGAGGTAACAGTTTTTAGGTCATATCGAAATAGGTTTGTATCTTTTCTAAAGAATTTAAGCGCCTTGGAGCTTATTAAAACTCTTCCTCTGCTTTTTATATTTTGCGAAGGATATGTTTTGATGACGCTTTTGCATAGAAAGTTTAAATTAGCTCTTGGAGCCCAGCTTGGAATTTTATCTGTTTTTGTTTCTCTACAAAGTATTTATAAAAAAAGAAAATATATACAATCAAATATTAGAAAAGTATCTGATAAGGAAATAAATCAATTTATTCATAAAAATCCAAAACTTTCGTATTACTATTACTTTTTTAATAGTCCATCTAAATATAAGGATTAAATGAAATTTATTCAAAAATATAAACTTTACATATTTGAGGTTATTTTTTTAATTATATTAAGCTTAACTCCTCTTTTATGGTTTAAGCCAGGACACATAGTTATTGGAGTGGATTCAGGATATCCAGTTGATTATGAAAAGTATTTTGAGCAAAGAGTCTTTACTTGGCTTGGATCACAAAACTTTGGCATCGATATGTCAGCAGAAGTTGGTGTAATGCCTTATAGTGGTTTGACTGCAGCAATTAGTATGTTGGGATTTTCTCAATATGATGTCCAAAAAGTTCTCTTTGTATTTTGGTTTTTGCTTATAACATTTTCGATATATATATTTCTGTCCTATTTGTCTCCTAAAAAAGAGTATTGGATCGTAAGAATTGCTGGAACAATTATTTATTCATTTAGCTTGCATCTTTATTCATTTTGGTTACAAGGAGAACAGCCAATACTTGCATCTTACGTTATCTTACCTTTTTTTAGCTTATTTCTTCTTAGATTTGCTCAGGGCTTATCGACTCCTCTTAAGACTGCGATTTATTTAAATATTGTTTATTTTCTTTTTAGCTCAGGAGGTGTTAGGGGAATCCCATTGATTGGTCCAATAATTGTTACAAGCATAGTAATTATTGCATATTATTTTTTAATTAATTTTAAAAAAGAAGGATTTGAGTATATTAAAAGATTTTTAATTCTTAGTATATTTTCTCTAGTACTTCTTGTTTTATCTAACGCATATTTTTTCTATCCATTTATCTCATCATTTTTACTTCAATACAGTAATCAGGTTGCTATTGCTGGAGGAATAACAGGTGCAATCGATTGGGCAAGATTTATAAGCACTCATACTAGCTTTACAAATTTATTTAGATTGCATGGAGATAATAGTTGGTATAATATTCCGCATTTATGGGCTAATTCTTTTTTAACAAATCCCATTCTTATAATAATAAGTTTTATATTTCCAATTATTGCATTTTTATCTCCTATTCTTGTTTCTAAAAAAGAAAGAAGAATAATTATTTTATTTTTGTTTATTGGATTATTTGGTTTATTTTTTTCAGCCGGAGCGCATCTTCCTTTAGGTTATATCTACATATTTATGATGGAACACATACCAGGATTTGCAGCGTTTAGATCTGGATATTATAAATTTATGCCTATTGTTTATTTTTCATTCGCAGTTTTAATTGGCTTCGGGTTGCATTACGTAAGCAATAAGTTTCCTAATTTAAAAGGTAGATTAATTGGTATATTAGCTATTTTGGTAATACTTTTATATCATTATCCATATTTTACAGGCGCAAATTTTGATTTTAATAGTCCATTTTCAACAATGGTAAGGGTTCCAAGTTATGTAACAAATTTTGCAAAGATGCAGGGAAAAACTCCAGATCGATTTAGAACGCTTGTAGTGCCTCCTCCCGCAGACGCATTTAATATAAAAACGTATTCCTGGGGTTATTGGAATTCATATCCATTATTCCCTTTAATTACAGATAGAGGATTTGTGGTAAATGATGCATTTGTCTATAACGATAATGAAAATCGTTTTATTAATCTTATTTATGATAGTTTAAGAAAAAACGACCTTAATACTTTTATTAACAGCGTAAATAATACAAATATAAAATATATCCTACTTACAAAAGATATCGCAAAAGATTACGTAATGTCATTGAGTGAAGATCCTTTAAAATATTCTCATATTTTAGAAGACAAAAATAATTTTAAATTAATTTGGCAAGAAGGACCGTGGCAATTATATGAAATTCTTTTAGCAAATCCTAAAAAAATCGAAGTGCATAATTCTGTCGTTAATAGGATTAGTGAAGATATGCCGATAGATAATTTACTTTATACAAATAGTTTTCCTTTTATAGAAAATAAGGATTTAATTAAAAATAAAAATTTACCTGTAAAATCTGAATTTATAGATCTGCCTTGCGTTTCTTGTGTTTTGTTAAATGCTGAGCCTGGGCCTGGTATTACTGCTCAAAGTATTACACCAAGTTCAATTTTTTATAAGTTTAAGGTAGGCAGAGAAAAGAATAGGTTAAATGTAAAAAGCTCAGATCAAAAAATTGATGGATTCTTAGGGTTATCTGCAAAAAGAGTATCTGAACTAGATGCTCTTAATTATAATCAACCTGATTCAGAAGAGAAATGGCTTTTTGCCGCCAATATTATGTACTCCTATTGGAAGGAAATAAAAACCTTATATAACAAGGAATATAAAGATACTTTAAATTACTCTCTGTTGCAGAGGCTTTCACAATATTTAATTTTTGAACAAAATACAATTACAAACGTAATAAAAATACGAGGTTATGATAAAAATCATCAAATTGGAAATTTCTTGATGAATACGGTTAGGGAAATGGATGAAATTAATAATCATTTAAAAAATAGAATTAGCGCAAGAGATTGGAAATCAAATTTCATTTATAATATATCTAAAGCAACTGATAAGATTTATATAAATAGAACTAGCCTTCCCCATGATTTATTCAATAACCCTATTTATCCAACGTCGTATGAAATAGACGGCGTATTTAATAAATTTGATTTTGGCCAAGAATATATAAATTTACCAAAAGATAAAAAAACTCTTACCCTAACATTTGATT
>ERZ1292632.1203-Hain-H43-01um-R2-1203-length-26165-cov-6_pt1 | contig 26165 bp, 38 predicted proteins | sample MGYA00564407_ERZ1292632 | MGnify/ENA primary metagenome ERZ1292632 (study PRJEB36523, sample SAMEA6512637) | groundwater metagenome | collected 2019-01-08 | study: AquaDiva: Metagenomics assemblies of 32 groundwater samples | reverse complement strand
ATCATTCATCGGCAAACCTGAAAACGTAGCCCTGGCGATTGAAGGAGAGGCAACAAAAATGGAAGGACAATCGAGACTGGAATACGAGGATGCCGTGCCGCACCTCGCCGCGCTTGTGAGGCAGAACTTCGCAAAAGAGGGTACGAATTACACGACGCCCTGCGTAAGGATAACTGCGAACGGGCATGGCGATTCACGCGAGGGCGATCAACTCGCGCGTCAACTTGCCGTGACTATTGAAGCCAACTATACGAAGTTGGTTTGAAGAATGAAAGGGGGCGGAACATGAAACTTATTTTGGGATTTTTGTTTCTGCTCAAAAAGATCGAGTCTGAAACCGATGCATTTGTGGAAGTAAGGCTTTATTGCGATGGCATCGTTTTCGAGATTGAGCGCCGGACTGCCGATAAAGTTTTTACCCTTACGCAAACCATTTCCAAATTGGAACTCGAAGATGCTCGCTACTTCGAGGGGGTCATTATCGACAGAATGATTGCACGTTGGAACAAGGAGGCACCGCACCCGGTTGACAATTAGACGGGTCGAATTGTAGGTCGCCACGATGAACGTAGAGCGCACATGTTGTTTCGGCCCGCCATTTAACAAGGAGACATTGAACACATGAAACTGGACAAACAATATGGTGGCCCAGTCGATCTGGCGGCATCTCAAGAAGCCGAAGAACGGCGACAAGCCAAGAAAAAGGGTGAGGCGCTGCGAGACATCGTGCGAACGCAGAAAGAAATCGACGCGCTGTTCGATGAATGTGTTGATGGCCAACAAGACCGATTCATCGGAAAGACCTATGAGATGGGGATTGCAAACGCGTTACTCTGGTTATTCACCGACGCGAGGAACCCACTGGAGATAGACGGCTATTTCGATGACCTTCCAAGCGCAGAGGAAGCGGTGCAAAAGATGAAAGAAGGGAGTAAAGACAATGTGGGCGGTTGAATATCTTGAAGAGAGAGAGTCTGTGTTGACCGCAAAGATTCATCTGCTTAACGACGGAATCTCTCCTGATTTAGTAAAACAGTTGCAAGACGAATTAGAGTCCATCCAATGGGCGTTGAAAGTTTTGAAAATGGCGATAGGACGCGCTGGTGAAACTATAACACTACCGAAAGGAGAATAATCATGGGGAACATGGTATTTAATCTTCGGGTTTGGATATTTCACATCCAGATTGACCGAACCCCGTTTGAATTTAGGATTTCTCGGAATCCACACTATCGTTTCAGGCTCGACCCGCTTATCTTCCTCTTCACGCTCGGTCGATATGAATCGAATTACACACGAAAGAGAGGGGGGGGCGCTCAATGAGCTATCGGGAACGCGATAATTCGCAGTTGCCATACTGTGACGAATGCACAATCACAATCAATGCCGACGGGAGCGCAACGCATGGGGAAAGAAAAGGAGAACGTCATCACACGTCATCGCTCAGTCAAAGGAGGAAGGAAAATGACGCACGAATTGCCCAAGATGTTTATTTGTACGGCAGACGATATGCACCCCTACAACTGCCTCGGTGATGGAAAGTGTATCCACTGTGATGCGACGGTAACGGAAAACCACAATCCAAAGACCTGTGCCCTCTGCAACTGGCAGACGGCTGGCTACGAAGATCCAGGTGCGTGGAAGGACTCTCCCCAATGAAACCCCTACTCATACTCATCCTTCTTGCCCTTGTAGCCCTTGCTGGTTGCCAGAAGGCTATTGACGATGGACCCGGGGTTCCCTGGGGTCCAAATCTAATCGATAATTACTACACAGAGAATGCGCGAAGGCGACATGAAGCCGACAGTATTTGCACCGAACGCGGACATATCTGGAAAGACGAGACGGCCTGGTATGGGAAACCTCTCCGGGCTTGGACTACCCACACCGACGCAAAGGACTACACCGTTGTCACGCATTGGACAAGGAGGGATACGAGAAGCTATCGGTGTATGCGTTGCGAGATTATTAAGATGGGAGAGCCAACGGCAAAGAGCGATACGGTCTGGAAGAGGCCGGAATTTGTTTGGACACATTACATCGCCTGCGATACTTCAGGAATTGTGAGCGAAAACTGGACAAAACTGAGGCACAAATGAAACTTTTCAAGTGGTCAATCCTTCTTGCGGGGACACTTATCGTTGGGATTCTCTGGAGAAGAAGAAAGCGCAAAGTATTCGGTCAGAACTGGACAGCGCCAAAGATTGAAGTAATTCCGCCAAAGAAGAAACGGGGCAAGCGATGAGTGGTCGCGGAAACCTTACCGCGTACAACACAAAACTCGCAATCAAAGTATTGCAGCGCATTCGCGTAAGGACAAAGGCCAACCCCGTAAAAGCGAAGGTGCTGGCGCTTGAATTTGGCTATCGCGATACCCGTGTAATTACTCAAGTAGTGGCCGTGCTCAGGGATTCAGGAGAATGGATTTGTGCAACACAAGAAGAACCCTACGGATACTACTATGCAGACAATAGGGCGCAACTGGAAGAATATCTTGAGAAGGAACACGAGAGAGTCATTGAGCAGCTTGCTCGGCACAAAAAGCAAAGAGACTTTACCCCAAAAGAACTAACACTGCTTGACTTCATGGAACAACCCAATCAGGAGGCGGCATGAGCGAGCTGAGAGACGTCTTGACGTTGACCGACGCGTTTGGGCAGATTGATTTTGAAGTGATCGAGGATACCCTTTGCATTGACCTCGACAACCCGAATGCCGGGGATAGTGATTCCGGTTTTGGAGTCACAGCATTCGTCACGCTTACGAGAGAGCAAACACTGACACTTGTAGCCTATTTACAAAAACACTTCATTGCACACTAACAGGGAGGATTATAGCCAATGGCAAAACAACAAAGACTCTTTGACACTGACGCGGCCGACCCCGAAATCGCAAAAGCCGCAGATCGGTACGTTGAACTTCTGGGTGAAAAGAAGGAAAACAAGGAAGCTCTCGACGCACAGCAATCGCGACTGATCTCCTTGATGAAGCGGCAGAACAAAACTCGCGTTGTTCACAAGGGCAACGTGATCGAAGTTGTTCACAAAGATGAAACAGAAAACATCAAGATCAAGAAGGCAAAGACGGGGAAATCTTAATGTCCCTAGACCGCTTCGTATCGCGCTTTGAGAGAAACAGAGAGCAGGCGCGCAATACCGCTAAGGGCCAGCTTGCTATCATCTGGTCGCACCTCGTTGAACTCTCACAAGAGCGCAACGGTCCCAAACTGGTCAAAGACGCAAAAGAGTTTCACGCGCTAATACAGAAACAGGAACTCACCCCCAATCAATACAGCTACATTGACGGGATTTACGAAACAACGATGAAAGCTCTTGGTTTCCCGTCAGTCGAGCGACATCACGACAGGCCGAGGGCAACATTGAGGCATCCGAAGTGATGATACTTGTGAAACACCCGAACCCAAAACTACTTCAGGAATGTGACGCCGTCACCGATTTCGGTGACAATCTTCACTCCCTGGTTTACCAGATGAAGGCATTTATGAAGACTCTCTGGGGAAGACCACAAGGGCTCGCCGCGCCGCAGGTAGGATACTTCGTTAAGGTGTTTATTACCCAGAGCGGGGTCTACGTGAACGCCGAGATCATCAAGAAATCTCAAGAGACCTACACGGCAAAAGAGGGTTGCTACTCAGAGGAACCCAACCGCTTTGACTATCCCGCTCAAAGGCACGTCTGGGTAATCCTCAAGTATCAACGCCTGAACGGATGCCTGGCAAAGAAACGATTCAGTGGAAAGGCCGCTCAAGTCATTCAACACGAAGTGGACCACATTTACGGGAAACTCTGTTGTGGGGGATCTAAATGTCAGACCACCCACGCGTAACCGTTCACCTAAACAGCGGTGACTACCAGGGAATCGTCAATGGAAAGGTGGCCTCCAGAGACGGCAAGGAGTTTGGGCGAAAATATGAGATCGAACTCTTGAACCATCCCAATCTCAAGAAGGTGTATGTAGATCGCAACCAGTTTTCAATTAACGAAGACCAGGAAGGCGAATGAGTCATTGTGGCTATTGTTTGTTTCAGTGCCAGTAATGGTTGTTGTATCTGAATACAGGAAGGGAGGTGATAATATGGATAACGCTAGAGCGTTAACAAAGGGCGAATATCTCGTAGGCATTACGTTCAACCCCGGAAACAACGCGGACGTGGATAACATCAAATGCAAAGCCGCCGATCTTATTGACGCAATCGAAGAATTGCGCAAGGAAGAAATGGCAACCGTCGCCCAGAGTCAACAGGTTGCCCGCTGCAAGGCGACGGCAATCACCTGTGTGGAGGAAGGCGCAATGTGGGCGGTAAAGGCGGCGACGAAACCAGCATAGCAGCAGCGCACGCGCAACAACCATTACGTAGGCATTTCCAGCAGACGCCAAACAATGACAAGAGATACCGGTATAAGACCCTACACCCCTGCAATCAGAGAAGAAGCATACCTGCTTTGCGCCAAACGCGACGGGCACAAGTGCAAGAACTGTAAGAGGGTCCCCGCCAAGCAAGTGAAGAACCCTGAACTTGAAGTGCCTTACCTAACCGTAGACCACATCGACGGCAACGAAAACAACAATCCCGCCGATAGCTTGAACTGGCAGCTTCTATGTCAATCCTGCAATAACAAAAAGCGAAAAATGCCCGCCAAACGCGACACGAAACCCGACAAGTTCGCACGGTATAAGCAATATCGTGCATTACATGAGAGAGTGAGTATGAGTGAGGTAACGGGCGCGATAAGCCGTGAGATGGACAAGAACGACAGGGCCGAGATGGAGTTTAGAAGGTTTACCGAGGAAGCCGTGGCGTCATTGTCAGAAGTTAAGGAATCGGTGTTACTTGACGCCGGCGCGATGAACCACCTGAGAAAGTTCAAGGAGAACATCTCTCAGGCGACGCTTGCGCGGTATCTTGCGAAGTGGTGCAACCCGATCAATGGTGACTATGAGCGGTTCAAAATTGACGAGCGCCAGCACATCAGGAGAAGCCGAGATGAGTAGCGGCAGGTGTTCTTGTGGTAGACCAAAAACGAGAGACGCCGAACGGTGTAGGCGCTGTTCAGGCATCAAGAAAGCTAAGGTTGAACTCTCGGGGCGTCGGCGCTGTCCAGTTTGTGGCGGTCATACGCACAGAATGATGAGGCTGGGGAAGAAGTACTCGTGCTGTGGATTCTGTGCATCGCCGGTTCAGATGCGTCCATCTTGGAGGGCTACTGCTTGACATTCACCAACGATAAAGCATATTACTCCCTAGAGAGTCGTACATACGACCGGGGATAATATGAACAAGATGAATCACCGAGAACTCAAGTTTTGCGAGTGCATCCTTGCTGGTACAACACAACACGGCGCGTACAAAAAAGCTGGTTACAAGGCGAAGAATGATAACGTCGCCGCGGTCGAGGCGCATAAACTTCTAAAAAAACCTAAGATTGCAAAATACATCGCAGACCGACGCGCGCAGCTCAGTAAACAGCTTCAAGAAGAAACCCTTGTCACCAAGCGCGATGTTATTCTCGAACTCAAACACCTGGGCTTCTCGCGCATCAGCCGCGTGCTATCATTCAAAGGTGGGAATGTAACGCTTGGTGACAGCGATGAGATTGACGACAAAGACTTAGCGGCAATCGAAAGTGTGAGAGAGACTAAGGACGGGATCGCGATTAAGATGCACGATAAAGTTCAACCGCTGATAAAGATTGGAGAACATCTTGGGCTGTTCGAACCAGAGTCGCTTGACCCAGATCGTCCTCGCACTGTTAATGTCAATGTGCACGTCTACGGCCAGAAGCGAGACTACAAGTTCAATGTTACTGCCGGTTGACTACACCCCGCCGACGGTTTACCTTCAGCCGAAGCAAGGGGAACTTGTGGAACTCGTGCAAACGAGTCCCGCTACGACTATTGGCGTGGGTGGGGCCAAGGGCGGCGGAAAGTCTCACGTAGGACGCTCGGCAATCTATCTGCGCCGTCTTTGGTATCCTGGAACGAACGCTCTGATCTTTCGCAGAACGTGGGCGGAGGTTAGAGACAATCACCTCAAGCCGCTATTCTCCGAACACCCCGAACTCAAAAAATACTATCGTTCTCAAGACAAGACTGTTTCGCTGCCGTGGGTCGGCTCTGAGATTACATTCGGGACCGCCGAGCACGAGATGGATATTCTCGCCTACCACGGCAGACCGTACGCAGACATCCTCGTTGATGAATCGCAGATGTGTACGGAGTGGATGCTCTCGAAACTCAAAGAATCCAACCGCTGTGCTCATAAGTCAGACATCACGCCAAAGATGTTTCTCGCGATGAACCCCGGGGGGCTGCTTCATGCGTATCACAAACGGGTTTTCATCGCGAAGGAATACGTTGAAAACGAGGATCCAAACGACTTCGCCTTCCTGCAAATGTTCGGCTGGGATAACGTGCAATGGGTGTTGAAGGCGCTGGAAAAAGAACACCTAACGATTGACGATTACTATTCCTGGCCGTCGCAGAAAAGGTTTGTGTGGTTTGTTACCAAGTCTGACTATGGGAAAAAACTCTGGCAACTAAACGACACAGATCGGCGCGCCCAACTATTCGGCGACTGGGACATCTACGCGGGGCAGTTCTTCTCGATGTTCCGCCGCCAACTTCACATCAAACGGCAGATTGAGATTCCCACAGATTGGCGCAAGCTGGGGACAATCGACTGGGGGCAAAGGGCAGTGCTGGAAATACAAGCCGCAGATTTCCGGGGCGGTGTTTGGAACTTTGGGGAGGTCTACACGGAGCACGAAGCGGCCACGCCACGGGCTAAACAGATGGCTGAGTACCTGCTGGAGAAGAAGCTCTACAAGCTCGACATCCAGTACGACACGAACATGGAAATTGATCTTAGCGAGGTGGGGTATGAGAAGGTCCCGATTGAGACATTCCGAAGAGTATTCAAAGAAATGATGGGCGACAATGCCCCACGACTGTTTAAGGTCTCAAAGTCTACGCCAGATACGAGGGACTACCGTGAATTCTGCAATGATGTCGTCAAGGAATATCTCAACTGGGAGTATGACAAAGCGGGGAATCTAACCACCAGGCCAAAAGTGTTTATCACTGAGAACTGCTCAAAATTGATCAAGTCTATCACATCGTTGCAGCACCCCGAGAAGAACCCCACAGGTACAGACTTCGATAAGAAGATCGGCCTTCAAGACCCCTTCGACGCGTTTAAGATGGGACTAGTAGTGATTATGCCAGCCAAGCCAAAGCCGAAAGCTAAGGAGCCAACCTGGTTTGAGGTTCTGGCAGCGCAGAAGCTAAGGGCTACCGGAGTCCCAAGTTGGAAGAATCCATTTGAGGTTTGACAGGTGCCAAAACTCGCATCTATATCGCTGAAGGTTGCACAGTATGACTTCACCGTGAACCTGGACATGCAAGAAAAAGGATTGAAGCTGGGTGATGCCGTTCATTGTGAGATTCCCCACGGCACAAAGACCTTTATTGTGTGCTATGTAGACCGAGCAGTTCCAGGGACACAGTCGGGTTACGCAAGGATGTTTTTCAACTAACCATTCCAGAAAGGACATCGCAATGAAATCAACAGAAGAAATCGGCGCACGCATCGCCGCGGCTAAAGATGAAATCTTAGCCATCACAAAGCCAGTTGCAAGGCGGGTAGACGCAGGCACCTATCGCGGCTCAGGGAAAGAATCGGTCTACTATCCAGACCGGACGCCAAACGATGTCGTTGCGCTGGAGAACGAAAAGAAGGTGATTGCTCTCAAAGCAGAGGTCAATGCTCTCTGCTGGGCGTTGGAGGGAGAGTTCACGACGGTTGATTTGAGCAAGTCCCCCGCGGTGAATGCCGCTCCTGAATCTATCGGCGATGCGTCGGCACCAGCAGGGGAATAGTCAATGGGCCACCGTCCGAAGAACTACGACACAACGCTCAACGTCTCTCCTGAGACGTATTGCAAAGCTGTAGGGCACCACCCAATCAAGATCGAGGGAAAAGTGGAGTGCTCCAACTGCGGATTGTCATTGCCAAGTGAGACTCCCGTTGCGGCCCCTGGTCGCCACATTTACGTAATGCGGGACGGGAAGATGGTTGAGGTGCCGCGCGAAGAGGTGAGGATGCTGAAACGTCAACGCGTTCACTCGCACACCAAGTTCAAACCAGCGGTGACAATGGATGAGTTCGCAAACGAGTTTGTGCAGGACGGAATCGACGCACGGCGAAGACTGGTAACAAAAAAACATCAATAGAAAGGATGACCGCAATGAAGATACTCACCGTAGGACATCGCTATGAACTAGACTCATTTGGTAGAGGGAAGGCAAATACTGTGAGGTACGCGAAGATAGCTTTAACAGCAAAACGCTGCTTCATCCCAGTTAAGGTTGAAGGACGTTTTGGTGAGCGCAACTTCAAGCGCAAGGCGATAGTCAGAAGTCGAGGCAATACCGATTACTACCGCGTCTTGAAGCCGATTGAGCTTACTGACGGAGAGAAGGTATCGTTTCCGTTTCCAGGATCATACGAAGACGTTGAGCTGCCGAGAATGAAGGGGAGATGACATGGCAACAATGAAGATTCCCAACCTGACCAACCAAACTGAAAAATCCCAATTTGACGCTATCGTCGATGAATGGATTCTTAACGACGAGGAAGCTCAAGCTGAGTACCACGACGAATGGAACGATGTTGACGACCGCCTCAACTCGGATGTGGTTGTTGCTGGCATGTCTCAACGATATACAGACGATCTGGCGAGCATCAACACGCCGCTGCAAGACCCCGACAAATCCACCTACCGAAGACAGTTCGTTCAACTCAACCGCGGACGGGCAAACCACGAGGTTGGTCTAGGGGATTTCGTTGACATTGGGAAAAAGCTATCTGTCAGGGGTAGGTCCCGGAAACACTCAAAGATCGCAAAGGTGATTCAAGCGCGCGTCGAGTATATCGAGGATTCAGAGATGTTGCCGATACTGGTCTATTTCCCAACATGCGACAACGGATTCGCAAAGGGTCTACACTGGATCAAGTGCCAGTACAACCCCAGGGCAAACAGGATGAAGGGTAAGTTCGAGGTCTCGACGGTCAACTGCCGGGACGTTCTGGTCGATTGCCGCACACGCGGCCCTTTCTTCAAAACAGCGCGAAGGCGGACGCACCGATTCCAACTACAAATCGACGAGGCCCGCGAACGCTACAAGAAATACCCCGCTTTCGACGGCAACAGGCTCGGTGCCGACCAGGATTACGACATGCCGTATAAGCGCACAGCGTCGAACACAGAGGAATTCGCGACGTTCTATGAAATTCACTTTTCCCAACCCGAGATCAATCACTACGGCATCGACCCAGAGACAGGCAACCTCTCAGGCAAGATCACTCCCGAGCAATTCAACGAGGCCATAGCGAACCAGGCCGCTGCTGCGAGCGTGCTCGAAGGCGACGAAGAGCAAAAGTTCTACGCGGTGCTCTACAACAAGAGCACAGGGGCTTTTGCGATTGAGGAAAACCCCTATGGGATGGATGTTCTCATACCTATGGTGAACATTGACACCGACGGGCGCACCTATCCACTGGGCGACGTGATGATCTATGCGAACCTACTTGATCTACTGGATGTGCTCGTAACCGTATTCGTCCACATGGCAAAGCGGTCGAACAAGCCCATTGCAACGGGCCAGGTTGCTCAAAGCGTATTTTCAGAGATTCAATCCTCAGTCGAGAACGCGCTTGAGCATGGTGGTTTTGCACCTGGTGTTGAGAAAATCTTCTACCAGCAACCAGCCAACGCCGAACTGGTGATGACGTTCATTCAGCTTGTTATCGGCTGGATTCAAGACTCGGTGAGCAAACACACCGCAACGATGGGACAACTGCCGTCAAGGCAAATCTCGGAGAAAACTTTCGAGTCAATGGTCGTGCAAGATCGTAAGTCTCAGGGACGCAAGGACATTTGCATGACGTACGCACTCACATCCTTGGCGAAAATAATCGTTAAGATGATTGCCATGAATGAGACCGAGCCGGATTTCTACCCCGTCCTGGATGCTAAACCCGGAAGCCCCGAGTATATTCCGGTCAACCAAAAATGGTCAGAGGTTGAGTATATGGGGGAACTCTCGCTGATGTACAACATTCCACAGGCGGGCCAGACTCCTGAAGAATTGCAGGGTAGGGAGGCGCAACTGTCAGAGGCGCGGAAACGATTCGAGGCTGAAAATCAGGTTGACATTGAACAGAGCCAAGGGTGGATTATTCCCTCATTCCCGGAGAGTTCAAACGAATTCACGCTTGAGCAGCTTGTCGAAATGCAGGAGGGGAGCGGTTTGACAGAGGACGAATTCATGGCCGCCTACCAACCGCAAGAAGGCCCAATCAAAATTTTTGTTGTGAACGACCTGTCAAGCGATCCCGACTTGAACGTCAAGTACGCAATCGACACTGACTACAAGAACAACCCGCAGTTCAAGGCTAACAAAGCGATGACCCTTCGGAAACAGGGCGACCTATCGAGGGTGGACCTGTATCGCGGCCTAGACGAGCCAAACCCAGAAGAGTTGATTGAGAATCTGCAAAAGGAAACCGCTGACAACCAAGTCTTAGAACTCGCCAAGAAACTGTCGGCAAATCCTCCCCTGATGAGGGCGGTGTTAAACGTTGTGCAGGGAGTGGGCCAGAAGATGGCGGGAACACAGCAACCACAAGGAGAACCAGTTAAATGAACGAATCCCCGCAGGCAAAGCCAAAGAAGGAAATGAGACCCATCCTCCCCATCAAGGATTTCGAGGACGTTCTGGTTCAACTCAAACCAGACCCCTCGTGCCGTGAATGCTATGGTAGAGGTTATATGTCGTTCACCCGCAGCCTTCAGGGTGGAATGACGATGAATCTCTGCGGCTGCGCCACGTTCGGGGAGACCGAGTTGCTTAAGGTCCTGCGCTCTATCGGTATGACAATCCACGCCGTTAACTCTCTTGGTGCCGCCTTGTCAGAGGCGCTATCGAGAATCGAGAAGAACCAGGCTAATGATGTATTGGCAACAACAGAGATGGTCGAGCGACTCGAACGGGAACTTGGGATTGTCACCAAACGCGTCACCCGTCCGAACATCGTCCGTCGCATGGTGAATTGGGTGGATCGAGTAAACAAACGAAAAGAGGAAATGGAGCGGACGGGACACGAAGAACAACCCACAGGAGCGTCACAATGAAAACCCTCGGAGCGATTCTGTTACTCATCGCAGTTCCCGTAATCGGTCAGACAAAGCAACCCCTGGGCGAACAGCAGACAATGAAGGAGTCGCACATTGACTTCACCTCTCACTACATTACCTTCATACTCCACGGCCAGATTGAGATTGACGGGCACAGCTTCTTGAATGATACCTGCAAAACTCCAGTCACCTACAACGCTACACTAGATGGGGTTGAACTCAGGCGAGGATTGACCGAAACCTTCACGCATCGCAAGTGTGGTGTACAAGGTTGTAAGATTATCCACTTGACGGTGAGGACTGATTTGATTTATACAGCACCGATAATTCCGTGGAACCGGAGACAATTCAACGATCTATTGAAAGAGGCAAAGTGACTGACAAAGAGTTCAATTTCGAGAGAAGGCGGATCAGAAAGCTCGTCAAGTTTTGGGTCTACCAAACGGGCCTCAACTCGTGGAAATTAGACATCGACTACGTGCGCGTACCGATTGATCCCCCGGAAAGAGCAGATGGCGGCCACAGTAAGACCTACCAATGGCGGACTCAGATGAACGCGGCCGTTATGTGGGAATACCGCAAAGCCTCCATAGCTATTGATATGACTCAGATTCAGGGTATGTCTGACGTCGATCTGGAAATTGCCTTCATTCATGAACTCGGCCATGTCCTGGTAGCCGAAATGAGAGACTGGTCGAGCGATGAGAAGGGAAGAAAGCACGAAGAGCATGTAGTTGAGGGCTTAAGCAGGGCGTTCTTCTGGGTAAGAAACGCGGCAAGGAAAAGCAAAAAGTAAATTTCTCTTGCACTTCACCAACCAACAAGCATATTGATACTTGAAATGAGCGAACAGAAGATCGAAAGACTACTGGAGAAGTTAGCCGAAAAGCTCAGGTCAGACGCGATCCGAGACAATTTCAACGGCAAGATAATTCTCAACATTCAGCAGGGCGGACTCTCGCCAAAAGTGGAGGTTGAAACAGAACTCTAGTCGTTAGCAAATAGCGACCGGCTTACCTACAGAAGTTCTCAGAACTTACTAACCAAGAAGCCCAATGTAGAGCGCACGCCGCGCCTTGCATTGGGCTTTTTCTTTTTCATCAACGAATCGCACAGGCGATTCAGGAGAAGGACATCATGGCAGACAAAACCCAAGATACCGACATCCTCACTGACGCGTTGCGTGTTGTTGGAGCCGAGAGCGGTCAAGAAGGACTTCCGACACCAGCAGAGATGGAGGCTCTTGAAGAAGGTCAAGAAGCTGCGGCTCAGGAGGGTGCAACCGAAGCGGCAACTGAGGAAGGAAAATCAACGGCGACTACAACCGAAGCACTCAAAGGTATTGACATCGACGTGCTTCAGGAGAAAGTCGAGAAGAACCAAGAACTGAGCGAAGACGAGCAAGCTGCTCTAGCGGTGATTCAATCTGAGGCTGACAAACCGGAAAAGTCTTACACGATTGCAGGTAAGACGTACAGCTTCGCAGAGATGGAGAGTAAGTTCCGGCAAGAGACCGACAACGAGCAGACGGAGTTCACACCCGCAGGACTTGAAAAGACAGTTGACACGTTCGCCCGCTCGCAAAACCGGGAAGCGGCCCATGTAGCAACCGCCGAGCGCCAGAAAGTTCTAGCACGGGAAACCAAAGAGATTGAAGCCGAGCGCCAGGGGGTTGCAGTGGAAAAGGCGCGCATGGAGACGCAGCGACTTTCACTTGAGCGTGACCGCAACCGCATCGAGAAGGTAAAAGCAAAACTGGAAGCCAAGGCGAATAGCCCCGTCACAGAAGAGCAGACGGTCAACCCTGAGACCGGGATAATCGACACAAGAAAGTTTCTTGAGTATCAGGCGAAACTAAATGCTCAAGAGGAACTGGCTTCAATCGCAGAGGAAGAAGACAAGATTGCAAGAGAGGAATCTCAGATCAGCGCACAGATCGCATACGCATCCCTCAAATCAACTCAACTAGCACACCCGCAATATCGCACGAGCGAAGACCTGCTGGTGGTTGCTCAGAAGATCGTAAGAAAAGAATCAATCAGTGCAGAGGACAAAGCGAAATTCCTGGCGCTTCGTTCGATGTACCAAGAGGCTGACGCAGCCCAACTTGAGATTGAGGATGTCTATGATTCCAGACGGCTTCATGGACAAGTACTACCCGACGTTGCACAGACAACCGCTGGGACCCGACCAGGGCTAAAACAACTGAACAAAGAACGAACCCTCGCGCAGCAGGCAGAAGCCATCAGGCGTTTCAAAGAGCGCGTTGCCAAAAACCCGAAACTAGCCGAGTCTATCGGCGGTGGTCAGCGTGGAAAAGAAAACCGCCGTCCAGCGCAGGTATTAAACGCAGAAGAGCGGGCTGTCCGGGCGGACAAAGGCGATCCAGTGGCGCGTGATTGGTGGAAGGCCCCAAAGCACTAGGGTTTGGAAGTAGAAAGGTAGGGTTACGAGTATGGCGGACGTGCCAGTGGTAGTCCCGAAAAATACTCCGTTGACCACCGTATATGCGACGACGAATGCGGTTGATTTCAGCGCCGATCTTACGGAGGATCACGAGTCGGAAGTGCCGTTTCTGGCGCTTATGAACCGGCTTCGTTCGGAGAAAGCAACGGAAAAGGAGTACAAGTTTGCAGTGTCACGCTTCATGCCGCGCACATCGCTCGTCAACGGAGCGGTAAATGCGACAGCAGTCGGCGTCTCAGCGACAATCACCGTTGATGAAGGTGGATATTTCAACGCTGGTGACGTGGTTGAAGTCCCTGACGCCAACGACGATGCAACACACACATCACAGCTTTACCTCACCGGGGTATCAACCAACATTCTCACGGCGCGGCCTTACAAACCAGGCACCTATGGTTGTTCGGCTATCGCCGACGATGCGGTTATCCGCGTGCTTTTCAGCGCGACGGAGGAATCCTCAGATGGTCGCTATTCCCATCTGACCGTCCCAACGGTCTACACGCAATACATCCAGATTTTCGAGGACTACTTCTCGGTAGGCAACATCCAGCAGGCTTCAAAGCAGTACACGACCCCCGAAGCTGTCCGTGGCCGCGAGGAAAAACGGAAGAAACACGCCGTCGATCAGGAGTATGCGATGTACCTGGCTCTCGGGGTGGAAGACACCTCGACGACAGGCAAACCCCGGCGTCAGATGTTCGGCCTCAAGTCGCAGCTCACCAGCAATGTATTCCCATACGGGGATCTGCTGGAAAAGGGTGAACTCTGGAAGGCTATGACGCAAATCCACAACCCAGCCTATTCCGGTGGGAACAAGCGGCTCGTCGTTGCATCTGGCGATCTATTGGCGCAATGCAACGATTTTGCGAGCGACACGCTTCGCACGCAAACGCGAGAATCGACCTGGGGGCCAGACATCACCGATTTCCAGTTTGCAGGTAAAGTCTGGTCATTCGTTGAGGCTCCCGCGCTGTCCGCAGCGCGCCCAGGATGGGGCTTCATCCTCCAGCCGATGTTTTTGAAGAAACGCACACTCATTCCGACGACGTACCGGATGAACGTGCAAAGCCCGAAGTCAAACTACAACGAGCATGGGTTCATCACAGCAATGGCGATTGAAATCAGGCTCGAAGAGGCGATGGGTTACTTGAAGCCATAATTCTCTCAATTCACCCTTGAAAGGGTTACTCACATGAGTAACAAATCTGTAATTCTCGAATGCGTCTACAGCGGCGCTCAGTATTTCAAGCTGAAAATCAGCAAGAACCAACACTTGAGATTCACCGCTGGCAAGGCGACTCTCACGCAAGAGCAGTGGAAGTCGGTGCAGGATCAACTCAAAGAAAGGGGAACATTGAATCTAATCGGGTATGAGTTCGGCCCGGTAGGTTCAATCCGCAACCCGGCTGTCATTGAGCCGATCCGTACCGTGCGCGGACTGGACAAGGCGAGCACAGAAGCATCCTCGCCCAGGTCAAAGTCAGACCTTTCGGTTGACGATCACATCCGCCAACTGGACGAAGAGCGTCTGGGTGATACGGTTGAAGCTACAACCTCATCAGTCAGCGACGATCACATCAACCCCGATGAGGCGCAGCGGCTCATTGCAGAGCAAGCAGAGACTGAGCGGATACTGCACGAGCAAGCCAGAGTTGACGCCGAGAACAGGCAAAAAGCCAAGGAAGAATCAAGGGCGAAGGCGAAAGCCAAGAAAGAGGCTGCAAGGGCAGTGTAAGTTCACGGGCCGCCGCTCTTGACGGCGGCCAGATCATCCACAAAGCAGTCCGTCAACGACGGAAGGAACAATCAATCATGAGACAGACAGCATGCAAAATCGTTCTGGACATCCTGGTGCTCGCCGCTCTGATTGTGGCTTTTGCGCCACCTTCAGAGGCGACGACCCGCACCCAGAGTTACAGTGTTGACAAGAAGGTGACTGTCGCCGGCTTCGGTTTTTTCTATCGTTTCGACGACAGGTTCACAGCGATGGGGGATACAGTCATAATCAACCTGCCAGCTATTCGACCAGGACAACTGATGTCCCCTGACACCACAATGTTCCGCGTGAACGTGTACACGTCAGACACAATCTACATCTCAGTCCGGTATCAAGTCTCATCCGATAATGTGAATTGGAAATCCTACACTATCGGCACAGACTCTACTACATGGGCATGGGGAAGCGCTTGCGCTCCAACGAGGACCTTGAACACATTTATAGTCTCAGGGCCTCAATATGACGGCGCGCAGCCATATCACAGACTGAAGATATTCGGCTTTCCACCTACCGGAGGTCGCGTCACCGGATACACGGGAAGGCTGAGGGTTGACGTTATTCCCATCAAGCAGGGAATAGTCTAAGCTGCACCCATCATCGAGATAAGATCAAAAGGGGCGATGGGGTTCAGACGAACCATCATCGCCCCTATCCTTTCGACGCACAAAACGGGTGTAAGCTATGACGACTGCTCAGTTGGTGGGATACATCCAGCGACACCACTTCATCGAGGGCCAGCGAATAAGCGTCTCGCCCGACCGTGTTTATCTAGCTGGGTCGTGGGCGCAAGGCGAAATCTGTAACGAACTACGCCCACTCGAAGGCAGGGCAAACCTAACACTCATCACAGGCCAGGAACGTTATCAGTTTGAAACCGCCAACATCACTGGTGCAACCGAGACATCTCCAATCGTGCTAACAATCACCGCTCACGAGTACAACACTGGGGATACGGTGATCGTCAACGCAGTGCTCGGGCTTTCAGGCGCAAATGGTCGGTGGCCGACGATCACAAAGGTTGACGCTAACCACATCAGCCTCGATGGTTCAACCGGGACGGGAACCTACACCGCCGCGACGGGAAAAGCCTACCACGGAATACTCGCAGCGGTTGATACAAAACTCATCCGCAAAACTGGCTCGTACAACGGAAGGCTTCACAAAGTCACTATTGCAGAAGTCGAGTCTGACAGATGGCAATACGGTACCACGGGATCCCCGGCTGACGAGGTGAACAAGCACTACGTCGTTCACGAGAACCCAATTATTATCGGGGTAAGAGGCATCCCGCTAGAGACGATCACAACCGAGGTGTTGTATTACCGCAGGCCGCTTCCAACCGAGAAGCTAAGCGCCACTGTCGATCCTTTCCTGCCCGACGAGTTTGACAAACTGCTTTACAGGGGCACGCTGTTTCAGGTACTGGAACTGCTTGAAATGCCAGAAGTTGATCCAGTGCTTGCAAGAGCGCGTTTATTGTATGAAGAGGAAAAAGATCGTCAGAGGGCAATCCTGGCCCCTCAAAGATACGTGAAGCGAGAAGAGACATCAACACTCAAATGGTAAGGGAGAACGCCATGAAACAGATTCTATTTGTTGCGCTGCTAATGGTCGCCTGTGTGAGCACTGCGAGCGCGCAGCTTGACCGTCCGGTAACGAGGAACTTCGCAACCGCCGCAGGTCCCACCGCAGCCTTTGACACCGTTCAAATCAACACCGTGCCGCTGACGAGGATCATGCTCAGTATCGTCAACCATAGCGGAACAGACTCACTGGATGTTTTCATTGATCGGGGTGACACAACGTATGCTACCCGGCGCATTCGACTCGGACCTATCGGATCAGGAAAGTCTACCTACACCACCCCTAGACCAATTTACTGCAAGACAATCATGGTCAAGGGTACCGCCGCTGGGGTGAAGTACTCGCTGATTGCTCAATAGGGGGAAAGAGTCATGAAGAAGATCACCTTGATAGGAACATTACTCCTTACGTGCTCATTGGCGTTGGGTCAAGACCGATTTGGCACAGGGGGCTTCGGGGATGGAAGCCTATGGCGGGATTCAAGCGGGGTACTCGTGCCAGTGCCAGCAGGAAAACCCGCGCTTTTCAAGTCTCCATCATCAGGCATTGCTGGATTTTGGGGACGCAATACAAGTGCTCCTTGGTCTGGCAGCGTTTCAACCGCGAACGCAAATGATTCTGTTCGCGCTGCCTACTTCATCGGTGACGGCAGCCTCTTGACTGGCATATCGCAGTACTGGTCTCGCGCTGGAGGGACGCTCACGCCAGCAACGGCGACCGACACGGCTTATGCAGACTATGGCCAATTTGGTTATGGTCTTAGAATCGGCACACCGCTGTCGGCATTACCCGCGAATACTTATTTGTGGGTGGATGGGGGCAAATACTTCCGCTGGGGTGGAGGCGACGGATATGCAACAACTGGTGGCTATCTCTTCAATTCTTTCGCGGGAAACTTAGGCACGACCATATTGGGATCACGAGATGGTGGGGCAGATGTGGATGTGTTAACCTACAACAAAAACGGAGCAACATTCGCCAAACTTATCACTGCATCCCAATCTCTGAATGTAACAGACACCCTGCGAATCAACGGCTCTGATTTTGTCTTGCCTACTCGCGCGGTGTCTGCGCTTTCTGTGACCCCCACAACTACAAGTGGACAATTCGGTTGGTGGACTCGTCCCGCTGGATGGTCATACCTCACACCAGCAACGGCAACAGATACCTTGAGAGTGCCCGTAATCTGGGGTGGGACTTCTTCTGCCTTGTTTATGGATGCTTCTCGTAACCTCACAGCAGGGACGGGGACGTTCACGGGCGCACTCACAGCCCCCACACTCTCTCTCAACTCAGCCTCAGTCTCAACTTCCATCTTAGGTGTGAAGGGAACGAACGCAAAGCTGAACCTCCAAACGTGGGAGAGAGGGTCGAGTGCCACCGCAGTAGCGAGCATAGACACGAATGGGAGGCTTGCACTTGGCACAACGATAGGGGCTGATTTAGCCGGATTGCTAACACTGGGAAGTGGAACTGGAAACGTAGACACGAGAGTATACCTATATGGGTCATCGGGTGCGGGATTCAATATGTATGTTGGGTCTACTCTTGTTGGGCAAAGCAAAGTAACTGGCAATGACTGGGTTTTAACCAGTGTTGTATCTAACGACGATGCCGACATTCTGTTCAATGTCAAAGATGCCACAAGGGCCTTTTCCATTAAGGGACGGGGAGATGTTTCGGTTGGCGTGATTGCTCCATTATCGACAGAACGATTCAGGGTGCAGGCGTCAATAAATAATGCCAATATCTTCACTGGCTATCGTTACGGAGCGAGTGGTGCGGGGACTTTAGTAGCGAGCATAGACACGAATGGTGTCGCAGTATTCACCGGCAACAAAATATCAGGGGTAATTGTTGGTGACAGTATTCAAGTCACCGCAACGGGAATTACTACAGCAACAGGTGACGCCATTGTGTGTTATCGAAATTCAACATCATTATTGGCTGATACAGCCGCTTCATTTCGCATCAACACAGCAGGCAAGATCACCTTGACGGGCAAACACGGCAAAACCGTCAATGCGTTTATCACAAGCAAATGATGGGTGTACAATGGAAACCAAAACGAAGAAAACAGTTCTGCTCTGTTTCGGGAAGAATATTTGAGGTGGAAAGAATCCCAACGCAATCCAGTGCTCAGGTTGGATACGACTATCATCATCAACTAAGGAGGCTCTATGCGTCACCTGCTTCTCGCGGTCCTATTACTGACGGCAGCAATCGCAACAGCGCAGGAGAAGAAAGTCAAAGAAAACAGAGTGGCAAGTTTCGGCGGTGTGGTTCTTCACCTTGACAGTGCCAGCACGAAGGCGGCTGGACTGCAAGTGTATGCTGACAGCACAAAGAGCGCATTCTACTTCATCGTCAAGGTTGGCCCAGATGGAACATTGACAAACGAAAAGGGCATTCGCTACGGAAGCATCGCACCCGGAGAATTGACCCTGAGCCAGTTGCAATATCTCTACACCGAAAGCGAAGCACTCATAGCCGAACTCGTCGCGGCAAAAGCCAAAGGCAAAGCACGGCAGGAGCTAAAATAACGTGGCCACACCGGCTCTCAATTCACTTATCATCGCAGCGTCCCGAAAACTCCACGACGCCAGAACCGACGCCTCATCTGTCGGTGATACCGGGCGGGTCTATTCCAGCGCGATGCTCACTGACTACGCCAACCGTTCGGTTCGGGACTTCTTGCGCGATTCCCTGAAAATGCTGGGGCCGAAGGTCTTCGCTGAAACCTTCCCCGAATATGTCAAGACATCGGCAGCACTGACGCTTTCAAGCGGATCGGTCGCAAAGCCAACGGATGCGCTCTTTATCCTCGGCCTGATGAAGTCTGACCTATCCCTGAACTTTGAACCCGTCAAAGCCGAAGAACTAGCTTCTGTTCTAACCGGAGGGGCGGGACTACTCAACGCTTCAGCCACCCAGCCGCTATTCTACGACGAAGGACTCTACATCAAGACCCTCGGCGTAACGACGGGGGACGTGTACGCGAGATACATCCGCACTCATCCCGACCTGACGCCGATCACAGGAGTATCGGGGAATGGAAAGTTCTACACGACAACAGCGAACATGACTTACGCAGCTGCAATCAAAGAGTTGTCGTTTAGCGTGGCTTTAAGTGGTCTATTCACATCTGCTGACGCGGGCAAGCCAATCATGTTCCGCACCGCAGCGGTCTGTTATAGCGGCCACATAGTCAACGTAACGATCGTCGGAGCAGACACTGGAACCGTTCTCTATCTCGCCGGGGATGGCCTGCCAGCAGTTGACTTGACAACGATTGCCGATCTGATCGTTACCGATGTAGGTCCAATTGATTCCGATTTGAAACTAAACCAATTATGGTTGGGAGACATAATTGACAGGATGGTGGCGATGGGTGAAGGAGATGCGGTACGAATCATCCAGCAAAAGTAGAAAGAACCAATGAAAGAAATCCAACTCACGCGCGGCATGGTCGCACTCGTTGACGACGAAGACTACCCAGACTTATCGCAGTTCAGGTGGGCCGCCTATAGAGGTACAAATACAGTTTATGCCCAACGGTATGTAAACCTAGACGGAAAATACACCACGATGTTGATGCATCGCCAAATCCTAGATGCTAAACCCGGCGAACAAGTTGACCGCAAAAACCACAACGGCCTAGATTGTCGGAGAGAGAATATTAGAAAGTGCACAACATCTCAAAATCATGCCAATCGAAGGAAGCGTATTGGTGGATCTAGTGCCTTCAAGGGGGTTGCTTGGGACGAGTCGCGCAGACTGTGGCAGGCGGTGATTCAGTTAGACAGAAAATCGGTTTGGCTCGGTCGCTTTACAGATGAACAAACCGCTGCTCGCGCTTATGATGCGGCGGCCAAAAGAATGTTTGGTGAGTTTGCATTACTCAATTTTCGATAACAAACAAACCTAGGAGGCTATGTGCAGAACTTTACCAGCTACGCAGAATTTGACTCGGAGTGCCGCAAGCTCGCGGGTGTCAACGAAAACCAAATCGTGCCATCGGTGCGAATGAAGGTCATCAACGACTTTGTCTATCAGATTTACGGTTTACTGGACGGGACCAACTCTCCCTTCTGGAATCGTTTTCTGTCCCTGACCGTCTCAGACGATCTCGAAAGACTCACCGATGTTAATGGTGGACTTGGCGGGGCAGAAGAGATTGTGACCGCTCTAAATGCTTCGACGCACCAGATCACGCGTAGCACGGGCACGTGGGCCGCAGGAACGCTTCTGGACATCCTTCTTATCACAAAGGCAACCGGGGTATTGGTGGCAATGTATAAAGCCTCGGTGACAGTAGCGGGAGCAACAGCAACCTACGCCGTCGTCGGTACGGTTCTCGGTGCAGAGACCACCTACGCCGGGGCTACCCATTCTCTGTTTATCTCTGGCATGAAGAAACTCTCTGCCACAAGCGCGAGTCTCGGAACGAACTACGTCAAGGAAATCGTCAAAGTGTTTGATAATGCCGGCACTGCGGGAGCAGAGCGGGTATTCGACACAATCAGAGATTCAAAACTCTTTGGCAATGCCTGGGACGACCCGTTGGAAGTCTCTCAAGTCAAGGTGTATCACTCCGGCGATACGATTTATTTCAGCAAGGGATCAAGCGCGACAGCCCTTGGAACGGTTCAGGCGGAAGTCGTTATCAAACCCGGACTATACACTGAAGGGACAAAGAACAACGCAATGGACTGCCCGCCAGAAGAGAACGGAGCCTTGAGAGATTCGGTTGTGGCCGAGTACATCAAAGCTGCGGGTGGACAGGTTCCTTCAAACTTCGCACAGGGAGCCGCGGTATTGCAAGCAAGAATCGCAGCAGCGCAAGCCGACCGCGTCAAGGCAATGGAAATGAAGGGCAAGGTTGACTAGTCGTGCCCTCGCCAAGCATTCATAGTTTTTTGGGCTACAAGCCAGACTTAGATAGCCCTCCGTTCAACTCTGCGAAGGCTGGGAAGAACTTTGTCGTTCACCCTCACAAGGCTCCACAGAGCAGGGCGGGATGGATCGAACTCTCTGGCGGGTACGCGAAGAAATTCTCAGCCCTCCCAGCCGACGATGCCGTCATCAAGAAAATCTCTGCGACCAGCTACGAAAACATCTATAACCTGTGGATTCCAGAACATGGCGGCCAGAATGTAACCATCCTGACCGCCACGTACACCAAGACAGGGTACTTTCCCGCCTTCCCTACGGTTAATCGTTTCGGCATCTGGATTCGTCCCTATTGGTCAGGCTCCGCGTGGGTCGATGCGTGGCGGGAACTGACAGAGATGTTCATTTTTGAACTGGACGGCACGACCGTTACGAAACTCTATCTCGACAATGCAACCGCCTCGAAGTACGGTTTCCCAACAAACGATCCAACCGGCACGGTCTTTACGGCTGACTACTTCAACAACTGGACAATGGTTTATGAGGGCTTCGGCGATGGCGCGAACTATGACCTTGTAGCCGATTCAGGCTATGACGGATCCCAGTATTTCCTGCAACTGCTACCAGGGCACAGCACCCTTGACTTCGGCACGCGCGTCGCAGGAACGAAACTACTCGTCTATCGCAGCTTCCTGATGCAGGAGTTACCATCGACGCTTGCAAGCCACATCTATGGGCTGCTGTCGGAGGCAAGGATAACAAGCGGGAACAACGCAAGCGATCTCTCGCAGATGGTAGGCAACCGGGATTGTTCATTCGTAATCACAGGGACAAACGCCTACACCCGTTCGATTTCCGGCTTGATTGCCGACTGCGGCACCCTGGCGGTCTGGCAGTACTGTGCTATGGTTGGAATTGCAGGCGCGTACGCGGCAACCGGAGTCGATGTGCTACCAGCAACAACTTATTACCTGCGTCAAAGCATCGTCTTCGATGATGGCAACGAAGCAAGACTCTACGACAGTGTTACCGCAGTGGCCGGGGTTTGGACAAGTGGAAATTCTATCGTTGTTGGGGCGAATCAAAAAATCGGGATTTACATTTTCCGATCACCTGGAGCATTGCCGCGACGCGCAAGGTATCTGCGGATATACATGAGCAACAACAATGTTGACTTCTACAGGGTCAAAGACTACGACCTGCGCGATGCAACGCTCTGGAATGGCGCGGGACTCCACGGCGCTGGTATCCTTGGTGACAATCACTGGTTTGCCGGTGCGCCTTATAGTGGGGCAGCCCTGGCAAATCCAACGACACTATTTATCACCGGCACCGACTTCAATACGGCAAACCCCTCCGCCATCGCCCAGCGCGGCTCTATGCTGATGAGCGACACGGGTGTAGTGCAGTTCTCGCACGCCGCGGTAGTAGGTAGAAAGACCTATGCTTTGGGAGTCCGGCAAGGTGGGACCCTGTACCCCAACCTGATCTACGCCACGCCTTCAAATGGAGATGGTCAGCCAATGTTCGACTCTTTCGGCTCTATTGCTGAAATGAACATTGACCTTGAGTACAACGACGGCGATGCTCTGATCGCAGGCCATCCGATTGGAGACCGCTTGCTTGCCTTCAAAAGTAAGTCTGTGATCCTTGTTTCATACGACACCGCAGCCGGATTCCTGCGAGATGCAGTTACAAAAGCTGACGGATTGGCCTCTGCAAAGACAATCGCGGACTTCGAGGATGTAGTCTACTGGGCAGGCTATAACGGTATCTACTCCTGGTCTGGCCGAGGCGTCCAGCTCATCAACGAAGATTGGTTGATCGAGTATAAGGCGCTGTCAACTGGAACCAAGCAAGCGGCTGTTGCAACTTTCGACCGCACAAATCGCCAATACCGCATTGCTTATGCAAGCCTAGAGAAGTGCTACGACGTAGATACCGGAGAATGGACCACGGTAGATAGTGGTCATCAACCAACACGTTTTGCAGTCAATCAACGAGACGGCACTGTAGACTTCCTCTCCGGCACTCTAATTCAAACACTCGGGGCCGGGACGCTCCACGATGGCTCTAACTTCACAATGGAGTATGAGTTCAACGAGTTCAAAGCCGCATCTGAAGGCGGAATGAATGCAATTCTTATCGCAATCAAGATCAGGTACGCATCGTCTGTCGCGATTGTAGCGCAACTGTATGCCGATGGCGTTGCGCTGGGGTCAACTGTAAGCCTGGCAGCCGCCAGCACCGAGCTTTACGTCAAGGCTCCACTTGGCTCAAGGTGCAAGAGGTTTGGGTTGAAACTGACGGCGACCACCACCGCGGCAAGTCAAACAGTGCAAATCAAAGAAGTCAATCCCATCTACCAGGTTATTCCATCAGGCGTATCAGTGGACGTTTAGACTATGGCGCTGACAAGATTAAAAAGATTCGAGTCATACATCGCTCAGGACTCACGCTACGCCAACACGGTTGAGGATGTCGTAAAGCTGCTGAACTCTGCGATGAAGTATCTGGGCGAAGAAATAGACCGGATCGAGAAGAACATCGGAGCTAGTCCCGAGGCTGCATCTGGCGGAACGGTGATATTGACGACGGCTGGCGGATCTAGCACGACGGGGATTATCGCAATCATTCAGCGTACGGTAGTTGCGGGCACCAATGTTATCAACTTCACCTCGGCGCTATCAAGTGCTACCTATGGGGGTTTTTTGGTACTGTCAGACTCAGGCGGGATGCTGATTGAATCAGTCGAGCTTCGGATGAGGGCCACATCAATGACTACATCGGGGTTTGTCTATAACGCCCCGCAAGCAGGGACGTTGTACGGTTTTGCAGTCGTCGCATCATGAAACGCATCCTTTACATATTGGTTCTTGGTCTAGCCTGCTCACTTGCGTTGTCTCAGTCTACCCAGAAGCAAGGGTTCCAGGAGGTAGGGCTTGATACCATGAGGACAAATCACTACGGCCCACTATGGGGCATTGTGCTCATGTCTCACGATACCGTAATTGCGAAGATCACGCGGGACTCCACCGTTTTCTTTGCTGGCGGCGCGCGCAAGGCAAGGATTGACAGCACGGGGCTCAACGTCCTTGCCGATCTCACAATAGATGGTCTCATCAAGGTTGACACAATCTTCAATCCCCTCGGGGCTTTAGTTATCAATGATTCCCTCACGATCACGGGATTGCTCAACGCTCTCGTCAATCTCAATGTAGCGGGTCTCATCAAGGTCGATACCATCTTCAATCCTTTGGGTGCATTGGTAGTCAACGACTCGCTGACAGTTACCGGACTTGCTTTTGTCTCATCACTCAAGATTGGCACGAACGGAGTTGTTGTTGACTCATTGAAAAAGCCCGTCACTGGGAGTGACTTCTTGGCTATCTATTCTGGAGGTGTCCCCTTCTACGCAAAGGACGACTCTGCGAGTGGGGGTACAGGAACGAACCCAACGAAAATAGCAATTCGCGACACGCTCAATGCAGCAAGTCCGGCATTGACACTTCTCACAAGTCAATTTCGGTACGAGAATGTGGCTAACGATTTTTGGGCTGATACGGTTGCCGGAACGCATGTCAGAGCGACGAACAGCATGTATATCGGAGCGGCAGGCAACGCAAACTTGGCAGACTTTACTCTTTCGTCCTCGAACCAAGTGACAGATAGTTGGGGCAATCTTGCCGTACGAACAAACAATGCAACCTCAATTAACAAAGGTGGACAGATTTCCCTCGGCGGTGTTTACAGTGGGTTCACCCCATTCTGGATTTACTTCGCGACGATAGCCGGTAGAAAAGAGAACTCATCAGCTTCTGACAAGGCGGGGTATCTCTCGTTTGCTACTATGGCAGCAGGGGGAACAGCTACCGAGTGGTTGCGAATAGGCAGCACTGGGATAATCACCGCGACAGGGTTTGCGACACTCGACGCAAACGGTGGAACAGCAACATTGGGAGCGGGTGACTCGGTGCAGGTCACAGTGACAGGACTTACGATTGCCACAGGCACCGCGACCGTCAGCTATGCCTCGGATACCGGACTGACCGATCCTCCTATTTGGTGTAAGGTTTGGGCGGCAAACACACTGAGCATCTACGGAACAAGCGGACTGAGCGCAAGCTGGGCGGTGATAAAGAAATGAAACGACTACTTTTGATATTGCTTTGCCCTCTCGTCCTTTTAGCTCAGGACACAATCACAGTCGTTGGCCCGAAAGCAGG